>Ga0194039_1000004_pt1 | contig 173655 bp, 158 predicted proteins | sample JunL228m_MetaG_FD_148679 | JGI IMG/M metagenome (GOLD analysis project Ga0194039, IMG submission 148679) | Anoxic zone freshwater microbial communities from boreal shield lake in IISD Experimental Lakes Area, Ontario, Canada - Jun2016-L227-8m | ecosystem: Environmental > Aquatic > Freshwater >...
CTACCAAGCCTAAAGGGCGGGGCCACACCACCGGTGCCTCCTTTCCGCTCCCTTTCGGCTACGCGAAAGAATTTCGCTGCGGCGAAATCATTGGAGCGGAGGGCAGGAGGACCATCATTCATCCGGCGTTATGATATCGGCAAGTCCGCTATCAAGATTCCCTAGTCTTATCTCTGATCTACTAACTTGATCCAGCCGGGCCTGCCTGGAAACAATTCTCCTGGTTGCCCCATTTTTTTGCTGTTTCTTTAGCTGGCTATTTCTGATTACGTTTGCCCAGTCTGCATAGAAGTATGCCCTGCCTGATGCCCGGAGAAGAGATCGCATAAATCTATCGAGATACCGGGAATACACGACCACCGTGCCTTCGTTACGGGCAAACGTTTTCAACCGGTTAATGACACCCGGAATCAATTTCGTATCAGCTTCATAGAGCGAAGGGTCATGCTCGATAATGAGGTAGGTTGCATCGCATTCGTTTATGATTGTGGCCATCTGGTCGGATGTGAATCCTCTTCGGACAGAGAACTCAAATGATGTCCTGTGCAGGTTCGGGAGGACTCCTGAATAATTGCTGCAAACATAGAGAAAGGGATAACGTCGCATTGTGCCGCTACAACTGTTAAGTCCCTCTTCAATAATACTGGATGGGCCGATTATTGCCGTTATAGTCCGTTCCGGTATGCAGATATCGCCTGGCCATTCAAGATCCATGATAGGTGGTATGGGTTTCTGGCACAGGTTGATAAGTTCAGGGGGCGTGCGGGATGAAAGTGAGTGGATTGTTGGTAGGTAATCCGGGCATCCTATTCGCCTCCTCGTGTCCTCGTTCCGCTTCGCTCCACTGCGGGCCTCCTCGTCTTCACATCATGCCCTGGTTTTTTCAGAATGTACTGGGGGGAATGACGGCCATAACTTCGTCGCATACTCCTCGTTATCGCCTGCCAACTCGCGGGCAACCGTGTCTGATGACGCCGTTGCCTTCGCGGTAAGCAAATTCGCCCGCTTTCCGCAACCGCTTGCGGGCTACCTGTGGTGGCCGAGGCCCGGCTGATGCCGTGCCACCTGCGACGGCCCGATGAAATAAGATTGGGTTGGGTTGAAGGAACACCAGAACCCAGCGACGAGGCACCCGGTTACCGAGCGGAGCGAGGTCGAGGTGCCGAGGAGCGACATCGTTGTGTACCCTGCAATATTCCACCCGGCAACGGGGCAACAAGAGCAACCAGCGACGAAGACACCCGGTCACGGCTAGCAGGCCGTCGCGGCGTCGAGGAGCGGCAGAGATCCCGAGACAACATACCCGAAGGGAAGGACCTCGGAGACGGCCGGAGGCCGGCAGTGGGCCTTCCCGCAGGGCGACCGCTGGTTTTATTATATGATACTAAACGCTGCTAATTGATACTATTCACTTTCACACCGTGCATGGCGATGCCTTATAGCTCCACACGCTAATAGTGTATGTGGTGAAAAGAAAGTGCGACAAACACTCTTTACCAAAATTGAGCACGTCGGAACCGTGAAATTGTCCGGCGGCATGTTGAGAATAGATGTGAAAATAATCCAGGCGGCGATCGCCCGCTCGGATGTTTCGCGCCTGGTTAATGAACAGGCCCGTGTGACTGTCTGGGATATGACTCCCGTCTGGGCCGGGTCCGGCGAACCAATCGAGGCAGGCCAGGCATGGATCAATGGGTCCGGCCGTGCCGTGATGTACCAGATTCAGGGCAGGAGATACATTTCTCCACTGTCCCACCTGCGAGCAACCATCACAGGATCGCGGAAGTTCGCGAACATCTCAACGATCAACTGGGAACCATGTAACCAGAGTGCAGTAGAGCAGGCAACTCCCCAGGGGGTGCCGGCATGATACCGGCTGCTCAGGCTATACTCATCGCAAGCCTCCGGTGCGAATCCGTCAGACTATTGAAGCAGGCAACCGCGATTGAGTTCGATGCACAGGATCTTGCATACCAGGCGAGAGAGATCGAAGATCAATATGAACAAGAAACGACCTGTGATGAAGCGTCGAACGAGATCGGGGACCGTTGTTCATCTTGTCGGTGGCTGCACACAAAAGATACGATCGACTGGTCAGGGGCATGCGGAAAGTATGTCACAGTCAAGCGGTGTATCTCGATGCATCAATGCCATGGACCCGAGCGGGTGGAGGTCTCATAATGTCATTCGTTGTCTATGAGGTCGACCTGATAAAAGGGGAGGGGAAAGACCCCCACCTTTTCCAGACCCGGGAAGAGGCAAGGGATCATGCGGTGAAAATCGCCGAAGGGTGGCGCGAAGGTGACGACCGGATAATTTTTGAGGGAAATATGGTCCTGGTCCTCACTCAATCAGGGCTGCTGGATTTTGGAGCAGTAATCACGGAGGTGGCATAAATGAACGATCTTCCCGTTGGATTCCTCCGGGCTGAGGCCGAATGGCTCCAGCCACCAGACCAGGAACCCCCGATCAGTGTCCGGATCTCTGCCTGGGTTTCGGTCTTTGCTGATGTTGGGAAATCAGCAAATGAGTGTGTCCAGGAACAGATCCGCGACGGCACGATCGGGATCGAGGACCTCGACTCGATCGAAGTGGACGAGATTGACGGCCAGTGGCCATCCGATGGGAGTGAGTGGTGATGGAATACAAAATTTTTGTCAATAGAGGGACCGGCCCGCATCTCATCGCGGAATGCGTCGATCATGGTGCTGCGGTTGATTTCGCTGCTGTGTATGCACATAATCACAATATGGGCTGGATATGGTCGAAAGTGGCTTCCAATGAGATCGTTATCAGGCCAGGCTTTACGAACGGGAAACCGCGTCTCCGTGGTGGTCGGGTATGACCACCTCGACCCCCCTCCCATTCTGGACCGAGGAGGACATCATCAGCAGGTACACCCGGGCCGATGCCCTGAATGACGGTGAATTAATAGCGGCACCCGAAGCACTCACCCGGCAGGCCGGGATCTCTGTTCCGGTTGCATTCACCCGGGCCGCCTGGTATCAGTACATCGAACCCTCGTATCTTCCCGAGATGCCCGACCAGGACCTGACCGGCAGGTTGTGGGACCTGCTCTGGATGCTGCGAATGTCTGCGAACAGATCACGCAGCAGCAGTGTTATCATATTCCGCGTGGCCTTTGAACTTCTGCGGGAGAGGGCCAGGTCCACCGGGATTATCCATCACCGGGGCGGCGAAACCGTCGAACTTAAAGCGGTCTGCGGACCTGGTGACGAAGGCGAGCCGGTCATAACCGTTATGCTGCCAGGGGAGGACTAAGTAATAATGGCTAAAACCCCACCTCATCAATTTTATACGACAGAGGAAGTAGCCGCGATGCTGCATCTCCATGCCCAGACCGTCAGGACACTAATTTTAAAAAAGCGAATGGGCGCCATAAAGATCGGTATGGAGTGGCGGGTCAGTGAAGAGGACCTCACTGAATTTATCCGGGAGAACCGGAACAAGTAGTCACGACCGGGGAAAGTGCGACAAACAAAATCAACCGGTCGCAACCGATAATCTATTGCATCCATTTTCTTATCAGATTATCTACCTGGAGTAAATTTTTCCCTGCGGGTCATCCCACGGCCGAGGCCACTGGGCCTCGTCTTCGAGGTCTGCCCCTTCGGGTCCTAGATCTGCTGACACGATATCGCTCCTCGACACCGCGACGGCCTGCCAGCCGTTACCGGGTGTCTTCGTCGCTGGTTGTTCTTGTTGCCCCGGTGTCGGGTGGAATATTGCAGGGTACACAACGATATCGCTCCTCGGCACCTCGACCTCGCTCCGCTCGGTAACCGGGTGCCTCGTCGCTGGGTCTGGTGTTCCCACATCTCACCTATATCCTATTTTGTCAGCCCGTCGCAGGTGGCGCCATGCGCCTCGGGCATGGAGAACCGGCAAGTGATAGCGAAAAGCATGTTGTGGGGGCATATCAATGGCCCCACTTTGTCACAACGGATCGGAATCGGTTGGGACAAAGTGAATAACAGCAGCAGACAAGGAGTAAGCGACGAAGTCTGTGCGTCACCGAGCCAACGATCAACTTATATGAACCAGGGCGTGATGTGCTGACGACGCGGCCCGGAGCCTGAGCAAAGCGAGTGAGGACACAAGGAGGCAAACATGCCGCCCGTCTGCGTATATCCAAGTAAACATGGGACCACGACACACCCAGGCAGCATGTTCGGTTGCTTTTGACCGGCTGGGGTTCAGTGGCCCAAAGAGGTTATGCCGCTGTACAAAATTTTATTGTCTACAGCTTCATATTTATCATGCCCGAAAATGAATTGGATAAATTATTTAACGCATCGATGGTTGAATTAAAACAAATAAAGTAATATTGTAATGGTAGACCAGTCAGACAACTTTACCATATTATAGCTGATGAACATACCATTCTGATATTTAAGAGGTGGAGATGGGATATTCCCGGGACATCCTCACGATTGCAAAATGGGAGGTAAAACGGTCTGTCGGGACCATGGGGAAGAACGTACTTCCGGTTGCGCTTATCCTGATTATCCTTCTTATTGCCGTGACCGGGTTTACCGCAAAGAGCGGTCTCCACCTCCAGGACGGAATTTACAAGGTCGGTACCGACGACCCGGACTTCGCCGCATTGTTCTCCGGTGATGCCCGCTTTTCTGTTGACCTCGCTGATCCAGGGACCATACAAAGAAATCAGGACTATTACGACCTGATGATTTTCAACCGTGTGGTCTACGTCCATGATACCGACCGGGGGAAAGCCGCTGCAAAGACGATGGAGCGGGACTATACGAAGTACCGGTCAAACGTGTATAACCAGCAGTCTGACCTGTTTGCGGCCTACCCGCTTTGGATCGATGTCCAGGAGGTTGTGTCGGAACTGGACTTTACCGCGACGCAATCAGGCCAGCAGGTATCATTGCGGCCGAGATCAAGCCAGCCCCCGGTACCGACGGGCCCTGTTGAACCTGTCGCCCTCCCTGAGGCCTCCATCGGCATATCGAGCGAGGAGCTCAGGAGCAGTCTGCAGCAGTCAACGACACAGACTAGCAAGGTCTCGCGTTATACCGATATGTTTTCAGGCTCGGAAAGCCCGCTCGGTACTTACAAGACCCCTGACCAGCTCTCGCCGCCGTTGCCCTTCGATTCGATTATCCTTGTCTTCCTGTTCATTTTCCCACTCTACTTCATGTCACAGTTTTACATGATGAGTATCATGAACGAACGTGTAGGCCGCCGCGGGGAGCTCCTGCTCTCAACCCCGGCCAGGCCGTCCGCGATTATCCTCGGAAAGGCCCTCCCGTATTTCGTGGGAATGGTCGGGATATCGGCATTACTCACGCTATGGATCAAGGCCTCCCCCTTCATTGTCCTCCCGCTTATCCCGGTCATTCTCTTCTTCCTCGCCGTGGCACTCCTTATTGGCATGATTTCGAGAAGTTTCAAGGAACTCTCGTTCATCTCGATTTTTTTCTCGACTATTGCCACATCGTACCTGTTCTTCCCGAGCATTTTTGCAAATATCCACGTTGTAAGCATGATATCCCCGCTTACCCTGGTAGTCCTCACCCTCCAGGGAACCGCCATTACGGCGACTGACTACCTTTATTCGACCTCCCTGTTCTGGCTTTCAGCGCTTGTCCTTTTTTATGTAGGGGTGGTAAATTTCAGGGAAGAACGGCTCTTTTCGCAGTCTGACCTGTTCGCGAAGACCAGTGACTTTATTGCTTCCACCCTATCGTTAAAGCGGCCATACATCTCACTTTTCCTGTTTAACGCCTTCCTGATCCCGTTTGTGTTTATGGTCCAGCTGATGCTGCTGGTACTCTTCTTCAACCTCCCTATGCCACTCTCCCTGATACTTCTCCTGATAGGTGCGGCGTTTGTCGAAGAGATTGCAAAATCGCTTGGGATCTATTCGCTGATAAGAAAAGCCCCTGAATTTTTTACCTGGCCGGTGATCGTGGGAGCATCCTTCGCCACGGCACTTGGATTTCTCTTCGGTGAAAAACTCCTCCTGTTTGTAACACTCTCGCAGATCACCGAATCTGTCTTTGGAAGCATCCTTTTCACCAGTATCGGGGTCTTATGGATGCCGTTCCTCCTCCATTTCTCCTGTGTGCTCATTATCGCCGCGTCTATCAAAAAAGGGGGAGAGATCGGCTATGGCCTCGGCCTCCTTGCGGCGGTTGCCGTCCACTGTCTCTATAACATGTACCTGATCCTCGGGTGGTTCTCATGAAGGCAAAAAATATCGGCCTGGTAATGAAAAAAGACATAAAAGGGCTTGGGCATGAACGAACGATCCTGCTCGCTATCCTCCTCCAGCTGTTTATCGCGTTGTTCTCGTCATTTCTCATGGTCGGGCTGACCTCAATGTACGATCCGACCGCACTTCAGAAAAATTCAACAATCCGGTATCCTGTCGCATATGTAGGCACCGATTCCGATCTCCGGGACCTGATGGCATCAGACAGGGGGCTAAGGGTGTATGATATGGAACTGGCCCCGGCAATCCAGTCCCTTAAGGAACGGAAACTTGCTGCAGTTGTATATGTACCGGATACTAAGTCCGATGCCGTGGATCCCGTCAAGATCACCCTTTACACCATAAAAAATGATATCCAGGCCGCCGTGGTGAATGTAAAACTGAAGGATTCATTTGTAAAGTATGAAGCAGAGCTCAGGCAGATCAGGACAGAACGGATTGACGAAGAGCCAATACCCCTTGATATACCGAAAAGTACCGGAGGGAGCGACTTCTATGAATTTGTTTACGGGCTCCTGATCCCGCTCCTCGTCATTATGCCCGCGATCATTTCATCTGCGCTGGTCATCGACCTGATTACCGAGGAATACCAGAACAACACCCTTGAAACACTGTTGTCAACTCCAATCAGGGCAAACGAAATCTTCTGGGGGAAAGTTGCGGCAGCACTCATCATCGTGCCGCTACAGGCGGGGTTCTGGCTGTTCCTCCTTATGCTGAATGGGATAATGATAGTGAATGCGCCCCAGATCCTTGCCTACGTAACGCTGGCGGCGATGGTGCTCATCCTGGTTGCCTCGATAACCGCACTGTATTACCGTGAACGAACTGCAGCCCAGTTTGTCTATTCGACTGCAATAGTTGTCCTGATGCTATTCTCCCTGGCATTACCCGACAACCCTATGAATATCATCGCGAAGCTTGCGACCGGGTCGGCAGGGGTTGAACAATGGGTGGTGTTAGGCCTGATGATCGCGGTTGTAATGATCCTTTCTGTATTGACGAACCTCTACGCAGCGAAGTCCATGAGAAGTAATCTGGCGCCACGGTAACCTGCCGGTTCTGCATTCATTTCACATGGCAATAAAACAGGGAAAATCTTTCTTTTATAGACGGATTCAATAAAGCCCGATATTGAGATTACAGCCCGTTAATAACGGGCATAAACCATGTTTTCATCTTTTACCTTGTACGTTATACCTCCAAGTGTCGCAAATACCTCAACCCTGTCTGACCCCTGGGTCCCTTTGATATCAACAAATGCCCCTCTCGCGACCTGGTTCCCGACCGGGATGTTGTTCTCTTCAACCGTTCCGTCCGATTTTGTAACCCTGACAAGAATATCCTTTACAAGGACCTGCCCATGGCCCCCAATAAACGTCACGGTTATGGTATTATAAACACGGTCTTTTTCGATCCCGATATCAACTGCATACGCGGGAGGCAGGGTGGTCAGATCCTGCGGAAGGGAGTCATTTATCGCTTGTTGTGCGGTTGGTCCGATTGTGGTCACGGTTAGTACCGGCTGGGTCGCAGGGAGTGAAGTGATGGTGGTGACCGGGGTTGCCGGTACGGTAACCTGCTGCGTTGCTGGTGCCAATGTTGCCTGCTGGCTGGTACAGCCTGAGCAGAAAATCAGGGTTATAAAAGCCGCAATTACGATTATACAAGAAATTTCTTTCATGATCTTGCTAATAGTAGAGATGATAGTGTCGAGTATTAGGTTTTTTGATCATGGGCCGGGCGGTGTGATATTGTCACATCCAGGTCTAGACCCGGGTTTTGCCAGTTGGGTGATACACCGAAACATAAAAACCATTCGATACATTGAAGAATAAGATTGACAATGTTTTACGTAAAGCAGGAGAAAGAGTAATGTTTTGTTCGAAGTGCGGTAAAAAAACCGACGATTCCGGAAAATACTGCCAGTGGTGCGGGGCAGAAGTGAAGGTTGCGCCACCGGCACCGGCACCAAAACTTCTTCTTAAAAAGAAGTCTTATGGGATTTGCACCGAAAATTACGCGGGGTTTGGACAGCGGTTCCTAGCGTGGATCATTGATATTGTCTTCATCCTGGTCCTTGATATCTTTATTATGGGGCTTACCGGGCTCAATGAAGGGGTAAGGATGATTTACCAGTTCCTGCGCGGTTACCCGATGACCGATCGGTATGGCGATGTTGTGTACTCCATGGTGCCGACGCAGGCTATCTATGCGATTACGATACTCCTGATCCTTGTACCATGGCTCTATTATGCACTTCTCGAGAGCTCGAAAAACCAGGCCACCCTTGGCAAAATTGCAGTACGCATTGCCGTAACCGACCTCCACGGCCAGCGGATCACATTTTCAAGGGCAACCCTCCGCTTTTTCGCAAAAGTGCTTTCAATCATCACCTTCTGTATCGGTTTCATCATTATTGCATTTACCCGGCAGAAGCAGGGCCTGCATGACATTATCGCCGGGTGCCTGATGTACCAGCAATAAAAAACCATTCCTCTTTCTCCCTTTTCCTTCGATATTTTCATTTTTCCGGCTTTATCGTCTCATTATTTGATCACCAGGATAACAGATGTATCCCGGTAATTTCTCGGTACTCACACCCTGATTCATCCACTCAATGATGTGAAAACCAGGTATCCGGGGATCATAGTACCGGGTATCCCTTTTCCATTGCGTAACACAGATGAAGCGAAAACCTAACGCACAATAAACGATAGTTTTTAGCAATGGTTTTCCAACATTGACCCTATGAAAGCCGGAATAAGTGTGCCCCTTTCCATCCTGCTGATAATTATTATTGTCGTGTGTGGATGTACCGGGCAGGCCCCCCCGGTGAAAGAAAATCCCCGGACAACCGTTGGACCCGGCACTGATGCCATCCCCACGGGGAGAGGGCAGTTCGTGTTCAGCGATTCGCTCGGAAACGTGGATCGTCCGATAACCGTCTACACCTATCGTCCGACTGGATGGAACCAGTTCGGCCGGGTACTGGTCGTCATGCCCGGGGCAGGCCGCGATGGGCAACCGTCACGGGAGACCTGGATCCCCTATGCTGACCGGTACTCCTGCCTCCTGATAGTCCCGGAATTTTCCCTGGTGTATTATCCCACTGACTATTGGTACAATCTCGGGAATACGTACGATTCCGTGAACTGGAAGCCGAAAGCGAACTGGACGTACATGGCAATCGAGCACCTTTTCGATTATACCCGTGAAAAGAGCGGTGCAACCCGGAATACATACCTCCTCTTCGGACACAGTGCAGGCGCCCAGTTTGTCCACCGGATGGTAGTCCTCCTCCCCGAAGCCAGGTACAGCCGTGCCGTCGCTGCCAATTCAGGAGTATACCTCCTGCCGGAATATTTGCACCCCTACCCGTTTGGCCTGAAGGATTCGCCACTTCCTGAAAGCAACCTTCCGAAGGTTTTTGCCCGGAAACTCATTGTCATGTCCGGCGGAAGCGATACGGACCCGAACGACAGCGCCCTTGCAAATTTCCCCGAGGCCGAGGCGCAGGGTGCTACGCGATTTGAGCGGGCAAAGTTCTATGTTAACACGGCAAAGTCGGAGGCAGAACGTTTCCATACCCCTTTTAACTGGGAATACCACGTTGTCCCGGGGGTAGGACACAGTGAATCAGGGATCGCCGGACCATCAGCAGCTCAGCTTTTTACCGGGACATGATTAAAGGCATGATGAGACCCTGCATATAGTTCAAGAAGAGGAAATTCGGAGACAGGGGGGGGTTTCACCCCCTCCCTGCCCCAGCCCCGACAAGATATTTATTGGGCAGGGTTTAATTGGGGCATCCAAGAAAATTTCAGAGTCTTTGGGATAATTCCCTATCCAACCGGGGTCGCCACAGCGGTGAACCATGAGCCCCGGGAATGTGACTAAATTTTGGAATAGGCCGAATTTAAATTACAGATTTGGGGGCATTTCAACAAAAGGCCGGAATAAATCATAAACAGTTAATCGAACCTGAACTTGAGGATTACAATCACCAGCACAAGGATAAAGGTTGCACCGTTTGCGATTATTATGGGCAGTTCCTGGATCAGGATCCCGTATATGAGCCACAGCAGGATTCCTGCGGCAAATAACAGGAGCATACCCGGTGAGAGGTCCTTACACGATTTCGTCCGCCATGCCCTGTACACCTGGGGGAGGAAAGCAACCGTTGTGCAGAACCCTGCGATATAACCAAGTACCGGAATAAAATCCATCTGGTGTTCACCGGTATCCGCATGACCTTGGATCAGTCATATTTTCCTTTCAGGCCGGCCCATCCCGTGAAGCCGCAATAAATGCACCCGTCCCCTTCACAGTGTCTGCACCTGCATGCAGGCTCTTTTACGAGTAAGTGCCCGGTCTTGTTACAATAAATACAACCTGTACCTTCGCAGTGCGAGCATAGTACGCTGCAATACATCGTGGTGGAATTTGACATGGAGGACACCGGATTTTTAATATCTGTTAAATTTCTGTCAGGGAGACAATAATAAAACTGGTATTATGGTTACCAGCTGACCATTCTGGATTCAGGGTTTCTGTACGGCACCCAGGTTCGCCTGGCCAACACTTGCTGCATAACGGGAGAGCACGCCTGTCAGTGGTTTTACCGGGGATTTCCACCCGCTTTTCCGGGTGGCCAGTTCCACGTCCGGCACCTGAAGGTCAAGCGTCTTCTTAAACAGGTCCAATGCTATCATATCCCCGTTTCTGACGAGTGCGATCGGTCCTCCAATAGCCGCTTCCGGCGCAATATGCCCTATACACGGGCCGCGGGTACCTCCCGAGAAACGACCGTCGGTGACAAGTGCTACCCTGGTATACCCCAGTCCCATCAGCGCAGATGTGGGAGAAAGCATCTCGGGCATACCCGGGGCACCACGCGGCCCCTCGTACCGGATAACGACAACATCCCCCTCCTTAACCTCCCTGGCAAGGATCGCCTTCATTGCAGCCGTTTCTCCATCAAATACCCTCGCCGGACCCTGGTGGACCCACATCTCCTTTGGGACTGCCGCGCATTTTACCACACCCCCGTCAGGGGCCAGCGACCCCTTGAGAATTTTCAGGCCACCTGCCGGGCTGACTGGAGAATTTATGCTCTTTATAACGTTTGCATCACGAACAACTGCTGATTTTGCAATCTGCCGGACGCTCATTCCCGAGACCGTCGGGGTATCGGCAAGCAATGCTGAAAGCTCTTTGAAAACTGCCGGGATCCCTCCTGCCCGGTAGAGTGTCTGCATTGAATGAGGCCCGCTTGGCTGCATGTGACATATATGAGGTGTTTTTTCACCAATTTCGTTGAAGTGGCCGAGGTCTAGGGGTACCCCTGCTTCAACGGCGATTGCCATCAGGTGAAGAACCGTATTGGTGGAGCCCCCTAAGGCCATATCGACCCTGATCGCATTTGAGAGGCTGTCGATGGTGATAATATCCCGGGGCCGGATGTTCCCTCTCACGAGGTCAAGGACCCGCTCTCCGCTTTCACGGGCTATTCTGAGTTTTGCGGCATCGACTGCAGGGATCGCGGCGCAACCCGGGAGCGACATCCCCATTGCCTCGGTCATGCACGCCATCGTATTTGCCGTATAAAGCCCCTGGCAGCTCCCGCAACCGGGCATTGCACAACATTCGAGCTCCTGCAGGGCAGATTCGCTCATTGTTCCGGCAGCTACTTTTCCGACCCCCTCAAAAATATCGATAAGGGACAATTCCTTCCCGGCGAGGTAACCGGAGAGCATTGGTCCACCTGTTAACACAATCGAGGGAATGTTACAGCGTGCGGCTGCCATCAGCATCCCGGGAACGATTTTATCGCAGGTACCTACGCAGACGAGCCCGTCAAACCTGTGGGCTTCCGTCATCAGCTCTATCGAATCCGCGATGTTCTCTCTCGAAGGGAGCGAATACCGCATCCCCTCGTGGCCCATTGCAATCCCGTCGCAGATCCCAATCACGCCAAATTCGAACGGCACTCCCCCGGCTGCAATGATCCCTTCTTTGACCTTTTCGGTAAGGGTCCGGAGGTGGACGTGCCCGGGGACAATCGTGTTGTAAGCATTGGCAATCCCGATGAAAGGAAGCCCCATCTCCCGGTCAGTCACTCCGAGCGACCTGAGAAGCGAACGGTTCGGTGCCCGCTGGTACCCTGATTTAACCTCGTCACTCCGCATGAGAAAAACCTCTTTCCTACCGGTGATTATATGCCCTGAAGTTTTATATCCCTTCGTTGTCCTTTGCTGCCGCTACTGCTTCTTAAATCTGCGTGCTGCGTTGACAAACGAATCCGAAAACTCACGTGTAAAGTAACTGTGGGTGTAACTCCCGGTGGTTTCATGTTCCGATAGCCCGTCCCTGCTGCCGGAAATCCCCTTGCCACGCGAAAGTTCAATAATAAACCGTGCGTCCGGCATGCACTCAATGCGGGAATAATGGAATTCATGCCCTCTTATTTTCATTCCAGGGCTGATATACGAATTTTTCCCGCTACCCCGGCCATCAGAGTACCCGAGTGCCTGGACTGAACCGGTCATCTCCGCGCATGCGGGAAGGACCCCGGCCATCCGGTACTCCCTGTCTGTCTGTATTCCCCGGGTGAGATACAGCAGCCCGCCGCATTCCGCATAAATGGGCATACCCCGGTCTCCAGCCGCTGCAACCGCTTTCGTGGCGGGTGATGCTTCAAGTGCCCCGGCATGGAGTTCCGGATATCCTCCGCCGAGGTATATTGCATCTGTTTCGGGGAGTGGGTCACGTAAGGGGCTGAAAAAGACCAGTTCAGCGCCAGAAGCTACAAGCCGGTCAAGGTTATCCTGGTAATAAAAACAGAAGGCCTCGTCGTGTGCGATCCCGATGACCGGCCTGTCCCCGGTACCTTCAGGCAGCGGTTCCTGAACAGCGAACGGGCTGGTATTGCGTGCGATCTCAAGGATGGCCCGGGTATCACAGTCCTCGCAGACCGCTTCTCCTGCTGCCGAATCATTGTCGACCTCCGATGCCATGACCAGCCCGAGGTGCCGGCTCTTTACCTCAAGCCCCGGTCTCCTTTTCATCCACCCGAGTATGTTCCTGCCAGCTGACCGTTCGATCAGTGTCCTGTGGCGTTCGCTGCCCAACCGGTTGAAGATCACCCCTGCAACCCGTTCGCCACCCTGGGAACCGGTAAACCCGCGGACAATAGCATTTGCACTCCGTGACATCCCTTTCACGTCCACAACGAGGATAACAGGTGTGTCCAGGAGATCGGCAACGTGGGCTGTACTTGATTCCAGTGTCCCGTCGAGCCCGTCGAACATACCCATGACTCCTTCAATAACGGCAATGTCAGCGCCCCGGGTGGCATGAACAAAGGTCTCCCTGACCCCTCCTTCGCCCATCATAAAGGGGTCAAGGTTCCTCGAGTTCCTCCCGCAGATGGTGGTATGGTGGGTCGGGTCAATGAAATCAGGGCCCACTTTGAACGGCTGCACTACGAACCCCTGCGAGGTGAATGCCTGCATCAGGCCACGTGCAATGGTTGTTTTACCGCATCCGCTATGTGTCCCTGCGATAAGGATCCTTGGAATGGGGCGGTTACTGCTCATGAAACGTTCTCACCTGGTCAGAAGGGTTACCGGAAATCCCCGGGTAGTGGGTCCCGGGTTGGATAACGAATGTATGGTACCAGATGGTTTGGTGCCCTCTTACATAAATCCATGAGGGGGCGCCCCGGGACATTGCCAATCTTATTGAAATGTTTCACTCTGCCTGGTCGGGCCACTCCTGGTTATGATTGTGACACGGACCATTCGAAAGATGGATAAATCCGGTTAAGTCTTTTAATTCCCCGGTATACCTATAAGCTAACATTACGGAGCCTTGCTAATGGAAAAAGAACAGGGAATCTTTATCGGTATCGTAGCGGTCATCGTCGCTGTCACACTCGGGCTTTTCTATATGAATGGCATGATTCTACCCGGGTCACTGCAGACTGGCGGGCAGGCAGTCGGGTCAAACCTCACGTTCACGGCACAGGTGGTATCTGATGAGAACTACCTGACATTCCGCTATATTCCTGCAGTGATTATGACCGGACCTGTCACGGCAACCTACCAGGTACAAAAAGATGGCAAGGTACTCTTCAGCGATAAAAAAATCTTTGATTCCGTGACGCCCGATAACCCTATTGAAATTGCCATGAAAAGGTCAGATAATGGCACCTATACCATGATCATGCTGATTTCCGGTAAGGGGAAAAATCTCCTTCATCACAGTACCACGTCGTGGTATGGATCAAATGCAACTTCTTCAACAAACCCGGCAGCATCCGGCGTAGTATCCACTGCGTGAAGATTTCGGATAACCTCCCCATACATTCTTTTTGGCTTTATTGACCGGGATATTTCAGGGGAATTCTGCCCGAATGTTTATCGTATTGGGTTAGGGCATAACCTTTAAGCAGAATATTTTTCAAAAAAGGCTGTAACGAAAAGAGTGGGTTCATGATCTCGATCGGCGTCGTTATGGCGGAAAAAATAATGAACCGGTTCCGTTGGGCGGCTCATCCCAGCCCGAACTGTGCAAGGGTAGTCCTTGACGGGTCAATACTTGCCCAGTTCCACCCAAGGGCTTCAATGATACGCGAGATCGGCTGCTTGATCGTCTTGTCAAGCATCATCTCGTAATCTATGGTAAATTCGGGAGGTACCTGGTCACCGTATTCGAAACAGAGGACATCGGTCCGTTGGTACTTTGATTTTACCCCCTTGATATAGACCCGTTTCGGTTTACTGCCTTTTGAAAATTCCATGCCAAGGAACTCATTCGAGTATTTTGCACCCCGTATATGTGCGTCGTCAATATCGTAATCGGCGAGTTGCTTGCCAATACCACCAGGGATCCCTATCTCGTCAAGAGAATATCGGGCGCCACGGTAGTCCTTGATAATCGTCCCGAGATAGTTCCTGATCACGTCAAAGGGCTCCCCGTGAAGGATCATCTCCATCACCTTCATCTGGACCCTTTTTGTGATTTGTGGGTAATCACTTCTCCTGATCTCGAAACCGACGATGTCGATCTCATCGACAATCTTCCCCTCCTTCCACGTAAGGTGGCCGGCATACCGTTTTTTCTTCCCTGCCTGGAAGAAACTGCCATAGATCTTTTCGAATTTGATAGAAAAGAAGTGTGTGCCGGCGTTCAGTTCCCGTTTCGCAAAATCTCCGTAACTTTCGTTCAGCTCCTTTTCGATCAGCCGGGCGTTCGCTATCGTTTCATCAATACCCATGGCTGGTAACTGGACCATGCAGGAATCGGTATCCCCATAAATCACGCGGTATCCTGCCCTTTCAATCACATTTCTCGTATGTTCAATAATCGCCCGGCCTACCGATGTGACTGCTGAACCTATCTCCCTGTCATAGAGCCTGAACCTCGTATACCCGCTCACCCCGTAATAGGTATTCATTATTACCTTCAGGACATTCTGCTGGAGGTCAAGGAGCACGTATTCCGGAGAACCAAATGCATGGAGGTTGCGCTGGCGTTTTTTCTCGTCCCGTTCTCCCAGGAGCTCTGCAATAATACTCCGCGTCAGCCCGTCCGGCTCCTTGCGGAACCGAACCCCGTTCGGTGCCCGGAGTTCCCCGTCCGGGTCTTTCGTCTCAGGGGATGCATTGATCGTCATCATCGCCATCGGATAGAGCGATTTCAGGTCGAGGACCACGACGTTTGAACGCAGGCCTCGGCTCGGGTCGAAAACGGTGGCCCCTTCAAACTCGTTGGCTGCAGCGAAACCCTTAGAGGGAAGCACATAGCGGCCGTGTGCCTTCCTGAGAATATAAATGTCGATGACATTCGAGGAATTCAGGGTCCGGTCAAGTGGACAGCCGACATACCGCGCGATCTCACGATAAAATTCAATGATGTTGTTTTTCTGGTTGATTCGGACGCATAGTTCCACGTCCTTGAAGTTATATTCCACCAGGAGCTCTGGATCGCTCTTCCAGAGGTCACTCACCCCGCCTTTATAGCGGACCTTTGCATCACCCAGTTCAGCCTGGGCAATTGCATCGAGCCGGTAGGACTCCTGCTCGGACAGTTGCATCTTTTTATATCCCGACAGCAGGTCGAAGAGCGCACGCCCGCGGACTGCATTTCGTTCGCTCTGGCCTAGCAGCCTTGACAAAAGGGTTGGATTAAGACCGATGGCCTCCATCCTTCCGGTGATATAGGGCATATCGAAATCGACGAAATTCCAACCTGAAAGAATGTCAGGGTCCATGTTCCTGATATAGTCAGTAAACCCCCCGAGCATCGCCTTTTCACCGGCATACGTGCAGATCGTATGCTTCCCGTGTGCAAAACAGCCGTTTTTCAGGCCACCGGTTGCCATCCGGGAGGAAAAATCGTAGGCGTCCCCGGAGGGACTTGAGACAAACGATGTGTAATGGTCCAGGAACGAGTCCCAGGCAGTCAGGCAGATGATCCTGTCGCGTTCGGGTTCCGGGAACCCGCGCTCGTCCTCGCACTCGATATCCAGCATGCAGACGCGGGCCGGGGAAGACACCCCTGACTTTTTCAGGTCCCGATAGTCAGCGATCGGGGTGGGGGCCTCCACACCCCCGGTGAGGCCGGTATCGATCAGGAAACGGGTCGCAAATGGGATATCTGCCTCGCAATGGTGGTATTTTTCACGCAGTTCCCGCACATCACCAGGGCGCTGAGTATAGAGCCGCCTCAACGGTTCGCGGTGTATCGAATAATAGGTGTTCTCCGTATCAGCGGTGATCGATTGTGCAAGCGGTTTTCCATCTGCTTCCCCAGCCGGGACGTAAAAATATGGTTTAAAACCTGTTACCTGGAGGTGCTGCGCCTGCCCCTGCCCGTCCCGGCCGAATATATGGATGAGTGGTCCATCCGGGGTATTGCTGTATTCCACCTGGATTATTCCGACGTTCAGGGTACATGGTACCCCGGGTTGTCCCGGCGGGATGGTTGTCTGCGGACCTGATGCCACCGGTTCAGTCATCCGCGTTCCTGCAGAGTTCCCTGGTTGTTTCCGCTGCTGCCTGTAAATGGGACTGCTCCCAATCGTCTAGCTTCCATTCCTCTATTTTGTGAATTCCGTTTCGTCCAACCCGTGCGGGTACACCGAGTGAGCAGTCCTCTATCCCGTATTCTCCGGTGAGGACACACGAGCAGGTGATGAGTGAACGGCTGTCCCTGCTGATCATCCTGATGAGGTCAGTAATATGCCAGGCAGGCCCGAATACGGTACCCCCTTTCCCCTCAATAACCTCCATGCTTGCACTCCTCATTTCGGCAAGCACCTCTTCCCTGGTGTCGATTGACACCACTTCCGGGAGGGTCGAAAAGACGGGCACCTGGTGTTCCCCATGGTCCCCAATTACCCATGCCTGCCCCCTGATCTCTCTCTTCCTCAGTGCGATTGCATACCGGGCACTATCAAGTTGTCCGCCGAAGCCGATGCACTGCCTTGGATCAATCCCGGTCTCTTTAGCGAAGAAATAGTTATTCACGTCCATAGGGTTTGTCACGGTGATAAGGACCCCGTCATAATCATGGAGTGGCCTGCTGCACTGCGCCGCGACAGGCAGGTTCACGCGGAGGAGGTCAGCCCTCGTTTTTACCGTGGGGTCCCTTGGAAAACCTGCAGCAAACACGCAGATATCAGATTCCTTGGCAGTCCAGGGATCAGTACTGATCTCAATATCGAGACCGGCATGCATAAGGTCCAGCACCTGGGCGCGGAGAAACGGTTTATTTACATCATAGATGATCAGTTTTTCGATGATACCGAGCACGGATGCGAGGTACGCCACTTCGCCCCCGATCTTTCCTGCCCCCAGTACCGCAAGGCATGTCATGACTTCTAGTATTGGTTTTCACGAGAATAAATAATTACAATTGAAACTATCTTTCTTCTGGATGATCAGGCTGAAAACTGGCAGTGTCACGGCAGGTGGTGTCCCAATGGAGAACCATCTTATCCTCGCCGCAGGGGTACTCGGGACAACCGGTGCATCACTTGCCCGTGTTCTTTCATCGGGGGCAGGAGCGGTGGTCACCAAATCGATCGGGCCGTTCCCGCATGAAGGGCATCCCGGCCCCTGTTTTGCCGAGGTCAATGGCGGCCTGATCAATGCGATGGGCCTTCCCAACCCATCGAAGGACTTTTTAACTGAACTGGCCCCCCTCAGTGGAAAACCTGTTGTTACAAGCGTTTTTGGTGGGAATCCGGAGGAATTCCGCGAAGTAGCCTCGTGGTTCAGGGGCAGGGTTTCCGGGATCGAGCTGAACCTGAGCTGCCCGCATGCTGAAGGGTACGGTGCTGCGATCGGTAGTGATCCGTGCATGGTAGAGGCATGTACAAAGGCGGTCAAATCCCTCGGGGTACCTGTGTGGGTAAAACTGACCCCGAATGTCACTGATATCACTGCCTGCGGGCTAGCTGCCGAACGGGGTGGTGCCGATGGGATCGTTGCCATCAATACTGTTAAAGCGATGCGGATTTCTACCGATCTCAGGCGCCCGGTCCTTGGTAACAGGTTTGGCGGATTATCGGGCCCTGCGATATTCCCCATCGCTGTCAGATGTGTCTACGAGCTCTACGAGGCATGCAGCATCCCGGTTATCGGTTGTGGCGGTGTCTCGTCTGCACACGATGTGGTGGAGATGATGATGGCCGGGGCTTCAGCAGTCCAGATCGGCAGCGCTGTTATTAATGACCCTGATATATTCGGCTCGATTCGTGACACGCTCTATTCACCAGAGGGTATACCTCCAAAAGAGATTGTAGGGTGTGCACATGGGTGATCACCTTTCGGCAGGGGTCCGGATTACGGAAGTCACCAGGGAGACCCCATCCGTCTCCACCCTCTGGTTTGATCACCGGTTCTCATTCAATCCCGGGCAGTTTGTCATGGTCTGGGTCCCGGGTGTTGACGAGGTCCCGATGGCACTGTCCTCACCGTCTTCCATTACCGTGCAGAAGGCAGGCGATGCGACCACTGCCCTGCTGTCAATGAAAAAGGGTGATACCATAGGGATCAGGGGCCCTTTTGGCAACGGGTTTGCATTGAAGGATGATACGCTCGCAATTGCGGGCGGCGTGGGTGCTGCACCCCTCCTGCCCCTTGCGATGACGGGGGTAGTATCGACATTTATCATGGGAGCGCGTAATGCGGATGAACTCCTCTTCCGGAAAAACCTGGAAACGGTGACAGAACTAAAAATCATGACCGATGATGGTTCTGCCGGTACAAAGGGTTTTTCAGTGCAGGGGATGGATGACCTCTCCCTTGACCGGTATTCGCAGGTGTGTGTTTGCGGGCCGGAAAAGATGATGTCCGCAGTTCTCATCCGCCTTCGCGAGCAAGGGCTTGAGGAGCGCGGAAAATTCAGCCTCCACCGGTACATGAAGTGCGGTTGTGGTGTCTGCGGTTCCTGCTGCATCGACCCCTCCGGGCTCCGCGTATGCAGCGACGGACCGGTATTTTCGGGTGAAAAGCTGCTGGATAGTGAATTCGGGAACTATTCGCGCGACGGATCTGGAAGAAGGAGACCTGTGTAAAAAATCCTTAATGAAGTCTGGTTGACTATTTCCAAAGTTTACTGGTATGGGTAACTAAAAAAGGCCCACATCTACGTAATTTGATTCATTTTATTCAATTTAAGCCCGAATAACAAAAAGAAAGTTATTAATAAAACCACAAAGGATTTTAATCTGAACCTATACGAAAGACGAATTCCATAAGGGAGTATAGGTATGACAAACGGAGAGGTGTAAAAAAATGGTATTTCATCCCCCAGTAGCCATCGTTGCGAAAGCCGGTGACGCTGGTAAGTACAAGGTAAGCCTTCCGGCATGGAACATGGTAATGCGTGGTTTCATGTCAGGGGCTTACATCGCCATGGGTGCAGCCCTAGCAACGGTCTGTTCAACTGGTATTATGGCAACTGATGTTGCGCTGCGCTACGGTACGGCTAGTGCAGGGTTCTCGCAGCTCATTCTTGGTGCGGTGTTCCCTGTCGGACTTATCATCACCGTGTTAACTGGTGCAGAACTCTTCACTGGTGACGCAATGCTCGCCCCGATGGCAGCATTTATTCACAAGGTCAGCTGGATGCAGGTCCTCAACCTGTGGGTCTGGGTCTATATCGGGAACCTTATCGGCTCTCTGGTATTTGCTTACATCATGGCATACGGCCCCTTCACTACCTGGGACGCAGCCGGAGCTGCAACAGTAACAGCGTTCGGTACGAGGGCGATAGCTATCGCGTCGGCGAAGGTAAGTTATGTGGGTGTCGCGGGTATGTGGTCCGCATTCCTCAAGGGAATCGCCTGTAACTGGCTTGTCAACCTCGCTATCCTGCTCGGAATTTGTTCTGACGACATGGTCGGGAAGTTCTTTGGGATCTGGTTCCCGATCATGGCCTTCGTTTCCAGCGGTTTCGAACACTCTGTCGCGAACATGTATTTCATCCCCGCAGGGATCATGACACAGGGATTCATCACTGACCCGACCAAGATAAATGCCGGGCTCAACTGGGTCACTATGTGGACGAATAATATCATTATCGTCACCATCGGTAATATCGTCGGGGCGTTATTCTTCGTCGGTGTGATCTACTGGGTCGCGTTCAGAAAAGAGATCGCCGCGCTAAAGTAGAGTAAACCCGGATGAAAATCGGAAATATAACTGTGAGGATATCGATCGTCGCGCTTGCGGTGGTCGTTCTCTTCACAATTCTTTTATCTTTTGCCTATTCCAGTTCAGGCGATACGATGCTGCTGTTATTTGGCATTCCCGCGGTGGTTCTCCTCCTCGTGATACCAATGGCGCTCAATTACATGAGCCAGAAGCAGTATATCGAACTCGTCCCTGAATATGAACGGGAGGCAAGACCGGTCCGGATTAAGATGATCAACAAGGGTATGATGGGACAGGTCATCAGGATCGAAGGTGTTGTGGAACGTACCTATTTCCAGTTCCTCAATCGGCCGCAATTCCTTGTCGCTGACAGGACTGGTGAGATATCTGTAAAGATGTTCACAAGTCCTCAGGAAACGATCAAAAAGGATGATGTCGTTGAGGTACTCGGGACTATTATTCAACGATACATATTCACCGGAGAAGCCGTGGTGAACTGTGTCTCTATCAGAAAGATACCCAAAAAGATCGAGATTAAGAAGGATTCTTCAAAAAAGGAATAATCCTTTCTCGAGTCTGATTTTAGTAGATTTATTTTTTTTAGAACCCGGTGTCGAGCCCGTCGGTTATCTTCTGTTTCTTTTCCTGGTTGAGTTCCGCGATGTAGTCCTCGAACCGGTGGATCCGGGTGCTGACCGGGAACGGGATGCCGATCGTGCTGATGATCGCTTCGCCCCGGTCAAGGGTCTGGATCTCGATCTCCATTCTCGAGAGGTCCTGTTTGGCACTGCCCATGATGATATCGCGGTCGCCACGGTCACCGAGGCCCATGACGACGAAGGTGTTAATCTGGGCGAGTACCTTGGGGTCGATGTTTTTCGGCTGCTGGGTCACGACGCAGAGCCCGACACCGAATTTCCGACCTTCCATTGCACATTCCCGGAATACCTGCGTGGAAGACCCCCCGCTTGCGAGTACCCGCTGTGCTTCCTCGATCGTGATCAGGACCTGGTGGGAGGCTCCGTGCCGGTCGTCGATCCCGAAGCTCCGCGCCTCGGAGCGGTGTTTCTCCATGATCATCCGTGTGATTATCGAGAGGACGAACAATTCGCTCCGCTCGCTCATGTCGGGGATATCGATTAGGACAACACGGTTATCATGGAGGTTTAAGAGGATATCGGGGACCGATGACCCCTGCGGGCGGAAAAAGGCCTTGTTGCCGTTGACGAGGTTGTCGATGTACCGTTTTATCACCATCACCGGTCCACCCATGGAGTTTCGTATCTTCCATGACATGCTCCCCTCTTTCACACCCGCAGCAAGAATATCTTTTATTGGGAAGATCGCCGGGTCGACCCCCTGGAAGTATTCAATGATATCTTTTCCTTTTACGTCGGCGAATGCCTCGACGATGTCGTGCTGAGGCCCGGTAAGGTCGTGGAGGATGGAGAGGTCGCTGATCCGGAAATCGTCGTATTCAAGGAAGAGCGTGTTCATCCCGTACCGCTTGCGGTCGTTCTCGCCACGGATTGTGAATATAGCGAGCCCGTCCCTCCCTTCTGTATAATGGACAAGTCCCTTGGTCGGTTCCCCTGTCGATGACTTCCCGCCGCGTACATATTCCCCGTGCGGGTCTACGATCAGGAGCCCGAATTTCTGGTGTTTCATGCACGAGGCACAGAAGGTTTTCATAAAATTGCTCTTGCCCATGCCGGTCGTCGCGAAGACACCCATGTGCTGGGGAAGGACTTTTGCCGGGATACGGACTGCCACTTCCCTGATAATATCCTGGCCGCTCCGCATGTAGCCGACTTCGATCTCACCCATTTGTCTGGTGAGGAACCCGAAGTCCTCTGCATTCGGGTCATCAACCGTTGAGAATTTGGATGGGATCGTCCTTGGCTTGTGGAAATTACCCGTACTATCGACGAACCCGAGTGGGACCGCATCGACCCCGATGAACACGTCCTCGCCCAGGCCGTAGAACTTCTCAGCATAGACCCTGGTGTCCCAGCGGTTGTCGGCGAAGTTGCTGTCATGGGAAAGATCGGTGATTTTTGCAAAGAACGTGACGTTCTTGGTTTTGTCGGTGATCTTCTTGATGTCCCCTATATAGAGGGTTGCGTCATAGGGTGCTATGAAACGGTAGCCGAGGACGCTTTTCCCAACCAGCCGGTATTTTGAAGGGTCTGTGGTATCAGTATCGTGCAAATTCATCATGGTAATCTCCGAACAGGATATCAAAAGTATGTCGTTCTATGCCAGTATCCGCGATCCGGCGCATCAGGTCAGACCTGACCTGCTCTACGATCTCCTCGGTGAGGACAACGGTGCGGTGGGCATCAAAGAGGGGGTACGGGTACCCGGGTATCCGACCGTCACCAGAGCAGGCAGCGAGCCGGTCCATAACCTTCCGGACAGAAGATGCTGAGGTCTCCACCGGGAGGTCAATTTTCAACGGGGATTTTGCCCGCGGGTGCAGGCAGGCGATGTACATCTGGCCATGCTGCCACTGGGGGAACTGGGCATGGTCGAGCATTTCAGTATCGACCCAGATCCACCAGGGAGCTTTCACCCCGAGCTCTTTTGCAAGCCCATTCACCGAAGGGAGGATAGGATGGCCGCCGCCCCAGGTTGCAGTTGTCCGCTTGGAGACCCCTGCAAGGCCGATATCCCTGAGCCTGCAGGTATTCTCTATCCTCGTAAGGACCGGGTCGTGGCTTGCGTGGGAGACACGGAGGGGGCCGTCCCGCAGGAGCAGTGCGCCGGAACCAAGCGACCCCGCCATGGTCTCCGTGACCCAGTATTCGACCGTATCCCGGAGGATGGAGGCGGCCCGGGTCCGGTCCTCGTTTTCCACCGGGGTCCCGGGGACCACGCTGAAACAGTCCTTGTAGAGACGAGGGAAGTCCTGGTTTTCCACGCCGGGACCGATCATGGAAAATGTTAACGGAGTTAACGATCTCCGGGTACGTTCGAGGTTCATGAACGTGCTCTGGGCGGCCCGGAAGAGGACGAGGGCCATGCTTCCCGATTCGAGGAGCATGACATTGCTCCCGTCGATGGCACATATCTCTCCACAGTCGCCCGGGTTACAGGCCTGGAAATCGCCCCGGGTGATCTTGCTTTCTGCCCTGAATTTCTGTACAAGATTTTTTGGAATCGTTGCCTGGATCTTGTCAATAGCGGTGTTCACTGCGGCATCGTATTCGGGATCGTGCGGCATTTATGCCAGCTCCTTAACATTGCTCGACTGGTCAGTTCCCATCTCCACGACAAGGGTATTCGTGAATTCGCCCTGCATTTCAGAGATGTGTGAGATCAGGAGGATCTGCGGGAACCTGGACTCCTGTGTCCTCAACGCGGTCAGGAGTTTTGTCCTGCGTTCCTCGTCCTGACTCCCGAAGATCTCGTCAAAGATCAGGAGCGTGCTCTCGTGCACCTGGTGGAGCTCGGCAAGGTAGCGGGAAAGGGCGATGCGGAGTGCAACCGCAATATCGTCCTGTTCCCCACCGCTGAACCGATCGATCCCGTAATCGTTGTCGATATCCCGGACGAGGAGGTTGAAGTCCTCGTCGAGCAGCACCTGTTCGTACCGTCCGCTGGTGATCTCGCTGATGATCCGGCTGACTTCCCCTTCGATCCGGCTTCTGACGACCTGCATGAGGTAGATGACGTAATCGCCGATCACCGTCCGGGTCAGTCTGAGGAGGTTGATCTCTTCTTTTAAGGTCGCGACCTGTTGCCGGAGACCCTCGATTGCTGCCATCTCTTTCTCGTGTCTTGCGATTTTTTCATTGGCATAGGTAAGACGTTCAGAAGTTCTCGCGAGCTCGGTCTCTGCATTGCGAATGGCGGACTCGGCCCCGGCAAGTGCCTGGTCAAGAGTTATACCAATCCCGGGGTCAAATGCTGCCAGGTTGATGGCGGTTTTAAGAACTTCCAGTTCCTTTTGTTTATCTGCCACCTTGGTTTCAAGCTCGGTCACCTGCTGCCTGAGTACTGCACCCTGGGCGATCTTCTTCCCGAGATCGACATAACGAAGGTGGACTTGTTCAAGGTCTTTCACGTCCTTTTCAGCCTTTGCGAATGCAGACTCGTCGTACCCGTGCGACGTAATCCTGGCGATGAGCGTTCGAAGGGCAATCTCTTTGGCCTCCAATTGTGCAACCCGTTCCTGTAGATCGGTTTCGGTTGCTTCCCGTGCCTTCAATTTATCAGAGATTGACCGTATCTCGTGGAGGGCCGGTTTCTGGTCCGCGATCCTGTTTTTCTCCACCGCAATCCTGGCCTGCTCCTCCCGTACCTGCAATTCTTCCTGTTCGATCTGTTCAAGCCGGGTCGTGAACTCATCATCAATACTGGCGTAGTGCTTCCCTAATGTTTGCCGGCAGAGCGGGCACACGCCATCTGTACCGGCATTTTTTATCGTATTCCAGTCTGCATTGAGTTTTTTCTTCCTGGTTTCGATATTCGCTACCCGGGCCGAAAGAGTCCCAACCGTATGGATTAACACGGCTTCCCATTGCGTGATCACCTTTTCCAGGTCGCTGTCGGGAATATCCGGTCCGATTTGCATCAGCGACCTGATACCGTTCCGGAGCGATGCGAGCCGTTTTGCGTCCTCGTCAAACACCGCGATCTTCACCCGGGTATTATCAACTATGGCCTTGAAATTCGCAGAATCCGTTTCCAGAAACCTCAGTTCCGCCTTGAGCTGATCAGATTCAGCCTTCTGTTTCCGGACTGATTCGAGCTGTTTTCTTTTCTCATCGAGAAGGCTGACACGCTGCTCCAGCTGTACATATTCCAGTTCGAGTCCCGCGAGCGTGGAGAACTGAGCCTTGACCTGGTCCCTCTGTCGTTCGAGTCCAAGGGTCTCATTGACGAGGGACTTCTGTTGTTCAACCAGGCGGGTATATTGTGTTTTTTTCTCGGAGAATAGGGCCAGTTTTGCCGAGACCTCTGACTTCTTCCGGAGGTGGCATTCACGTTGCTTGTACATTTCCCCGATCGCAGCCTGGAACGTGACGACCGATGACCGGAGCGTGTTCAGTTCTTCAGGGTCCTGTCTCCCCTCAAGACCCCCCAGCTCCCCCTCTTTCGTCCGGAGCTCGTTCTCTTTTTTATCGATCCGCTCCTTGAGAAGTTTCTCGCTCGCGGTCTTCAGGAAATCGATGCCGAGCGCCTTGAGGAACCATTCCTTACGCTTTCCGGGTGTGTTTTCGAGTAGTGTCAAGAGGTCTTTCTGGGCGGCATAGATAGTATTCCTGAAATCGACCGGTCCCATGCCGAGCGTCCGCCGGACTTCGGTCTCGACCTGGCTCACCCCTGCCGCCCGGAGTGATGTCCCCCGGTAGAACCGTGCATCGTGCTGCACCGCCTTTCCTTTTTTAAAGCTGCGGATGACTGTGTAGCTGTCACCGCCGATCCGGAATTCCAGCCTGACTTCACAGTTTTCCTTCGAGGACGCAAAAGATGAGACGATATAGTCCGCTGAAATTCCTGTTGCCTGCACACCGTAGAGGGCGAACAGGATGGCTTCGACGATGCTGCTTTTTCCTGTCCCGTTGTTGCCGACAATACCGGTGATCCCGTCTTTGAACCGGATTTCCTCGTCCCGGAACCGTTTGAAGTTTTTCAGGATGATACGGTCGATGATCAATCCGAATCCCCCTTGTGATCTTCCATGACGGTCCGCAACAGGTCAAGACCGCACTCGGCGACATATTCCCTCTGTCGGGCACTCATCTGTTGTTTGCCGACGAATGAAGAGAATTCCTGCAGGTAATCGATCGCTTTTACATCCTGCTGCAGCGGGGAGATCTCTCCCTGGTCTTTCGTCGCTGACCGGATTTTCAGGTCGAGCAGTTTCTCCTTCACCCCGGCAAGTTCCTTCAGATCGATCCCTTTCCCATGTTCGCGGGACATGCCATCAAGGGTCACCTGCACCATCGATAACGGCGGGATGCACCGGTCGGTTATCCGGGCGATAATCTCGGATGTGATATCTCCGACATGCACACCTTCGCACGGGATCGTCCCGAGGTCGACCATCGGTGTCTTCGGGAGTGCAAAATGGCTGACCGCAGCGGAAACTGCCTTATCCGACTGATGATCCAGGTCAACAAGGAGCCCTCCTTTCGTATCGGCAATTTCACCGTATGCCATGAATTCCGGCGATCCCGAGTACCACCCATTGTCGGTAATCTGCACCTGCCGGTGATAGTGGCCGAGAGCGATATAGTCGAACCGGTCAGAAAGGATCGTGCTGTCCAGCTCGTGTTCTGCGACGGTCGCAAGCCGCTTGTCCTTGATGGCCGACGCAAGACCGTGGGTCACCAGAACATTGTGGTGGTCTTTCGCGATCTCGACCTGGTCATACGCAACCCGGTAGTCCTCGGGCCTGAGCATGTTCGGGATCAGGTGGAAGACCGTGTCACCGATCTCTACATGCTCGTACCGGAAGCGGTAGGCAGTCTTGATCCTCGAATGGTGGTACGAGAGGACTTCAAAAGGTGATGCCGTATAGCGGGTCTTCACCATGCTGTGGTTCCCCGCGATGACGATAAACGGGATCCCTGCGCAATGGAGCCGCTCCAGAGCTTCGAGCACGGTCGTGTAGGCCCGGGTCTTCGGTTTCACCGTGTCAAAAAGGTCACCAGCATGGACGAGGACATCGGGTTTTGCTTCGATTATTTTGTCCACTGCCGACAGGAAATTATCATAGATCTGCTTCTCGCGGAGGTTCATCCCGCTCTCCGGGTCGAGGCGGTTGAAGGCGGCGAGACCAAGGTGGGTATCGGCGATGTGGACGATCTTCATCTACCATTCTTTTGGACTTGTGCGGGATATAAGCTGGTGGGGGATGCGGGGTGAAAGTGAGGGATGTAGCTTTTTCATTAATCCCTTTCTATCATTCCTTGACCAGTATCGAAATCTGAAGTAATCTCTCGCGGAATACACCGGTGCTCCAGATATCATGGCCTTCGGAAGATCGCATGCAATACAGGTATCTCCCCCCCGACGCGAAGGTCGGTTTTTTTAACCGGTGCTGTGTACCCTTTTGGCCCCACCAGCGTCCCATTAAGGCCGGGTCGGTGAATGCTTTCCAGACGAACCCCCGGGGAGCATCAAAGGTGCGGGTGATGATTATCAGACCTATTTTATCTTTGTTTCAGATTTTGGCATTTTTTCACCTGCTGTTCCCCGTTCCTTCATTTCAGATATTTAACAACATATCCCGGTGTTTCAAAATATGGATGTCCGGGGTCCGGCATTGGTTTCAAGCTGGTGTCTGACCATCCAGGTTTCAATTTGTAGCAGATTCCAGGCGACGGCTGCCTGGCACTACTATTATCTATTTCGTGTCGATCAGTAAGAGTATGAAATATGACGTCGACAGGCTCTACCAGACTACCCCGCTTGATACAATTCCCTGGAACTGTGAGACCCCGCCGTATGCCCTTGCCAGTCTCGTAAAGAGCGGGAAAGTCAGTCCCTGCAAGACCATTGACCTCGGTTGTGGGACTGGCAACTATGCCATGTACCTGGCCGGTCTTGGATTTGACGTCACAGGGATCGATAGTTCACCGACGGCGATTTCGATCGCAAGAGAAAACGCGGAAAAACGGGGTGTCCTGTGCATGTTTGTTACCGGGGATCTCCTTGGGGACCTGCATGAGATACGGGGAAAATTTGACTTCGGCTTCGACTGGGAAGTTTTGCACACGATATATCCCGAAGACCGTGCGACCTATGTCCGGAACCTCTGCAGGCTCCTCAACACGGGAGCACGCTACCTTTCTGTTTGCTTTTCCGAACTGGACCCACAGTTCGGCGGCAGCGGAAAATATCGTCCCACACCGGCGGGAACGACCCTCTACTTCTCGTCTGAAGAAGAAATCCGGGACCTGTTTTCCCCGGAATTTATCATAAAGGACCAAAAAACGATTGATGTCCCCGGGAAGCCCTACCCGCACAAGGCGGTTTATCTGCTTGCCGAACGTCGATGATATAAATTTTGGGGGATTTGGACGTTATCCGTCTAATCACCTTTTTTGAAATTTCCGCATTCCCCCGTGTGTTATTTAAAAAAAATTCATACGAGAAGTTTTCCTGAGAAGACATGGACCGCGTGGCCCTCGAGGATAACGCGGCCTCCTTTCAGTATCATGCGGACCGACCCTCCCCGGGCCGAGCACTGGAACCCGACCATCTCCGTCTTTTTTAATTTCTCTCCCCAGTAAGGCGCAAGGCAGCAGTGGGCTGAGCCGGTCACCGGATCTTCGGGCACGCCAACGGATGGTGCAAAGAACCGGGAGACGAAGTCGATATGCGGGAGATCTGAAACAGCCGTAACGATGATTCCCCGGGCCCGGATAGCGGTGAGGGCGTTTATATCGGGTTCGAGACTACAGACATCATCCGCGAGTGGCAGTTCCACCAGGATATCGAACCGGTTCCGGCCGGTATACAACGGCTCGATCCCAAGCGCCTGGTCAAGACCTGGCACTGGCATGGATGCGACTGCCGGTTCTGCCGGGAAGTCCATGCTGATCCAGTCTTCGTCCTGCCGGATAACCAGGTCACCGGAGAGAGTCTCAAAGGTGATAGGGCTCTCCCGGGAAACTCGACCGGTCTCCCAGAGCACCGATGCAGCGGCGAGTGTAGCATGTCCGCATAATTCCACTTCCTTCCCGGGAGTGAACCACCGAAGGTTCCAGTTCGCACCTTCAGGGAAGAGGAACGCGGTCTCGGAATGCTTCAGCTCAGCTGCCACCTGCTGCATCCATGCCGCATCGGCCGGACCATCCGGGATACAGACGCCTGCCGTGTTGCCGCTGAACGCGGAGCGGGTGAAGGCATCAACGAGGTGCAGTTCTGCTTGCATGGATGAGAGATTTAGGTGCCGGTGCGTATAAAAATTATGGCGTAAATCCAATCGTCGTATAAGCAGGGCGATATTTCTATTGGTATGATCTATCCCCGGATTGCATGTTGGAGGGAACTTACTGGAACCGTGAACTGCCAGGGTTTGTCGAATGAAAAGAGAATTACCGTGCTCTTACGTGCCTCGTCCCGTGCATTCTCATAACTCGACCTGATATAGGGGATACAGGTTTCAATGACTGATGGTGAAGAAACCGGGATGTGGGCCGATTTTTTCATTACACGGCCGTGCCATTCGAAATATCCCACGCCGGACTCATTGTGTAACCGTTCCTTCTCTTGTCCTGTGAGCCGGGTAAGGATAATCCCCCTGCCACCTGCATTGTGAAATAGGTTTTTCCAGTGACATAGGCCGGAGAGCCGAAAATCATTTTCTTTGAAACGCCGGGCCATTCCAGCACAATCTCCTCGACTTTCAACCTCAGTTCGTGCGAATCGGTCTCTGAATAGCAAGGCATCCTCTCTCCCCTGTTGCAGGATGGGGTTGGATGGGTTATGAGCGTTTATCAGGCAAACCCGGTCAACGGGCATCGAAATGGACAATTTTCCAGGGCAAGATTTTCCCCCTGATAATTATTTCCGGACGCAACCGGTGACCGCTACGTTGGCATATCATCTGGCAGGGGTATTTCCTCTTCATACATGTTATATGAGGTTCCATTACTGTAGTTATCAAATTCGTTAATAACGGTGTTGAGTTTCAAAACAGGCACTAACGGTACTCCTTCATAAACCCGGATTTCCTCTTCTATGAGGGTGACAACGACGGGAATCACATTCTCATTGGTAATACTTTCATAAAACGCGGTTCTTTCTTTATGTTGTTCAACTGCCTTTTTTAATGCAGACAACCGGTAGCGGTTGCCGGCCCATTTCTTACATTCTACCAGAAACGTCTGGTTGCCCTTCCTGGCGATAACATCAAATTGCCTTCGTTTTTTGTTCAATATTTTTACCGTGTTTACGGTAACCCGGAAATCATTTTTTTCGAAGATGAACGCCGTTAACCGTTCAAAATTTTGCCAGATCACTTCCTCTGATACTGTCTCCAAATCCTCGATACTTTCTATATCTTCGAAATTCATGACGTGCGTGTTTTATTTTATGGACCTTCTGCATTATGAAATCTGGCAATAAGGCATAGCCATTGCTCCCCCATTACCGGCGACAACTGACGATCTCTCCCCTGCCACGTCAGAAATACAAGTGAAGAGGATCACCTGGCAGGATATGGCATCTGGCGGGTTCCGGTAAAGCCCGGGGATAAATTAAAAAGGAAAAAACCGGTCAGCGTCTGACACAACAATATCCACCGCGGATATGGTGCTTTGTAAAGAGCTCGCAGGCCGGGCAGAAGCAACCTATTTCTTTCATTGACGGGGCTGAGGATGTTCCTCGTGCACAGAAGAGTTCCCCCGGCTGATATTGGTCCAGTGAATGGTGCTTGTAGTTCTCGCAAATCGTGCAGTACTTCCTGCAGATCTGGCGGTTCTCTTCCGTATCCGGTACACTGTCTTTACCTGGGTTAAACATGCGCAACAAGGTGAGCGATTATGGATAATAGGTTTTTTTATTGTGTTTTAATAGGATTTACCCCGGAAAGAAACAGCCATGCTCATATAACTCCAAAAACGCCCCAAATGCTCTTTAAAACGGGTCAATTTCGCCATCTTTACTCTTCATCAACAAATCCTGCCGATAGCAAAGGATGTATCATAATAAAATGTTCATTTTCCAGGACTCCGCATCTCAAATATCCCGGGCCATCAGCCAGATTCCCCCTTCACATTCCGAAAAATAACGGTCGCCGTCCAGGCTGAACTCTTCATAGGAGGAAAATCCAACTTCATGAAACCCGCACCGTTCAAAAGACCGGCGGGAAGCAGGGTTGGTACAGTCCGCGAAGGCCTTTCTGAACCCATTTTCCTGTGCATTGGCAAGCGCCCTGTGGATCAGGAGTTGTGCAATCCCATGGCCACGGTACTTCCGGCCGAGACCTACCTGGAATATATGCAGCACCGATCCCGGGGAGATATCTGCCAGGTTGATGTACCTGTTTTCCAGTTCATTGATCATGGTCATCGCTTCCCTGAAATCCTCAACTATTAATGTGGTCCATTCACCGGCACTTTCAAGAGACTCTTTCATATCAACACAGAAAATGAACCCGGCAAGAGTTTGTGCCCGTTCATCCCGGGCCATGAAACTGAGATTTTTTCCGGCAAGAAACCGGGTATATAGTTTTGCGTAGTGAAGGAACCGTTCCGGGTCCGGGGATCTGGTATGTGTCGTTGGTTCATCTGCAAGGAACACTTCCCTGTAGAGCCGGGCTGCCTTGTCCGAATTTGATCCCGTCAGGGGTATACAGGCCGGATTCCCGGAGGGGGACTCACCCGGACTGGAATTGGCGGGGACACGTTTGTAGCCGGGGTTCTTGGTAGGTTCCATTGTAACAGGATTGGTTTTCTTTCCTGACATGAATTCCGGTGATTCAGATTAAAATCGCTCATGCCCGGAAGCGTCCCGGTATCAGGGTACCCCCGGATCCCCTTTATAGTGGTATCCGGTCGGGTAACAAACGCCCAGTCGTCCGTTTCTCACTAGTCCTCCATGAGACATACCTTTAAAATTCCACAGCCCGGATATCAGATGGAAGAATATGGATACGTTTGTCGGTTATTGTTCAGTCGATCTCGTTGATGAGCACAATGACGTGACATTTCCAATGGCGGTCATGTATCCGACATTTATGCACGGGAAATCAGAAAATCTGGGCCGGTATATCATGGATCTCGCGAAGGACGCCGAACCCAAAGAAGGTATATATCCGTTGGTAATAATCTCTCACGGAAGCGGAGGGTCACATCTCGCGTACTGGACGCTTGCTCATCACCTGGCACGCAACGGTTTTATCGTCGGGATGCCGGAGCACCCGGGTAATAACCGGAACGACAATTCACTGATGAATAAGGTCGACAATCTGGTCAAAAGGCCGTGGCATGTCACCGTGGCGATAAACTGGTTTTTCACGAGCAGGAAATTTGCGGGATTACAAAAGCCGGACTCAGTTGCAATCATTGGTCATTCCATGGGTGGATATACGGCATTAGCCGTAGCAGGCGGCGTGCCGGCTTCGTTTCCCCGCGAGTCAACTGATGGAAATTCCCGGCAGATTAACGTAACACCTGATCGCCGGGTAATGGCACTGGTCCTGCTGGCACCTGCATCCTATTGGTTCAGGGAAGAGGGGGCCTTGAAAGGGGTCGACGTCCCCATCCTGATGCTTACCGGGGAAAAAGACGAATATATGCCTTACCCTTATAATCACGCCCGGATTATCCTGGATGGCGTCCCTGACAGGACAAAGGTCAGGTGCAGGATTGTCAAAAATGCCGGGCATTTTTCATTCCTGAGCCCGTTCCCTGAATCTATGACGGATGCGGATTTTCCGCCCTCACAAGACCCGCCCGGCTTTAATCGTGAAAAATTTCTGCATGAAATGAATGGGGAGGTCCTGGATTTTTTGTTGTATGAAACACAGGTGAACAATTGAGGCCCTCTCCAGCGACAGATTCCATTTTTTACCCGTCCATCTGAATGAAAAAAGGCGGAATACGAAACAAATCGGAAAAGGGAGGTATTCCCCCATGATATCAAAATCCCTGCAGATCATAGTAACATATACTTACAACGCGGCATCATCCTGTTCGTATTATTCACGTCGGTTAACCGGGAGAAATTTGTTTTTTTTGGTTGGTAATTTTCCGAAACTTGGGGGCCCCCAACATGGGGGATTCTCCATTCCTTAATAAGAAGGAGATTCCAATTGTAAACCAACCTGACCATGCGAATCGTCACTAAAAAATCAATCCTCCGCGACTGGACTATTGATGATGCCGAATCCCTTGTAAAACATGCGGACAACCCCCGTATTGCAGGGAGGATGAGAAATTCATTCCCTTGTCCCTACACAATGGATGACGCAGAACGCTTCATCGCCCTAGCAACAAGCCCCGGGCCAAACCTCTTTCTTGTGATAGAAATAGACGGGGTGGCAGTTGGCGGGACCGGGATTCACCTGCTGGATGATGTCCGGCGCAGATCGGCTGAAATTGGTTACTGGCTTTCGGAGTCCTATTGGGGGAATGGAATCGTAACTGACGCCGTATCCTCGCTTATACCGGTGGCCTTTGAACAGTTTGATATCGTCCGACTCCAGGCAGGGATTTTTTCAAACAACCAGGGCTCGATGCGGGTACTGGAGAAATGCGGGTTTTTTCGTGAAGCAGTTCATAAACACGCCATCTGGAAAAATGGGGACCTCCTTCATGAAGTGATGTACGTGCATTTTGGAAAGAACAGGATAGATCCTATTCTTTAACCCGGGCTCTAATGAACAGCAGACTAAAAAACCCGTTACTCCAACTCTCCACTGATCGTTATCGTGAAATCTTTCACCGGGATTGTCTTCCCCGATTTCTCCAGTGCCTGGTCAACCACGTATCGTACCCCGCTGCAGCATGGTACCTCCATGTGGACAACAGTGATCGACTTGATCGTGTGAAGGACCAGGATATTTACGAGTTTCGTGATATACTCATCGATATCGGAATCCAGTTTCGGGCAGAATATTATCAGGATTTTTCCCTGCAGAATATCCTGGTGAAACCCGGCGTAAGCGAACGGGACGCAGTCAACGGAGACCAGCAGGTCGGCATTTTCAAAATACGTGGCTGCCGGATTCAGGAGTTTCAGCTGGACCGGCCACTGTCTCAGTTCCGAGCTGGTTGTCCCGGAAGGTTGTCGAGGACCCGTCCGGGTATCCCGGGCGATGCTCCGGGAAGCACTTCCCGGGCAGCTGCCAAAATCCGGCTTACTTTGCCCGGCCGGCTTCCGGATACCCTCCGTTGTTGTATGGTCCGGGATAGCAAGACTGTGTTCCTTAAGGTAATCGATTGCCTGGCGATACAGGTCCTTCTGCCCGTGGCCGGCAAGGTGTTCAAGATGGGCCCGGATCACCGGCTCACCCTGCCGAACGATTGTCTCCATCACTGTTTTTTCGTCGTACGCGTCCGCTTCCCGTTCGATCACCGAGATTGCTCCCTCCGGGCAGGTGCCGATGCAGGCACCGAGGCCGTCGCAGAAAAGGTCGCTTACGAGCCGTGCCTTCCCGTCGATGATCTGGAGTGCCCCTTCCGGGCAGTCGGGGATGCACCGCCCGCATCCCGTGCACTTGTTCACATCGATGCTGATGATGTTACGTTTCATATCCTTTGCTCCCTGCGGTATATGCAGGTTACCGGTACATAGATTTTCTGTTTGTGGCCACTGGTATCATATATCCGAAAATGCCCGGCTTTTATCGGATAAGCCCCCGGTAATACGCCAGCCGTTCTGCATACGGGCGGACTGATCCAACCATTTCTGCCTGCTCCTCCTCATTCATCCGGGTAAACACTTTTTCCTGCCTTGCGAGAAATTCCACTTCACCCGGGGTTGAGCATCCTGCGATCACCAGGTCGACGTCCTGGGAAAGGGCAAACCGGATCAGGTTTTCCGGAGAAAACCCCCCATCCTGGGAGATATAATTTCCTCCTCCCATTACTTTCATACCAATCACTCCGATACCACGCTCCCGGGCTGCCGGTATTACCCTGTCGGAAAATCCTCCGATAGCAACTTCCACCGGGCTGATGGGCAGGAGGACAGAATCGATATCCCAGTTTGTGACCGCATGCAGCAGGATCGAGGGGTCGTGGTGACCGGTGACCCCGATACCCCCGACTGCTCCTGTCTCGCGGGCCTGGTAAAACGCATCGAGTGCTCCCCCCGGTGCCTCAACCTGGCGGATATCGGCATCATCCCGTATGTCGTGGATCTGCCAGAGGCCGAGATGGTCACGTCCCATGCGGGAGAGCGTCCGCATCAGGTCCTGGTTCGCACCTTCTTCATCCCTCCGGGCGGATTTGCTTGTCTGAAATGTGAGTGCCTTCCACTCCGGGTGCTGATCCCAGAAATGCCCGTAATACTGCTCGCTTCCTGCGTATGCCGGTGCAGAATCGTAATACCGGATCCCGTTCCTGTATGCCGCCTCGAGCATCGCACGTGCTTCCCGCTCCCTCCTGGTCGTCCTGAGCACACCTTCTCCCCCGAGTCCGATCCGGAGCGGACTGCCAACCAGTTTCCTGAGCCTGCTGTTTCCTGCCATGAATGATTATCATCTCTGGTGCAGGCGATAAAACATCTCATGGGACAGGTCACCCGCTGTCTGATCCAAAGTGAAGGACCCCGTCAACCTGTAATGGTTGGTATCTCTCAAGGAGACACGGGTTCATTCTGAATGCCGGGCGGGAATGGGCGATTTGTTTTCCTGATGAATACAGGCCGCACAAACAGCCCGGAACCTGATTTTCCTAAGAGGTCTCCTAATATCTGGTCAGGTTCTGCATTTTTTTTATTTTGCGGCAAATTCCACTATATGCTTATGCAGGGAATCCCTGTACTGCTACCCGTGCATGATTATGTTGTCAGGCCGTGCTTCATATTACCAGTCTTTCTTCATCGCTTCTGCCTTCATCTCTTTCGGCATCAGCTCGATGGCATACCGCAATGCAGTCCGGGGCATCGCTTTTTTGTTCCGGATGACAAATGCGAAAACTTCCTGCTGGTTCTTCCGGCTTGCTTCCTTAAGGAGCCAGCCGTAACCTTTCTGCACCATGTCATCGGTATCGGTAAGGAGCAGGCCTGCGATTTCGATTACGTCTTCGAGGAATTTCCCGTTTTTTGCCGGGATAATCAGCGATACCGCTGATGCCCGCCTGACCCACCGGTTCCCTGACTTCGTCCAGGGTTTCAGATCGTCGATAAATTCCGGGTATTTTTCAATAAAATCGCCCATCGAATGGTTGCAGAAACCGTCACACATGGCCCAGTTTGAGATATAGGTATTAATCCAGTGTGAAAAAACCAGGAAGTCATCCCGCTCGAACCGGTCTTTTAATTTTGGGACCCAGTTGGAGACGATGAATGCTTCCTCGGTGATATGCGATACATAGAGTTCCTCGCAAAGCTGGAAAATCTCCTGCTTGTCCCGGAGTTTTATCTCTTTCCAGTATTTTTTAGCAATGGTACCGACTGTCGCGGTTTTAACGCCATAATACTGCACATCCTCTTTAAAAAACCTCTGGAAACTCTTTTTCGTGCCGGGATCTGCGCTGTTTTCAAGGTCCTGCCGGATTCGTGATATGACCGGGTCCATAGATGACAGTTGGGCGTGGTGAGCGGATAAGCGATGTGGTGACCAATCTTAAAAGATCGACAGATCCCGTCCAGATAAGTGAGATGCGGGAAATCCCGCCAACAAAGGGGTTACCTGGTTTTACTCTTTCCCGTACACAATGGCTCCGTTTACCGGGCAGACTTCTGTACAACGCCCGCAGAGGTAGCACTCCCGCTTGGAAGAACCAGCCTCTGCAACATGGACCGGGCAGGCCTTTTCACATTTCCTGCATTTGATACACGCATCTGTCCGTCTCAACTGGTACCTGCTCACGTGGGATGTGAGGGAGAACAGCACGCCGTACGGGCAGAGGTACCTGCATACCGGGCGATAGATGAATGCCGAGAGCAGGAGGATTGCGGCAAAGACAAAAAACCCTGCGGTCAGGGCCAGGCTGAAGAAATCATAAACACCTGTGTACGACATCAGGTCGATGAGGTACAAACCTCCGGCGACAACCGCGATAAACACCGTAAACCTGATTAATTCAGGGATTATTGTATTTCCGGTATCGATTTTTTTCAGGGGGACACGTGACGCGAGTTCCTGGATAGTGCCCACCGGGCAGATATGGCCGCAGAACATCCTGCCAACCAGGAGCGAAATGGCAAGCACGACCAGGATGCCGATAATCCCCGGGACCAGCAGGCCGCTTCCGGTAGTAAGCCGGATAAGCCCGATGAATTCCATGGGCATAATAGGGGAGACGAATACGAAACCGGTGATTATGCTGAGTACGAGTACCAGCAATGCAATTGACCTGCCCATATTCCCCGTCTTCCACAGGTATGCAACGAGTGGCACTCCTGCGAGCATGTAGATGAGTGCAAATGGCACGCCTGATACCGTACCCCCCTGGAGCAGGTAGGTGACAATTTCTGATATCCCGAGTGCGAAAAGGAATATGGCCGCCAGGAGAGGCCCTTTGGTGAGTGATTTCATCCCCCGCCTGCCCGACTTGAAAACCAGGAAAAGAATTGCACTTGTCAGGAGAAAGAGGAGGACCCCGACTACAACCGGGCTTACATGTGCGAAGTCAAAAAAAACGGGTGTACCCTGGTTCGTGACAACCAGGCCCGCATGTACTGTATCCACTAGCGGGGTAACAGGTGGTGCGGTTATTACCGGGGTTGGTGTATGAGTGGCCTGGGCTATAGCGGTGCGGGTATAATCGCAGAGTGAATTGCCATCCACGTCGGTGAAGAGGAAGCACCTGCCCGGGTAGACACAGCCACCTATACCTCGTGGGCAGACTGCAGCACATACCGGTTGTACAATCATGGCTGTGCCAACAACTCCTGATAGGGCCAATCCGCTCAGTTTATTCCTGGACATCATTTTCGGACCTGTTCGATACTCTCTCTGTACAAATCAGTAGGTGATGTAATTTAAACATTACATTATGGCAAGTATAACATACATAATCAGCCGGGTATGATAAAAAAATGGGGAATTATATTACCATAGATCCAGAAAATGACCGTGATTTAGAGGTATAATGTCATTTCACTGGTCCTCATGATTGTTAGAAATCTGGACAACTTTTTTCGTGATTTCAAATCGGGTTAACCCCCTGTAGTTGTTCAGGAAAAAGCTCAGGCCTGTGATGTGTTTGCCTGCCGGGCATACCCATAATTATTACCGTGCCGTCACCCGTTGCTCCTGTTGCGATACCTATTTTGTAATTTAGGATCCACTAAGTTACGTAATGGCCCCCTGCGTCCACCGGATTGAAGTCCGCTATACCAAGGACCCCCGTCTTAAGACCCGGACCGACCGGATACTGTCGCTGGGTTTTCCAATCGACGAGTTGAACCTTGTCGAGGTCTATACAATCGCAACGAACTTGGGTGATTTTTCGGCATCAGAACTTGAACAGATCGGCCTACAGCTGATCAACCCGGTGGTGCAGGAATTTCTGGTCGATACACCCACCATGGCGGATTTCGATTATGCCATCGAAGTCGGTTTTCTTCCGGGTGTTACGGATAACGTGGGCACGACGGCACGGCAGACGATCAGGGACTTTTTCCCTGGTGCAGAGGTTGCGGTCTATACTTCCCAGCTTTTTTTTGTGTCCGGGAAACTGTCCCCCGAACTTCTGCAGAAACTTGCAGCTACTCTTGCAAACCCCCTCGTGAACCGTGTACACGTAAAGACCCGGCAAGAGTACGGTATATCCGGGATGGACAGGGTCGTCCCGCTTGTCCAGCTGCACGAGTTGCTCACTGCCGGGGACGTAAATCTCAACCTCGATGACCGGGAACTCTCACGGCTTGGGAAAGAGGGAATTAAAGATCCCCTGACACACATGAGGAGGGGACCTCTTGCACTTGACCTCGGACAGTTACACGCGATTCGTGATTACTTCAACAGGAAGGGAAGAAATCCCAGGGATATAGAGCTGGAATCCCTTGCCCAGACCTGGAGCGAACACTGCAAACACACGATCTTTGCCTCGGCGATGGATGATGATGTGCCGAACGGGTTATACAAGACGTATATCCAGGCTGCCACCAACAAAATCCGGAAAGACAAAGGTGAGAAGGATATCTGCCTGACGGTATTTACCGACAACTCGGGTGCAATTATCTTTGACGACCATTACCTCGTGACCCACAAGGTCGAGACCCACAACTCTCCCTCTGCTCTCGACCCGTTTGGCGGGGCACTTACCGGAATTGTCGGTGTGAACCGCGACACGATTGGTTTTGGGCTCGGGGCAAAGCCCTGCATCAATGTGTACGGGTACTGTGTAGGCGACCCTGAGTCTGACCCTGCGCTGTTCCGCGGAAGGGACAGGACAAACCCGATCCTCTCCCCGAGGAGGGTCCTTGACGGGGTTGTCCATGGCGTGGGTGTCGGCGGCAACTGCTCAGGTATCCCTACCCCGCAGGGATGGGTATATTTCGACAACCGCTACGTGGGAAAACCCCTTGTATTCGCAGGTACGGTCGGCGTTATGCCACGAGAACATGCGGGCAGGAAGCTCTACGAGAAACAGGCAGAGGCCGGAGACCTCATCGTTGTTGCCGGTGGAAGGGTTGGAAAAGATGGTATTCACGGCGCCACCTTCTCATCAGAGGCCCTTGACCCCGGAAGCCCGGTGACGGCGGTGCAGATCGGCGACCCGATTACCCAGAAGAAGTTATCTGATGTGATCGTGAAGGAGGCCCGGGACCTCGGCCTCTACCGCAGCATCACAGATAACGGTGCAGGAGGCATTTCCTGTTCGGTTGCCGAGATGGCAAAGGAATGCAACGGTTGCCGGGTATCGCTTGAAAAAGTCCCGCTGAAGTACCCCGGGATGGCCCCGTGGGAGATCTGGATCTCCGAGTCGCAGGAGCGTATGACTCTAGCCGTTCCGCCTGAAAAGCTTGACGCCTTCATGGAACTGATGGAACGGCGTGAAGTCGAGGCCGTGGTCATCGGGGAATTTTCGGACACCGGCAGGTGTGTAGTGGAATTCCATGGCGATGTTGTGATGGACATCGAGCTTGCGTTTCTTCACGACGGCCTGCCCAAAAAGCACCTGAAGACCTCCTATACCAAAAAGGCCTGGAACGAACCTGATTCTCCCTGCCCTGACCGCCTGGACGCTACGTTGCTGGCAATGCTGCGGCGGAAAAATATCTGCTCGAAGGAGTTCATATCCGTCCAGTACGATCATACGGTGCAGGGTGGCCACGTGCTCGGGCCTTTACAGGGAAAGGGTCGGGTTCAGGCAATGGCGACCCTGACAAAAGTCGTCCCGGGTTCAAAGAAGGGGGTCGGGTTGTCGCAGGGGATGTTCCCCTCGTACTCCGAGATAGACCCGTACCGGATGGCAGCCGCCGGGATAGATACGGCGATCCGGGGACTTATCGCGTTAGGAATATCGCTTGAAGCGATTGCAATTCTCGATAATTTCTGCTGGTGCTCATCAGACGACCCTGAACGCCTCGGGCAATTGAAACGTGCTGCAAAGGGGTGCTACGATGTTGCGACTTCATTCGGCACGCCCTTCATCTCGGGCAAAGACAGCATGTACAACGATTTCTCCGGGTATGATGCGGATAATAACCCCGTCAAGGTCTCGGTCCCGCCAACCCTCCTCATTTCATCCATCGGTATCCACCAGGACGTAGTAAAATCCGTTTCCCTCGATTCGAAGATTGAAGGCGACCTGGTCTACGTGATTGGGGGAACAAAGGAAGAACTCGGGGGATCGGAATATTTTGCATATCTCGGCAGCGTGGGGAACATCGTCCCTGCACTTGACCCCGTACAGGTAAAAGTACGCTACGAGCGGCTGACAAAAGCCATCCTTCATGACCTTGTGGCATCGGCCTGCCCGGTTGCCCGTGGAGGCCTCGGGGTCACCCTTGGCATGGTTGCCATTGCCGGTCGGCTTGGCATGGACCTGTCTGTTCCCCCCGGAATGCGGCCTGATTATTTCCTTTTTTCCGAATCCCTCGGCCGCTTCGTCGTAACGGTGTCCCCTGATAACCGGCAGGCATTCGTGCAGACGCTTGGTGAAGATGCGGTGCTGCTTGGAACGGTAACCGGAACCAATTTGAGGATCACCGGAAAAGGCATCCTGCTTGATATACCCGTCAGCGAGCTTGAGAATGCCTATAAAGCACCGTTTAAGGAGTACTGAAAGCATGACCGATGCACATGCCCTGTCAAAAACATCACCGGGAAAGCATACTTCACCAGGCCCTGAGCTGATAGCGGAAAAAGCTCTCATAATGAGCGGATTTGGGATTAACTCGGAGATGGAGACGCAGGAGGTATTGTTACGAGCCGGGATGGCGTCGGACATCGTCCATATCAATGACCTTATAGACGGGAGAACCACGCTCGGGCAGTACCGCCTGCTGGTTTTTCCCGGGGGCTTCTCCTATGGTGATGATACCGGGGCCGGTAACGCGTTTGCCAACCGGGTCCGGAACAACCTCTGGAAGGACGTTGAGGAGTTCCTGGACGGCGACAACCTCGTCCTCGGGATCTGTAACGGGTTCCAGATCCTCGCAAACCTCGGGCTGGTCCCGGCGTTTGACCATCACCTTGCACGGGATATCGCACTGATGCCCAACCGGAAAGGTGTGCTCGAATGTCGTTTTGTATCACTGAAACCCGTCACGGAAAACCTGTGGACAAAAGGGATCGAGCGAATATACTGCCCGGTCGCCCATGGGGAAGGTAACTTCTCCTGCTCACCGGATACCCTTCGGCGCCTTAAAGAACAAAACATGATCGCATTCACCTATTGTCGTGAGGATTTATCCCCTGCAAACGGTGAGTATCCGTACAATCCCAACGGTTCGATCGAAGATATTGCGGGCATCACGTCTGCAGATGACAAAGTACTCGGCTTGATGCCACATCCTGAACGGGCAATGGAATTCGTCAACCTTTACGACTGGCCGCTCAGGAAAGAACAGATGAAGCGGAATGGTTTGGTTATTCCTGATGAGTCTTTGAATATGCAACTGTTCAGGAATATTGTGGACTATTTCCGGTGACTGGGATTCCGGCTGAATGATAGGCTGGGGGGCCAGACGTACTCAGGACTTCTCCACAAGTGTCCGGCTATCAGCATCACCGGCCGGAGTGTGCGGCGGAGGTCCCATGCGTACCAGTTCAATTTCGATGTATATCGCCTCTGGGCGGCAGGCGGGGCCGTATGGCTGAGACCTGACGATGACCAGGACGGTGACGACACTGACAACATTTCAGCAACTTTCAGCACGTTTTCAGCAGGTGCTGAAAATGGAGGAAATGAGGATTCGGTTACTGAAAATCAAAATGACCCTTGTATAATAAATAAAAAATTTACTAAGGGTACTACTTTCAGCAAAGTGAAAAACACACAGCACCCGGTACCATCCCAGGATTCAAGCTCTGATCGCATGTGTGAAATGGAAAATGCTGAAAGAGTTATGGACAACCAAGTGGTCCGCCCTCTGATTTCAAAACCGCCGGTGAAAAGTGCCGGCAACACTGACAGCAGCAAATCGGAAGCTGCTGAATGTGGTGAAAAAGTAAATGGCCCGTTGGAGGTCTCTTCCCGGGATTACAAACCGCTCGACTATGCTGAACACCGGGCCCACTGTGCAACCTGTGGCCGGAAGGGTGTGGACTATATCGAAAAGCTTACCCCGGAACGGAAGGCACGGAAGGACAAGGTGGCCCTTCGGATCTGCAAAAAGTGTTACCTGGCATCGAAGAGAAGGGAGCAGACCGAGGCCCCACCCCTGCCCGGGACAATTATCCTTAACCGGATGGTGAGGACCACGAATGATATCGGCCGCTGCTCGGTATGTAATCTCGGAAAAGCGGTATTCACCGACAAGGAAGCACAGACACATCTTTGCCAGCAATGTTACGACCGGGAGGCCAGGACTTCCGGTTCAGCAGAGGGAGGTGCGGGCCAATGACCAACCGGTACCACCGGGAGATTGACTGCGTAGCCTGTCGCGGGACCGGGCGGTTTCACCGGAAACGCAGACTTTCCGAACCATGCCTGGTATGCAGCGGAACGGGCAGGAAAGGGACGGTCCCATGATCCCGGAAGATATCAAACTACACCTCCCGGTGTTTCTCGCGGGTAAAACATTCGCAGCCCGTGATGATATCCTATGGGGAATTATGGCCCTTGCGGGTATTCAAATCACAGCCCGGGAAGTGAACGGCAGGGTGTACAGCAAAGAAAAATTCTGGATTACCCGGCTCATGAACCATGACGAGTTATGGGAAAATACCGGGTCTGAGTCATGCCCGAGGTGGAAGAGGAAATGACAACGGTGACGGTAACTATCAGGACTGCGATTCAGATCATACAAGCCAGAAAAGCCGGTATTCCGAGGTGGAAAGCATGGAGGGAGCGGAACCATGCAGCAGATCTGCTCCGAAAAATGGCCTATAGAGCCCGGAATCTTGAAATTATCCTTCAAAAAGACCGGGAAAGGAAACGGCAGCAAAAGAAGGCTAAATCAGGCTCAATAAACGCACGAAGACGGAAGAAGTCTGGTAGGGAGGGGTAATATTACCCCTATTTGGGGGGCTTTTTGGGGTTTTTCTGATGATTCCGTCCCTGTTGCCTGGGATAATATTTTGTTTTCTGGTTGCCTTTAACTAATCTGAAGGGATTTTTTAGTAATGGAAATTATTATCGATCATCCGAACATCGGAGTGTACGAAAGATGTGAAGATCATGAAAAAAATAACTACGATACTGATCATCGCACTATGTTTTTTGTTCTTAGTGCTACCGGTGATCGCAGCAAGTGAAGGGCAGCGGATGATAAAGGCCAGTCTCACGGTGACCCGCAGCATGATAACAAGGGTAACGCAAACGGGCCGGGGGACAATAAATCCTCCACCACGCGAACCACTGAAATCCCCCGTGATGGGAACGGTAATAGTCCTAAAGATAAGCCACGCAATATCTCACAAAATCCCGGGTTGAAGAACCAGAGTGAAGAAGATCACGGAGCCACTCCTCGTAATACAGGCACGGTAGCACCGGGTTGGGAGAAGAACCCGAATGAGGTCCGGGATGCGGTTCATTCATTGCTTGCCATAGAAAATCATACAGGAGGCATAGGTCAGCAGGTCTCGGTAATTGCACGGGAGTTCAACAACTCTGCAAATACAAGCCAGCAGTACAAAAACCAGATCAAGAACCGGGATACTATCAGCAGGTTCTTCTTTGGGGGTGACTGGCAGGCTGCTACCGAACTGGCAAACCTGGCGGCACAAAACCAGGGCCGAATTAACGAGATCGAAAGTCTCATGAATTCCACATCTATTGATGCAGAGACACGCTCTATGATGGAGGAGCAACTGGATTTACTACAGAAGAATGTTGATTTGGATCAGCAGCTTTCCACACTGGAGAAACAAGATCGCGGAATCTTTGGCTGGTTTAGGTAAAAATATAGGAGTGATGCCTGGGACGCATTTTCAGTGAATGGCTCAGTCAGAATTGTCAGGCATTATTGACATACAATACATCATTTCAAGAATACCATTGGGAACTAATCAGAACATGATCGTATGCAAGGCAATTGCAAAACCCTTTCTATTCCCAGACATTATGTTGAATTGAAATGTCAGATGCTCCCCGGGTGCTTTGCATCGACGATGAATCCGAACTTCTAAAAATTGCCAGGCAATTCCTGGAGAAGGGGGGGGCGTTTTCTGTCGATACGCTTACATCAGCAACAGTAGCACTGGTGCAGTTGAAAACAAACCATTATGACGCCATTGTCGCCGACTACGCAATGCCGGAAATAGACGGGATCGCGTTCCTCAAGGCACTCAAAGAGATGGGAAATACAACACCCGTCATCATTTTTACCGGACGAGGGCGTGAAGATGTTGTCATTGAAGCGCTCAATAATGGCGCTGATTTTTACCTGCAGAAAGGTGGGAATCCCCTGGCACAGTTTACCGAACTATCGAAGATGATTCACCATGCTGTATCGCGAAAGCGTGCTGAAGAAGCACTGCAGGAAGCGTACGACAATCTTGAAATACAGGTCAATGAACGGACGATTCAATTAGCTGAGACTAACAGGGGCCTGCGTGAAGAGATCGAAGAGCGGGAGAAAACCGAAGAAAAAATTCGCGAAACCGAAGCAACTATCCGGGCACTCATGGACTCACCGGTAGACTCCATGATGATCCTTGATCCCAACGGGGTCCTCATTGACGCAAATCCGACCTTCGCGACCAGGGTGGGCAGAGGGATTGATGAATTAATTGGAACGAATACCTACGACTTGTTTTCTCCTGCCCTGGCAAAAAGCCGGCGGGCCCAGGTTGAAGAAGTAGTACGCCTGGGAGTCCCTATCCGGTTTGAAGATAAGCGAGGCGATATGTGGCTGGACCAGTCAATCCACCCGATTTTCGATGCAAAGAATAATGTTGTTAAAATTGCGGTTGTCGCCCGCGATATCACCGAACGTAAGCAGATGGAAGAAGCACTGCGGGAGAGCGAGGAGAAATATAGGACACTTATCGAAACACTCAACGAGGGGATCTGGGTCATAGATAACGAGGCAGTCACAACGTTTGTGAACCCTAAAATGGCGGAGATCCTCGGGTATAACGAGAAGGACATGATCGGACGCAGTCTCTTTTCATTCATGGATGACGAAGGTCGGCGGATCGCTGAGTGGAATATCGAACGCAGGAAAAATGGGATCAAGGAGCAACATTACTTCGAGTTTTTACAAAAGGATGGGACACGGATTTATGCATCCCTTGAAGCTACCCCGTTTATCGGAAAGGATGGAGAGTATCTCGGGGCGATTGCCGGTGTAGCGGATATCACTGAGCGTAGACTGTCAGAAAATATGTTGAGAGATATGAGTACGTATAATCGCGAGCTCATTGAGGCGAGTCTCGACCCTCTTGTAACCATAAGCAGGGAGGGGAAAATCCAGGACGTGAATTCATCTACAGAAACGATCACCGGTGTTGACAGGAATGAACTAATCGGCACCAATTTCCATGAATACTTCACCGAGCCGGAGAAAGCACGTGAAGGGTACAAGCGGGTTTTTTCTGAGGGAAAGGTAATTAATTATCCGCTTGAAATACGGCACCACGACGGGCATACAGTCCCCGTTCTCTACAACGCAACCGTGTATTATGATAACGAGGGAGAGATTAAAGGGGTTTTTGCGGCTGCAAGGGATATCACTGAGCGTAAACGAGCTGAAGAAGCACTCCGCATCGCGAACAAGAAGCTGAACCTTCTCTCATCCATAACCCGGCATGACATCAGTAACCAGCTCACCTCGCTGAGGGGTTATCTTACGCTCCTCGGAAAGAACCGGTCTGATTCACCAAAGGAGGAATATATCCAGAAGGCCTCAAAGGCTGCAGAGCGGATTTTCGCTATGATCCAGTTCTCCAAAGGGTACGAGCAGATCGGTGTCCAGGCTCCTGTCTGGGTGGAATGCCACACCCTCGTGGACAAGGCTGCGAAAGATATCCAGCCCGGGACAATCCTGGTGAAGAATGATATCCCCGTCGGGATGGAGGTATTCGCCGATCCTATGATTGCAAAGGTCTTTTACAACCTGATGGATAACGCGGTGCGGTACGGTGAGAAGATAATGTCCATCCGGTTTTTGACAACAAAACGAGACAATGACTATATTCTTATCTGCGAGGACAATGGAGTAGGTGTCCTGACCGGGTACAAGGAAAAGATCTTTGAACAGGATTTCGGGAAGAATACAGGCCTTGGGTTATTCCTGTCCAGGGAGATCCTGTCTATCACCGGCATCACCATAGCCGAAACAGGGGTACCCGGCGAAGGTGCCCGGTTCGAGATGACCGTGCCAGAGGGGCTGTGGCGGATCAAACCATTGTGAAACGGTAAGGACTTTGGTTGATGAAAACAAAAAATAATGGTACAAAGGGGCACCATGGATATCCGTAAGAAAACGCTGCTGGTACTCGGTATCGCCTTTATTGCAATCTTCTGTGTCATCGCAGGAGTCTCGATGTTCCTGTATAATGATCAACTGGGGCGTCTTGAACACCAGCAGGTCTCGAAAGATATGACAGAAGTAATCGGTGCCATATCAAACGAGCAGGATGATCTCAGTAATACTCTTCACGACTGGTCATACTGGGATGAAACGTACCAGTTCGCTCTCGATCATAATCAGGACTACATCACACAAAACCTGGATGAAATGACAATTACAGGAATCCGGGTAACTCTATTAATAGTGACCGATACCCAGGGACACATTATCTATGGAAAAGTCGTAGATCCGGTCACCGGTCATGAAAGCCCGCTGCCAGAAAATTTCAGCCAGTTGCTCCCCCGGGATCACCCCTTCCTTACCCATACCTCCCTGCCGGGGACGAATACGGGCATTCTCCTTCTCCCATCGGGACCCGTAATGATTGCATCATCACCTGTGTTAAACAACACGAGGGAAGGTCCTTCTCACGGGGTCCTTGTTATGGGACGGGCACTTGATAAGCGTGAATTTGACCGTATCTCCCGTGCCACAGGAAACCCTACATCCGCTCACTGGAATGGAGATACGAGTGCAGGCAACCTGCAGCAATCACTCCTGGAACAAATGAAACCGGATTCCGCTGCTGTCACAATCCCTCATTCAGATGGTACCATATCCGGATACGAGGTCATCAGCGATGTTAACGGACAGAAAATCCTGATTGAGACCGACCAGCCACGGGATCTCTACCAGAACGGGCTTGATATCATTAAAACATACCTGGTACTCTTCGTCCTGATATTGTTAGTCACGCTGGTGATTGTCCTTCTTGTCGTAGACCAGATCGTACTAAAACGACTGAATCGCCTGAAAGACCGCGTTGTGAAGATAGGCCAGGGGCACCATGACGATATGAAACCGGAGCTGACCGGGGACGATGAGATTACACTTCTTGAACAGGCAATCCTGACTGCAAATACCGCCCTCAAGAATAGTGAGCAGGAACTTAGGAAATTCTCAACGTCACTCGCTACCACGAACCAGAAACTCAACATCCTCTCCAGGCTGACGCGAAAAGACTTAAACAACCAGATATTTGTCCTGAACAGCTACCTTGAACTGGCAAAACACCAGTTAACCGGACCTGGTTCGATCGATAAAACGTTTGAGGGAATGGTTGTGGCTATCCGGGAAACACAGAAAATTATTGAGTATACTCAGGATTACCAGGATATGGGGGCAAAACCACCGATCTGGCAGAACGTGAAGACCACGAGTTTACTCGGGCTCTCCCATATATCTATAGGAAATATCCAACATAGCCTTGAGACCGGAGACCTCGAAATCTTTGCCGATCCCCTGCTTGAAAAGGTCTGCCAGCGTCTTTTTGAGAACTCGTTCATTCATGGGGAGCACGTCACGCTGATCCGGGTCTGGTACGCAACAACAACTGGAGGGGTCACAATCTTCTTCGAAGACGATGGTATCGGGATACCACGGGAGAAGAAGGAGAAGATCTTTTTACGTGGTGATGGTTCCCGTGCATCGCGGGGAAGTCTTATTTTTGTACGCGAAATCCTCGATATCACGGGAATTTCCATCCAAGAGACCGGCGAGCCAGGCAAAGGAGTGCGGTTCGAGATCACAGTGCCGAACGGGGCATATCGGATGACCGTGGTGAGTGACCAATGATAGCTGGAGAGAAGGAAGCACAACCCCGAAATTTTATAGAGAAGGTCCCGTATATGGCGGGTTGGATACAATGAAACGGGATATCACGTGGTGGTACTTCATCGCTGTATGCATCCTCATCGCCGGGGTAATCCTCACTATCTGGTCTGCGCAGCAGATTGACCAGACCATGCGTACCGACCTGCTGACAAAGACCAACCTTGCTATATCCGGGGTCTCTACCGAAAAAATTCAAACATTACATGGTTCCACAACTGACCTTGCCTCACCGGAATACCTGGTGCTGAAAGCACAACTCGGAAAAATGCGGGCGGCCGATCCCGATATCCGCTTTGCCTACCTGATGGGGCAGCGGGAAGACGGAACCATCATTTTCTACATCGATTCGGAACCCCCGGAATCAGCGGACTACTCTCCTCCGGGCCAGGTGTACACCGAAGCACCGGTAACTATCAGTTCGACGTTTGTAACAGGGGAAAAGGCAAATCAAGGGCCTTTTACCGACCGCTGGGGAACCTGGGTGAGTGGGTTTATCCCTATAACTGATCCTTCAACCGGTCGGGTGATCGCGGTTTTCGGCATGGATACCGATGCCAGGGGCTGGAACTCAACAGTTTTCAGAGACAGCCTGCCGTTGTTAATTGCAACACTCCTCATCGTTCTCCTTGTCCTGGCATCCGCTTTTTTCCAGCGCCGCAATGAAGAGGAGAAACGCCGCCTGGCAACTTCTGAAGAGAAATTTTCCAAGGCATTCCATGCGAATCCTGCACTTATGGTACTATCCACCATCGAGGAGGGCAGAATTCTTGACGTAAACGACACTTTTCTTGCAACGCTTGGATATTCCCGTGAAGAGGTGATCGGGAGGACAACCATGGACCTGAAACTGTATGTTGACCCTGCCCAGCGAAATACCCTCCTCAATCAGGTCAGAGAGACCGGACAGATGGGCAATATGGAGGTGAAGATTTACCGTAAGGACCGGGACCTCGTGTCTGGGTTGTTAACCTCGATTACCATTGACATTGACGGTACCCCACGTTTGTTCACGGCCATTATCAACCTGACTGATCGCAAACGGACAGAGGAGGCACTAGCCGAGAGCGAGGAACAGTTCAGGGGCATCTTTGACTCAGTAAATGACGGGATCCACATCCACGAGATTGAACCTGACGGGAAGCCCGGGAAATTCATCGAGGTGAACGAAGTTGCGTGCAGGATGCTGGGGTTTAGTCATGATGAAATGCTGGAGCATGGACCCCTCGATTTTGTCACCGGGTACCATAACCGGCCTCTCAATGATATCATCAGTGAGTTATCCTCGACCGGCCGCTCGATTTTCGAAACCGAACACCGGAAAAAGGACGGAACGATTATTCCGGTCGAGATCAACGCCCACGTGGGCAGCCTCAAGGGAAAACGAGTGATATTGGCCGTGGTCCGTGATATCACCGAGCGAAAAAGGGCGGAAGAGGCGCTACGCCAGTTATCAGACCGACTATCGCTCGCTACAAGGGCTGGCGGTGTTGGAATCTGGGATTACGATGTCGTCAATAACACGCTGGCCTGGGATGACCAGATGTTTGCCCTCTACGGGATCACGCGGGAGCAGTTCAGCGGTGCATATGATGCCTGGCAGACAGGACTTCATCCTGAAGACAAACAGCGTGGTGATGACGAAATCCAGATGGCGTTGCGCGGGGAAAAAGAATTTAATACCGTGTTCCGCGTTCTGTGGCCGGATGGCAGCATCCGTACGATACGGGCCCTGGCAATTGTGCAACGTGATACCGGGGGTAAACCCCTGCGGATGATCGGCACGAACTGGGATATCACCGAACTCAAACAGGTGGAAGAGGACCTTCGGAAGAGCGAAGAAAAAATCCGCCTCCTGCTGAATTCTGCAGCCGAAGCAATATACGGTATTGATATGGCCGGTAATTGCACGTTCTGCAATAACTCCTGTCTTCACCTGCTTGGCTATAAGCGCCAGGACGAGCTTCTCGGCAGGAACATGCATTGGCAGATCCATGGAAAGCACCCGGATGGAACGCACTTCCCTGTCGAAGAATGCCGTATTTTCCGGGCATTCCAAAAAGGCGAGGGCTCACATGTTGATGATGAAGTGCTCTGGCGTGCTGACGGTACGTCGTTTCCAGCTGAGTACTGGTCTTATCCACAATGGGATGATGGTGCGGTTATAGGGGCGGTAGTGACATTTTTAGACATTACCGAACGGAAAGAACTGGAAAATGAGATGAAGTTCCATGAGATGGAGCTCAGGCAATTCTCCAAGTCCCTCGCTACGGCGAACAAGAAACTTACCCTCCTTTCCAGCATTACCCGGCATGATATCAACAACCAGCTGACCGTTCTGATGGGATATCTTTCAATACTGCAAGATATGCCCCCCGGTCCATCCAGAGATGAGTATTTCCAGAAGGTCACAACCGCTGCAGAGCAAATTTCTGTCATGATCCGGTTCACCAAAGAGTACGAGAGCATCGGGGTAACGGCTCCTTCCTGGCAGGAATGCCGCACACTCGTGAATACTGCCGCAAAGGAAGCCCCGCTTGGAAAAGTAATGTTAAAAAACGATCTCGCTGCGGGTGCAGAAATATTCGCCGATCCGCTTATTGTAAAGGTCTGTTACAACCTGATGGACAATGCGGTGCGGTACGGTGGAAAGATCACGTTTATCCGCTTTTCAGCTGAGGAACGAGGGGATGTCAAGGTCCTCGTATGTGAAGACGATGGCGAGGGTATCTCTGCAGCGGAGAAGGAGAAAATCTTCGAACGTGGATTCGGGAAGAACACCGGGCTTGGGTTGGCCCTTGCCCGCGAGATCCTCGATATCACTGGTATTTCTATCAAAGAAACAGGAGAGCCGGGCAAAGGAGCAAGGTTTGAGATGACGGTGCCGGCTGGAGCATGGCGTATTCAGGGAGTGAAGGTATAATGCCTGAGGTTATCCGGGTACTTTGTGTCGACGATGAACCCGAACTTCTAAAAATAGCCAAACTCTTTCTTGAGCTGGACGGTGCATTTTTATCCGTACCCTCATTTTCTGTGTACCGCTATTCCGGTGACGATGAATCACCTTCATGAATCACCCGAATAATTAATCTTCAACCATAACCTTCGAACTATTACCAAACCTGGGGGCTGAATGTTTTATGATTTCAGTATTATATGTCGATGATGAGCCCGGTCTTCTCGAAATAGGGAAACTCTTTCTCGAGCAGAGTGGTCAGTTCCAGGTCGATACAACCATTTCCGCGACCGACGCACTAACGATGATACCGTCAAAGGTCTACGATGCCATAATATCAGACTACCAGATGCCCGGAATGGACGGAATTGAATTGTTAAAGACCGTCAGGTCTTCGGGAAATACCATCCCTTTTATCCTGTCTACCGGGTATTCGTCCGAAGAGATCGTCGGCCATTCGGCACGCATGATCTACCCTACCAGGAGGACTTCGATTATGTCGGCAGGGAGCTCTATCAGAAAATGCATGCCCAGGGTTCGGTTGAGACCCGCATGAGAAAAAAAGACGGGACCATTATTACTATCCTCTTCTCGACGACACCGATTGACCCTTCCAACCTGTCTGTGGGTGTGATTTTTACCGCACATGAAATCAGTGACCGGGAAGCGACACCCGGAACCTGAATAAGTTTTTTTTAATACCCCATTTAGGGTGTGTATTTTTACTACCTTACAATCTGTATACGTTTTAATTCATTTTTAAGTCTCATTCGCAGGGGGTGGTTTCTTTCCCGGTCTTCCCAGGGAGCAGTGGGACCGTGCAGATCATCTTCAGCATGCAGGTGCCGGTATTCCGGATTTGGTGAAACTCGCATGGCATGAGCAGGACTGCATCACCGGCGGTAATCTCACACTCAGTATCAGTCCCATTCCTGAGAATGCCTTCCCCTTCAAGGAAATATATTTCGTGTTCCTCCTTGTGATTGTGGAATGAACAGTGACCCCCGGGAGCAAATTCCATCAGTCGCATGGCATAACGGGGGCACCCATCATCCGCTGTGAGAAGGAAGCGGGCCTGCATGCCTGAAAAACCAGGTTTGGTCATCGGAACAGCCGGGACATCATTCGCATGTTTGAGGATCATAGTATCTGGTGTGTTTCCTGCGATGGCTCATAGTTCTACCGGCAGTTTCCCTAATCTTATGGTGTACATCCTTTTTGCTCTCTTTTTTTCTGTGAAACTGTTCAGGATGGGAGGAATAGGAAAGGGACGGTTTTTGTTGGGAAATGAGGGGAATAAAGCCTGATTGGCTAACTTACTGGATACAATACATAAGAGTATGAACAAGTTAGACTAAAGACAGTAATGGTTACTGTGCCTCCGAATATAGACAATAAGAAGTTATTCGGTCTGGCACTGATTCCGGCTTTTCTTCTTATAATAATTCTTCTTGCAAAACTGAACCTGCCACTATCCTATGAACCTGCATTTCTTCTTGGACTTCTCAATACCCTGTTCCTTGGCATCATCCCGATTATTGTCGCCTATATATCAATGAGGGTTTATACAAAAAGCGGGTCCGTCAGCGTCTTCCTTATCGGTTCAGGGATTCTCATTTTTGGACTTGGTTCGATTGCTGCTGGCTGGGTTAATCCCCTCCCTGGTGGTCCGAACATGACCGTGACCATCCATAATAGTTGTGCATTGGCAAGCTCGATTTTCATCCTTGTGGGGGCTGTACTAAGTAATACCTCCGCGATGACCGGAAGAGGGAAAGGAAATACCTGGCTAATAGCTGCCACCTATACCGCGATTTTATTTTTTGTAACCTTGTTCAGCCTTGGAACCCTGCAGGGAATTATCCCTCCGTTCTTTATTCCCGGCTCAGGTCCTACAGTACTCAGGCAGATCGTCCTGGAAAATGCCGTTGCATTCTTCATGATATCATCCGTTCTTCTCTGGTTCGCATATACCAAACGAAAGTCAGAATTTTTCTTCTGGTACACCCTCGCAATGGCTCTGGTCACGATTGGTCTCATGGCTGTTTTCTTTCAATCCTCAGTCGGCAGTGTCATCGGCTGGGTAGGGAGATCTGCCCAATATCTGGGGTGTATTTTTCTCTTGTATGCGGTGCTCATCACAAGGAAGGCGGCGGCTGCAAAAGGTCTTCCTCTTGATGAAGTTATTGCGAATTTCTTTGGGGATGCCGAGGAGAACTACAGGCAGTTGGTAGAGACGGCGACTGACGCCATTGTTACCATAGATGAGGATGACCGGATCCTTCTCTGGAATTCAGGGGCGGAAAGAATGTTCGGATACTCGCGAAGCGAACTGTCCGGGAAATCCTTCTTTAAGCTTGTCCTGGAAGGCCCACAGGGAACGTCTATAAAGAACAATGATCAGGATTCTCCTGGTGCCGGTATGGAGCGTACAGATGAGATAGTCGGAAAATGTAAAGATGGGAGGCAGTTTCCGGTTGAACTCACCCAATCCAGGCACGTGGCAAATGGCAGACTCATCCGTACTTTTATTCTTCGGGATATCACTGAGCATAAACTAGCGGAACAGGCACTCCGCAATGCACGCCACAATCTGGAAATCCAGGTCCAGGAACGGACAGTCCAGCTAACCAAGGTCAACAAGGATTTATTGGAAGAGATGGCCGAACGGAGGCAGGCTGAGGAAGCGTTGCGCGAGAGTGAAAAAAAGTACTACGACCTTTTTCAAAATTCCTTAGTAGCGTTTGCCCAGACAGCACCCGATGGCAGATTAATTACTATAAATGATGCGTTCGTCCAGATGTACGGCTATTCCCGCGTCGATGAAGCATTGAATTCCATTACTGACGTAGGCAGGCAGTATAAGAATCCGGAATGTATAAATGAGATTCGCAAAATTCTTGAGGGAAAAGGAAGTGTTCAAAATTTTGAAACCGAACACCTTAAACAAGATGGAACGCCATTCTGGGTCTCAATATCGGCAAGAATCATCAAAGACAGGAACGGGGATGTACTGTCTTATGATGGCACAATCATCGACATCACCCAACGAAAACAGGCAGAAGAGTTCATTAGTGCTACATTGAAACGCGCCCGGGATCAGCAGGGGGTATTGGGCACGATCTCGTTCTCCCCCTGCCTTTTTTCGGGAGACGTGCACGGACTATCAGCCCGCCTTACTGAAGTGTCATCAGAGGTTTTTGGTGTGGAAAGGGTCAGTGTATGGCTGTTCAATAGTGAAGGGGATGAACTGCAGTGTATTGACCTCTATGAATCCTCGCATGACCGCCACTCCTATGACCATATCCTGAAAAGAGATGAATTTGTAAACGAGTTTTTGGCGTTAAGCAATGCAAAGTACATCGATGCCCATGACCCACTTACGGATCCACGCACGGCGGGATATGTAGAAGGTTACCTCAAACCGAATCGCATTACCTCAATGCTGGATGCATTGATACGGGTATCCGGGCAGAACCTCGGTGTCCTCTGTTTCGAGCATGTTGACCGTCCGCATCACTGGGAGAACGACGAAATTTCATTTGCCTGCCAGCTCGCGGATCAGATTGCGATTACCCTGGGAAACCGGGATCGTAAACGGGCAGAAGAGGCGCTTGCAGTGAGCGAGGAAAAATACCGGGCACTCTTTGCTGCTGAATCTGATGGGATCTTTGTTGTCGATAAAGATACCGGGATAATTATCGACTGTAATGATTCGATCAGCCCGATATATGGTTATCATAAGGATGAGGTTATTGGCCAAAAAAATACGTTCATGTCTGCCGAACCGGATGCAACAACTGAAGCGACAAGGGAGGTAACAAATTACATACCTGTGCGATATCACAAAAGAAAGGATGGCAGCATCTTTCCGGTTGAAATCACGGCAAATGTCATCTCTATTAAGGGTCGCGATATGATACTTGCAGCGGTCCGCGACATCACCGAACGAAAACGGATTGAAGATGCACTAAAGTTGACAAGCAAAAAATTAAGTATCCTCTCCAGCATTACCCGGCACGACATCAACAACCAGCTGACCGTCCTGGGGGGATATCTTAGTATTTTGAAAAAGAAGCATAATGACCCTATACTTGAGAGTTATTTTGAAAAGGCCAGCACTGCCGCAGAACGTATCATCGCAATGATCCAGTTCACCAAAGAGTATGAGGAAATAGGTGTTCATACCCCTGACTGGCAAGATTGTCGAACAATTGTTAATCTCGCAGTAAAAGAAGTCACGATCGGTAAGATTACAATAATAAATGATTTTCCTTCTGGTGCAGAGGTATTCGCCGATCCATTGATAGGCAAGGTCTTTTTCAACCTGATAGATAACGCCGTGCGACATGGTGGTAAAATCGGGACCATACTATTCTCTATCGAAGACTGTAATGGCAACTATTGTCTCGTCTGCGAGGATGACGGCGATGGGGTCCCGCAGGATGAAAAGGAGAAAATCTTCGAACGGGGATACGGTAAAAACACCGGGCTCGGATTAGCCCTTGTACGGGAAATTTTGGCCATCACGGGTATCACTATTCATGAAACAGGCGAGCCGGGTAAAGGGGCCCGGTTTGAGATTTCGGTGCCGAAAGGGATGTACCGGTGATTATCCAGACAAGATAACAGGAAAAAATGCTGAAGAGTGCAATTGTCTTGTTTTTTTATCTTTTCCAGTAAATGCAGTTAAAAACAGTATCTGAAAAAGCTGGAAATTTTTTTATGTAACAGATAAATTCCGGAATTGCGAATGAGAGTATTTCAATACATTTTTATTCTGATACAGTGAGGTGTCGTCGTAACATACCATGGAAAAAAACCGGATCATCGGAATTATAATTATTGTCCTTATCCTTACCGTCGGTGGCACCTGGTACCTGCAGTCCCTTCAAGCCCAGCGTATCAAACCGATAGAGGATATAACGATTGATCCGAGTCCTACCACCGCATCTACCCTGTTACTGGTAGCCAGTGACCAGGGGTATTTTGCACAACACGGTCTTAATGTCACATTTAAACGAACTCCTTCAGGTTCGATCTCAATGCAGGACATCCTGGATCACAAAATTGATTTTGGTTATGTTAATGAGTATTCTTTATCAGAACCTGCGCTGTATAACAAACATATCCGGGTGATCGGAACGCTTTCAGAATCTGATACGATTTACCTGGTTGGTCGTAAGGACAGGGGAATAATTCAGATAAAGGACCTTGAAGGGAAAAGAATCGGGGTCTCAAAGAATTCCATCGGGGAATATTTCCTGGACCGGTTTTTAACATTAAATGGCCTTTCATCGGGCAATATTACGATAATCTATCTTCAACCTGCATCACTGGTCGATGCACTCGTAAGGGGGGATATCGATGCGGCAGTTTCCTTCGAACCTTATGTGTACCAGATGAGGCAGAATATGGGAGAAAATGCTACGATCTGGCCAGCCAACCTTGGACAACATGCATACTTTTCTCTCGTAGGAAATGAGGTCACCCTACAGGAGCACCCCGGTATCGTGGAGGCGGTACTGGCATCAGTCATCCAGGCAGAAACCTATGTCAATTTGCACCCTGAAGAAGCGAAAAAAGTTGCCCAAAGAATAACAAATTTTACTGATGATTACCGGGACCAGGAATGGCAGAACCATCATTTTGCGGTTACCCTTTCCCAATCGCTCATCACATCAATGGAAGACGAGGCACGTTGGAGAGTCCGGAAAAATCTGACGAATGCAACTGATGTACCGGATTTTTCAGAATATATCTACAGGGATACACTGGTCAGGCTGAAACCGGATGCGGTTACCCTTCTCTATTGAGTGTTGGAAAGGTCGTTTGAACAATGAAAATTAAAACACAGGTAATTGTAAGCCTCATCATCTTTGCTATCCTGTCAATTTTAATTATTTCCACACTCTTTTCCGCTAATGCACAACTCCAGGAAATACAAAAAAAACAGCAGATTATTGATAATATTGAGAAATCATCCTTTGATCTCTCGTTATTGGGGAATGATTACCTGGTACATGGCGGGACAATTCCGATCAAATACTGGAATGCAAAAAACGTTGAGTTGGCAGGTAAGATCCAGGAACTCATAGTAACAGATCCTTCGCAGAAAGCCAAACTCAAGGAAATATCCGAAAGTCGAAAGGAGTTGAATACCTCTTTTTTTAACCTGGTTGGCGTTACCAATAATGAGCCTGGGATGGAGCTTCCTGGAAAGAGCCAGGAAATAAAGGAATTTTATGAAAGTACTCTTGCAGGACAAACCCAGAGGTTAATATCCCGGTCTGCCGAGCTCCTGGAACTGGTTAAAGCCGAAACTCTTATGGTGCAGCAGAGAACTGGCCTGATTATTTTATTTTCATTTGCCGTGCTTATGGTATTTGTCATACTTAATTATCTGTTCATCACCCGCTCAGTGCTCACCCACATTTCTGCACTCAGGAACGGATCTGAACGTATCGGATCGGGCGACCTGGATACAAAAATTGAGATTAAAAGCAACGATGAACTAGGCGTCCTTGCCAACGCGTTCAACAATATGGCAGCCCGGTTGCGGGAGCTGATCGGTAGGCTTGAAGCCAAGGTTGCCGAACTCCAGAATACCCAGGCGGCTTTACAGGAGAGCGAGGAAAAATACCACCACTTAATCGAGAACAGCCACGATATCATTTACACGCTCAACACGGAGGGAATACTCACATTCGTCTCCCCGAGCTGGACCACGCATCTCGGTCACACGGTAACAGAGGTCGTTGGGAAATCATTCCAGCAATTCGTCCATCCGGATGATAATGCACGATGCATGGAATCTCTGCAGATTATGATCAAGACGGGGCAACGGCAAACGGGGGTTGAATACCATATACTGCATGCCGACGGGTCGTGGCGTTGGCACACTACAAATGCTGTTCCTTTACGCAACAAAGACGGTATGATCGTTGGTGGCGAGGGCAGTGCCAGCGATATCACCGATCGTAAGCAGGCTGATGAAATGCTGCTTAAAAATGCAGAAGAACTTCATGCAGCCTATGAGGAATTGACTGCTTCACAGGAGGAACTCCGGGCTAATTTAGCTGAACTGAACCGGCAGGATTTGACACTGCGGGAGAGTAATGAAAAAATTCGTCTCCTCCTGAATTCCACAGCCGAAGCGATATACGGTCTGGACATGAAAGGAAACTGTACTTTCTGCAACAATTCATGCCTCCGTCTGCTTGGATACAAGCGCCAGGACGAGTTGCTCGGCAGGAACATGCATTGGCAGATCCACGCAAAGTACCCGGATGGTACGCACTTCCCCGTCGAAGAATGCCGTATTTTTCAGGCGTTTAATAAAGGGGAAGGTACGCATGTGGATGACGAAGTGCTCTGGCGCTCTGATGATACATCATTCCCCGCTGAGTACTGGTCGTACCCACAACGCCGTGATGATGTAGTTGTAGGGGCGGTGGTGACATTCCTGGACATCACCGAGCGTAAACGGGTGGAGGAAGCATTGCAGCGGGTGAACCAGAAGCTCAATGTTCTCTCCCAACTGACACGAAAAGACCTGGTAAGCCAGACCTTTGTCCTGAGTAGCTACCTAGAACTGACAAAAAATCAACTAGCCGGACAGGACCAAATCATTGAACTCTTGCAAAAAGGCATCCAGGAGGTCCGGTTAATCAACAAGACCATTGAATATTCGAAAGATTACCAGGACATGGGTGTAAAACCCCCGAAATGGCAGAATGTGAAGATGGCATTGTTGCACGGGCTGTCCCATATATCCATCAGTGAAATTAAGCATAGTTTAAAAACAGGAGACCTCGAGATCTTTGCCGATCCCCTGCTGGAAAAGGTATGCCAGCACCTTTTCGAGAACTCGGTGAAGCATGGGGACTATGTCACAATGATCCGGGTCTGGCATACGATTACCCCTGAAGGGGCCACTATTTTCTTTGAAGATGACGGGACCGGTATATCGCAGGAGATAAAGGAACAGATCTTTTTACGTGGTGAGGGTACCAGTGCATCGCGGGGAGGTCTCATCTTTGTGCGGGAAATCCTCGATATTACCGGCATTACCATCGAAGAGACCGGGGAACCAGGCAAGGGGGCACGGTTCGAGATAACGGTGCCGAACGGGGTGTGGCGGATGGCCGGGAAGAGTGAATAATGGCAGATACACTCCGGGTCCTCTATGTCGATGATGAGCCTGAACTTCTGGAGATTGGCAAGGTGTTCCTTGAGGAATCCGGGGATTTTTCCGTAACAATTATTGGTTCGGCACCTGCTGCCTTAGACCTCCTTATCAAGGAACAATTTGACGCTATTATATCAGATTACCAGATGCCCATTTTGGATGGCATCCAGTTCCTCATCGAAGTCCGGGCAAAAATCGGGTCAATCCCGTTTATCCTGTTCACCGGCCGGGGCAGGGAAGAGGTGGTCATCCAGGCGATCAACAGCGGGGCGGACTTCTATCTCCAGAAAGGTGGCGATCCCGGCGCACAGTTCGCAGAACTGGTCCACAAGGTCAAGTCAGCGGTGGAGCGGAAAAGTGCGGAGAAGAAGTTGCGCGAGAGCGAACGCGTCCATGAGACAATGATCAGTAACCTACCCGGGTTTGTGTACCGCTGTGCCAACGATCCCGACTGGACGATGTATTATATAAGCGATGGATGCCAGGAAATAACCGGTTATGCCCCCGATGAACTCCTTAACAATACATTTCCGACTTACAACGATCTCGTTCATCCAGAGTTCCAGAAGAAGCTCTGGGATAACGTTCAGAACTTTCTGGAAAAGAGGGAGGTCATTGAAGCAGAGTATCCAGTCATTACCAAAACCGGAGAGACACGCTGGGTCTGGGAACGGGGAAGGGGTATTTTTTCAGATGACGGCCGGTTGCTCTTTCTTGAAGGATTTATTACTGATATCACCGGGCGTAAAGTGGCGGAAGCTTACCGTGATCAGCAGTTATTATTTATGAAAGCATTGAACAAAATTTCTGAAGTTATTATAAGCAATGATAATTCTGAAGACATCTTGGAATGTGCAAACCGCATTATCGGTAAAACGCTACAGCTGGACCGGGCGTTGATCTACGATGTTTCATTTGAGAAGAATCACATTTACGCGTTATGTGAATGGTTAAAACAGGGTCATCCGGATATTGAACCTACGAAAGGTGAATATCCGCTGGATATGTTTTTAAGTCCCTTTACAGAAATAAAAAGGACCCAGAAATATCTCGAAAGCCATTCCAATGCAGTAAATAAGCATTTTATACATGATGGATCAGGAAAAATTCTTCATGAGCATTTTAAGATAAAAAGTTTAATCTGGTATCCCTTTGCCTTTGATGAACATGGGTACTATGTATTTACATTGAACCAGATTTTGGAACAAAGACAATGGACTCCTGAAGACATTGCATTTCTTGAATCGGCAGCCAAGCAGATTAGTCTGGCATTGATTAAAATAAAATTGCTCGAGGAACGCAAGCGGGTTGAGGATGCTTTCCTGGAAAGCGAGGCAAGATACAGGACAATCGTAGAAAATATTCCACAAAAGATCTTCATAAAGGGCCGCGATTCCCGGTATTTCTCAATTAATGAAAATTTCGCCCGTGACCTTGGGATTTTACCTGATGAAATAGTTGGCAGATCAGATGCCGATTTATTTCCGGCAGAACTCGCAGCCATATACCACGCAAATGATGTGAAGGTATTAGAAACCGGCCAGACAGAGGAATTCGATGAGCGGTACCTTCTGGAAGGAGAAGAGACGTGGGTCCACACGATCAAGACCGTGGTAAGAGATAATACCGGGGAAATCGTTGGTCTGCTTGGCGTTTTCTGGGACATCACCGACCGCAAACGGGCGCAGGAAGAACTCATCAGGAAAAGTGAGGAACTGGCTGTAACTGGTGAAGAACTACAATATCAGCTCGATGCCCTCGCAGAGAACGAGCGGGCGCTGCACGAGAGTGAAGCACAAAAAATCGCAATTTTAAACGGCATTACCACCAACATTGCATTTGTAGACAGGGATTTGAAAATACTCTGGGCGAACAAGGTAGCAGCAGAATCTGTTAACAAAAAGCCATCTGATATGGTCGGTCATACCTGTCATTCTTTTTGGGCGGACCCGGCCAGACCCTGCGAAGACTGCCCGACATTAAGAGCATTTGAAACAAAGCGGTCAGAACATATCATTATGCAAACCCCGGATGGCAGGGTCTGGGACGAGAGGGGCGAGCCGGTATTCGACGAAACTGGAAATTTAATCGGTGTTGTGGAAATCGCCGAGGATATCACTGAACGCAAACGGGCTGAGGAAGCACTGCGGGAAAGTGAGGAGAAGTACCGCATTCTTCTTGATGAGTCTCTGGACCCGGTCTTCTCGTTCTACCCGGACGGGACCTACCGGTACGTCAACCGTGCTTTCGCGACCGGTGTGGGAAAGCCTGTTGACCAGATCACCGGAAAAAAGATCTGGGAAGTGTTCGACAAAGAGGAGGCAGAGAAACGGTTTTCCTCCCTTCGCATGGTCTTTGCCACCGGGAATGAGAAAGTCATCGAGGTCCGTGTTCCCCACCCTGGTGGCGACCGGTATTATGTGACAACCATAGTTCCGGTCAAAGATGAGAACGGATCTGTTGTTTCTGCAATCTGTTCATCCAAAGATATTACCCCTCGCAAGCAGGCGGAAGAGGCGCTCCGCCAGGCGAACAAGAAACTCAACCTGCTTTCCGGTATAACCCGGCATGACATTAACAACCAGCTTCTTGCGTTGAATGGGTTTCTTAAGTTATTACAGAACAAAGCCCATGATCCAACACTTGAGGACTATTTCACCCGGATCACGAGGTCGAGTGACCGGATCTCCACGATGATCCAGTTCACCAGGGAATACGAGGAAATCGGTGTCCATGTCCCTGCCTGGCAGGAGGCCCGTACACTTGTAGACCTTGCGGCAAAGGATGCCCCACTTGGAAAGATCATGGTAAAGAATAATCTCCCTGCCGGTTTCGAAGTGTTCGCCGATCCGCTGGTAATCAAGGTTTTTTACAACCTGATGGATAATGCAGCCCGGTACGGTGGGAAGATAACGACCATAGGGTTCTCAATTCTGGAATCTGGTGAGGTTCATCTCATCGTGTGCGAGGATGACGGTGAGGGTATCCCTGCGGATGAGAAGGAGAAGATCTTTGAACGGGGATTCGGTAAGACCACCGGTATGGGTTTGGCCCTTTCGAGGGAGATCCTTGACATTACTGGCATCACGATCAAAGAGACAGGGGAACCTGGCAAAGGAGCACGGTTCGAAATGACGGTGCCAGCCGGCATGTGGCGTAAAACCGGGAAAAGCAAAGAGGATAATTTATGAATTTTAAGGAACAGGAACTGCTTTATCAGCCGGTTGATCTTAATTACAGAGCGATTGCGCAGAAAGCATACGAGAGCTATGAACAGCGATATCCGGATATAATCAACGGATACAACGCGTACCAGAAAGCACGTACACTTGAAGATTTCTCCTACCATATTCAGTACATCGGGGAGTCACTGGCAGTCAGTGATGCTGCTATTCTCATCGATTATGCCAAGTGGGCTAACGTATTACTATCATCTCTCGGGCTGCCAAAAAACTGCCTCTCGTCAGGTCTTGAGGTACTTATGGAAGTCCTCGACAGGGAACTGCCTGAAGAACAGAGTAGAAAATCCCATGAATATATTGAGCAATGCCTGTTAATGCTTACCAAAGCCCCGACTACGGTCCCTTCCTTTATCACCGACGATAATCCTCTCAGGCAGGTGGCAAACGAATATCTTACTTTACTATTACATGGAGACCGCGCAAAAGCCCACGATTTGGTTATGGATTTGGTTAATAGTGGCACACCGGTAAGGGATGTATACCTGTTAATCTTCCAGCCGGTTCTTCGTGAAACCGGCCGGTTGTGGCAGATGCAGGAGATCAGTGTAGCGCAGGAGCACTATATAACAGCCTCAACACAGCAGATCCTTGCGCAGTTTTACCACCTGTTCATTGCCGGAAATAAGAAAATTGTGAAACGGGGGAGGACCGTGATCGCAGCCTGTGTTTCGGGTGAACTCCATGAAGTCGGGATGCGGATTGTTGCTGATTTCTTAGAGATGGACGGCTGGGACACGTACTATATTGGTTCTAACAGCCCTTCCAACAGTGTTATTCAGGCAGTCAGGGAGCGAAAAGCCTCTATTGTTGCCATTTCTTCAACCATGTCTTTTCACATCCCCCAGGTTTATTCCCTCATCAAGGCACTCCGGAGCTCTCCGGACACAAAGGAGGTCGCGATCATTATTGGAGGATACCCGTTCAACATTATGCCCGATCTCTGGAAAAAAGTCGAGGCAGATGCATATGCCCCCAGTGCAGAAGCGGCAGTTTCACTTGCAGACTGGCTTATTTCCTGAAACTGTTATCCGGGAGAACAAAGATATGGCAGAAAAATTCCTTGCAATTTTTTATACTCGTCCACAGGTATTACTACCTTGCTCATAGTATTAAGATAAAAAGATTCTTACAGGTAGTATCCATGAATCCGGGAATCGTGTTTGTCTGTGATCACAATGGCATTGTCCTCCAGGTCCATCGTGACGATTTCAGTATCTTTGGCGGGGATGCGGGCAATGAACACCTCTCACGATACGTTGCAGTCTCTTCAAAGGAGGCCGCCACCCGGTTTTTCTTAACACTTTCAACTGATGGAGTGTCGATCAGCAGACCAATTGAATTTGTGAAGAATGGCACATCAAAACCCCTCTTTTGTACCGGCATGCGACTGAGGGACTGTTTTTTAATATTCGGCACCACCTCGTGTTCCAACCTTGGACCGCTAATTTCCGATATCCTGTATCCTGATGACAACCCAATCGATTTCTCCTTACTGTGCGAAGCCGATACATCCGCAGATGGAAGGAGATTACCGGACTACCAGGTTTACGAGGACCTTACCCGTCTCAACAATGAACTGGTCAATATGAGCCGGGAACTTGCGGATGCTCAGGTCGAGTTAGAGATGGAGACAGATGAATTGCATAAAGAAGTCCAGATGCGAAAGCAGGCAGAAGAAGCGCTTTTGCTTGCTAATAAAAAACTCAATCTCCTGTCGGGTATTACACGCCACGATATCAGTAACCAACTCACGGTCCTCAGGGGGTTCATTTCCATACTTAAAAAGAAACAACCCGATCCCGTATTCAACGACTATTTCCAGAAGATCGATTCTTCAGCACAGCGGATTTCCGCGATGATCCAGTTTACAAAAACCTACGAAAGTATAGGCGTCAACGTTCCCTCTTGGCAAAATATATCCAATCTTGTGGACATTGCTGTAAAAGATGTAGCTTTAGGGGATATTCAACTGGTTAACGAGATCCCTGCCAGCACAGAAATGTTCGCCGACCAGATGATAGTAAAAGTGTTTTATAACCTGATGGATAATGCTGTAAGTTACGGTGGCAAAATCACGACTATCCGATTCTATATTGAACAATCCGGGGGAGACCTTCAGATGGTATGTGAGGACGACGGTGTGGGTATCCCGGCTGATGAAAAAGAGAAAATCTTCGATCGGGGATTCGGGAAGAACACAGGTCTTGGGTTGTTCCTTTCCCGTGAGATCCTTGCAATTACAGGAATATCGATCAAAGAGACCGGCGAGCCGGGCAAAGGTGCACGGTTCGAGATGGTGGTGCCCAAGGGGATGTGGCGGTAACTTTCTTGTTCCGTTTCTTTCAACGGGTGTGAAGACCTGATTATTTTTAGATTGGGAAGGGCCTATCGTTACAAAGAAGAGGAAATGTGTCGTAGAGAACATCACTTTCCCACCGCACACGCCCTGGGTTCATACCACCTTATCCCCACAACAATGTATGAATTTCGAAGGCCCAATCCCTCTTTGCCCATGTTGTCAGAGACCAAGTCTCTATCGTTCCCAACATTCCCGGACTGCCTATAAGTGTTCATATTTCCATGCGGTATTGCGGTAACTTTTTAACAACGTGAGATTCCACCATGGAACATCCAACACCTTTATTAATTTATAATGATTAATCATGTAAGACTACTTACTGATGGAGAGTGGTGGACACAAAGATGACGATCAATTCGTGCTGACACAGGACATTTTGGCCCGTTCCGGCCTGGTGCCTGTGTACATTTTCGAGGGAAGCAGCGTTGCTTCCCCTTTCCAAGCAGCCGGTCCTTTGGTGGACTGGTGTGATTCCGGATGACAGACCGGAAGGTATAGCGTACAGATAAGAATACCATCCACGCAATTTCCGAACCTGATGATGCCGGCAGCAATGTCCTGAAGAATGCCGGGCATAACGGTGACGAAATGCAATTATGATACCCAAAAAAAGGTCGAACAATGAAAGAGTCATTTGATGTCAGACTTGTAGAAAATGCCAAGTATTACACCCCGGAACCAGAGTTAAAACTCAATTCCTGGATAGGTGACTACCAGAAGAAGTATGACGAATTTATCGCGGACCCGGATACCTTCTGGAGTGGAATTGCCAAAAATCTTGACTGGATCCGCCCGTGGAACACAGTCCGGGAATGGAATTACCCGTATGCAAAATGGTTTGTCGATGCCAAGCTCAACATCACCGCGAACTGCCTCGACCGGCACGTAAGTACCGACCGGCGTAATAAAGCAGCCCTCATATGGAGAGGCGAAGAGGGTGAAGAGCGGGTCTACACCTACCAGAAATTACTTTCCGAGGTCATGCGTTTTGCCAACGGGCTCCAAAAAATCGGTGTAAAAAAAGGAGACCGGGTCTGCATCTACATGCCGATGGTACCTGAACAGATCATCGCCATGCTTGCCTGTGCCAGGATTGGTGCCGTTCACAGTGTCGTGTTTGGCGGGTTCGGGGTTACCGCACTGAACATGAGGATTGTTGACGCCGAGGCAAAGGTCGTAGTTACCGCCGATATCGCATTACGCCGTGGAAAGGCCATCCCCCTGATCCCGGTCGTGCAGGAAGCGATATTAAACGCGTCCACGGTGGAACACATCATCGTATTACGACGCCGGAAGGAACAACCAGTGGAACTGAGGCCCGGGTTCGAACTTGATTTCTACGAGTTCATGGAAGACGTGCCGAGGGTATGTCCACCGCAGGTGATGGATGCAGAAGACCCGCTCTTCATGCTCTATACCAGCGGTTCAACCGGGACACCGAAAGGGGTCGTCCATACCTGTGCCGGCTACATGGTGGGGACATATTACACGAGTAAATATGTCTTTGACTTAAAAGAAAACGATATCTTCTGGTGCACGGCAGATCCCGGATGGATTACCGGTCACAGTTACATCGTATATGGCCCCCTGGCGGTAGGCACCACCGTGTTCATCACGGAACTGACTCCCGATTATCCCGATGCCGGCAGCTGGTGGAAGCTCATTGAGGAACAGCAGATCAATGTCTTCTACACCGCCCCGACGGCGATCAGGACATTTATGAAGGTCGGCGAATCATGGCCCAACAAGTATGACCTCAGTTCCCTGCGACTGATAGGGTCCGTGGGAGAACCACTCAACCCAGAAGCATTCGAATGGTATTACCATGTCATCGGAAAGACCCGGTGCCCAATCGTGGACACGTGGTGGCAGACTGAAACAGGAATGCAGATGATAACCACCATGATCGGCGAGCCGATGCGCCCGGGATTTGCGGGAAAACCCATACCTGGTGTTGAAGCGGATGTCGTCGATAAAAACGGGAAGCCGGTAAAGCCTGGCACCGGGGGTTTCCTCGTGATAAAATCCCCGTGGCCTTCGATGTTCCGGACCGTGTACAACAACGATGAACGGTACCGGAAGTACTGGTACACGATAGACGGGTGTTACACGGCGGGAGACCTCGCGGTTAAGGATAAAGACGGCTATATCATGGTCATCGGTCGGGCGGACGATATTATCATCGTCTCCGGGCATAACATCGGGACGGCCGAGGTGGAGAGTGCACTGGTTTCCCACCATGCGGTGGCTGAATCTGCAGTTATCGGAAAGCCGGATACCGTGAAAGGAAACAGTATCAAGGCGTTCGTGATCCTCCGGGTCGGGAACCAGCCTTCGGAGAAACTGGTGCAGGACCTGATGTACCATGTCAGGATGACGCTGGGGCCCATTGCAGTTCCGCAGGAGATCGAGTTTGTGGATAAACTGCCGAAAACCCGGAGCGGAAAAATTATGCGCAGGGTACTGAAGGCAAAAGAGCTGGGGATTGATCCAGGCGATATTTCAACGCTGGAGGAATAAATCATTCCCAAAATTTTTCAAAACATAATGACAGGCGACTGGAAATGACTGAAACAGAAAATGCAGGTCGTGTGAACGAGCCGTTCACGCTCTTTGGAATGCCTGTTGAGAAAGGACGCTGGATACTCGTGGCATTAGGTCTGGCCATCAACCTCTGCCTGGGGACGATCTATTCCTGGAGTGTGTTTGTCAACCCGCTGACCGAATACTTCAAGGGGACGCTGGGACAGGCAGTTACCGCTAACGATGTCCTGCTCCCGTTCTCGGTATTCCTGGCGTTCTTCGCAATTGCCATGCCGCTGACCGGGAAGTATATCGAGACACTGGGCCCGAGGAATATCACGATCATCGGCGGAATCCTGACCGGGCTCGGGTGGCTTCTGGCTTCAACGGTTACGTCTGTACAGATGCTCTACGTGGTGTACGGGGTAATCGGGGGAATTGGTGTAGGTATTGCATATGGGGTCCCCATTGCGGTGGCAGCCCGCTGGTTCCCTGACCGGAGAGGTATGGCAGTCGGCCTTACCGTGCTCGGGTTCGGGTTTTCGGCATTCATCACGGCGAACCTTTCCGGGTACCTGATAGGCGCTTACGGCGTTATGAACACGTTCCGCATCTTTGGTATCGCGTTCATCATCCTCCTGGTGCTTCTGGCACTGCCACTCCGGTTCCCACCGACGGGCTGGAAACCTGCCGGGTGGAATCCCCCGGCAACCGCAATAGTCGTCTGTGAGCGCAACCGCTCGCAAATGGTAAGGACGCTATCCTTCTACGGCCTCTGGATATGCTTCTTCATCGGCTGCCTGGCCGGGTTGCTGGCCATATCGGTTGCAAAACCCGTGGGTACCGAGGTAGGGATCGCAACAGGGTTTGCCACCATGCTGGTGGGCGTATTCGCGATCTTCAACGGGGGCGGGAGGCCGGTATTTGGCACGATGACCGACCGGTTTACACCGAGAAATACAGCGATGCTCTCGTTCGTCCTGATCGCATTCGCGGCGTTTCTCCTCTGGCAGGTGCCCGGGGTTATCACCTACGTGGTAGCCTTTGTCATCCTGTGGGGATGCCTGGGTGGCTGGCTGGCCATTGCACCGACGACGACCGGGTCGTACTTCGGGACCTGCGACTACCCACGTTGTTATGGCCTGGTATTCCTGGCCTATGGAGCGGGGGCGATTGCAGGACCCCAGCTGGCCGGCTTGATCAAGACAACGACCGGGACATACATGGGCGTGTTCTCGTACGTGTTCGTCCTTGCCCTGGCGGGCCTCATCATCGCGTATTTCATGATGAAACCCCCTAAGTAACCTTTATTTTTTTATTCGGGGATTCTTTTCAGCATTCCCGGACTGCATACATGTGTTCGTATTGCCATGCAGTCTTGCCGGAATCGTGTATTGTGGATTGGTTGGAGGTGGAGGAAGAGGAATCGATTTTTCGGAGCCCGGCTTCGGAATCTCGGGGGGAGGACTTTCCGGGGCTACATTTCCATAAATCTTTTTTTTTAAATTCTCTACTCACCCTCTTCGTTGAATACGAGGTGGACACAATCGGGAAGTTGACCGGGGAAGAGAAGGCAAGACGGATACGATTGCTTTTCAGATCTGCGAGAACTGTTGCCAGGCTGCAGCATCCCCGACCCGGAAAGGGACCGGGTATATCGAGGTGGGCTCATGAGCTCAGTTACCGTTTCGCTCCGGACCGCTATATTGATCGCAAAACACCGGAAAAGGGCCATTCCGAGGTGGAAACAGTGGCGTTTACAGAATCCGGAAAAGGATAAGGAGCAAAGGAGGGCCTATTATTGGCGGAATCTGGATAAAATCGCTGTAAATAGCAGGATCCGGTATTGGACGAGAAAGGAGGCCAATGCGGGCGATTTAAACGGACAAGGGTGGTGGAAGTCGGTTGGGAGCGGGTAATACTACCCCATTTGAGAGGGCTTTCTGGTAATTCGGCCTTATATTGGTTGTTTTAGCTGGGTTTTAAGAATAGGCGGGAAATCTGTATGATCGGGATAAGTTGAATTTGAACGACATTGATGCGGGGCATTGAACCTCGCTATTTTGCCTTTGTATTATACGGCACCTCCAGGCAATGTTTGTTGGGAAGGACGAGGGAAAACCTGGACTGGCTGGTGCAAGGCAATAACAAATCCATATGTATTGCAAAGAGAATAAATAAAATATAATGCCAGATAGACTCCGGATCCTGTACGTTGATGACGAACCCGAACTCCTTGATATCGGCAAGCTGTTTTTAGAGAAATTCGGAGATTTTTCTGTAACAACCATCGATTCAGCCCCCGCAGCGTTAGATCTCCTCCAGCAGGAGAAATTCGATGCTATTGTATCAGATTACCAGATGGCCGAGATGGATGGCATCCAATTCCTTATTAAGGTCCGAACAATACTCGGGCACATCCCGTTCGTCCTCTTCACAGGGAAAGGCCGTGAAGAAATAGTTATTAAGGCACTCAATGAGGGTGCAGATTTTTATCTCCAGAAAGGCGGAGACCCGGAATCCCAATTTGCCGAGCTGACACATAAGATCAGGAGATCTGTTTATAACAGGGAAGCGGAAGAACGGCTTATCATCCAAAACCGTCTGTACTCTGTGCTTTCAGCAACCAACAAGGCGATCGTCCACATCCGGGATAAAGAAGTATTTTTCAATGAAATCTGCCGGATACTTGTAGAAATCGGGGGTTTCCGGATGGTCTGGATAGGTCTTGCAGACTTGGAATGTAAGATCATCAGACCGGTTGCCTCTGCCGGACATGTTGATGGATATCTTGATACCATCAATATCTCAATTGAGGATGTCCCTCAGGGTCGCGGACCGACCGGCACAGCATTCCGGGAAGGGAAATACTATTTCTCAAACGATTTTTCACAAGATCCTCGCATGGAACCATGGAGAGAAACTGCACTGAAACATGGTTATCGTGCAAACGCCGCTTTTCCATTTGCTCTTGGTACTCATAACGCGGGAGTTTTAACCCTTTATGCCCCGGTAACAGGATTTTTCGATGATGGCGTGGTCGGTCTCTTGGAGGAAATATCACATGAGATTTCATTTGCTACCAGGACGATCGATCAGGAAATGCAAAAAAGGTCAGCAGAAGAGGCGTTACGTAAACAAAGTGAGCAACTTCGGACTTTAATCAACTCAATGCCCGATATCGTCTGTTTCAAAGATGGGCAAGGGAGATGGCTTGAAGCGAACGATTTTGACCTGAATCTCTTCCAACTTGATGGTGTCCCGTACCAGGGCAAGAAAGATTCCGATCTTGCTGAGTATTGTTCTTTTTACCGGGATGCGTTTCTTACCTGTGAATCAAGCGATGAAGAAACGTGGAATAATAAAGCAATAACCCGTTGTGAGGAGACCATCCCACGCCCGGATGGAACTGCAATGGTTTTTGATGTCATTAAAGTCCCGATTTTTAACGAAGACGGAAGTCGTAAAGGGCTCGTAGTAATCGGACGTGATATTACCGAACGTAAACAGGTTGAAGAGGCACTCGTTGCGAGAGAAGAACAATACCGCACCCTTCTTGATTCTGCAGGGATCGGGATCGGGTACTGGAGTTATGACGGTGTTCTCCTCCATATGAACCGCCAGGGTTGTCTGAATATGGGACTCGATGACTGTAGGAAGATTATCGGGAAAAATATCCGGGATCTTTTCCCTTCCGGTCCAGATAATGAGTATTTTCTCAAACGGATTAGGAAAATGCAGTATTCGGAAACGGATACTCATTACGAAGATGAAGTTCCCATGCCTGCAGGCCGGAGATGGTTCCTCTCAACATTCTCCAATGTCAAAGATGATAAAGGAACAAAGACCGGTGTCCAGATCCTGTCCGTGGACATAACCGAAAGAAAAATGGCAGAGGAACGGCTCCGGGAGAGTGAGGCGAGATTCCGGATGCTTTCCGATGCTGCTTTTGAAGGTATCATGATTCACGACAATGGTCTCATCGTAGACTCCAACCCACGATTTGCTGAAATGTTCGGTTACTCACCAGAAGAGATCGTCGGCTGCAATGGGTTTGAATTTATGCTCACTTCTGACTCCCTGGATGCCATCTCCAAATGGAAAGAGTCAGGGTTCATAGGATCGATCGATGTTACCGGTATCAGGAAGGATGGCAGCTTGTTCTATGGCGAGACCACTTCCGGTTCCGTACTCTGGCAGGGAAAACAGCATACAATCGTCAAGATGCGGGACATTACCGGGCGCAAACGGGCGGAAGAAGCATTGCAGGAAAAGACCGAGGAGCTGGACCAGTATTTCTCGACGAGCCTTGACCTGTTCTGTATTGCTGATACTGATGGTTATTTCCGGCGTCTGAACCCAGAATGGGAAGTATCACTCGGCTATTCGCTTGCCGACCTGGAGGGAGCCCGGTTCCTCGACTTTGTTCACCCCGATGACATTGCCGCGACACTTGATGCGATTGCAGACCTTGATAAAAAGAAGATAGTGCTTAACTTTACGAACCGTTACCGGTGCAAGGACGGAAGTTACCGATGGATTGAATGGCGTTCATTCCCCAGCCCCAAAAATAACCTGATCTTTGCTGCAGCACGGGATATCACCGAGCGCAGGTGGATCGAAGAGGAACTGCGCAATAGTGAACAGAGGTACCGCAGTCTCTTTGAAAATATGCTGGAAGGTTTTGCCTATTGCCGAATGCTGTATGATGAGCACGGTCTCCCCAAAGATTTCATCTATCTCAATGTTAATTCCTCCTTTGACCGGATTATCGGGACCACTACTGTGATCGGAAAGCCAGTTACTGATGTTTTCCCGGGGATCAGGGAAGAAATGCCGCAACTTTTTGAAATCTATGGGAGAGTTGCCTCTACCGGTGAGCCGGAATCATTTGATCTCGATTTCACACCTTCCAATAAATGGTTGCATATTTCTGTTTATTCTCCTGCAAAGGAATACTTTGTAGCAATTTTTGATGACATAACCGAACATAAGATGATCGAATACGAAACAAAGTTCCACGAGGAGGAACTTAGTCGATTTTCGGTGGCCCTTGGCATAGCGAATAAAAAACTGACCCTTCTCTCCAGTATCACCCGGCATGATATCAACAACCAGCTGACCGTTTTAATGGGCTATCTCGAACTACTGGAAATGAAACAACCTGATTCTTCATTCAGTGACTATTTCAACAAAATTACCAGCGCGTCCGAACGGATTCAGGCAATGATCCAATTTACGAAAACCTACGAAGGTATTGGAGTCAACGCTCCCATCTGGCAGAATACCCATGAACTTGTAAACACTGCAGGTAAAGAAGTTGTATTAGGCGATATCAAACTGGTGAATGATATTCCGGCTGATATGGCAATGTTTGCAGACCAGTTGATTGTCAAAGTATTTTTCAACCTGATGGACAACGCTGTACGGTATGGCGGGAGGATCACGACAATCCGGTTCACGGTTGAGAAACGAGATAGTGATTGTGTTATAGTCTGTGAGGACGACGGCAATGGTATCCCCGCCGAAGATAAAGAAAAGATCTTCGAGCGTGGATTCGGAAAGAACACCGGGCTTGGATTATTCCTCTCCCGGGAGATCCTCTCCATTACCGGCATTACTATCAAAGAGACCGGGGAGCCGGGTAAGGGTGCACGGTTCGAGATGACGGTGCCGAAAGGGATGTATAGGTAATCTTTTTCCGGGGCTGAAATTTTTAAGTCATTTCCGGAACCAGCACCCAGGATGCCTCCTCGTTACCAAAGTGGTAATGGAAAACAAGGCCCGGAAGTGCCAGGTCCGGGACATCCGCGATCTCAACAGTACCTTTCCGTATTTCCCCGGGTTTAAGTCCCATCAAAGCAACATGGGTGGGTACACTGTACTGCTTTCCAGATCGGTCAAAAGCGTATAAATCTGACAGTTTTTTCTGGAGTTCGGCAACCGTCTCATTCCCTACATTTTTTACAGTCAGCTCAAAACTTACCGTTTGCTTAACCGGATCACGGCTTTTATCCGTAACTAAAAAGACAAGCGATAAATTTCCTGCATGCAATTCGGCTTCCTGGTTGAGATTAAGATTAGAAGATGAATTTTTTAATTGAGTGATGCCAGCTGTAACAATGGGCTGCGGGCTTTCTGGCATAATGATCGTTGGGGTCGCAGGAACCGTCTTTACCTGACTGGAGGTACATCCCGCAATCATGCACACAGAAAATATGGTAAGTGTGCAGAAAAAAAATGTCAAAATCTCCTTATTAGACATTATCATCCCTTCTAACGGTCTTTACCAAAATATGTTTTTTATCAGCTGAATATTTAACAATTGTGATGTTGAAACCGGTGAGCCGGGAAAGGGAGCCCGGTTCGAGATCACGGTGCCGAAAGGGATGTACCGGTAATCCGATCCTGGGCTACATTTCCATAGATCCTTTTCTATTTCCCTGCTCACTCTCGTTACGTCCCATTCGGTCCGCCAGGTTATCGACATCGGAAAGGGCTTTGAATATTTTAATTGGGTCGGTTTATTACACAGTTCCATTGCGATCAGTTTTGGCGGTGCTGGATGGTAGGAAGAGGAAAGGGCCGATGTTTATTGGGAATATTGAAAGCCAGGACCCACACTAAGCAAGGCAGATGCAAACTCATTTGTAATTACAAGGTGACCTTTCATACCAGTTGGTATCCTAGCTCTCAACATCGATGTTGAAACAGGTGTTCTTAGGATCGGGGACTTTCCATGATGAAAACAAAAGCGGATGAAATAACGGGGCATCATGGACATCCGTAAGAAAACGCTGCTGGTACTCGGTATCACCTTTATTGTACTCTTCTGTGTAATCGCAGGAGTCTCGATGTTCCTGTATATTGATCAACTGGGGCGCCTTGAACACCAGCAGGTCTCGAAAGATATGACCGAAGTAATCGGCGCCATATCAAACGAGCAGGATGATCTCAGTAATACGCTTCACGACTGGTCTTACTGGGATGAAACGTACCAGTTCGCTCTTGATCAGAACCAGGATTATATCACACAAAACCTGGATGAAAAGTCACTGACGGCGATCCACACTAACCTGTTTATGGTAACCGATACCAAGGGAAACATCCTCTATGGTAACATCGTGGATCCGGTCACCGGTCGTGAAAGCCCGTTACCCGAAAATTTCAGCCAGTTCCTCCCCCCAGATCATCACTTCCTTACCCATACCTCCCTGCCAGGTACGAATACCGGCATCCTCCTTCTGCCTACGGGGCCCATACTGATTGCATCATCGCCGGTGCTTAACAACACAAGGGAAGGTCCTTCAAACGGGGTCCTTGTTATGGGAAGGGCTCTTGATACGCGTGAATTTGACCGTATCTCCCGTGCCACAGGAAACCCCACATCCGCTCACTGGAATGGAGATACGAGTGCAGGTAACCTGCAACGTTCACTCCTGGAACAAATGAACCCGGATTCGGTACCGGTCAGTATCCCTCATTCAGACGGTATCATATCGGGATACAAGGTAATCAGCGATCTTAACGGACAGAAAATTCTGATTGAAACCGACCAACCGCGGGATCTCTACCAGAACGGGCTGAAGATGATTCAGACGTACCTGGTACTCTTCGTTTTTATACTGTTAGTCACGCTGGTGATTGTCCTTCTTATCATAGACCAGATCGTACTAAAACGACTGAATCGCCTGAAAGACCGCGTTGTGAAGATAGGCCAGGGGCAACATGACGATATGAAACCGGAACTTACCGGGAACGATGAGATTACACTCCTTGAGCAGGCAATCCTGACTGCGAATGCAGGGCTCAGGAATAGTGAGCAGGAACTCCGGAAATTCTCAACGGCACTCGCAACCACGAACCAGAAGCTCAACATCCTCTCCCGGCTGACACGAAAAGACTTAAACAACCAGATCTTTGTCCTGAAAGGTTACCTTGAACTGGCAAAACACCAGTTAAACGGACCTGGTTCGATCGATAAAACGTTTGAGGGAATGGTTGGTGCTATCCAGGAAACACAAAAAATTATCGAGTACACAACGGATTACCAGGATATGGGGGTAAAACCCCCAGCCTGGCAGAATGTAAAGACAACGATGTTGCTCGGGCTCTCTCATATTACTATAGGGAGTATCCAACACAGCCTTGAAACAGGAGACCTCGAAATCTTTGCCGATCCATTGCTGGAAAAAGTCTGGCAGCGTCTCTTCGAGAATTCGGTGAAACATGGTGGCCATGCCACATCGATCCGGGTCTGGCACACGGTTACCCCTGAAGGGGCCACAATCTTCTTCGAAGACGACGGTGTCGGGATACCACCGGAGAAGAAGGAGAAGATCTTTTTACGTGGTGAGGGTACCCGTGCATCGAGGGGAAGTCTTATTTTTGTACGGGAGATACTCGAAATCACCGGCATCACCATCAAAGAGACCGGTGAGCCGGGTAAGTGTGCACGGTTTGAGATGAAAGTGCCGAAAGGGATGTGGCGGATGGATAGTGAGGACCGGGTGTAACATGGCAAAGGATGCAGGCAGGAGAACGAATACTATGCCGATAACAAAGAGCGGAGCATCGGGTTTCACGGCATGCATTCAGACTGTGATCGGAAATCATTACTCAGGAATATTTCAGAGGATGGTTTACGGAGCCGGATTATGAACAAAAACTTAATTATCGGAATCATTGTTATCGGAATTATACTCATCGGCGGAGGAGCCTGGTACCTGCAGTCTGCGCAGAAACCTACACCCGTACCTTTAACAGATATCACCATTGATCCGGGTAAAGGAGTGCAACCCACCCTGTTGCTGGTCGCCCGGGATCAGGGATATTTTACACAACACGGCTTAAATGTAACATTCATAGAATCTCCGTCAGCCGTAGTAGCCATGCAGAACCTCCTGGATCGCAAATTTGATATTGGGTATATTAATGAGTATTCCCTTTCTGAACCGGCATTGTTCAACAAAAAGTTACGGGTGATCGGTATGCTTTCACAATCTGATACCAGTTTTGTGGTCGGGCGCAAGGATAGGGGAATTATTCAGATATCTGATCTTGAAGGCAAAAAGATCGGCGTGTCGAAGGGTTCCATAGTAGAATATTTTATGGGCCGGTTTTTTATATTGAATAGCCTGTCGATGAGCAATACTACTGTAATCTATTTGCCACCTGCAGAACTCGTAGATGCAATTGTCAAAGGAGATATAGATGCGGCATTTTCCTTTGAACCGTATATATACCAGATGCGGCGGCAGATGGGAGAAAATGCGGTGGTATGGCCGGTCAATCTTGGGCAGCATTCATACTATTCTCTTGTCTGCACTGATATCACCTTAAAGGAGCACCCTGAGATCGCAGAGGCCGTGCTGGCATCGGTTCTCGAGGCAGAGACTTATGTCAAATCTCACCCGGAAGAAGCAAAAAAAATTGCCCGTAAGCAGATAAATTTTGATGATCAGTACATGGAACAGGACTGGCCGAATCATCATTTTTCCATTGGTCTCTCCCAGTCGCTTATCACAACAATGGAAGACGAGACCCGGTGGCGGATCTCAAACAATATGACTGATGAGACTGCTGTACCTGATTTTACGGAATATATATCTCCTGATATCCTGTCCAGACTGAAACCCGCATCGGTGACCATCATCCGGTAAGTTATGGAGTGGTTGAGAGGAATATGAAAATTAAAACTCAGGTAAGTATCAGCATCATCGTCTTTGTCATACTGGCAGTTGTGATAACGTCCTCATATTTTTCGAGTGTCAACCAGCTTCAGGAAATTCAAAAAAAGCAGCAGATCATTGCCAATATTGAAAAATCCTCATTTGAACTCTACTATCTTGAAAATGATTACATTGTCCATGGCGGGACACGCACGGTCGAACGCTGGAATGCAAAATACGCAGAGTTGACAGGGCAGCTTTCTGAACTCACCTTGACAGATCCGTCCCAGCAGGCAGTACTCAATTCATTGTTGAACAGTCATGCGGATTTACAGACAACGTTTTTAAATTTTGTTGCCACGACCGTGTCTGCGCAGGGAAAAGAATCCATTTCTGCCAACCAGAAGGTAAAGGAATTTGCTGCAAGCACATTAACGGGACACACACAGATGATGATGGCAAGCTCGTCTGAACTATCGCAAATGGTCAAAACCGAAGCCATTGAAGTCGAGCAGAGAACAACCCTGATTATTTCCTTGTCGATTGCCGTGCTCATGATATTTGTCCTGCTCAATTATCTCCTCATCAACCGCTCTGTGCTCAGGTCCATTGCTGCGCTGGAGAAAGGAGCCGGACGTATCGGATCTGGCGATCTGGATACAACAATTGAGACCGGAAGCAACGATGAACTGGGTAACCTGTCGTTCGCAATGACTGCGATGGCTTCTAATTTAAAGGCCGTGCTTACGTCCAAATCCAATCTGGAAAAGGAGGTTGCCGAGCGCAAGCGGGCAGAAGAGCAGCTGAAAACAGCAGGCCGGGAGATCCGGCAGTCCAAGGATATGTTCAGGGCATTCCTCGATCATTCGTACGATGCAGTATTCATACACGATACCGAGGGAAAGGTTCTGGATGTGAATGCCACCACGCTCCGGTTATACCAAGTAACCCGCGAAGAGGCACTCGGGTATACGATTGCCGATTATACCGGCCCGGCAAACCCTATGGACGAGGCTCATGAACACTGGGAACGGGCTCTCGCGGGAGATGACCAGTTATTCCCCTGGCAGGCCCGGCACCCGAAAGATGGTTCGGTTTTTGACGTTGAAGTGTATCTCACCCGGATCACGGTCGATGATCGCCAGGTAATTCTTGGTAATATCCGGGACATTACCGAGCGCAAGCGGGCGGAAGAGGCGCTCCATACAGCGAACAAAAAACTCACCCTCCTCTCCAGTATCACCCGCCATGATATCAAAAACCAGCTGACGGTGCTGATGGGGTACCTCTCCATTCTTGAAAAGAAGCAGCCCGATCCTACACTCACTGAGTATTTCGGGAAGGTTTCGGCCGCAGCTCAGCGTATCTTGTCTATGATCCAGTTCACTAAAGAATACGAGAGCATCGGTGTCAAGGCCCCTCTCTGGCAGGACTGCCTTACACTCGTGGATACTGCGGCAAAGCAAGCCCCACTTGGACAAGTCATAGTGCTGAAGGATCTTCCCCCCGGCGCAGAAATGTTTGCTGACCCGTTAATTATCAAAGTATTTTATAATCTGATGGACAACGCAGTGCGGTACGGTGGGAAGATCACGACCATCCGGTTCTATGTTGAGGAATCCAGTGATGATCCTATCATTATCTGCGAGGACGATGGCGTCGGTGTACCGGCTGAAGAGAAGGAGAAGATCTTCGACCGTGGTTTCGGTAAGAACACCGGTATGGGTTTGTTCCTCTCCCGCGAGATTCTCTCTATTACCGGCATCACCATCCACGAGACCGGTGAGCCAGGCAATGGAGCACGGTTCGAGATGACCGTGCCAAAAGGGAGGTATCGGTAACCTTTTTTGGTACGACTATGTTCCACTCACTCAACTTGATATTTTAAAAAATTGCATCGTTGCCGGGAAGAACCCATGACCTTCCGCAGCAATTGGCGAACCTGAGAGAATCATGAAAATAGCAGCTAATCCTGTTGTTATTGATACAACCTGATAATTTATGATCCCCACAATGCATCCCAATTTTCAAGGATAAGGAGAATCGACCCATTTATTACAGCTATTATGCAAATCAATTGAAAAATCATCTGGGTGAAACCTGTAGTCAGCAGGATTGAAGTAATATATCCAATCACTCCGATAATGATGAAACCCAATGGTAAAATGAATCCGAACATTGAACTTGACGATCCATTTCTCATGAGTAGTCCTCGGTTAAAACAGGATATACAATTTGTGTACAGGTAATTTTTGGTAAGAACAGGGTATTCTCCGGTGCCACATTTCGATACGATAAAGAAAGGCTGCTCGATGGCACGTTATCCGTTAAAATCCATCCAGTTATCTGAGCTTGGGTCGGGCGTTGAACCTCACTATTTCTCTTTCGGATTACACAGTCCCTTTACGATCGGTGTTGGCCGTGCCCGACGGCAGGAACATGAGGGAGGTGGTGATAGCGAGGAGATGGGGGGGATTAACAGAAACTCAGACAATACCGTGCATGTAGAAATGTCTATACAGTAATTTTAAAAAGGAAAGGGTAGAAGTGTTTGATTAGCAAGGGCATAATGTACTCACTCCTATACGTCGATGATGAACCTGGACTTCTTGAGATTGGTAAGCTATTCCTCGAAGAATATGGTGATTTTTCTGTTAAAACAATTAGTTCAGCGACTGCAGCATTAGACCTCCTCGAGAAAGAGAAATTTGATGTCATTATCTCCGATTACCAGATGCCGAAAATTGACGGGATAATGTTCCTCAAACATCTGAAAGCATCAGGGAATGACACACCGTTCATTATATTCACCGGCAAGGGGCGTGAAGATGTAGTTATCGAGGCACTCAATGAGGGGGTGACCTTTTATCTTCAGAAAGGCGGAGATCCACAAGCACAGTTTGCCGAACTCTCGCATAAAATCCGGGCAGCAATTAGTCATAAAAGAACAGAAAAACATGCGAAAGATACCGAGAGGCGGCTTAATGACATTATAGAATTTCTTCCTGACGCTACATTTGCCATCGATAGCAGTGGAACGGTAATCGCATGGAACCGTTCAATGGTAGAGATGACTGGGATTTCCAAAGAGGATATGATTGGAAAAGGAGATCACGAATATTCGATCCCCTTCTATGGAACCCGAAGAAAACAACTCCTTGACTTAATCGATTTTGAAGATAAGGAGATAGAAGCAAAATACCAGTTTGTTACGAGAAAGGGGGACTCCCTCTATGCAGAAACCTTCACTCCGGCATTATACGGTGGAAAAGGGGCATATGTATGGGCAACCGGATCACCTCTTTTTGATATTCACGGCAACCGTGTTGGCGCTATAGAATCCATCAGGGATATGACAGCTCGCAGGCATATCGAGGAGGAGGCACTTCTCGCCAGGGAGGAATGGGAACGCACCTTCAACGCGGTTCCAGACCTGATCTGCATTCTCGATACCCAGTACAGGATCCGCAGGATGAACCGTTCGATGGCCGATAAACTCGGTGTAACACCCGAGCAGGCTGTAGGAAAGCCATGTTACCAATATGTCCATGGCACACAAAATCCACCCGATTTCTGCCCTCATGCAAAATTGCTGAAAGATCAGCAGGAACACACTGCGGAGATTCACGAAGAACGGATTGAAGGGGATTTTCTCATCCGTTGCATACCGCTACGCGAAAAGGGGGGGCAGTTACAAGGCTGCGTACACGTATCCCGTGACATCACAGAGCGAAAAAAGGCAGAAGAGGCACTCAACGCGAACACAGAGCAATACCGTGCACTTCTTGATTCTGCCGGCATTGGAATCGGGTACTGGAGTTATGACGGGATTCTTTATCATATGAACCGGAAGGGCTGCGAAAATATGGGTCAGGATGACCCCCAGCAAGTTTTCGGAAAAAATATATCTGAACTCTTCCCCGCAGAAGCAGCATCTGAATTTTATCGCAAACGGATTGCGGATATGCAATTTTCAGATACTGTCATGCATTATGAGGATGAAGTCAACCTGCCGGTTGGCATGAAATGGTTCCTTTCCACCTTTTCCAATGTTATCGACCAGCAGGACCGGAAGACCGGTGTCCAGGTTTTATCCCTGGACATTACTGACCGAAAACAATCGGAGGAGGCACTAAGGCAAAGCGAGGAAACGTTCCGCTCATTTGTGGAGGAATCCGCAGATGGTATTGCACTCACTGATGAAGAGGACAGGGTGATCGAATGGAACAATGCCCTTGAACGGATAACAGGAATTTGCCGGGAAGAAGTGTTGGGAAAACCATATATTGATCTCACCATTTCCTTTTTGATACCCGAACACTGTACAGATGACAGGATTGACCGGTTACGAGCAATAAACATAGAAATGCATCGAACAGGAAAATCAGAGAACTTTTCAAGACCTATGGAAGTAACCTTCATGCGGAGAGATGGTGAACGGCGTGTTATTCAGCAGGTCTTATTTCCAATCCAAACGATTAAGGGGTTCCGCATTGGATCCATCGTTCGTGATATCACCGAGTTGCAAACGAACAGAAGCACAATATGATTAGGAGTTATTATTACCAAAAATTAATCTTTTTAAGTAATTTTATGATAAGAATGTAAGACCGAACAGGACAATAAGGGCGATTCCAAATATTAGGGTGGGGTAGTCAAGGATCTCAATGAATCGTTTCATACAGCATTCATTCATTTTTGGAACAATACGTTTCAATTTCTACAAAATAAAATATTTGATTTTGACACATCCGCTTTCACAAATATCATCGGAAATTTACTTAGATATTAGCAGAATTTTAAATTGGTGATCCCTTTTTTTTCCGATTCTACCACTTACCCTCTTTACATCCCAAACGGGGCAGAAAAGAAAAGAAATGTCAGATCAGTTATAAAACGTCGTCATTTTAGTTTTTAAAATTTCAGATTTTTAGATAGAATTAATTGATAACTATTTTATCCCGAAGAATCATTATCGCAATGATTATCAGTACGATCCCCGAGGTCAGGCTATGGTCACAGTTCTTCTCATTGAGGATTCGGCATTTCAGCGTAAAGTCGTATCGAGTATCGTAAAGGATCTTGGTTATGACGTTATCACCGCAGATAACGGGAACGAGGGCTTAAATCGTATCCTCACCGATAAACCAGACGTTATACTCAGTGATCTGCTTATGCCCGAATATGATGGCACTTGGGTATTGGAACAACTGAAGGCGAAGGGAATAAAGACTCCTGTACTTATTGTCACATCGGATGTGCAGACCAGTACAAAGGACCATTGCATGCGCCTGGGGGCATTCGGGTACCTTAACAAACCGGTTCAGACGGATCTTCTCAAGTCTGCCATCGAGAAAGCACTTGCTGGTGGAATGCGATGATTGAGATCGACGAATCAACGATTGATGCAATCCGGGAGATTGTAAATATCGGCGTCGGCAGGGCTGCCGGTCAACTCCAGGATATGACAGGATCCCACATACGTCTCCAGATCCCGTCTATTACGATTGTCCCGTTTAATGAAATCACATCGTCCGGGAACACCCTCATTTCAGGAGATACATTATCAGCCGTGCTTCTGGATTTCAAAGGTACATTCTCAGGGATCAGTGCCGTGGTTTTCCCCCCTGAAAGTGCTGCTGCGCTTGTTATGCTTCTGACCGGAGAACACGAAAAAAGCCCTGAACTTGATGCTATGAGAATTGAAGCCTTAAAAGAGGTAGGGAATATTATCATTAATGCAGTAATGGGTTCAATTGCAAACGTTCTGTCAGAACACCTGATCTATTCAATACCCTCCTATTATGAAGGGCCGATTGAAAACCTTGCCCGTTTAAAAAGAAAAAATGTTCGCGATGAGTGCGTTCTTTTGGCACGCACCAATTTCCTGGTAGAGAAGCTCAATGTTGAAGGAGATATTCTCCTGATCCTCGAGATAGGGTCCCTTGATGCCCTTGTTGAGAGTATCAGGAAGGTCCTGGCCTAAAAGGTATCTGACATGGAAGAAATCACAGATGAAAACCCGATTTTCAGGCTCCTGGATCTTATTCCAAACGGGATCATTGTCATCAGGTCAGACTATTCCATCTGCTTCTGGAATGCCTGCATGGTTGAATGGACAGATATACCTGCAGATGAGGCGAAAGGAACAAATTTAATTGAGCGATATCCTGCATTAAAAAATCCAATAATATATTCGAGGATCTCCCAGATTTTTGAAGGTGGTCCCGCAGTGCTGTTCTCTTCGACGTTCCATCCACACCTGATACCCTGTGAGTTCCCTAACGGGGGCCTTCGTGTCGAGAAGATCTCATGTATTCCATTTTATCAATCAACCGGGAAGTATGCCCTGGTTCTGATAGAGGACATGTCTGACCTTACCAATCAGATAAAGGCATACCGTACCATGAAAGCAGTTGCTGAGGACCAGCGTGATGACCTGCAGAAGGCCCAGGACGCAATTTATCTTGCAAATAAGGCACTTCGTGAAACAACGGAATATCTCAACAACCTGTTTGACTATGCCAATGCCCCGATCATCACATGGGACTCCGGGTTCCACATCACCCGGTTCAACCATGCGTTCGAGCACCTGACTGGCAGAAACCAGGAGGAAATGCTGGGGAAGACACTGGACCTTCTCTTCCCGGATGAGACCCGAAACGCTTCAATGAGATTAATCCGAAAGGCAATCGAAGGCGAACGGTGGGAGGTTGTTGAGATCCCGATTCTTGTCAAAAATGGCAGTGTCCGGACGGTGCTCTGGAATTCAGCAAACATCCTCGATCCTGAAGGCAGGATACTTTCCACCATTGCACAGGGTGTTGACATCACCGACCGCAAATATGCTGAGCAGGAATTAAAGGAGAGTGAGGAACGGTTCCGGATATCCATCGAGAAAGCACCTGAAGCGATCCTTCTCTTTGATATTAACCAGAATCGGTATATTGAAGCAAATTCCAGGGCAGAGCAGATATTCGGGTGCAGCCGCCAGCAGTTACTTGATTCCGGCCCCCAGCAGTTCTACAAACCAGATCAACCCGATGAACGGTCAATAACCGAAACGGTAAATGAACATCGCCTCCGTGTTCAGGCAGGAGAGACAGTCGTGTTTGAGCGGAACATTTGTAATAACCGTGGTGAAGACCTTGTCATGGAGGTACGCCTTGTCCAGCTGCAATCAGCAGACCGCAGGTTAATCCGGAGTAGCTTTATTGACATTACCGAGCGCAAGTTACTCGAACAGGAAATGGTGTACCATGAGCAGGAACTCAGGCAATTTTCAGCAGCGCTTGAAACCTCGAACAAGAAACTCACGCTCCTGTCAGGTATCACCCGGCACGACATCAATAACCAGCTTACCGTGCTGATGGGTTTCCTCGAGATATTGGAGATGATGCAGCCGGACACTTCTTTTCGTGACTATTTCAACAAAATTACCAATGCTGCCGAGCGGATACAGGCGATGATCCAGTTTACAAAAACGTATGAGGGTATCGGGGTCAATGCACCGGTCTGGCAGAATACCCGTACCCTGGTAGACTCAGCTGCAAAAGACGTAGCTATGGGCGATATCCGGTTGGTAAATGATATGCCTGGTGATTTTACAATATTTGCTGACCAGTTGATTGTCAAGGTCTTTTTCAACCTGATGGACAACGCGGTACGGTACGGCGGGAATATCACGACCATTAGGTTCTCTGTTGAGAAACCCGATGGCGATTGTTTTATTGTCTGTTCTGATGATGGTGCAGGTGTCAGCATAAGCGAGAAGGAGAAGATTTTCGAACGGGGGTTTGGGAAAAATACTGGTCTTGGGTTATTCCTGTCGCGTGAAATTCTTGCAATTACCGGAATTACAATCAAAGAGACCGGCGAGCCGGGTAAGGGTGCACGTTTCGAGATGACGGTCCCGAAAGGGATGCACCGGTAATTACTTTTCCGGGGCTACATTTCCATCCCCTCTTTTCCGATTCTACCACTCACACTCTTTACGTCTCAAAAGGGGCTGGAGAGAAAAGAATGTCAGATTTTGTCCAGACTGGTAATGTCAAGCGTTCGGTCCGTAATCTTACGACCAAGATCGCTGACGTTGTAGCTTTAAACACCGTTGTATAGGGTGTAATTGATACCAACGCATTCCAGTGCGTGAACCACGTCGTAGCCGGTGAGACTCATCCCGGTGTCAGCCGTGGAACACAGTCATTCGGCATCCGTGTGGTCTATGAAAATCCGACAAACCTGAAGAACATGGGTGTTGCAACAGCAAAGGCATCTACTGTAGCTGGTTATACCGCTGCATCAACCGCACTTGTCGGAAACACGGCACTCGCGACTGCAATCGGCGGGGACCCCATTCAGGACACTGAAGGAGAAGGGTATTCCATTTCGCTGAATTGCCATGATGCGAATGGCGAAGACTATACGGTCACGTTCGCCCGGAAGGCAGTTACCATTTCCTCGTACGAGGACAATGCGATTGTCGCCCGCGTGAACGCCTGGGCTAACTGCTTCTTTCTGTCTCCGGTCATTGTATTTTAATAATCGTTCACCGATCAGTGAATTTATCGGAGGAGCAATCTGGATTTTCGATTTCATGCTTACTATTGCGGTACTTTATTTTACAAAAAAAATCCTTTACATTAAAAAAATCATCGGTTGATATGCACCACTTTCGCCGGGGGGAACCCGTTGAAGTAGGTGGACGAGGCATGGGAATAAGCCCCGATATTCTCAGAATAGACAAGGTCACCGATATCAAGTTCCGGCAGCTCTGCACTTAATGTGATCGTGTCAAAGGCGTCACAGGTCGGTCCGAACACGGCCGAAATCTGTGTTTCCCCCTCTTTGAAAGCCAGTACCGGATAGGTTGTGTGGTCAAATACCTGTCCGGAATAGGTATGGTAGACACCATCGTTGATATAATACGACGGCTTTCCGTCGCGGAATGCCTTCCCGATTACCTTGGCGACGAGGGTACACGCATTGGCCACCAGGAACCTTCCCGGTTCCGCGAGGACCTGCATGTCAGGTGGGAACAGCCGTTTAATCTCGGTATTAAGTTGCTTTGCGAGGATCTTGAAGGACTTCACTTCGGGGTGGTACTTCACCGGGAAACCCCCGCCGATATCAAGGATCCTGATTTTCTGGCCAGTTCGTGTCTCTGTTTCGCTGATAATATTCTCGGACAGGTGCAGGGCCTGGACATAATTATCAAAATTCGTACACTGGCTACCGACATGGAAACTCAACCCCTCTACGACAAGGCCCATGTCAAATGCCTCGACGATTAGATCTACTGCCTCGCCCGGGTCAGCCCCGAACTTGGAGGAGAGTTCAACCACCGAACCGGTATTCGGCACACGTATTCGCAATACCAGGCCTGCGTGGGGTGCATGCTGCCTGATTTTTTTCAGTTCCTCGCTGTTGTCAAAAGTGACCAGGGGGTTGTATTGATCGAGGGCTTTCAGTGTCTCTATCGGTTTTATGGTATTCGCGTAGATGATCTTGTCCCAGATCCAGGCCTGTCGTTCCTTGTCGGGCATATCTTTGATATATTCGTGGACGATCATGAATTCCGGCATGGATGCAACATCAAAACTGCTGCCCATCTCGTACAGCGTCTTAACAATTTCAGGGTTTGAGTTTGCCTTTACCGCGAAATATACCTGGATATTGGGCAGTCGCTCTTTAAATTCCTTGTAATTCTGCCGGATTATCTCGTGATCGATAACAAAAATGGGTGTCCCATGCTCCTCTGCCAGCTTTTGCAGAAGTTGCTTCCTTTTTTCTGTGGTGTGTGGCACTCCGTACTGTTGCCCTTCTTTTTTTCTTTCCCTTTTCAATACACCTTCACTATTTGCCATTACATGATTGATTCATTTCACGAATAAGAAGTTTTTGAATCGGCCAGAATCATCCTGTCCGGGAGATGGGTTTGCAGAGGGTTTTTTGACCTCCCCCATATGGTTTTCATGGCAGATTACGCAGCTGAGAAAGAATTTTCCCGGTTATGGGAGTGTATTTTCTTAATCCATGCTTCTGCAGTCTCCATGGGGCCCGGGCATGCCGGGGCGCCCCCATGAGACGAAGAAAACGGGTCATTGACCGGACCATTTCAGAGGGGATGAGCAAAAAACCGTGTGGAATTAATGCTGTGCTGAACCATGATCATCCGTGCAAGATCATATATTCAATCCCGTAGAGGATCAGGATAGAAGTCCTGTTATATACCACAGGCGGACGAGTTGCTTACTATGCCGGAAAACCACACTCAGCGCACAATGATATCCCGCATCGGAACAGCTGGAATGCGGCATCTTGTCATTTTCATCATTGCCCTGACCGCATTGAGCGGGTATGCCCTTGCGCATACACCTGCAGGGGTTGATGTATCTTATGATGAAAATAGTGGAGATCTTGTTGTTGCCATAACACACCAGGTGGACGATCCCGCCACGCACTATGTGAAACATGTGACCGTCCGACAGGGTGCCACCGTGCTCATCGATCAATCCTATACCAGCCAGCCGGACAAATCCTCGTTTACATATCGCTATAATCTCCCGCAGCTGAAAGGGAGCACCGGGGAGATCAAGGTCGATGTCGCGTGCAATGTAATCGGCTCCCGTTCGGGGACGCTGATGCTGACACAGACGCAGGTCCCGGGCGTTACCCCATCCACACCCGGGGCACAGCAGCCGATCGCCTCACCGACAAAAGCAGGGGCAGCCCTGCCGGTTGTCGCTCTTCTTGCAGCCGGGTTTGTGGCAACACGTACCATGCGGTGAATCCCCGGAGCAGGACTGGATCACTTTTTTTATTACAAAGAGATTTTTTTTGAGCATTGTGGTTGAAACCCAGCGTGGTAAAAAAAGGAGACAAAAGAAGCATACAGGAGGAGGTTTCAACCCATCCAGGTCCCCCCGATAAGATATCCTGAAGGCAGGGTTGACCTGAAGGGTTCCTGAAAATTTCAGAGAATGATACGACGATTCCCTGTCCCAACCAGGGCCGCCAAAACTTCGGGGTGGTGCCCTGGTATCGCAGGGTGCAAAGCTACTGGGGTTAAGAGCCGGACTCACATGGACGGTTCGTTATCATTGGGGCTTCCCACGATACCTTTTTTTATCCATTCCGGCCGGAGGGGATTATCCGCCCTGCAGAATGCCTCATTCACTTTTCCTCCCCACCGTTGCACAGTACAGTACAAATTCCTCCTCTCCGTCAATATCCAGGGCATCTGCCATCTGTTGGTCATCAAATGCCCCGATTGCACATGCTCCACAGCCGATCTGCCCCGCGGCAAGGTAGAGGTTCTGGCAGGCATGCCCGGCGTCGAGGTGTATAAGCCTGTACGCCCGTTCGCTGTACCTCCATGCCATCCGGTAGACTATCGCTGACCAGATGAATGATACTGCTGATGATCGCACAAAGGCCTGCCCGAGACATGCAGCCATTATTCTATCGGAAACTCCGCCGGATGTGTCAATGGCGGCAAGACCGTGGGAGAAGGCGAGGTAGCGGTACAGGCCGGGTTGTATACCATTGACCCGGTTGATGAGAAGGTAGGTCTCCAACGCGTGCCGACCACCCGCAGAAGGGACGTTACGGAGCGTGTAGAACGGCGCCTTCACTTCCACGATCCCCATGGTGCACCAGCACAGGTAGGCAAGTTCTTCGATGGTAAGCGGATCAGGGGCATAGTGACGGGTAGAACGCCGCTGCTCGATAGCAGTACGGAGATCCAGTGCCTGCACTGTGATGTCTTCTGGTTTGGGAAGCGGGATGACGAGAGCATTCCGGGGAACAACTTTTTCCAGCGGGGGAGCATGACGCCCCTGTGTCTGGTCAGATACCGTCAGGTATTCATACCGGGTCTGTTCCATGAATGTACGACCGGTTGGCAGCATATGCCAGTGATTGCCGCTTTGGGGGAATAAATACCATGGGTAAGGAACTGGCATCGAACCTTCAGGAATATTTTTTTCAAGCCTGCAAAAGGTGGGGCGAAATTCCCCTCCGCCTGTATAGTTGTGCTTCCTTTTTCGTATACACCGGATTTCAACTGAGTTTTTATTTTGGAAATCCCCCCTGTCCTATGCATTACATCCCGGGTAACAGAAAAAGCACGGGCGGTTACTTAATTCATAATAATCGATATTAGTATAGTGATTTGATGTCGAAACGGGCCGTCGATTCAGTATTCCAGGCGATGTTCCTGCTCACCGATTTACGGGTAATACTTCGCGATACAGCCCCTGTTCACGAGCTTGATGAGAGTCAGCAGGCTATAGTGGGACGGACGCTCGTGGAACTCGAAGAGCAGGTGAAGGTCATCAGGAAGGAGATGGTGGGATGAAGTGCGGACTTTCACTTGATGTCCGTGACATTGACGAGAATTCGATCAATATCGACCCGATCCAGGTCGGGGGGCGGCTCACTGCGGATGCGATGAAGGCAGTCATTGCGTATGGCGACGGGTATTCGGTCTGTGACAACTGCAGGAAACCAAACCGCCTTGACATGATTAAAAGTCCCCCCATTGATGCGTTCCACCGCGATCTTGCGGCGTTCGTGAACATGGACGAGGCCCGCGTAGTACCAGGGGCACGAAGGGGTTTCCAGGCGGTTGCAGGGACATATATACAAAAGGGTGACCCGGTACTTCTTACTGCCCTGTCACATTATACTGAGTTCCTCTCGGTCGAGGCGTATGGAGGGATCCCTCTCGAGATCCAGAAGAGCCAGGAAAATATTATCACGGCCGATGCTGCGGGAGAGAAGATCGATGCGGTGCGGCGTGAATACGGGCGGCCCCCGAAACTTCTCTACATCGACCATTTCGATTACCAGTTCGGTAACGAGCATGAAGTGAAAGGGATCATAAAGGTCGCGAAACAGAACGATATCCCGGTGCTCTATAATGGGGCATATACTGTCGGCATTATGCCGGTCGACGGCCGTGACCTTGGTGCGGATTTTGTTGTTGGATCAGCGCACAAGAGCATGGCCTCACCTGCTCCCTCCGGTGTGCTTGCCGTAACAAAAGAACGTGCAGAGGAAGTGTTTAGGACTACCAAGGCCCAAGCAGACCTGACAAAACGTACATTCGGAATCAAGGAAGTCGAGATGATGGGCTGCACCCTCATGGGCGTCACGCTCGTCGGTATGATGGCCTCGTTCCCCCACGTACGCGAACGGGTGAAGCACTGGGACCGTCACCTTTCAAACGGCACTATGATCTTGGATGCACTTCTTGCTATTTCGGGAACCGAAGTAAAGTCAGAGTACCCGAGGAAGCATACGCTGACAAGGATCGATACGACCGGGTCTTTCGATACGGTGGCCAGGACTCATAAAAAACGCGGCTTCTTCCTTACCAGTGCCCTTAAAGAAAAAGGCATTGCCGGGACAATCCCCGGTGCAACGAAAGTCTGGAAGTTTAATACCTATGGAATGACTGATGCACAGGCACGGTACACCGCGAAGGCTTTCCAGGATATCGCCCTTTTAAACGGGCTTCCGGTGTCTCCGTGATCTTCCTTCACCCCTGGCCTCTATCACTTTTTCGGAACTGTTTTCTTATCATCGGAAAGGGTATCTTTCCGGACGATTTTCATCTCGCATGCCTTATCACCCATGCACATGCTCCGTACGAACCTGAGCGAGTAATCAGGGTTAAGGGTCTCAATTGCGGATATGCTGAATGCAAGGCACTTGGAAAATAGGGGTTCCGTATGGCCCCGCATTTCCATTTCGCGGAAAATGAACGGGCATTTTGTGACCCTCACGACCGACCGGTCTTCTTCGATTTTAAGATGCTCCATGTTATAATCCGGGCTGAAAAAGATCTTTGAAATCGTCCGGTAGGTATTCGCAAGGTCCGGCGCTGTCTTCACCGGGAGTTTAAAAGCATCGGCGACAGATTTAGCCTCTTTTCCTGTCTCTATCCAGATGTCCTGTTCAAGCTCGTCATACTCCTCTCCCAGTTTCTTCCGAAACGCGATGTCGTACATAACAGGGAGACGGGACGCAAGGCGGCTTGCTATCAGCCATTTCGCGGCATCCGGGATATCAGTCTCATCAACCATTACATCCGGAATCAACCCCGGGAGAGAAAAAGTATCTGGATCGCACCCATGCCAGGTGACCATCCCGCTGGCTGTAACAAACCTGCGGGTTTTAAATGGTCCCTGTTCCTGAATAGTACGCCATCGTATATTTAATCGCGGCCTTCTCTATACGCCTGGTATTGAATGGTACCCGGTATGCCGGCCCGGGTATTCCATCATAGAAACGCCTGGGAAATGAATGGTCGGGGTCTTCAACGATTTCCCGGCAAAAATCAAGGTAACAACGGGATACATGATGGTTCGGGGTCAATGGGCGGATCTCCGGGGATTATCCCATGTTCAACGGGGCATCACCTGGCAGGGGAGGAGTGAAACGGTCCGGCGAAAGGATATAACCGGGTGACGGGAATGATATGTTGTAATTTTCCAAACGGGGAACAACCAGAAAATGTTAATCGGTCTGGTCGCAATGCGATGGGAGGTATAGTATGACGGAAGAAACCACATGGGATATCATTGTGATTGGTGGAGGACTTGCAGGGCTTACGTCAGGTGCTTACCTTGCAATGGCAGGTAAGTCAGTTCTCCTCCTTGAGCAGCAGGACGTGGCGGGTGGCTGTTGCGGGGCTCCTTCAACCGGCGGCGGACGCACCATGCCGGCGGCTGCCCACCTGGTGAATGACCCTGGCCTGATAAACGGGATACTCCGGGAGCTGGGGGCTGCAGAGATCACGTTCACCCCTCCTGACCCGGTCTTTTTGGTCTCGGGCCCCTGTCCCGGGAAAAGCCTTATCATAACCCGGGACAGGGAAAAATTTGAAGGATCGGCCCATGGACTGGTCACGGAGGAATACCGGGAAAAAGTAAGCCTGGGAATCGGCAGGCTGATTGATCTTTCGAGGCAGATCCAATACGAAACAAGGGCGTTGCCGCTGGAAAGCCCAGAGTTGATGTCATTTTTCAAACGACTGTTCCTGGGCCTTACAATGCAGAGAAAACTACCGATGAGCATGGAATACGGAAGGATGCCGGTCGGGCAGCTCCTCAGTTCAATATTTCCAGGTGTGGAGATGCAATGCCTCCGGTCTGCGCTCCGGTCCGTTGTCCCTCTACGTGGTGCCCGTGCCCTTGATCTCCTCCAGTTCCTCGGGAATGTCGTCGAAGGCAATGTTTTTTACCCGGTTGGTGGGGTTGAATCGATTGTCGAATCCCTCAACGGGTGTTTTCAGATACATGGCGGGGTGATAAGGACCAGGGCACAGGTTACGTCGGTCAATGTTTCCGATGGACAGGTCACCGGAGTAACGCTGGCAGATGAAAGTACTATCAATGGTGGCATGGTTTTATCAACAATTGACATGAAGGACCTGTTCTTTACCTTGCTACCGGACAAGGGGGCCCCCCGCCTGTTCCGGGAGAAACTCGCAAAAATTCCCCTGTCGGATTCGTATGTCACGGTTACCGTGAGTACCACCCTGCCCTCCGGAATGGGAGGAGAAGGAAGGACAGGGGTACGGGTGGTAAATCCCGCTGTTGATGAGGAAGCGTTGTTCACCTCCGATGAACCTGACAGCGTTTCATTATTCATTCATTTCCCGGAACAGGGCCGGGAAAACATCCAGGACGGGTTGTCTCTTGTCCAGATCATGGCCCCGGTACGGTTTATGTACGAAAACAACTGGCATTCCGGGCCGCAGTGTGAAAAAACCGGTGAGTATTATGAATTTAAGAAACAGTACGCTGCTTCGCTTATCAAGCGGGCTGATGAGGTTGTCCCAGGCCTGTTATCACATATTGCGGAAATAACGGTTGCCACGCCGGTTAGTTACCGGTCCTGCACAGGGAATGACGAGGGAGCGGTGTATGGGTGGCGCCGGCCAAGGATGTGGCGGCAGAAAGTACCCTATACCCATGGCCTGTTCATCGCTGGTCACTGGACCTATCCCGGCCCCGGGGTATTAAAAACGATGATGTCCGGGAAAAACGTCAGCAGGATTATATTGTCCGGGGCATGAGATCCAGGGGTTGTGTGCATTGGATAGTGAAGAAACGGAAAAAATAACCCGCATTGCCACGTTCTGTGCAGGATCCTTCTGGGATACCGAATCGGCGTTCCGCCACGTCAAAGGCGTTGTTGCAACTTCCGTGGGATTTATGGGAGGTACCGTGACTGCACCCACCTACGAGGAGGTCTGCACCGGGCAGACCGGACATTCCGAGGTGGTCATGATCGCTTATGACCCGGGTTGCATTTCATACCAGGAGCTCCTCGATATTTTTTTCAGGTCTCATGACCCCTGCAGAAGGCAGCAGGGGGAGTACTCAGGGACCCAGTACGAACCGGTAATCTTTGTTCATACTGGACAGGATACGCAGCTGGCAGAGGAGTATATGAGAGAATTACGACAAAGCGGGCGTTGTAAGGATAGCGTAATGACCCGGGTCACCCCAGCTTCAACATTTTATCGGGCTGATGAATGTCACCAGCAGTTTTATGAAAAGATGGCAGGGTGCTATCCTGTCCTGCATACCGGTGATCCCGGTAGTGATGAATAATTGCCAGCACCGGTATCCAGGTGGTAATCTGAAATGGTACCGGGACGCCAGCGGTGCTCACCTGTTTATGCGTGTTTCAACAAAGCGTGCTATGGGCCCCTTTGGTCCCATAGATGAGCATGAAAACGGTGCTCCTGATAATGGCCACAGGGAGTTTTTCATACCCGTCGTTAATCCTGTAATTTTGCAGCAACCAAAAGGAACGTTGACCCGGTAAGTAAGAAAATCCATCCGAAATCATAACCAAAAATACTATTGACAACCGTAAATACCACCTTTGGCAGTATATCAGACAGAATCACGAAGCCTGCTTCAACAATTATGAACGTAGCCAGAATGGAACACAAAGAAACCACTCCGGCCAGGTATAACAGGGTATATTTTTCAAATGCTATTGCCGTAATTGATAATATGCCCATTGCGATCAGGATAATGGCTATGGGTTTCCCCATTATGGGGATGTCAACCAGTGAAATGGGTACCTGTCCAAGAAAAAACAGGTTTATTGTGTAGATTGGAAGGAATGTTCCAAAAATAATGAAAATGGAGCCGATAAATCCTATAATTTGTTTGCGATCAACCCAGTAATCCTGCACCAGTAATCCACCCGGTACTATTTTCTCCCGCCTAATTAATGAAGGAGTACCCTTGGTGAATCTTTTCACCCGGGTAAAAAAGATATCGTGCCGGTCTCCTCCTGGCAGATATGTTACCTTGTTACTTCACCACCAGCCGGATGGATGGCAATCCTGGTCCCTCCTGCCGATTTGTACAAGCCACCAATGGTATCATCTCATTGAGACTGGACATACACCCTTAACACCTGATGACCGATGAAGGGATTCCAATTTGATGATCCTTTTGGATATGCAGGCTGATACTACCGTTTTCTCAATGTACAGGGGTGCAAAGTTATAAATAATAAATCAAGGAAAATGAATGTAAAAATACAGGTGAAGGAAACAATGGCTCTTACATAGGAGTTACACAAAGGCAGAATCTAATAGAAATATCAATATATATAAATAACCGAATATATTATGTAGTTACAAGGATCCAGATTTCTGACTTACACTACATAACTCTCCTTGTTGCAGCAACATGTGATGTATCATGCGTGAAAGCGCAGATTGTTATTCCCCGAATGGGATTGTTTTCTCCCATGATGCGTTCCACAGATTTCTCACAAGACAGTCCTTAACCCCAGAAACGTTGTGGGATGAAGTTGAACCATATATTGAAAAACGAAGTGGATGATGGTGCATAGGAAATAGTGCCTAATCTTATGGATTCGATTCGTCGCTTTTTACCTATGAAGAGTCATCGATATTGTGGGGATCTGAGTTTCGTTTTTACCGAAAAGATCCTTACGCTACCACTCAAATTATCGCCCGCTTTCCCGATGCAGTAATTCTTGACAGTTTTTTTCCTTTCAGTTCTGGGTTATAAGACAACCCATTACACCCCTCCCACCTTACCCCGATCAATCGCTCTATTAGGGTACAGCACAGACCTATTTCCCACTGTTACAATGAAGAAAATCATCATAAAAGGGGCCCGGCAGCATAACCTGAAAAATATCACCGTCGAGCTCCCACGCGATAAGTTAATAGTCATTACCGGCCTTTCCGGGTCCGGGAAGTCAACGCTTGCATTCGATACTATTTACGCTGAAGGACAACGGCGGTATGTAGAATCGCTTTCCGCATACGCCCGCCAGTTCCTTGGATTAATGCAGAAACCTGATGTTGATGCAATTGAAGGTCTCTCTCCGGCAATTTCAATTGAACAGAAGACCACATCCAAGAACCCGAGAAGTACCGTTGGAACGGTCACTGAAATTTACGACTATCTTCGGCTTCTCTTTGCCCGTATCGGTGTCCCATACTGCCCGGTTCATAATATCCGGATAGAGGCACAGTCGCCGGTCCGTATTGCTGAAAGCATTGCAGAGGAATACCCCGGGCAGGTAACAATCCTTTCCCCGATTATCCGGCAGAAAAAAGGGACCTACTTACAGGTAATCAAGGACCTGAACAAAGAAGGATACTCAAGAGTCCGTATCAATGGCGAAATCCACCGCACTGATGAAGAAGTCCCGCTTGAGCGCTACAAGAAGCATGATATCGACGTGGTCATTGACAGGCTCGATTCGACGGATCGCTCGCGTCTCGCGGAAGCTTGCGAGAATGCACTGAAAAAATCAGAAGGGCTTGTTATCGCATTCGATGGTGATGGCAGGGAAACCACCTATTCGGCAAACATGGCCTGCCCCGAATGTGGCATAACCTTTGAGGAGCTCCAGCCACGGATGTTTTCATTCAACAGCCCGTTCGGCGCCTGCGAGGAATGTAACGGTCTTGGGATCAGGATGGAATTTGATGCGGACCTGATTATCCCTGATAAGAAACTCCCGCTCGCCGATGGAGCGGTCGCGATGTACCGCAATTTTCTCGATGGTTACCGGAGCCAGCACCTCGGAGCCGTTGCAAAACATTTCGGTTTCTCGGTGTTTACACCGATTAAAGACCTTACAACTCCGCAATATAATGCCCTGATGTACGGTTCCGAAGAGCAGATCCGGTTCTCGATGAGCATGAAAAACGGAGATGCCCAATGGTCGCACAAGGGAGCATGGGAAGGTCTCCTGCCACAGGCGACCCGCCTGTATCACCAGACACAGTCCGAATACCGGAAACGGGAACTCGAGAAATTCATGCGGATATCAGATTGCCCGAAATGCCATGGCAGGCGCCTGAAGGATAAGATCCTGGCCGTAAAAATAGCCGGGCATTCAATCATAGAAATCACCGATCTACCGGTAACAAAATGCATGGACTTTTTCAGGACAATCGAATTAAACGAAAAAGAACAGGAGATAGCGAAGCAGGTATTGAAGGAGATCAATGCCCGGCTAGAATTTCTTGAGAAAGTCGGGCTCGGATACCTCACGCTTTCCCGGAGTGCAGGGACGTTATCCGGCGGGGAAGCCCAGCGAATCCGGCTTGCCACCCAGATCGGGTCGAACCTCGTGGGAGTACTCTACGTCCTTGATGAACCCTCAATCGGGCTTCACCAGAGGGATAACCAGAAACTGATTGACACCCTGCGCAGGCTGCGGGACCTTGGGAATACCCTGATCGTGGTCGAGCATGATGAGGATACCATCCGGCATGCCGATTATGTTGTCGACATGGGACCCGGTGCCGGGCTCCATGGGGGGTATGTCGTCGCCGAGGGAACACCTGTGCAGATCGAGCGGAATAAGAAGTCTCTTACCGGTCAGTACCTTGCACGGACGATGAGGATTGAGGTACCTGAGAAGAGAAGAAAAAGCCGGCACCATGTCCGGATAACCGGCTGTAGAGAAAATAACCTGAAAGGAATCGACGTGGAGATCCCAATAGGGGTATTCACGGTTATCACCGGTGTATCCGGCAGCGGGAAATCTACCCTGATTTACGATACGCTCTACAAGGCCCTGATGAGGGAACTCTATAACTCCAAGGAAAGTCCCGGGAAATATGAAAACCTGGAGTTTGACAGCGAGATTGACAAGGTAATCGTGATCGACCAGAGCCCGATCGGAAAGACCCCGCGGTCGAACCCTGCGACCTATACCAAGGTATTCGATGAAGTCCGGAAAATCTTTGCTGAATCAAAGGAGGCGAAGGTACGGGGCTACCAACCCGGAAGGTTCTCATTTAACCTGAAGGGTGGCAGGTGTGAGGCCTGTGAAGGGGACGGACTGATCAAGATCGAGATGAACTTCCTCCCTGATGTGTATGTGGAATGCGAGGAATGCAAGGGATCACGGTATAACCGGGAAACACTCGAGGTAAAATACAAAGGGAAATCAATATCTGATGTCCTGAATATGACGGTCGAGGAGGCTACTGAGCTGTTTGTTAATATCCCGGCAATACACCAGAAGCTTGAAACCCTCTCGGCAGTAGGGCTGGATTATATCAAGCTGGGCCAGAGTTCAACAACCCTTTCCGGGGGAGAAGCACAGAGGATCAAACTTACCCGCGAGCTCGCAAAAAAAGCCACCGGAAAAACGATCTATTTCCTTGACGAACCCACTACCGGCCTTCATTTCCATGACGTCAAAAAACTGATCCGTGTCCTTGATGAACTGGTAGCCAAGGGGAATACCGTCGTTGTCATCGAACATAACCTGGATATCGTCAAATCTGCGGATTATATTATTGACCTCGGACCTGGTGGGGGCGATGCTGGCGGTGAAGTAATTGCGACCGGCACCCCTGAGGAGATCGCAGAGAATGAAAAGAGCTACACCGGAGAGTTCCTTAAAGTCCTGCTATCTGATCGGCCTGAAAAACCGCCCTCTCAAGCAGGCACGGTAATAGAAATACAACCGTCCGTAGTAAAGTCGAAAGCCCGGAGGGCAAAGAACTAATAAAGGGTAAAAGTCTTCTGGGCGGGAATGAAAGTAGAAGGTATACAGGTGTAAATGGCAGGAACAAAAGTGTCTAATTTCACGCATTGTATCCTGAAGTATTGTCCTGACTTTTTGGGATACCGATCTAACCTGATACATCCCATGGGTTATCGTTATTTCCCAATATATCCTGTTTATGCCTTAATTTCTAATCCAGCATCACGAGATTACACCCGTCTGACTATTGCTAAACGCCCCCTTGAGTCAGGTAAAAAATTGATGCATTACCCGTGTTTAGTCGTCAGGAGGACCTGACATTGATAGATCTCACCATGGTACCTGAAAGTCCGGGCTGCTATATCTTTCGTGATCCTGAAGCGACGATTCTCTATGTAGGTAAGGCAAAAAATCTTAAAAAGCGGGTTTCGTCATATTTCCAGAAAACTGACCATGATTCAAAGACCCTCGCGCTGATCAGCCATATTAATACGATCGACTACATGGTCACCAGCAACGAGGTTGAGGCCCTGATCCTTGAAAACAGTCTGATCAAGGAGAACCAGCCGCGGTACAACATCGATCTGAAGGATGCGAAACAATACGCCTATATTGAGCTCACGGATGAGGAGTTCCCCTGTATCAGGATTGCCCGGAAGGCAACTACAAAAGGGACTTTTTTCGGACCATTTGTGTCAGCGGCCGAAAGGGACTACGTTTATTCTGTCGTAAAAAAAGTATTCCGGTTACGGACATGTAAAAATCTCCGGAGGAGGGCATGCCTCAGGCACCACATCCATACCTGTACTGCACCCTGCCTCGGAGGTCTCACGGTCGAAGATTATGGGGAACAGGTAAAAAAAGCAGTTTTGGTATTAAAGGGCCGGGGGACTGAACTCATCCGGAAGCTGAAGGATGATATGCAGACCCATTCTGAATCACAGGATTACGAAGGGGCAATGATGGTTCGTAACCAGATCAATGCCATAGAACGGCTGGGGCAGCGCCAGGATATGGTCAGACCCCCTGATACCGAAGAAGACATTTTAAATTTTCTTATTCAGGATGACAAAGTATACCTGATGCTCTTTCCTGTTCATTCCGGTACTCTGGCGAACAAAAAAGAGTACGTGTTCGATTATCGGAATGATTTCTTTGAAGAATTCCTGGTTCAGTACTATTCGTTACATGAACCGCCCGGAGAACTGGTAGTGCCCGAGCCGGTCAGTGGACCGATGGAAGAATTTCTTTCAGTGCAGAAGGGCAGTAAGGTAACGGTTACCACACCCCAGAGAGGGGTAAAACGAAGGCTTCTTGATCTCGTCAGGTTAAATATCGAGACGGTGTTTTTCGGGCACGAAATAAAACTTCATGAAGTCAAAGACCAGCTGGGATTGCCTGAGCTCCCTCGGGTGATTGAATGTTTTGATATCTCTCACCTGTCAGGGACATCCGTCGTAGGTTCAATGGTCCGGTTCAGTGATGCCCGGCCGGACAAAAAGAATTACCGCCGGTTCCAGATCAAGACTGTTGAAGGGGTCGATGATTTCATGGCGATCGGTGAGATTGTGCGTCGCCGGTATTCCCGGTTAAAGGATGAAGGTTCCCCCATGCCAGACCTCGTGATGGTAGACGGTGGCAAAGGACAGCTGCATGCTGCGGTAAAGGAAATTAAGAAGCTGGGGCTTTCTCTTCCTGTCATCGCCCTCGCAAAGCGCGAAGAGGAGATCTACATGGTGGGCCATGCATACCCGGTCCCCATCGACCGGAAGGAGAGGGCGTCGTTGTTCCTCCAGGAGATCCGGGATGAAGCACACCGTTTTGCAGTTACGTATCACCGGCTGCTCCGGAAAAAAAAATCGATCACGGGATAATACGGGGAAATATGGGATCCGAAGCATTACAGAGGTTTGAGTATGAAACTGATATGAACGCTTAAGCGTTCACACCAGGACCCTGATAAAATGAGGAATCCCATCTCTTTTGTGTGGGCAGTTCAGCCTGTCCTGGTTTTTGAAACGAGGTTGAACTGGTGATTTTTTGGATACCTTGTGATGGTACGGGAATGGGCTGAATTTCGTCTTTTGTTTCCCTAACTGTACTGAACAAAGTTGTCAATAGAAATCCGGATGACTGGTTGACATTCGCGTTCCGGTATTACCGTGGCAGTGCGAAAATTGTATGCCATGCCGTTTTGAAGACAAATATTCAAAGGTCGTATCACCGTGTTTATCGGTTGTACAATAGTCACTGTTTTTTAGTTTATTTCAAATAGTATTTTACTAATCGGAAGATAATTACGCCCCTGTTATCCCAAATATTGCGACGTTCAGAGATAATCCATACTAAAGGTCGGACCTGCCGATTTCGGAGAGGGGATATCCGGATAAATCGGTCTGATTTCAAGCAGATTCACTTTATATCGCTAAATTATCACGGATATTAAAAACCGACAGGTATTCGTGCGACCATGAATAACGGGACCCAAATTGGCGTTATTTTCCCCGTAATCAGGGGTATGCGGTATACGTATGGAATTTACCGGAATCCAAGTAAAAACCCAGGTTAAAACTAAAATAACCCTGTTTCATTAAGATAATTTGCTCGTTGCTACAACGTGTGGGCGACTATGAGGTCGAAAAGAACTGGGTTGAAGGGGCTCCTCCTCAAACACCGATAGGATCAGTACTTCGCTGAACTCATAAAATCCTGGCTTCCAGGATTGTCATGAAATTAGCGAAGTACTGTAATTGAACCCAAGTTCAGGGATATATCGATAATAAAGTTGAGGCAGTGGTTTTTACATAATGAAATAGTAGTTACGCAAAGACTTGCTCATTGTGGTTGGTGTAGTTCAGAGAGCCAATCCTTCAGGATTGCCCCGTTAGGGGGAAAAAAATTTGACTCTACCTTGTGTCACTAAAAAAAAATTGAATTCCTTTAAAAGAAATTCTCATTGAAATGACTAAAACCCTCCGGTACAATCGATCGGGTCAGAGTAAAAGAAAATTGTCCTGGTGGGATGAGCCCTGTAATTTTCTACCAATCGGTTGTATAACGGTGAGTCCGGTTTACTATCAGACTGATGATTTTGCTTGAATCCAGCAATAGTATTTGAAAAAGCAGACACATTCAGTGAACCCTTATAGTTAAAGAGATTTGGATATCCTTGCAGGCTTAAAGTAGATGGGGCCGCTTGAGCCAGCGAACCTGAATAAATCTGAGACAAATCTCCTATTAATCCTATATTCTGGTCAGCAGGCAGGATATTTGCTCCTACACTCTTGTCGGTCATACCTGCATATGGCACCATAATTTCATCAGCAAATGCTGGCACTCCAAATACAATGAGACCGAGTGTTATCAGGGCAAAGATTGCACCTTGTTTCAATGGGTTTGACTTCATTTTATTACCTTATCGTTCTGCCAGGAAGTTGATGTGTCAGAATCACATTTGGCGGTATATTAACTATTTGAACTGTTTCTTAATAAATACGAACAAATTGACAGTAATTGGAAACATTTGTTATATGGAGTGAGACTATCGAGGTAACTCAGACTTCCAATATTGAACTTTCAACCTCTTATTCTGGAATTTGCAACCCGACCAGTTACATCGGGTTAAGAAGATTAAGTCACCTCGTATAATCCGGGATGGTATCAATACCATTAATGCAATATAAACTCAATTGCAATTATTGTGCTAATATCTCCAATTAGTAAACGTACAATACATTTTTTGGCATATTGTAATATTTGAAATAGAATAAATGATACTTGGATAATGGAGATGAAAAAGTTGAAGTTACCGATATTTTATTTGTCCATTTGCTTTGCGCTATTTTTGGCGATTCCCGGAGTTATGGCATCAGAACAAATTCCCCAATTATATTCGTCTAATGGTTTCACGTATTCATCACATGCCTTTAATGGCTTCAAATATACGACACCATCCTTTACCGGATTTACATATAATAAATCTGCATTTAAGTTACCCTATGCATCAAGCATCCTAGTCCCATTTACTGGGACTTATAAGCCATATATACCAGGTTCAACGGGTCCATTTACTGGGACTGATACACCATATATACCAGGTTCAACGGGTCCATTTACTGGGACTGATATACCATACAAACCGGGTTCCTTTGACCCGTTTACTTGGACTAACACACCTTATGTTCCGGGTTCGGTAGGCCCATTTACGGATGAAACGAGTGGGACCATTTCCTTGTCTGTCTTTGGATGAGGACAACAAATAATTGATATACCTATTTTGCATGTCCTGAAATGACAGTATTTCCGAATTGAACTGGCATGAATGAGCATCAGGAAAGGGGAGATGCTTTTTTCACCCCGCGTCAGGCAGCTCTCGATACATCCATATCCTAATTATATTCCATGGTCGACGGACACGAATGGAAGAACCGTAAAAAGTATCACCTAACGGCTCGATTTGATAGTGTAAGATAATCTTTTGCAAAGTCAACCATTGACATGGCCCTGTTCTCTGTTTGCTATATCTGAGAGTACAGGGCTTCTACAATATTTACAGAACTTTTCTTACACTATCCCGCCCGACCAACGGGTTGTGAATTGAGCGAGCCTTATGCAGTGAAAGTTGCAAGTACGGTTCCTGGAAGGGGGGAGGAAGCAATTCCTCCCTCCTATTCGACGGGTTAAACCCCCTCCTGTATGAGCAATCCTGTTACCGTCTTTAGTATACGTAGGATTTCCCATGAAACGCCTGAAAAAATTCCAATTTAGGGCGATTTTGAACGGGGATAAGGGTCCGGGTATGAACTTCAGGTCCATGTATGTTCCTGCAAAGTTCAAAATTTATGTATGGACCCCTCGGTTTTTTTAAAGTGTCTGGAAGGCTTGGAATATCACGTGAAATGCAGGTATCCAAATTTTTATTGAATGTCCAGCTGATAAATGTGTGAATTAGCTGGCCTCTGAATAAAAAATCTGTAAACCAATAATTGATTATGATTTTAGGTTCAGAAAAGAAATATAAAATAATTCAGGAATACCAATGATCAAATCTTCCTTTTCACTACAATGACCGATTTTACCCTGCATGCACCATTCGAACCCAAAGGCTCACAGCCGGAAGCAATACAGAAACTGGTCCGCGGTATCAGTGAAGGGATGCAGTACCAGACACTTCTTGGTGTCACCGGGTCGGGTAAGACCTTTACCATGGCAAACGTAATCAGGGATTCGGGACGGCCTGCCCTGGTCATCGCACACAACAAGACCCTTGCCGCACAACTCTACAATGAATTCCGGGAATTTTTTCCTGATAACCGGGTCGAATATTTTGTGTCATACTATGACTATTACCAGCCTGAATCGTATATCCCTGCCAAAGACCAGTACATCGAGAAAGACTCGCAGATTAACCCGAAGATTGAGCAGCTCCGCCTGTCTGCGACCGCATCCCTGCTGTCCCGCCGGGATGTAATTGTTGTCGCCTCTGTGTCCTGTATATATGGCCTTGGCAGGCCAGAGAATTTCCGGAATATGGGGTTCGAAGTAAAAGTAAACGAACGGGGCTCGAGGAAAGAGATCATCAGTGACCTGATTGCCTGCCAGTTCCAGAGAAATGATCTTGAGCTTATGCCTGGACGTTTCAGGGTTAAAGGGGATACTATTGACCTGATCCCTGGTTATTTCAATAATATTATCCGGGTTGAGCTGTTTGGGGATAAAATTGAACGGATCATGGAGATCGACAAGAATACCGGGCAGGTCAAAGAGAAGATGAACTATTTCTACGTTTATCCCGCACGGCATTATGTCATTCCGGAGGAAGACCAGAAACGTGCGATGGTGACCATACGGGAGGAATTGAACGAACGTCTTCCGGAACTCGGGCTCATTGAATCCTACCGGCTTGAACAGAGGACCCGGTATGACCTCGAGATGATCGAGGAAAGTGGGAGTTGTAAGGGCATAGAAAACTATTCCCGGCACTTTGATTTCCGTAAACCGGGTGAAAAACCGTATTGTCTCCTTGATTATTTCCCGGATGATTTTCTTCTGTTCATCGACGAGAGTCACCAGACCATACCGCAACTTAACGGGATGTACAAGGGAGACCGTTCAAGAAAACAGTCACTTATTGATTATGGGTTCCGTCTTCCCAGTGCGTATGATAACCGGCCTCTCATGTTCAAAGAATTTGAACAGTACATGCACCAGGTCATCTTCGTTTCCGCAACCCCGGCGGACTACGAACGTGAGCATTCGGGCCAGCTAGTAGAACAGATTATCAGGCCGACCGGGCTTGTTGACCCTGAGGTCGAGGTCAGGAAGACGGAAGGACAGACAGAAAACGTGATCGGTGAGATCGAGACGACAATTGCCCGGGGTGACCGGGTACTCCTGACAACCCTGACGAAAAAGCTTGCCGAGGAATATACCGAGTACCTTGCCGGGCGGGGGATCAGGACACGGTACCTGCATTCAGAAATAGATACGCTCCAGAGGACCGAGATCATCAGGGAACTGCGGCTTGGTAAGTTCGATGTGCTTGTCGGGATCAATCTTCTCCGTGAAGGGCTCGATATCCCGGAAGTAGGGTTTATCGGGATCCTTGATGCAGACAAGGAGGGGTTCCTGCGGGATGCGAGAAGCCTGATCCAGATCATCGGACGTGCAGCCCGTAATGTAAATGCCCACGTGGTATTATATGCCGACCATATCACGAAATCAATAGATCAGGCGCTTTCGGAGACGAAAAGGCGCCGTGAGATGCAACTTACTTACAACAAGGAGCACAACATCGTCCCAATGACAATTGTAAAGCCTGTGAGAGAGAAGGAGGTCGACATAAAGGATGTCAAGCACATTCCGAAAGTTGAGTTGCCGAACCTGATCATCGAACTCGAGGCAGCGATGAAGGCTGCAGCAGAGAACCTGGATTTTGAGGAGGCAATCCGGATACGCGACCAGGTGAATGCCTTGAAGGGGAGGCTCGGGGAGAGTTGAAAGAAATGGTCGCCATGTAACCCGTTCTTATTCCGGCTAAAAATGCATGGAATTTGTTTTTTTATTTTTCAAGGCTGGTAACCTGCATGATCACACTATAAATTTTGTGAATACATCCCGGCAAATTCCTTTACCGTTGTTATCGATGCAGGACCGCTGTTTGTTGTATAATCAACAATAACGACTGCATTATTCTTCCGGAATACTACACTGCTTTGAGACTTTTGCATCCAGCCATAACTTTCGTCAGGGATTTCAAGGGGGATAATCCTGTATGCCGCGTTATTTTGCTTTTCAGTATTATATCCCGACTTTGCTGAATCCACTGAATCATATAGTGTGGTCTTGACATGTACAGTATCCCCGTTGATATTCACAAAACCCGCTGTACAGGATTTTGAATTACAGGCAAGGCCGTTTGGGTCCCAGGCTGCTGAAATTTCCTGTGCCGTCACCATAATTTCCGATACATTCTCGTAGACCATACTTCCGATTGTGCCAGTGGGGGCCGGTATTGTGGAACGAGGTGATAGTTGTGGTCGTGTTATTGATGGTGAAGGGATGCTCCGGGTATTTTGAGAAACAACCTGGTCCGCATTCGGTGTCGGAGGTGTCACGGTTACCGATGGTCGTCCAACTGATTCCCGTTGGTAAGGGGTCTCCTTTGATGAACACCCTGCGGAACAGGCCAGCATGAGTAGCACGATCAGAATAACGAAAACCGGATAATAATTCTTCATGTTACCTTTGTTTTACCTTGCTGTACAATAACGTTTCGAGAAGGATTCAGAACCCGTGCCGGTCTATAAAGAAGATCAGGCAGAAATATCCCTGATTTTTCATTTAAACTGTGACGCTACTCCCTGATAAAAAATACTGATTTAATAATCATGGCGGAAAAATGATTAGTGAGTCTGACTGGAAAAAAGTTAAAAGAAAATGTATTTATAAATAATTATGCCTGGATATATAATCAAACGTGGTTTATATTGTTAAGCTGTTTAGTAACTACCCAGAAATTTTCATTTCAACTCCTTTTCCCGATTTCAATTATAATAGCATTCCTAAATCCGATATTGATACCTGAATGGGATTATTTTATAATAAACGCGCGTCAGCCGTTTTTCATTAAAATGTCTGCCATTGCGCTGACAGATGGCTGCCTGATAACAATACGATATACTAAAAACTGTTTACCGTGTTAAGCTATTAACCAATAATAACCGATTTGACCTTAAATTCGTTGGATACCACCTGTATATCCTTTCAATTCCTGTGCATGAGTAAGGAACCCATTGGTAATCTGATATTACATTTCACGAGCTACGGTGATGGGATATCGGAAAAAACGGGTGAATAAAAGACCAAAATTCACGAAAAGTTTAAATATGTTACAGGAGAGGATATGTTGAATACATTTATATCGGGTTTTGAGGTGTCAGGCATCGCAGATTCCCGATTCCAAAATGTACAAAACTGAGCTCAGGTGATCAAGGTGACAAAAACGAAGTTTATGAATGCGGCTATTATACTAAGTATTCTGATATTGTTTGGAATATCAGCAAGTGCAGATGCGCCCACAGTGACTGGATTTTCCCCAACAAATCAGGCGAACAATACCGTTGTCTTATTTACACTCACAGGGACAAATTTTAACTCCACTATTTCATCAGATTATCGTGTGTACTTAAATAAGACTGGACAACCAGATATCAATGCATCTCCTATCAGTAGAATTTCACAAACTCAGATTATAGGTAATATTGACCTTTCAAATGCACATTTTGGATTGTGGAATGTTACTGTGGTCAACCTGACAGAGATGTCGAGTGGGACATGGGCTGATGAATTCGAAGTTACCAATCCCGCACCAACTCTTACAGGTACTGGTATTACACCAACTTCGGGGTATAACAACAATACCATGTTGGAATTTACCGTAACCGGGATGGGATTCATGCAAGGTGCGAAAGTGAACCTAACCCGACCCACTTTTGCAAATATTTCCGCAGAGGTTGATACCTATCTTGCCACAGCAATTTCCGGAACATTTGATCTTTCGGCTGCAGCAAATGGTACTTGGTATGTCAATGTTACCAACCCAGATGAACAAGGTACGGTAGAAGTGAAGACATTCACTATCAACTGGCCACTTCCCACGATTAATGTTACTGGAGGATTTGTTCCTTCCGAAGGTGTAAACAATGGACCCCAGTCGATGACAATTAATGGTAATAACTTTAGACCCGATTCCATTGCTTACCTTAACAAGACCGGATATTTGATCTCTCCAATCAGCATGCCCCCCCCCTCCTCTAACCAGATGATTCCGCAATTCAACCTCAATGGGGTGCCAGTAGGGGCTTGGAATGTGGAGGTAAAGAATTCAGATGACCACACCGCAACCGCAACCGATAAATTTTGGATATTCTACCCCGCTTCACCTTATGTTGAGAATATCACCCCCCCTACGGGCATAAATACAAGTAGTATCCCAAATGTCCTGATAGGAGGTTCAGGGTTCCAGCCAGGTGCAACCGTAAATTTGACCCATTTAGGAACAAATATCCAGGCGAATCCGGTTGTTGTCAATAACCAGAGCTATATTACCTGCACTCTGCCAATAACTGGAGCTATAACCGGTGCATGGGATGTAATAGTCACGAATAATGATAACCACTCTAGCAATAACGATAAAAAATTCACCATCACCGCTCCCCCGGCACCAACCGCATCTTTCACCAACACATCAACCCCTGGCCCCGCTCCATTGAATGTCCAGTTCAACGATACATCAATTAATGATCCGACGGCATGGAACTGGAGTTTCGGTGATGGAACACCTTGGTTCAATACAACAAATCCGTCACTAAGAAATTGTACCCATATGTATGCAGTAGGTACCTGGTCAGCCCAACTCACGGTAAGCAATGCCTATGGTAGCTCGACAAGTGCAGTACAGACAATTACTGTATCACCTCCACCAACAGCCGACTTCACGTATACACCAGAAAATGGCGTTCCTCCCCTCCATGTGTTCTTCAGTGACACGTCCATGACGGGCATTTCAAGCAGATTGTGGCGCTTTGGGATTGATGAATACACGTCTACAAATAAAACACCTGATTTCACGTATTATTATCCGGGCATGTACACCGTCAAATTGACCGTTACCAACACAACAGGGACAAATTCGACAGAAAAAATAGTCATTGTGACTTCGGCACCAGTCCTACCAGTAACGAACTTTACTGGAAGCCCGAGAAGTGGAACAACCACATCCCTGAGTGTACAGTTCAATGACACTTCGATTGGTACGGGAATCACTGGATACCAGTGGATCTTCAGTGACAGCCCAGGGACTATCTACCTCACACAGAACCTGACCCGCAGCTTCAGCCCTGGAGTATACAATGTCAATCACTCGGCGACAAACAGTGCAGGTACAATATGGAAGAATGAGACCGGCTATATAACCGTCACAGCACCAGTGGACCCACCAGTAGCATCCTTCACACCAAACCAGACTACCGGGAGCGCACCGCTGACAGTTCTGTTCACGGACACCTCGACAAACAACCCGACGTCATGGAACTGGAGTTTCGGGGACACCACCTGGTATAATACAACAATAAGCAGCCAGCGGAATGCTACTCATTCGTACGCGGCACCCGGTAGTTACACAGCCCAACTCATAGTTGCCAATGCTGGCGGTTCGAACACAACCGTACCGGGAACAACCATCTCGGTAACCCCGGCACCCCCGTCTGCAAACTTCACAGCCTCCCCGACAGCAGGATTCAAACCACTGTACGTCCAGTTCACTGATACATCGGCCACCGGGATCACGAACTGGTTATGGAAATTCGGAATTGACCAGTATTCTGCAGGGGCGCAGAACCCGGACTTCACGTATAACCAGATAGGTAATTATACCGTTAACCTGACCGTTACGAATGCAAGTGGCATAACCACACTATCGAAACCGAATTATATTGTCGTCACCAACCAGCCTGTTGCCAATTTCACTGCGAATCAGACAAATGGTCCTGTTCCGTTGAATGTACAGTTCACAGATTCGTCCCTGTATGCAACCAGTTGGTACTGGGAATTCGGTGATGGTACCAACTCCACAGACCAGAGCCCGAGTCATCTTTATACTGCCGTCGGCGTGCGTGATGTCAGATTAAAGGTCTTCAATGCCGGTGGGGAAGGTATACCCAAGAATATTACCATTACCTCAAGAAACCCCTGTCCGGTTGCCAACTTTACCGTAAACAAAACCATCGGTGATATACCTCTGAAAGTACAGTTCACTGACCAGTCAACAGGTACCATTACTACAAGGAACTGGGACTTTGGTGACGGAGGTACTTCCGTTGAACCGAACCCCGTTCATACCTATCTAACACCTAATGTTTACACGGTAAGGCTTGAGGTCCTCAATTCTGATTGCAGTAACATATCAACCAAACAAAACCTGATTAATGCGACCCAGCCGAAACCCGTAGCTGCTTTCGGTGGCTTCCCTGCAACTGGAACTGTTAATGAAACTGTGTTCCACTTTATTGATCAGTCAACAAATAATCCAACCTCCTGGCTGTGGAATTTCGGGGACGGGACGTATAATACTACACAGAATCCCACTCATATCTACCAGTTAAAAGGAAATTACATTATTATCCTAACCGCTTCGAATGCTGGTGGAAGTGATACTAGAACAGGGGCAGCCCCGCTTGTTGTGAAGAACCCGCGTGCGATCGCGAATTTCACCGGGACCCCAACATTAGGGTCCATTCCGTTGACGGTACAGTTTACTGACACCTCCTCCAATTTCCCAGATACATCGGCATGGGACTTTGGAGATAACACATTTGCACGGGATATCCGTAACCCGGTCCACACCTACAATCAGGCAGGCACTTACACAGTTACCCTCGCAGTCAACGACACGACAGCCGGGCAACCTGCCTCCACCCTGACAAGACCCGCCTATATAACTGTGGTAAAGACTCCGATTGCCCAATTCGATGCGGATCCGAAAAGCGGGACCGTCCCGCTCTTCGTAAGGTTTACCGACCATTCCCAGGGTAACCCGATCCGGTTCTCCTGGAAGTTCGGAGATGGCACTGTCTCCACTGCGAGGAACCCAACCCACAACTACCAGAGACCCGGAGTTTACACGGTAACAGAAACCGTCCAGAACCTTGCTGGATTTAACACGACCGTAAAGCAGAACTTAATTACCGTAACCGACCTGCCACAGGCCGGTTTCATTGTAAATGCGACGTCGGGAATTGCACCCACGACAATCCAGTTCACTGACATTTCGACAGGTACTCCACCGGTGTCATCCTGGAACTGGGACTTCGGTGACGGTTCCTCGCACTCAGTTCAACAGAACCCCGTCCACACCTACCCCCCCGGTGTCTATAGTGTCCAGTTAATCGTGTCCAACGGTATCAAATCTAATACGGTTACAAAGTCTTCGTTGATTACCATCGGCACTCCGACTGGTGCTGACTTTAAAATGAAACCCGTAGAGGGGGGGGATGTACCATTAATGATACAGTTTACGGACAATTCCGCTGGTAATCCGATCCTCATCTATAAATGGCAGTTTGGTGACGGGTATGTATCGAAAGATCCGAACCCGGTCCATACCTATATGAAACCCGGGAATTATACGGTGACCCTGACAATTACAGCCAATAATGGTGCCCTTTCGACTGTCTCAAAGGAGTTAATCCTGACAGGTACACCCGTTGCATCGTTCAAGGCAACCCCGACTGCTGGCTCTGTTCCATTAACCGTTCAGTTCACTGACACGTCTTCAAATGCTCCAACAAAGTGGTTCTGGACTTTTGGGGACGGGACATATGGAAATGAGAGAAACCCTGTCCACACGTATAATTCTCCAGACAAATTCACGGTAAAGTTGTTTGTTAGCAACATTTATGGTAACGATGAGACCCCTCTCTACAAGGATTGGATCGATGTGAGTCCGTTCCCATAATTTTTTTTAAAGACTTAACTCTGGAAAGTAAGTACTTTTTTTGAAAAGAGAAGTAACTCGTGTATATTCAAACGGGATAATTTTTATCAATTCCCATTTTTTGACCCACTTTTAAAAATGAGATGTCCCGTGTCAATTGGGATAAAATATTACAATTTAGGTTTGGTTTTTAACGACTCCACAATCAGGCGGACCCCTTCTTCGATATCCTCCAAATCGAGCACTTCGACAGGTGAATGAATATATCGTGTTGGAATAGAGATCGTTGTACTTGGGATACCCCCCTTGGTCAGGTGAATTGCTGTGGCGTCAGTGGTACCCCCGTTTCCCACTTCCAGCTGGACCGGGATGTTATTTTTATCAGCTGTTTCGGATAACCATGTTACAAGTGCCCGGCTTGCAATAAGCCCCCTGCCCGCAGCATCAACAATGGTAATTACCGGGCCTTTTCCCATCTCAACATTAGCGTCTTTCTTATCGATGCCGGGATGGTCACCAGGGATGGTAACATCCGTGGCTATTGCGCAATCGGGATCGAGCGCATACGAGCTGGTCCTTGCACCTTTCAGCCCTACTTCCTCCTGGACAGTGAACACTGCATAGACCGTATTGGGAGATTTCATACCCTTAATTGCCTTGATCAGCATCGCGACTCCTGCCCTATTATCGAATGCTTTTCCTGTCACACGGCCATTTGCCAGTTCAGTAAATTCGCGGTCAATTGTAACAGGTGTGCCGACTGCGATCCCTAGTTCCTTCACTTCATCGGCATTTTTTGCACCGACATCAACAAACAAATCGTCGGTCTTGACTCCTTTTTTCCTTTCTTCTTCGTCCATCACGTGGAGTGGTTTTCCTCCGATTACTCCGCAGACCTGACCTTTTGATCCATGGAATATAACCCTCTGGTTATAGAGTGTCGGGGCATACCACCCCCCCAATGTGACAAACCTGATAAAACCCTTATCATCGATGTATTTTACCATCAGGCCAATCTCATCCATATGGGCCGCAAGCATGACCGAGAACTTCCCCCCCTTTTTTATGGCAATCAGGTTTCCCATTGTGTCTTCCCTGATCTCGTCAACAGAGCCTTTCAACTCTTTTTTAATGATATCATACACATTACCCTCGCTACCAGATACGCCGTGGGCATTGGATAATTTTTTAAGAAGTTCTTTTACCATTGTACAGTTGTTATTGTTCCTGGGACCCTATCAAAAGTTCGATTGAAAAATGTTGGCCTGGCTTGGAGAATTGTTCCAGATTATCTCCGCTCAACATTTGTAAGAATAATACGGGCCTGGAAATCCTGGAAAACGGAAGCCCGAATCTCCGTTACCGGTTCATTGTATGCTTGAAATCAGAGGGCGGATTGTATCCGCTGAATGGCTTCTTCAAGAGTTTTACGAGGTGCTGCATAACTCAGGCGGGCATAATCCGGGGCATTGGTACCAAATGCACTTCCCGGTACGATTACCACACCTTTTGACAGAACACGGGAGATCAGCGGCTGGTCCATGGGGACAAAGGCATAAAATGCCCCCTCCGGAATGGGAAAATCGATGCCCATCGACTTGAACCCGTGGTAGATGAGGTCCCTTCGGGCCTCGTACTCCTGCTTCATGGCGGCCACGGGTGACTGGTCACCTGTATATGCTGCAATTGATGCATATTGTGAGATGGAGGTTGCACACGCCTGGCAGTACTGGTGGACCTTTGTGCAGGGGGTAATATATTCTTCAGGTGCCGCAAGGTAACCCAGTCGCCACCCTGTCATCGCATAGGTCTTACTCACCGCATTAACCGTAATAACGTCGTCGCCAAATGCAGCCGCGCTGACGTGTTCCCGCCCATAAATAAAGTGCTCGTACACCTCATCAGATATAATCGTCACACCGGCATCCATTGCATATTCAACGATTCCCCTGATTGTTTCCTTGCTTTCAACCGCACCTGTTGGATTTGCAGGAGAATTCAGTACGAATAAACGCGCCCCGTCCATCACCTCTTTTACCTTCTCAATGTCAAGGTGGAATGTCGGGTCAAGCTGCACACCTTCAGGGCGTCCTCCGGCAATTGATGCAAGGGCCGCGTATGAGACAAATCCCGGGTCAGCAAAAAGGACACGGTCGCCTGTCTCGACAAGGGCCTCCATAATAAGGTGAAGAGCCTCGCTTGCACCGGCGGTGACAATTACCTGTTCAGAGGTATAGGAGAGGTGGTTCTCTCTTGCAAATTTTTCACAGATTGCCTCCCTCAGTTCGACAATACCGGTATTGTTGGTGTACCCGGTTTTACCATCACGGATTGCCTGTATTGCGGCGTCCTTAATATGGACCGGGGTATCAAAGTCCGGTTGCCCCAGCCCGAGATTGATTGAACCGGGGCCGGCCGACTCAAATAATTTTCTTATACCCGATATCTCAATATTTTTTACCCGTCCTGCTATTTTCATACTGTTCCTCCGTTTTCAAAATCTATTCGATATTTGTATGACGGTTTTTTAGTTCGGTTTCATCTGTTTTTGTGATCTCCATCAGGCGGGAGACGACGGCGTCAGCAAATATCATGGATGCAGTCTCAAAGAGGGTGCCAAGTGGTGCGAAGGATTTATGGTCCCCCATCATCTGCCTGATCTCAAACTCCTCAGCATCGTCTTTTACGGCGTCGCGCTGGTGTTCGATGATTACCATACAGTCTGCAATTCTTCCGATTTTAGAGTCCGGGTTGGAAGTGATAAGTGATATTCTTCCTCCGATATCCTTCGCAGTTTCTGCGATATCTGCAATGGTTTTTGTTTTTCCTGAACCAGAGAAGACAACAAGGAGGTCTCCGGGTTTCATTGCAGGGGTAATCGTCTCACCTACCACGTAAGAATGGAGACCAAGGTGCATAAGCCTCATTGCAAAGGCTTTTGCTACCAGCCCGCTCCGTCCTGCTCCCATAATGAAAATCCGGTCAGCCTGTAGTATTTCTTTTAAAAAATTCTCAATCTCTTCTTCTGAAAGCGAATGTGCGATAGACCTGATCCGTTCCACCATCAGGTGCATCATTTCCTGTACTCGATGATCAGGCATGACAAGTCCTCTAAAAAGATCCCACTACAAAACAGATGAGCATTTCGTATTATCCGAATTCTTATAAAGGTCTGTATCCTTGAGAACAGTCTATCCGTTTGGTGGAGTTGGAACTGTACTTACCAGAATTTTAATAGTATTGTTATCATCCGGACCGTGATGATCCGGACCAGGTCGCATCAGAAGTCTATCCTCATTTCAATCAGAATTCCGAACGTTAAATGGCGATAAAATGAGAATAAAGCATTATCTTCAGGATTTTGGCTTATTTCGATAGAGGTTAGATAGTAACCAAAGCTGGGATACTGGCTGACTATCTGAACAAGGGACTGGTTAATCCCTGCGCATATCTAATCCGGGACTTTCTGACTCCCGGGTGCGTGGGTATCGTTCAATGGTACCATACGGGACAAGTTTTCCCCCGGAAAGGACCGATACCGGCCCGTGACCCCCGCAAATAATGCAGGATTTCCCTTTTTTTTCAAGTTGCTGATTAGCCTTTGAGACTATTTCAAAGAGGGACGTTCGTTCACGTTTTGCGATATCACTGTCTACATTTACTGAAGTGACCAGGAACGCCGCGAGCGAGCTGTATGCCGCCCGTTCACTCGTGAGGTGCTCGAAATTAATCACGGTATCTGCGGTAAAAATCAGGCCTGCTTCTTCATTGAACAGGTATACCTGTCCATACTGGTGTCCTCCCAGTCCCTCGAGTACCTGGAACCCAAGGCCCCCGATTATAACCCGGTCTATTACCGGGAATAAACCCACTTTTTTTCCCTGCCCTTCTCCAAAAAGGGCAATGTTTCCGGGAGGATTGAACCTGGAGAATAACCCTATGAGTTTGGTATACACTTCCTCGAGGATGGACTCCGCGCTGCGTGACCCATAAGCCCTGTTTGCCTCTTCAATTATCTTCTTAGTGCCCTTGTGCATCAGGGTCTGCACCTGGTAACAACCGGTTGCACCACAGTGGTCAGCGTCAGCGTGGGTGACAATGATGCGTGTAAGTTTTCCCGGTACAAGAAGATTGTATGCACAGAGCATATCCTGGATATTTTCATAATAGATACCATACCCGGTATCTACAATTACCTGTTCAGCAGGTGATGAAAAGAGGTAGATACTTCCCCCGCATGGAGGCTGGAAACAATAAAGGTCCAGGCTGTTATTCACAATAATGTGCTGGACATCAGCGTAAAAATGTTCTCCCGATGTTGTTTTTAAACTTTTTCCGGTGGTGAGTATACTCTCGAATACCACTTTTGGTGACTCGCCGAGGCTCATGAGTTCCTGGACGATATGGTTGATATCCCCGAGCAGGGGGAGGAGAAAATCATCCGGGGAATCCCCGATAATGTCACGGATGGACTGGGCGAACCGGAGATAAAAAACGGTGTCATCGAGATGTGCGCCCGAATTATCGTACTCGATCACATCAATCCGGTATTTTGACCTGAGCTCATCGAGAAGCCGGTCCGCTGCTTCATTTTCATCCAGGTTCAGGCTGATAGTAAGCCTGTCCGGATGTCTGCCCTTGTCATCGAAATCTATGTAGGCAATATTTGCCCGGCAGGAAGTGATATGATTCAGAAATTCGAACAAGGCGCCCGCACAGTGAGGGAGGTAGACGGAAATCTTCAGGAAGCTCAAAGGTTTTAACGAAGTCTGCAGGTAACCCAGCTCTTCAAGGCCCCGGATAATTTCATGGTAGTTTCTCTCACCGGCTGTCATTTCAAAAAACACTGTAAACGGGTCAATTCTGCGATCAAATTGAATACGGTTGATATTTCCATTATATCGTTTTATGATTCCGGCTGCCTTATGGAGTGAACCCGGTGTATCAGGTACACGTGCAATAAACGAATAACGGGTATTGGAATTGCCTTCTGACATTTGAGTATAATTTAGACCCACATTTCGATATACATTCTGGTCAGAATGAGGATTATGTTCTGCCTGAAAGAAGCGCAGGACTCCCCTTCCTGCCAATCAGCGGAAATTATTATATATCTTACTAATAGAGTGGGATAGTACTACTTGGTACAACAGGCAGGTACCAGGGACGTGGGGGACACTATTGAACCAGTTGAAAATTGTGATTGTTGAAGATGATCCAATCCTCTGTGATCTGTTAAAAATCAGGCTTGCGAAAATGGGGTATTCTATCACAGGTATGTTTGCAACAGGTGAGGATGCAATACGGGCAATTTCAGAACATGCCCCGGATCTTGTCATAATGGACGTTACTCTTGTTGGAAAAATTGATGGAATTGAGACCGCACAACAGATCCAGAGAATCCATCCCCTCCCTGTTGTATACTTAACGGGCAGCTCGGATCCGCAAACATTTGAGCGGGCAAAAATTACAGAAGATAGCGAGTATGTCATCAAGCCATTCAGCGACAGTGATCTCCACATTGCAATCGAGATGGCAGTCCATAAGTATGGTTCGCACAAGAAGACAAAAAATAAGCAGGAATTCCTTGAAAGTATTATAAAATTAGCGGGAACTGGAATTATTACCACGGACAGGGAGGGAACAATCATCATAGCTAACCCTGCCGCTGAATCACTGACCGGATTTCATTTCCATTCTTCAAAGAAAACTAATTTTTCTGAAATGGTGATCATAACCGATGAAGAAGGCCACAAGATTGAGAGTCCGGTGGATGCAACGAAGTCTGACCTGATCGTGCGAGACCTCCCCGGACATGCGATCCTGGTTGCGGCTGAAGGGGGGAAGATTCATGTCCGGGGAACTGTCTCTCCACTGAAAGATGAAAATAATCAGTTTAAAGGGGTTATTTTTATTTTTGCCCCGATAAGCCGGCAAAACACTCTGCGCTTTTCAACAACCTGATAATTCCGATTATTTTTTTGAAATTTCTGTGGGTATTGAATTTTTTGATTATAATGAAAGGGGATTGATAAGACCGGACTTGGGCCCCCCAATCCTGCCACGCATACACTATGATCGGGGTTATCTGACTGGCACCTGATAATTTTTTGGTTAACTCTATGGAAATCTTCAATCCATCTCCAATAGTAAAAAAGAACTACCTTTTTCGTACTTCAGATGGTATCCAGTTGTTGGATTATTACCTGACCTTTATTATGAAAAAAAACCGGGGCCTTAAAACCAGGTTATGCCCCGTTTGCGAGTTCCTCATGCTCCATGAGAAGTGACCCGAAAATAATCTTTTCCAAAACCTGTGCGACATACTTGATATGCTGGGAACGCTCGAGATCTTCATACCGGTGAATATCCGAGTAAATCTGCAGCCGGATCAGAGCAAAACGGAACCGGTCGAGCGAATCTTCGTCAAATGTCATTGCGGTCCGGTATATCGGTTCGATCATGTCCGGGATCATCCGGATGTCATTGAGGCAGGTGATTATTTCATTATAGATACCGATCGGTTTCTCGGTACCGCAAAGGACCCTCATATAATCCATTTATTTCTCAACCACCTTCACTAATGCTTCCATGAGATTGTCGACGCTCTTCCAGGTGGCATTTTTATCATGATTAATAAGGTAGGGACGACCTTCATCGCCGGCTTTTCTCATTTCCGGATCGATCGGGATGCTCCCCAGGAACGGTATGCCAAATTCATCGGCAATCTTTTTTCCTCCCCCTTTTCCAAAGAGATCAATCTCTTCCTTGCAATGCGGGCATACCATCCCGCTCATATTCTCTACAATCCCGATGACCGGCAGTCCTAACTTCTGGACAAATTTAATTGCCTTTTTCGAATCCAGCGTTGCAACGTCCTGTGGCGTGGTGACAATTACGGCACCTTTCACATTTGGTGCAAGCTGGGCAATAGTGAGTGCCTCGTCGCCTGTCCCTGGAGGGAGATCAACAACAAGGAAGTCAAGGGGGCCCCAGTTGACTTCTTCAAGGAACTGGTGGATGACACTCATCTTCATCGGACCGCGCCAGATGATGGGTGTACTCACATCTGGGAGGAGAAATGCCATTGATATGACTGACAGGTTCCCGGTAACATGGACCGGTTCAATCATTTCACCAAGTGCTGAAAGCTTATGCTCCTCGATTCCAAGCATTTTAGGGATATTTGGTCCGTGGATATCGAGGTCAAGCAGACCGACCTTGTAACCGTGGCTCGAAAGTGCAAATGCAAGGTTAACCGAAACAGTTGATTTTCCGACCCCTCCTTTTCCTGAAAGGACAAGTAGTACATGTTTCACATCGATCTTTGCTTTCTGGTTACATTCGGGTCGCTGCCCTTTTTCTGCGGTGATACAGGTCTTACAATCTTTCGTACAGGGGGCTTCCCGGGCGGGGGCAGCCTTTTTATCCTCTTGTTTTGGCATTACTAGTCCTCACTGATAGCAGATTTTGTCTCTTTCTATAAGGACACGGCTCCATAAATAAATACGTATCGGCTCTTTTAACCGCATCAAGGGCTGGAATAATCGCCATGAAATAATTATGAGTATTGAAGTACTGGGTGCCGGGACCTGGGTGTGAAGCAGGAAAAAAATAAGGTCTGCCTGATTTATTCATGTCCCGTCGGATTGGGTTACCAGATTACAAGCTGCATTAGGATTTAGCGGGATAATAAGTAACTGCCTAATCTTTATGTAAATTCTGGTGACGGTCCAGTTCCTGGTTACAGAGCGTGTCTGCCTGCCCAATGAAAGGGTTTTCTCTTGGTACTGAGTGATAACCAACCGTTTCAAATATTCCGGAGAGTACTGTTACTTCTTTGTGTAACACCGCAAGATGTGGTTTTTTTACTGCGTAAGCCCCCGATAACTGTCGAATAACAAGTTCACTATCTGAGTAGATATGCACAGGTCCATTTGTGGTATGGCTAAGCCACTGCAGGCCATGGATAACAGCCATATATTCTGCCACGTTGTTCGTGCAGACCCCGAGAAATCCGCTCTCTTCATGGAGAATTGTATCTCCCTTAACTATCAGGAACGCATAGGAAGCGGGTCCGGGATTGCCCCGGGAAGCCCCATCGGTATAGCAGAAAAATTCAGGTTCACGGGAACCGCTGGAATACACCATAATCAGACCTGCTTAGAGAGGTACAATTCATCATACCGGAATAACTTTGTTAAGACTACCAGGAATCGCTACGCAGGGATCCTGGTGTCTGGTATCAAAATTGTTTCCAGGAACGTTGCCCTGGAATTGTCATAACCGGCCAGAGTTATTTCCAGAGGATTTCAGCATTTTTCCTCCCTGTTTATATGTGTTCCAACAAAGCCAATTTTTCCATAACTCAATGGTATAGGTATGCAAACCAGGAGATATTATATGGTATAACTGATAAGTCTCGTTCTGGGTGGAATGATTATTGGTCGGATATCTCAATGTATCCTTGGATTTCCTCGAGTTCCCACCGACCTGCACCTGTGATGGTGGGGATGAGTCTCCACGGATCCAACTGCAGGGGCTTGAATCTTCATCAGTGGCGATCTGGGTGATAAACCCCTATATCCGCTCGTGTTGTTCATTTACTCCCTGGCTGATCTGGAATATACCGCCAATGGGGATCATTCCCGGAAATATTCCAAAAATTCCCCATGTAACTTCACCGATCACCTGTAACCAGGGGATGAATGACTATGGGATAACCGGATATACCGGTCCCTGTCCGCCACCTGGGGAGTCACACCGGTACCAGTTCAGGGTGTATGGACTGGATACCCTGCTTGAAATCCCCGGGGGGAGCACAAGCCGCGAGCTGGTGGCTGCGATGAGGGGGCACGTACTCCAGTTTGGCGAAACGATTGCGATGTACACCAGGTAGGTATCGATGATTCATATCAACTGCCTCCCTTCGGTATTCCTGCTGGTGAATCGTGCCAGGGCTTTTTTTGTGGGACTGATAAGATACTTTTATTATAGCGGAGCTGGTTTTGTAGCTATGAAAGAACTGAAAATAACAATATCCATGAAGACGCTACCCCCTGCGTATACCTGTGATGGAGAGGATAAATCGCCTCCACTCGAAATCCATGGAATTGATAATTCGGTCTCAAAAACACTTGGCCTGATCATGAACGATCCTGATGCCCCGGGTGGAAAAGGTTTTGTACACTGGATAATGTGGAATATGGAGCTTGTTTCTGTTCTCCCGGAAGATATTCCGAAAACACCCGCTATAACCTTCCCGATCGGCGCGCTCCAGGGAGTGAACAATGCTGGAAGGATCGGGTATTAAGGGCCATGCCCTCCGACAGGGCAGACACACCGCTATGATTTCAAAGTATACGGGCTCGACACTATTCTCCCCCTTGCCGCTGGTTCCGGGAAAGATGAATTAATAAAGGCAATGGCTGGTCATGTAGTCCAATATGGGGAAACCTCAGTACAATACGGTCATTAACTCCGATTTGCGGGAATCTGTATTTTGTGAAGAATCCCATAAGTGACAGCCGGGTATACAAGGGTGATGCCGGTATGTTGAATCTGATCACCTCTGTTGTTACCCCGATACTGAACAAATAACACCCCTGAATACCGGAAAATAATTTCTAACGTATTGTTAATTCAGGATTGGGATAATAAGGGTGCATACCCGGATTCTCTATCTTAACCTTTTCTTCGTTTGGGTTTCCAACGGTACCGATTTGAAACCCTGCTTCCGGTATGTGGTTGCCAGGTTTGCTCATGTGACAGGATGCATCCTCTTATAGTAATGACCGCCAAAATTATCGTATGGAGAAGCGGGACGTGATAATGGTGGTCCTTGGTCTCGCGATCGTGCTGGTCGTAGCGTTCGTCGTGAAACCCATGGTAACCGGTAAACCGGTGGATATGAGTATTCCTGTAGCGATTCCCGGAATTGCTACGCCGACTTCTACCCCCACACCCGTCGTTACAATAGACGACGCCTATGAACGTTACATGGCAGCACAAAATATGCCCCGGGTGACGACAGCGGCGCCTACGTCAACCCCAACGCCGAAGCCTTCGTGGAGCGGTCAGTCTCAGGGCATCGGCTTTGTTGATCCCGCACGGTATAACCAGACACCCGTACCGACCCCGATTGCCCATACAGGGGTCGCATCACAGACAAGCGAATTTGAATCAAATCCGATGGTCACCTACGCCACTATCGAGGGAAAAGACCCTGGATCAACCCAGCCGATTTCTATGCCTTTCCCGTACTGGGAACTCCGCTATACCGTTAACCCCTACGACACAACATTTACAGGAACAACCGGGAATAAGGCGGCGGGTGTTGCCGATTCATTTGGAACCGAGGTATTTCCCTCGTTTTCCATCCAGGTAATCGACGCGGACCAGCCAAACCGGACTATAAGGACGATCACACCCCCTGGAGGTCTTGATGCGAAGCTATGGGCAAAAGGAAAGGAGTATGACCCAAGGCCCTGGGTTGAAAAATTCTACGAGGGTGTTGAGAACCATAACTATTACTTCATCATAACACCCCACATGGTCCATTCGTATCGTATTGATGTGATGGTACCACAGCGATATATTGGAAAATACTAGGGGTATCCCGGTACTGTCAATACCCGGCAATTTTTTTACTGTTATCCTCTGTTGACATCTTGCATGAAAAGATGAAATACCTTTGACAGGAGGGGGTTTTACCACTCCCCCTGCCCCCAATAAGATTATCTTTCTGGCAGGGCTCAACGGTTAGGCTCATGAAAATTTCAGAGGTTAGAGATGCTGTACCTTATCTCAACCTGGTTCGCCAAATCGGCGGGGCGAAGCCCTGTGAGAATTACCAGGACTCCATCAGTAAGATGAATTGTAGAGGAAGTCAGCATAGCGTGATATGACCCTTCAGGCTCATAGACGGCTATGAAAAAAGAAGGATCTATCAGATGTTTTCACGGGGTTTTTCATGCCGGCTGATTTTCGTATTTAATCTGATTAACACCCGGATTCCATATGATTGAGCTGGTGAAAAAAAATCCTTCGGTATAAACAAACCCTATGAAATCATATGGCTCAAAATAATCGGGAAAACCTTTCATTTTCGTTGCCGGATTTTCATCCAGCTGATAAAAAAAAATTTTGTTTATGGTTGTTTTATGACCTATGCCGGCCGGGTCACTCGATATCTAATTTTCGTTTTCCCATCGATTCGATATACATGATCTCTTTTCCAACCTCGATTCCCGCAAGTTTATCTGCATCGGTTGGGATCTCGATCGTCTGGAAATCTTTCATATCCATCATCTGGATCACATTTCCCGTGATCGTAATGACCTGCCCGCTCTTCCGTTCTACAATAGGCACGTAAGTCCTTGCTGAAACCGGCTGAACAACTGAACGTTTTACACCGTCAAAAATTCCGATGGCCTCAATCCTTGATTTTGCGGCCCCATGTTTGCCTGGCTTTGATATAGATATAGCAACTATTCTGCATGGCTCATCTTCGATGACCATGTAACGGCCTTCCTTTAATTTTCCAATTTCGGTCTGTTCCTTCATAGTCCAACTCTTTAAACGCAGTAGTAATTTATCTTTATGACATTACATAAATACAACGTAAGAATGCACTGGTGCTGATATGGAATTCCTCAAATCCTGTGATCAGATGGCGGTAGCGGTAGAGGATGCAATACGTGATCTGGTTGGTACCCCTGAGGGAGGCAGGATGATCCGGATGGGCGCAGACGGGACACCTACCAAGCTGATCGACCAGGTCGCCGAGGACTGCATTGTGGATTATCTTTCAGAAAACCCACTTTGCCGGACTTTGATCAGCGAGGAGCTGGGAAAACGTGAATTTGATGGAGAAGATGGCACCATATTCCTTGACCCGGTGGATGGGACGTATAACGCGGTGAATGGCATCCCCTTCTATGCCCTTTCCATAGCATATGCAGAAGGGGGGCGCGTTGATAAGGCCTACGTCCGCGACCTTGCGAATGGTGAAACTTTCAGCGCCATCCGGGGAAAAGGTGCTCACATGGCGGGGAAAATCCTGCAGGTTTCTCAGACTGCTAACCTTGATGAGGCCGCATTAAGCATCTACGGCCGTAAATTTGACCCGAAGCGTGTAATGCAACTTGGACAGAAGATCAGGCGGTGGCGCCTTCTTGGTGCTTCAGCCCTTGAGCTCAGTTATATCGGGGCGGGACGTATTGACGGTTTTATCGACCTTCGGGGTACGCTCCGGGTAACTGATGCAGCGGCAGGGATGCTTATCTGTACTGAAGCCGGTGGAAAAGTTTCCGATATGAACGGAAATGCGATTAAATTCCCCGACGAGGTGACTATTGGCCGGTGCATGGTCGCCACGAATGCAGTCCTGCACCATAAGGTGATTGAGTACCTGAGGTAGCGGCATGAAAATTATTCTCATATCCAGGATTGATGACCGGGACGCACTGCTTTACACAGAACAGACCGGGCGTCTCCTTTCAGGCTGGGGCCATGATATCAGTTTTGATCAGACCACTGCCGATGCAATCGGTGTCAGGGGATGTTTACTGGAGGAATCAGATGCATCACTCGCCGTGGTAATTGGTGGTGATGGGACAATACTCCATTCTGTGCAGCGCATGGTAGACCAGAAGCCGATACTGGGGATTAACTGGGGGGAGGTGGGTTTCCTTGCAGACATAGAACCCATCGAAGCAGAAAAATTTTTACGTGAACTGGAGCCCGGTTTCCCAATAGAACAGAGGATGAGGCTTATTCTTACGCGGAATGGTGAAATGCTGGGGAACGCACTGAATGAGGCACTCATTATCACAAGCCGCCCGGCAAAGATGCTCAGGTTCGTTGTGGTGGTTGATGGTGTCCCCGCAGAAAAATTCCGGGCTGACGGGCTTCTTATCAGTACCCCGACTGGTTCGACTGCGTATGCGATGAGCGCAGGAGGTCCGATTGTCGACCCGAGAATTGAGGGGGTAGTGCTGGTACCCCTCGCACCATATCTCCTCTCCTCCCGGCCGCATGTTATCAGCACTGACCGGTCACTGGAAATCCGGCTCGAAAGTACCAAACCTGCAAAACTCGTGATTGACGGGCAGAACACGTTTGAATTTGATGCAGGAGGTACAATTACTGTCCGGAAAGCTGCACAGCCTGCGTTGTTTGTGGATGCGAGGAAGAATTTCTTTGAAAAAGTAGACCGGAAATTACGGCGGCTTTAAAAAGAAATTTCGTCTGTTTATATTCGTGGATTCTCATGGACAGTAGTTAAAACCCGGGCTTGGCGAACCCCCGCGTACAATTTCGTCAGATATATCACTCAGAGATGATTTTTTGAAAAAAATGCCTGGATTATTGTAGCTTATGACGATAGCACCATGATACGCCGCGTGAGACTTTTATGAACACGTTGTTCGTGAAATTCACAGATATCCATAATCGGGGAAGCAATTGCCCTGATGTCCCGGTGTGTTACAATAACCGCCCGCTTCCCAGGTTTCAGGACTCTCCTGATCTCTTCAAGTGACTGCGTATACAACGATTCAAGACCTTCTGCCATGATTGACGAAGACTGGCCGTAGGGAAGGTCTGTCGCTACAGCATCAACAGAATTATCTTTTACCGGAAGGTTGCCAGCATCTGCAAGAAACAGCCCCGCGCCGGAAATATTCCTGCGTGTTCCCCTTACCATGAAAACGTCCATATCTCCACCGGTGGTAATTGCGCCAACCATCCCTGCCTCGATGAGGACTCCGCCTGTTCCGCAGAACGGGTCAAGAAACCGTTCCCCCTCCGCTACGAATGAGAGATTTACGATAGACCGTGCAATTCGGGGCATCATCACACCCGGGTGAAAAAATACCCGTTTTCCCGGGTTCCTTGCATCAAATGAGCCCCTGTCGATAGTACAGCGTAACTTCCCTATGTAACAGCGGTCTCCGGAACATATCGCCCTATACTCATGTGATGGATGATCAAGGGATACCGTTCCGGAAATTGCCCCTCCCATCATCCGCTCAAGCGATGATGTAGGCTCTGTGATTTCTGCCCCTTCGATTTTCTTTACCCTTGCAATGAATGGTCCCGGGGCTGAAAGTGACAGGTCCTTCATGAGTTGCTGGAATGACCTGATATCTGCCGGGCATTCACCAAGGTACTCCATGACAGCGTGGGACATTGCCAGTCTTGTTACAGGTGAAGCCCTGCCGCATACCACAACAGCGACCTGTGGTCGTGAATCGGTTACCTCTCCCAAGCATGATAATTCCGAACATGGCAGTGTCGGGTGTTCCCCGGAAAGAAGGAAGAGGAGTTTCATTGTCATAGAAGTCGTTCTCAGGAAAGAAATTGGTTGGGGTATCGTATCAATTCACAACCGGACATGAAGGCAGATATTTCAAAGTCAGGCTACCCGTAAAAACCTGTCCTGTTACGGGCACCTTTCAGTTAATGAGTATATATCTCCCGGCAATGGCCATTGGTATAGGACCTGTCGAAAAGAAATATCGCTAACCTGCTACCATTCTTAACATGGCATTGGGATATTGCTGCTGATGACCGATCAACAGGTACCAATGTATCAGCAGAAAAACAGAACGCGCAATCTTGGTTGATCCGGGGTTTTGAACGATGCAACAACCTTTCCCGCAGAATAATGAACGCTTTAATAGTGTCAGGGGCCAATGCACCAAACCCCCTTATGTTATCCTGCTCATGGACGATGAAGAGAGCATCCTTGATTCGTATGGAAAGTTGCTCGGTATCAATGGGTTTATTGTATATACCGCATGTAACGGGGAGCAGGCAATCGATGTGTATACCCAGGCGCTCTCATCAGGACGAACGGTAGATGTGGCGATTATTGACCTGACAATTCCTGACGGGATGGGTGGAATAGAGACTGTTGCCAGGATTAAGGAGATTGACCCGGATGTGCGGGCCATTGCAACAACCGGACATTTTCAGGACTGCCTGACAGATGAGTATAAAAAAAACGGGTTCGTGGGAATTCTTCCAAAACCATACCTGTTAAAAGAATTACTTGAAACAATAGACTGGGTAATCATGACGGGAAGGCATTCCCCGGAATAGTCTTACTTCTTACCCCGTAATCCGGAGAATATGCCTTTTTTTGAACTCCCTGCCTTTTTCCCTTCCGCTTCGAGGATATTCTGGTAAAATTCTCGTTGTTCAGGTGGGACCGATTTCGGGATGACAATTTTAAGCCGGACCAGGAGATCGCCCGGTTTCCCCCTTCTTTTTACGCCTTCGCCGGGTATTTTCAGGGCGGTATTATGCTGTACTCCTGCCGGTATTGAGAGATCTACGTGCTTATTATCTATGGTTTCAATTGTTTCGGAAGAACCAAGGACTGCCTGGGCAGGACTTATCTCAAGGGTTGTTTCGAGTGTGTCCCCTGTACGGGCGAAACGGCTATGCGCCCGGACATGGACTTCGATAAAGAGGTCTCCGCTGGGTGCCCCGGTGTCCCCCGCCTCTCCGTATCCCTCCATCCTGAGGCGCATACCGGTATCGATACCTGCCGGGAAATGGACTGATAATGTCCTTTTAACCCTGTTATGTCCACTCCCTTTGCACTCCGGGCATTTCTTTTCAGGTACCCTCCCGCGGCCCATACATTCGTTGCAGGTAGCCATCCTGACAAACTGGCCGAATACGGTCTGGCTCATCTGCTGGAGCTGGCCTGACCCGTTGCACCGTTTACAGGTATGAAGTTTTTTTGTCTCGCTCCCGGTACCATTGCATGCTGAGCAGGGTTCGTTGTGCATCAGTTGTACTTCTTTATCGGTGCCGGCAACTGCCTCTTCCAGGGAGATCTGCATCCGCATCAGGACGTCGTTACCTGACTGCGGGCCTCTTGGCCCCCTTGCCCCGCCATACGACCCGCCGAAGAAATCAAATATATCGCCGAAGCCCGAGAAGTCCGCTGAAAAACCTCCGGCATGGGGGCCCCCTGCCCCGGAATACTGCCCTTTTGAGGCGTTGGTGAAGTTGGTATGGCCGAGCTGATCGTACTGGGACTTTTTCTGTGAATCTGAGAGGACGCTATAGGCCTCGTTTATCTCTTTGAACTTCTCTTCCGCACCGGGTTCCTTGCACACATCGGGGTGATATTTTCGTGCAAGGTTGCGGTAGGCCTTTTTGATCTCTTTGTCATCGGCAGTCCTTGCTATCCCAAGGACCTCGTAGTAGTCGCCAGCACCCATCTGCGCTCACTCTTCTTTCATCTTATAATCGGCATCAACAACATTGTCTTCTGGTTTCTTTTCTTCACTGCCGGCATCCTGGCTTCCTGCTGCAGATGCCGTTTCCTGCTGTTCCTGCTGAATCTTCTGGTAAATCTTTGCCGTGACTGCATATACAGTTTCGGTGAGGGTGTCCATTTTACTCTTTAATTCATCTGTTGAATCAGACTCAAGTGCCTTCCTGAGCGCTGCCACGCCTTCCTCAACCTTTACTTTATCTTCCGGTTCAATCTTGTCCCCGCTGTCTTTCAACATTTTTTCTGCGGTAAAGATCGCAGTATCAGCGGTGTTACGGACTTCAATTTCCTCTTTCTTCTTTTTGTCCTCTTCCTCGAACTTTTTCGAATCATTGACATACCGCTTAATCTCATCTTCTGAGAGCTTTTTGTCGCCCTTGATGGTAATGGCCTGTTGGTTTCCGGTACCAAGGTCTTTTGCCGATACGTGGATAATCCCATTGGCATCGATATCGAAGGTGACTTCAATCTGTGGCAGTCCCCGCTGCGCCGGCGGGATGCCGGTAAGCTGGAACCGTCCGAGGGGGAGGTTATCCTTGGCAAGTGCCCGTTCACCCTGCACAACATGGATCTCGACACTGGTCTGACCATCGGCAGCGGTTGAAAAGATCTGGCTTTTTCTTGTTGGGATTGTCGTGTTCCTCTCGATAAGCTTGGTCGCAATACCCCCGAGTGTCTCAATACCGAGGGTGAGCGGGGTGACATCCAGAAGAACGATATCCTTTGTCTCGCCGGTGAGTACCGCTCCCTGGATTGCGGCCCCGAGGGCGACGCATTCGTCCGGGTTAATTCCTTTATCCGGCTCTTTTTCCAGGATTTTCCGAACAGTTTCAACGACAAGAGGCACCCGAGTTGAGCCGCCCACCAGCAGCACATGATCGATTTTGTCCGGTGTAAGGTTTGCATCAGTGAGGGCCTGTTTTACCGGTCCTACGGTTGATTCCACCAGGCCTCCGATCAGTTGTTCGAGTTTTGACCGGGTCAGGTCAATATCAAGGAACTTGGGGCCGTTTGCGCCGGTCGTGATATAGGGGAGATTGATGTTTGTCTTCTGTTTCTGCGAAAGTTCTATTTTTGCATTTTCTGCTGCGTCACGGAGCCGTTGTGTGGCTATCGGGTCTTTGAGAAGGTCGACCCCTTCCTTCTTCCTGAACTCATCGGCAAGGTAGTTCATGATCAACATATCAAAGTCGTCCCCACCAAGGTGGTTATTCCCTGCCGTTGATTTTACTTCGAATACTCCATCCCCGAGTGCCAGGATTGACACATCAAAGGTCCCCCCGCCGAGATCGTACACCAGGACTGTTGTGTCCTGCTCCTTGTCAATCCCATAGGCAAGTGCGCTGGCAGTGGGTTCATTGATTATCCTCATCACCTCGAGTCCGGCGATTCTACCCGCATCCTTTGTTGCCTGCCGCTGCGCATCGTTGAAGTAAGCCGGAACGGTAATCACTGCTTTTGTGATCTTCTCACCGAGGTATGCCTCTGCATCGACTTTCAGTTTCTGAAGGATCATTGCAGAAATCTCCTGTGGTGAATACGATTTGTCGTCGATGGTAACCCGTTCTCCAGACCCCATCTTTCTTTTAATCGACTGGATAGTCCGTTGCGGGTTTGTTACAGCCTGCCTTTTTGCGAGGCTCCCCACAATCCGTTCACCGTCCTTGGTGAACGCAACAACGGACGATGTAGTCCTTGCTCCCTCTGCGTTCGGAATGACTACCGGTTTTCCGGCTTCTATGATTGCCATGCAGGAAAACGTGGTCCCGAGGTCAATACCTAAAATTTTCTCATGTGCCATAATTATTACTCCTTACCTTTTGAAACTGCAACTTTAGCGCATCTGACAATTTTGTCATGCATCCGGTATCCTTTACAAAACTCTTCGATTACCATTCCCTCATCCTTTTCAGAGGGAATGCAGACTACCGCCTCATGAACGGCCGGGTTGAATTTCTCCCCCACTGATACGATAGGGGTAATCCCGTGTTGTTCAAGGAGGGTCCCGAACAGCTTACTGATCTGTTCAAGGCCTTCGCGGGTCTTGGAATTCTCTGATGTAATTGCACGGTCAAAGTTATCGATCACCTCGATCAATTCAACAGCAAACTTTTCTATAGCATACCTGATGTGAGTGTCAAGGTCGCGCTCGGTCCTTTTCCTGTAATTCTCGAAATCGGCTGCGAGACGGAGATACCTTTCATTCAGTTCCTTCAGTTCTTCCCTTAAGGGGTCGGTCCCGGAATCAGTACAAGCCTGATCCTGTCCGGCCGCCTGTTCCGGAATAACGGTTCCCTGATCTATCGCTGGATCTCCCATTTCTCCATCGATATGCGCTTTTCCTCTCTCTCTATTCATGTGTGCCATTTAACGGTCTATTATCTATTGCATTGTAGTTCTATATATAATTAACTCATAAGACAAACGGGAAATTATGCTTGTTTTTAAATTTCAATCCTTTAAATCCTTTAGATCCCTCATAATTGCATCTGGGTGAAAAATAACCGCGCAGATTTAGTTCTATCCTGGAGGGTGGTGTCAACAAAATACAGTAAATGCCTCTTTTCCGGACAAACCTGCCGAAAAATATTCCCTGTTTATCCGTCCCGCTTTACAGGAGCTAACACCGTCTGACGTAATGGTTCCAATGTCCAATAATGTCATAATAGCTGGCGTGCCTATACTGTGTCTATGAAATGGGCACTGCTCTCTGTGTGGGATAAAAGCGGGATTATCGAACTTGCAAGGGTACTTCATGAGCATAAGGTCGGCATCATGAGTTCAGGGGGGACGGGAAAATCGCTTTCCGCTGCAGGCATCCCATTTACAGAAGTTTCATCCTACACGGGTTACCCCGAGATGATGGGCGGGCGGGTCAAAACACTCCACCCGCGAGTTCATGGCGGCCTTCTTGGACGCCGTGGAGTTGATGATGAGGTAATGCAGTCCCATGGGATCCACCCGATTGACCTCCTCGTTGTGAACCTTTACCCGTTTGAAGAAATGTCAGGCAAGGGCCTCCCCCTTGAACAGCTGATCGAATACATCGACATAGGTGGACCTGCAATGATCAGGGCTGCTGCAAAGAATTACCGGGATGTTGGGGTAGTTGTGGACCCTGGTGATTACCCGCTGGTTGAAAAGGCGGTACGTTCCGGGGCATTCACGGATACAGAGCGGATAATGCTTGCTAAAAAAGCCTTTTCACGCACCGCTGCGTATGACGCTTCAATAAGCAATTATTTCCACACCGAAGGAAAAGAATTCCCTGATGTTTACACCGTCCAGTTCAGGAACGGTCGTCCGCTCAGGTACGGGGAGAACCCTCACCAGAAGGCTGCGATCTACGGTTGCACAGGTATCGCCTCAGCGGAACCATTCCAGGGAAAACAGATGTCCTACAATAATTACCTGGACCTGAATGCCGCATCAGGTCTCCTTAATGAATTCAATGAGCCCTGTGCCGTAATCATGAAACATAACAATCCCTGCGGGGTAGCGGTCGCCGGAACGGTTGGCGAAGCATACCGGAAAGCACGTGATACCGACCCTGTATCCGCCTATGGATCGGTGGTTGCTTTGAACCGCCTGGTTGATGAACCCCTTGCAAAAGAATTTTGTTCCACGTTTGTCGAGGTCCTTTGTGCTCCGGCCTTTACAAAGGGTGCATTGGATTTGTTGAAAACAAAGGAAAATATGAGAGTCATCCACCTGCCCGAGGCAGTCGTGCAGGACGAAATCCGGACTATTTCCGGTGGTGTACTGGTCCAGCGAACCCCGCCGTACCAGGAACATTGGGAGACCGTATCTGACAGGGACCCCTCGGCTGATGAAATGTCCGCCCTTAATTTTGCCTGGAAAGTTGTCAAGCATACCCGGAGTAATGCGATCATATTTGCAGGCCCGGGAAAAACCATTGGTATCGGTGCAGGCCAGATGAGCAGGGTCGATGCTGCAAAGATTGCCATAGAAAAAGCCCTTTCCCCCCTTAAGGACTCCGCAGTCGCATCCGATGCGTTTCTCCCGTTCCCGGATACCCTCGAAGTGGCAGTAAAAGCAGGTGCCTCAGCACTCGTTCAGCCGGGAGGATCGATCCGGGACAAAGAAGTGATAGATGCCGCAAACCATCACAATATTGCGATGATATTCACCGGGATACGGTATTTCAGGCACTGAACCGGAAAAATCAGCCCCATTTTTTGAGATATCTATATATAATCGTTCAATCCAGAATTCAATCATAGTAAGGTGACCTTAATGGAATATGGAAAAACTGTTGGAGATTCTTTTGAGTATGCAAAAGAAGGTCTCGTCGGTAAGTGGGCCAAATGGATACTACTGATTATCAGTTGTATTATTTTCCCCCTAATGATGGGGTATGTAATGCGGATATACCGCGGAGTGGTACCTTCACCGCAACTTGACGAATGGGGAAGAATGTTTGTGGACGGGATCAAACTCTTCATAGTTGCAATAATCTATGCAATTCCTATCCTCATCGTTGAATTTGCGGTAATAGGGAGTGCCGGCGTTGCATTCTTTACAACCCTTACGAACCCGATGGCAGATCCCAATGCCGTGATGGGGCTTGCAGGTGCTGTCCTGTTTGGACTGGTCATTCTTATTATCGTCGCCATTATTATCGAGATGATCGCGATTATAGGAATGGTTCGGTTTGCTCGTACCGACAGATTTGGTGAGGCATTTAATTTTGGGGCTATTTTTGCAACAATTGGAAGGATTGGCATCCCCACTTATATCCTGGCACTGATAGTCCTGTTACTGATCACCGGAATTATTGAATTAATCTGCTGGGTAATCCCATATGTGGGCTGGGTTCTACTGATCATACTTCTCCCGTTTATTGGTATTTTCTCGGCACGGTACATCACCCTGCTGTACGAGAGTGCTGGTGAAGCCGCATAAACCTTTCATATTTTTTTGTTATATCGTCAGGTCCGCATTCTGGATAATATCAGAGGTATATTATCAGATAAATCGAATTTTCGGGCCTTCGTTTTGAATTTGTATTTTGGAACATTATTCATCCTGCGCGGTATCGCTAAAAAAATGAGGAGTGTTAGTAAACCAGGACAATTGTGTGTGAATAATGATAACTTTTGAGACACTCTTAATTTCCCACACGGACAATTGACCATTTACAGTGATAACTATGGATTACGGAAACATGCTACAGGATTCCTACACCTATGCAAAAGATGCGGTGTGGGGTAAATGGGAACGGTGGCTTCTCCTGTTGATGAGTTGCGTGGTATTTCCACTAATAACCGGGTACATCGCAAAGATATATCGGGGTGACCAGCCGGCACCGAAGTTCGAAGAGGGCGGACTTTTTATCATGGGCCTTAAACTCATTTTTGCAGGGCTTATCTACGCGATTCCCGTTATTGTGGTGTTATTGGTTACGATTTTCTATGCGATGGTCAATTTCATGCCCTACATTATCATGGAAAATCCCGCATACATTTTCAACAATGTGGACAAGTTTGTCGGAGTCCTGCTCGGTATCGGCTTTGGACTACTGGTTACCGTAATTCTTGCCATAATAATCTCGCTCATTTCGACGATTGCACTTATCAGGCTTGCAAAAGAAGGGAAATTTTCAGAGGCATTTAATTTCGGTGCAGTCATGGATACTATTCGTGCAATAGGATGGGGCCGGTACATTGTTGCAATGATCATCTACTGGGTAATCAGCATAATTTTCTTTATTGTCCTCGAGCTTCTTAACCTGATACCCATAGTGGGTATGGCCATGTACTGGCTGGTTTATATTATTGTACTGGTACCATTCATTTTATTCTCGGCAAGGTACGTAACTCTGGTCTATGAATGTGCATCCCCGGTGATCCCGGAGGTTCCAGCGGAACTTTCAGAATAACCCTGCTTTTTTTAAATGTAACTGACAATTGTGGGCCTTTGAAATACATCTGTGAAAATATCCGCATTTAACCCGATATTTTAAATAATCCGGGCTTCCATTCTCTATTGTGGTGGAACTTCCATGACAGATTGCTTTATTTGTTGAAAAGCTGCGTTTTTTTGATACAACCTTACGGGACGGGGAACAAACACCCGGCGTCTCGCTCGAACCGCATGAGAAACTCCAGATCGCGGAAAAACTCTCCTCAATAGGTGTTGATGTAATCGAAGCCGGTTCGGCTGCTGCGTCTACTGGCGAATGTGAGGCAATCCGCCTGATATCAGATGCAGGGTTAAGTGCAGAATGCTGCACGTATGTCAGGGCCATGCAGGGGGATATCGACCTTGCTGCGGATTATGGAGCTGATTCGGTACACCTTGTTATACCGGTGAGTGACCTTCATATCCAGAAAAAACTCCGGAAAACGAGGTCAGATGTCCTTAAAATGGCCTATGATGCGGTAGAATATGCAAAGGAGCGGGGCCTGATTGTAGAATTATCGGGTGAAGATGCATCCCGTGCAGATCCTGAATTCCTCCTTGAAGTATACAGGGGTGGTGTGGAGCGGGGTGCAGACCGCCTTTGTTTCTGTGACACGGTAGGACTTCTGACACCTGAGAAAACAGCAAAGTTCATCCCCCCGCTGTGTATTGCTCCGTTATCAATACATTGCCATAACGATCTCGGGTTAGCACTTGCTAATACGTTTGCTGCCCTGAAGGCAGGGGCAAGCTGCGCCCATGTAACCGTGAACGGGCTTGGAGAACGGGCAGGCAATACGCCATTCGAGGAACTTATAATGGCACTGGAGGTCCTGTACGACTACCGGACATCAGTCGTGACGAGCGAGATCTATCATCTCTCCACCCTGGTCTCAAAACTTACCGGGGTGGCGCTACCGGTGAACAAGGCGATTGTCGGGGAGATGGCATTCACCCATGAAAGCGGTATTCATGCACATGGTGTGCTTCGTGAGCCGTCGACCTATGAATCAGTGAAACCAGAACAGATCGGTCGTAAACGACGCATCGTCCTTGGGAAACATTCAGGTTCCGCATCGGTTGGTGCGGCACTGAGCGAGATGAACTACAAGCCTGAAGAAAAACAATTAAAAGAGATCGTCAAGAGGATCAAGGTCCTTGGTGATGAAGGCAAACGGATTACCGATACAGACCTGATGACCATCGCAGATGCCGTGATGGCGATTGAATGCAGACCGGTGCTCAGGATGAAACAATTCACGGTTGTTTCCGGGAGTAATGTAATACCGACCGCATCGGTCACCCTCATCGTACATAACGAGGAAATTACCAGTGCTGCGACAGGGACCGGGCCAGTAGACGCTGCCATGGAGGCGCTAAGAAAATCAGTTGCTGATGTTGCCGACATCAGGCTTGAAGAGTACCATGTGGACGCAATCAGCGGTGGAACAGACGCGCTTGTCGATGTAACGGTAAGATTAAGTAAAGACGGAAAGATAATTACGTCACGAGGCGCCCGCACCGATATCATCATGGCAAGTGTAGAAGCGGTGATCGCCGGAATGAACAGACTATTGAGGGAAGAGAATGAAAACCGGAGCAAAACTCCTGATTGAAGGACTGCAGCGCGAAGGGGTGGAGACGATATTTGGCTACCCCGGCGGTGTAGTATTGCCGATATATGATGAACTCTATGATTCACCATTACGGCACATCCTGGTACGGCATGAACAGGCAGCCGCCCATGCAGCCGATGGCTACGCACGGGCAAGCGGTCGTGTCGGTGTATGCCTTGCCACGTCAGGTCCCGGGGCATGTAATCTGGTGACAGGTATTGCCACCGCCTACATGGACTCTATCCCCATTGTTGCGATTACCGGCCAGGTCCCGACTTCGCTGCTTGGAAATGACGCGTTCCAGGAGTCCGATATTACCGGTATCACAATGCCGGTGACAAAACACAATTACCTGGTAAAAAAGGCCTACGATATCCCACGGATTCTCCAGGAAGCATTTTACATTGCGGGAACCGGAAGACCGGGACCGGTATTGATTGATATACCTAAGGACGTGAGCACCGGGACCGTGGAAACTGATCCTCCCAGGGTGGAGACTGTCAGCCTCCGCGGCTACCAGCCAACCTACAAGGGCCACCAGAGGCAGATTGACCGGGCTATAGAACTACTCACGCTTGCTGAACGCCCGCTCATGTATGCCGGTGGCGGGGTGATACTTTCCAATGCATCTGAAGAGCTGGTACGATTTGCCGAGCAGATGATGATCCCGATCACCACAACTCTGATGGGTCTCGGTGCGGTGCCCGGCGACCACCCGCTGAACCTCGGGATGCTCGGGATGCACGGGACCGAGTACGCCAATTATGCGGTCACCGAATGTGACCTCCTTATAGCAGTAGGGGTCAGGTTTGATGACCGGGTTACCGGGAAGCTCGACACCTTTGCCCCACATGCGAAGATCATCCATATCGATATCGACCCGGCTGAGATCGGGAAAAACAAGAAGGTCGATGTGCCGATCGTCGGCGATGTCAGGAACATTCTCGGGGAGTTGGTACAGAAACTGCAAAAGACGGGACATTACCAGACCTGGCATGAAAAAATAAAAGGCTGGAAGAAAAAGCATCCCCTCCGTTACAAGGACGATGGGAAACTCAGACCCCAGTATATCATCCAGCAGTTATCAGCACTGCTGGGAGAGGATGACATCATCGTTTCAGAAGTCGGCCAGAACCAGATGTGGACTGCCCAGTACTACTGTTTCCGGAAACCGAGGACCTGGATCACATCCGGGGGGCTCGGGACGATGGGGTACGGGCTGCCGGCATCGATGGGGGTGCATTATGCACGACCAGACCAGACCGTCTTCGATATTGCAGGCGACGGGAGTATCCAGATGAATATCCAGGAGCTCGGGACGATCGCCCAGTACAAAATCCCGGTGAAGATCGCCATCCTCAATAACCAGTACCTCGGGATGGTCAGGCAATGGCAGGAGCTGTTCTATGACCGGAGGTACTCATTTACTGAACTGCCGGCAGTGGACTTTGTGAAAATTGCGCAGGCGTATGGTATTGACGGGATAAGGGTAGAGTCCCGGGATGAAGTGCAGTCTGCACTGAAGACTGCGATTAATACTCCCGGGCCCTTTATGCTTGATTTCAGGATTGAACGGGAAGAGAACGTGTACCCGATAGTTCCCCCTGGAGCCGCAAATAACGAAATGATCGGGGGTAACAGCTCATGAAGCCCCATACCCTCTCGATCCTTGTTGAGAACCGGGCCGGGGTGCTCTCACGCGTGACCGGGCTCTTCTCCCGTCGTGGTTTTAATATCGAGAGCCTGGCAGTCGGTACCTGCGAAGAGCCGGGGATGAGCCGGATTACCATTGTCTGTATTGGGGACGATGCCCAGATTGAACAGGTGATGAAACAGCTCAACAAGCTCATCGATGTCATCAAGGTATCAGATCTCACCGATAACGAACGGGTTGAACGGGAACTCGCGATGATAAAGGTGAACGCGGACTCCGGGACTAACCGGAGTGAAATCATGCAGATTGCCCAGATATTCCGTGCGCAGATCATTGATCTGGGCACAAAGACTCTCGTGCTTCAGATCACGGGAAACACAGAGAAGATTGATGCCCTTGAAACACTGCTTCGCCAGTACGGGGTAAAAGAGCTGGTCCGGACTGGCAAAATTGGTATTTTACGAGGCTCGAAAACCGTTAAGAGCGGAAAATAATTACCTTTTTTCAGAGCGTTTCTTTTTTCACAATTTAGTGTTGCAGCAACTGGAAGCCTTGCAATTCGTTCCTTGCCCGATACGTTTTTTCCCTGCGACCGGTCAAGTGTTGCGGGACGACTGGTCAGGACCTTTGAATGGTCAATCATATAAATCGTGGCCACTAACCTAATAAGAAGTGAAAACCGCGATACTTGGAGGGGGTCTTTCAGGCCTCACACTTGCAAGGCTCCTTGCTGCCCGGAACGAAGATATCACGATACTGGAGGCAGGAGAACGGATAGGCGGGCTTTGCCAGTCTGTTCAGCAGGACGGGTTTACATTCGATACCGGGGGTTCACATATTATATTTTCCCGGGACCAGGAAGTGCTTTCCTTTATGCATGAGGTCCTTGGCTGCAACCGGAATGATTGTGAACGGAATACAAAAATATTCTATAAAGGTCTGTTCATCAAATACCCGTTTGAAAATGGTCTCTATGCCCTCCCAAAAGAGGACCTGTTCTTTTGTATCAATGAATTTGTAAAGGCCCTTGTTGCATCAGAAAAAGGAGAATTCAAACCCCCTGTCAACTTTAAGGAATGGATTTACCAGATATTCGGCAAAGGGATTGCAGAATGCTACATGGTCCCCTACAATGAAAAGATCTGGAATTACAAAACAGACCTGATGTCTGCTCACTGGATGGATGGAAGGGTACCAAGACCCCCGGTTGAGGATGTCATCAGGTCTGCAATCGGGATCGAGACTGAGGGATATACCCACCAGTCCATTTTTTCTTACCCTATGGAAGGTGGTATTGAATCTATTATCCACGCGATTTGTGAGCCGGTGAAAGAGAGGATTATTACGGGTTTCCGGGTAACATCCGTTATACGGGATGGTGGGAAATGGTGGATCAGTGATGGTTCAAGGACAATTGTTGCCGACCGTTGTATCTCCACAATTCCCCTGCAATACCTTATCCCGACACTCATGGATGTCCCGGATGACGTAAGGAAGGCGGTGAATGACCTGAAGTACAATTCCCTCATCTCGGTCAGCATCGGAATTAAGGGGGAAGTGCCACCGGTTTCATGGATGTATATCCCTGATGAAAAGACCGGGATGGAGAACCGCATCTCGTTCCCCTCAAATTTCAGTCCCGGGACTGCCCCCGAAGGTTGTAGTTCGATCCTCGCGGAGATCACCTTTAATGAAGGAGATGCCGTTTCAACAATGAGTGACCTTGAGATTATCGACCATGTAACCCGTTCACTAACCGGGATGGGCCTCGTATCCCCTGGATCTGTTATCTCAACCGGTTTGTACCGCCACCGTTTTGCCTATGTTGTCTATGACCTCCATTACCTGGAAAATATCGCAGTTGTCAGAGAATATTTTGAAAATGCTGGTATTTCACTGGTCGGACGATTCTCCCGCTTTGAATATCTTAACATGGACGGGTGCATCCGGAATGCAATCGATTTTGTAAGGGGCAACTGACATGCGGGTGAATTTCTATGTGGAAGACCAGCTGTTCTTTAAATATATCGGCAGTGCCACGGTTGCGAAGTCCCTGTACCGCCAGATTGCTGTATCGTCTGACATTGACGTCACATGGAAAAGTTATTCCCGGACTGCAGATATCGTCCACTATCATACGTTTGGTCCTGTTGCTGCCGTTAACCGAAGGATTAGTACCGGGTGTAAAGTCCTTACTGCACATTCAACACCGAGGATTAACCAGGGAAATATTGCATTCGTCAAGGTGATCAATAAGCAGTACCCGAAAGTGTACCGGAAATATGATCATATCATTACCATCTCCAAGTCATGTCATGAGGAAGTAACATCCATGGTCCCGGAAATGCCGGTGACATATATTCCGAACGGAGTCAACCGGGATATATTCAGGAAAGACGATAAAAAAAGGGCAGCGTTTCGTGAGGAGTTCGGGATTGATGATGATACGGAGGTCGTCCTCACCGTGGCCCAGCAGACTCCAAGAAAAGGGCTCTACGATTTCTTTGCCATGTCAAAACAGTTCCCCGAGAAAAAATGGGTCTGGGTTGGCGGGCTTCCATATGGTTTTTTCTCGAAAGACTACCGGAAAATCCGTTTTATGCGTGACCGTTGCGGGAAAAATGTCATTCTTACCCGTCATATTAAAGATGTGGTGAATGCCTATAACGGTGCGGACGTCTTTTTCATGCCATCATACGCGGAGACATTCGGGCTCGTTATCCTTGAGGCACTTGCCTGTGGTCTCCCGGTGGTCGCGAGAGATATTCCGGAGTTCCACGATATTTTCGGGGATGCCATCCTGTATTTCGCAAATAATGACGAGGCTTCAGTATTAATTAATGATAGACCCGCTTTGCAGAGAATTGCTACAGGTGCAAGGGACTATACCCGGGCATTCGATATAAGGACTGTTGCAAAACAACATGTAGATCTCTATCATTCATTGGTGGAACCATGATTTCTGTAATAATTCCCTCCTATAACGAGGAGGCAAATATCGCCCGGTGTCTGGAATCCCTGCAAAAACAGACAATTCCAAGGGACGAATACGAGATTATTGTTGTGGATGGCAATTCAAAAGATCATACGAGGGAAATTGCAGAGCGTTATGCAAACCTTGTTTTCGTCCAGACAAGTAAGAAAGTGGGAGGAGCACGGAATGACGGGGTTATGAGGTCAAGGGGGGACATAATCGCTACCACCGATGCCGATTGTATACTACCCGGGGACTGGCTGGAAAATATCCAGGCCGAGTTTTCAAAAAAACCAATTGTCCAGCTCTACGGCCCCGTCGATCCAATTGAGGAGGGTATAAAAAACCGTATATCTCTTTTCTTCGCAAATACGTTTGCGAGAATCGGTTACTATACAGGGGCTCTCTATTACACTCTCGGATGTAATACCGCATTTGACCGGGACGCATTCATAAAAGCTGGTATGTACAGGACGGTTGATGCCGGTGACGATCTTGAGATTGCCCGGCGCATGCGAAAACTTGGGAAGGTAAAGTTTTCCAACCAGGTCAGGGTGGGGTTCTCCATGCGCCGGTACCAGCAGTATGGGACGCTTAAATCCCTTTATGAATGGCTCTACATCGTTGCCCACGGGGGGTCTTCTGATAAGCACAACTATACGAAGAGGGAATACAAGTAGGTATTCCAGGTCGTAATTCCTTGAGTAACAGATGAAACCGGCTGGAATACCCATAAAACAGGAGATTATTGACTCTTTTAATTTGTGTGAATTTGCCCAGCTCCTTGGAATGAGTGTTTCGGAAGTGTGGGACCACGGTGTCAGGGTCGCGATGATCACCGAAGGGAAAGCAGGTCCCAACGGGGTTGCTCATGGTGGTGCAGTTTTTACGCTCGCAGACCATGCCTTTGGTATTGCTGCGAACATGGGTGGAGAACGGCAGGTAGCGCTATCCGCAACAATACAGTATATCAGCCCGGCAAGCGGGCATCTTGAAGCAATTGCAGAACGTATTTCAGGGAATGATCTGTGCTCACTCTACAGGGTAACTGTTTCTGCCGGCGACCGTCTGGTCGCAGTCTTTGAAGGCATCGGAATCAAAGTTCCCTGATTATCAACTAAAAATAAGTGAAAAATGGTTTCCTTTATGTTCAATTCAGGTGCTATACAGGTCCCTTATTTTGAGATCATCCGGAGACTGTAATACCGGAAAATATCGGGTCAGGGGGGTGTTAACCCCGTTGCTTCAAGGCAACTGCCTGGTCAAATATCAGGTATTTCTGGCCGTTGGAAATTGTAACGTATACCGAAATACGGTCATTGTCTCGTCCTGATGATGCTAATTCTAAGGTATCGCCTACATTCGGCCGGCTCTTGTTAGCGGTTTCAGTGGTCCCATCTCCCCGGTTATTTACAACTTCTACCTGTGTGATAAAGTTGATGCCCCTTCCTCCCCGGAAGGTGGTAATTATTTTCGGGTCGACCGGGTTCCCATTGCTTGCAACCTGGACTTCAACAGCATATTCTTCCGGGAGGGTCTGGACAACGCCCGGAGTTAAGGTAGGAACAATTATTTTGGTTGGTGCGGGGGTCACCTGTGGTGTCGGGACTGTTAACGGCACCGTTGGGGTGACCGTAGCTGGTGTCTGTGCCGGTGCCTGGGCGACACCCTGCAGCGAGCAGCAGGACGAAAAGGGTAAGTAATAGTTGGATAATGGCCTTGATTTTCATACAATCCAGTCTGTCCAGGTCATATAACAGGTTTCCCTTTAACCCGGGAGAGCAGTCAGAATTATTGGTCCGTGAGGATATACCCATACCCGTTGTATGGTTCACATTCCCACAAAAGACTTGGGAAAATTGAATAATCATGAGTATAATCTATAATAAGACCTGATACATGACAATCATACTCACATGCAGGCGTTGTAAAGGTACTGGCATTGTCGCGAATGAACATTTTGAGATTTGTAAAGCACTCAAAACTGATGCGGCCAGACGCCATTTTCATGTCCATGCAAAGACAGAACGACTGGAATCAGACAAGGACGAAGCACTGGTTGCAGCGGAGTGCGGTGAAAGCCCTACAATGGGATGCCCGCAGTGTAACGGGGAAGGGACCCTGGTATTCGATGAAGAAGGGTGGGAAATTGCCGTGATTCCCCGGGAAGATAGTGACATGGAAGATGACGGGTCCTGACAGGGAAAGAAAAACGATCATTCAACCGTACCTTGCATATTCAGAAAAATCTAAGTTCAATGGAACATTTTGTCTGCTACCAAAATTTGCAGGAAAAACTACCTGAAATTACGAAGTAGATGAACCCGGGTTCTCCCGCCCATTACGCACATTTGCGCTGAATAGATAGCTTAAAGATGAAGTGCCCGGCTGCCGGAAACTCAAGTTCATAACCAGTTCCCGTAACCCCTGGGTCAACCGGGTTTTACCAGGTGGTTCTCTTCCAACTCTCCTGCAGAATATACCATGACGGTGACGGGTTCCCCCCTTGAAAATCGTCTCATGCGGTCGTCGTACACTTTCTGCACATGCCGGAGATTGTGCTTTGCAAAATAATCCTGTATACATTCCAGGAAAGATATCTCCTGGGTCAGGATAGCATTTTCATACTCTTTTATCTCACGGGCAAGGGTGAGGCCTTCCTCCATGGGAATATCATGGTGATAGTCCCCGTGTTCATTGAGTCCTGATAGCTGTCTCCAGTCGATTCTCCCCATTTCATCGGGTTCCCTGTGGAGCATGTAGGGGTATATCCGGCAGATGGAGAACCGTTGATCGTAAATCCGGCACCGGCCGTTTTCCAGGAACCAGCAGGACCCGGGAGCATCACCCTTCGTACGCAATGCATAACCTGATACATAAAAAACCCCGTTCTGGTCACAGAACTCAGGGTACGGGGCAGGTTCCAGGGCACCGGGATCGATTGTCTTAACCGCTGTTACGTCGCGATCGAGTAAAAAAACGTGGCCATTGAATTCATGGGTACAGCAACGTGCGCAGCTGGTACACCGGAACCCGAGTTCTCTGATGATACTGACAAGGCGGTCTTGCGGGTACTCAAAAAGGCTGTTCCTTTCCTGCGTTAGTGCGATTATCTGGAAAGGTATCGGGATAAGAGAAACAACGATCACCGCGACAAATGTATGATGAATTATGTGACTTTCCGGTATGTTATTTTTTTGAATGGACCGCCCGGACTGCAAGGGGTCCGTTAAAAATAACAGGGGTTCAGCTTTTTTAATCGTCTGGCACACGGGAACTATTTTTTAAAAGGGCCTCTCTGTCAGCTTGAAACCCCTGAAAGTCCGGAAAAACGATGATGGTGTGTCATTATTTGAAAGGATCTTGCGCTGGAATGCTGCATCGTCAATAATGTGAACTTTACCATATTTCGGTCCTCTCAAAGGAATTCCGCCGCCCAGGTTAACGTGACAGGTAGAATTGGATGAACCTGTAAAGAATAAAATGTATCCGTTTGGATTGACGGGAAATTCTTCCCGTATAAGGACTATGCTGCTTTTTACCTGGCCCCGATACCGGATTCTCTTCCTCCAACGAGTATGGCGATGTATTCCCGCAAAGACGGGTCCTCCTTTTCATTATTCACATGTTCCATAAGGCACTCGACCGCGCTGTAACTATGGATTACTGCCAGAGCCATGGCAGCTTTTTGGCGTGCTTCGGGCAACTCATTTTCATTATCCAGGTGTTCAATGAGTGTAGGGACTGATCTCCCGCTTTTCAACCTTGAAAGGGCGTCAATTGCCTGAATCCTGATATCCGGGTCCTTATCCTCACAACAGTTCATAAGGGTTACTACAGCCCTCGGATCTCCCCGTTCTCCAAGTAATTTCACCCCCCTGATCCTTTCTTCCCTGTCTTTTCCACTTATAACGTTCTCCATGATACCATAGATGAGTGACGTCCCTGCGAAATGGCTAAACCATTCATTGGTACTGTCCTTAATTTTTGCAGACACTGGTATTCCTCGTGATCGCGAATGTAAACGATGATGAATTTTAAACGAAATATTCGAGTAATGTTGAGATTCTGCCCGTTTTGGGCGAGAATTATGGTTGCTAAGGTATCTTGTTAATGTACAAAAAACAGCAGCCGCTTACCAAGTACATCCCGTACCGGACGAGTGATAATTGACCTGGTAAGATGCATATAGTACATCTTTAATGTGGTAGTTAAAGCAGTTATATATAATTAATCCTGAAGCAACACGGAAATTTCCGGTTCCGGCAGGAAATGATCCTGATTGCCCTCACAGGTCTGCTTGGGATAAAAATATCTATCCCATATTTAATTACCATCAGAACCAATAGGGAAATGAAATGAAACCTTTCCATATCGCAATTATATTCCTGGTGCTGATGCTCTGCATCGGGGGAGTGAGTGCGGCATCGACCTATTCATATGTACTGCATAAAACCGGGGAGAAACAAACGCCCGTTCTGACCATCTACGGGTCAGATAAATCCATAACTACTATACAAATGCGTGAAGTAATCCCAAAACAGGGTATCCGGTGCCTGATCCCTGTTGCACACTGGTAAACCTTCATTATATTTTCCTGTATTTTTTCTTTCAGGGCGTAGCTAAACTGAATAGTAACCTTGTCGAATGAGGTATGCGGAGTAATAGTATTGGATCTAAAGACTTTTTTTGACGGGGAAGGAATTGATGTTTCCTCCGAAGTCAATGTTGCGAACCTTCCGGAAGCGGACCGGAGCGATGCACTGCAGATGTTACCTTCCGCGCGATCTGTAATCGTGTTCGGAAAGGAGGTCCCAGTCCAGGCTTACCGGATGACACCACGAGAACAAACCCGGGTGATGCTGCGGATTGCCGGGGAACTGGATAATTCTGCTAAACGTCTCGCCCGGCTCCTGAATATGGATGGCATACCTGCCCTGCCAGTTCCGCTCTACCTTCCTGTCAGGGTCCAGGATGGGCGGGTGCATGGAGTCGTCCGGTTAAAGAATATCGCAGAAGCCGGTGGGTTGGGATCGATAGGAAAAAGCTCCGTACTTCTCTCTCCACGGTATGGCCCACGATTGTTGTTACTTGGTGTGGTTACAAACCAGCCGGTTTCGGAATATGGGCCTGGCGATAATACACCGGTCAGTACAGCAACTCCTAGTCCCGGGTTCTGTACCGGGTGTAACCGTTGCTTAAAAGTCTGCCCGGGAGGTGCATTTCAGCCTGACGGTGTCGATGCATTCCGGTGCCGGACCGTGAGGGTATGGGTGCCTCCGTTCCTTGTCGCGGTTGTGAAATGGATGTTGGGAAGGCAGTTTTTACTGAAATGTGCCGCCCCTTTTGCCCCGTGGATCGCCAGAATGGCAACGATACGCTGCAGCCTCTGCGTAACGAACTGCCCACTCTTTGAGGGAGCAAAAGGGAAATAACAAAAACGCCGAGGGGGAGATTTGAACTCCCGAGGCGCAGGGCGCCAGTAGCTTTCGAGGCTACCGCCTTCCCGGACTAGACTACCTCGGCAACAAAAATTGGTGTGATATTTTTTACCGGATTTCGTATAAGGATATCGGAATAATTATCCTGCAATACTGATAATCCCCGGTGATTAATCCGCGATAATAATAAAATATTAAAAGAGGGGGTTAATCCTCATGCTTTTATTCAGATTAATGCATTCCGCCGCCGGGAGCCCTGTTCTGGGTAATCATCATGTCATCCACCCGTATGAGCATGATCGCGGACTCTGCCGAACTCTGGATTGACTGGCGCTTTGACCGGGATGGTTCGATGACTCCCTCTTTTAACATATCGATGATTTCGCCGTTATACACATTCAGACCTGCATTTTTCTGCCCCTTTGCATGGGCATTTTTCAGGTTGACAAGTTTATCAATCATGTTGTAACCTGAGTTTTCTGCGAGAGTGAGTGGGATTACTTCAAAGGAAGCTGCATATGCCTCAATTGCGAGTTGCACCCGTCCCCCGACGGTTGATGCATAATCGCGGATCCTCAGGACGAGTTCTGTCTCGACAGCCCCTCCTCCAACCACGAAACTAGCATCTTCCATGGTGTCCATAACTACGCGGGTGCCGTCTACGACTGCACGCTCGAGTTCATCGAGGAGGTAGTCTGAGGTCCCCCGGAGGAGAATGGTGGTTGTCTTTGGGTTCTTGCACCCTTCGATCCTGATGATATCGATGTCGTCTGATTCTTCAACAAGTTCTGCAGAGCCGAGCACACCAGGTACAAGGTCTTCTGCCTTATTGACGACCGAGGCACCAAGTGCCCTGGCTGCATTTTTCATGTCGCTTTCAGCAACGTCTTCGACTGCGAGGACGCCTGCCTTTGCAAGGTAGAACTGGATCGGGTCCGCAATTCCTTTCTGGCAGAGGAGTACATTTGCCCCGCTCGAGATTACCGCATCTGAAAGTTTCTTCAGTGTCTCGCGTTCCTGGAGGCCGAATGCATCCATCTGATCGCTGGAAGTGATCTTGATCTTGGCCTTGACCTGCGTCTTTTTGATCTCGAAAGGACTGGCGACAAGTGCGACCTTTGCCTTCTTGATCCGCTTTGGCATTGCCTCGTTGACACGCTTCTTATCGATAACGATACCCTTGATCAATTCGGCATCGTCCATAGAGGCGCCTTTCTGCTTCTTGATCATGACATTATCTTCATCGGCCAGTACTTTATTGCCGGATTTTTCTGCGATTGCCATGACTGCATCAACGACAATACCGTCAAGTTTTCCCTTTACCGACTCGATGGATTTTCCTGTCATCGCCGTATCGGCTATCTTCAACAGTGTCTTCCTGTCAAAGGGATCAACCTTGACTGAGAGGTCTTTTAAGATTTCAAGGGCTTTTTCCATCCCTAACCTGTAACCCTGGGCTATGACGGTCGGGTGGATTTTCTTGGCGAGCATCATCTCTGCCTGTTCCATCAGTGCACCGACAAGTACTACGGCGGTTGTCGTCCCGTCGCCTACCTCATCGTCCTGTGCCTTTGCTACCTCGATGACCATCTTGGCACCGGGGTGCTGCACTGAGATCTCCTGCAGGATAGTGGCACCGTCGTTTGTGATCACCACATCGCCTGTAGAACTGACCAGCATTTTGTCCATTCCCCGTGGGCCGAGTGTTGTCCTTACGGCACCTGCAATGGCCTTTGCTGCAACGATATTGGAGCGCTGGGCCTCCTGGCCACGATTTCGCTCTACATCTTGTCTAAGAATTATAATCTGTTGTCCGGCTAACATAGTGAACCCTCCAATGTGGTAAAAAGATGGAATTGAACTTCTATATAAGTGATTCTATATGGGGATCCGGTGTGTTCTCCTGTCAGTCGATACGCGAGATTTTGAAGAGACTGTACACCGGGACTCCGTCGATATCACTGATACCGCGCTTGTCAAATATAACGAGGATTGCGGTTGGGGTTGCCCCATGTTTTCTTAAGTATTTAACCATCTCCCTCATGGTATTCCCGGACGTGATAACATCGTCAACGATAATGCATGATTCACCTTTGACGGTGGCAAAATTACCGCTGATAGACCCGATCGGTTTTTCGCTTGAACTCTGTTTTACCGGGTGGTAAATCGCAAGTTTCGCCTCTAGCGATGCGGCCATTAGGGTCGCAAGGGGGATCCCCGACAGAGCGATCCCTACAATCACAGCCGGCTGGTCCTCTGATTCACACGAACAGCCGGTTAAAATCCCATGGGCGCACTGGAGCCTTGTGAGCATCATTCCGGCTACCGCGGTAAGAAGCGACGCTTCACTGCTTACGCTGGTCCAGTCAATGTGCACATCTTTTGGTATGTCTGCACCTTTCGCCTGCGTGAGGAGCCATGTGACGGTCTCCATTGAGAGTGAAAGTTCATCTGCGATCTGACCCGGACTATGGCCTTCAGAGAGGAGTTCTTTTGCCTTTCTGATCAGCTCTTCGAGGGAAGACATGAACAGAGGTAACCAGCCATCTATTTAAGTTTTCTTTTGATGAGTGAACCGCAGACAGGACATTCCCCGGTCTTTGGATAGTAACGCCCGCATCCCGAGCAGCGGAATTTCCAGACCCTCGCTCGCGCAGATCGCTGGTGAATCGGCATGGTTGTTACCCCAAGTTTCCGCGCGACATTCTGAACTGCAAAATCATCAGTGATAATCGTTCCATTAAGTTCGAGAGCGAGGGACAAGAGGTCAAAATCAGTCAATGACAGGACTGACACATCTCCTGTCCTTCCCGCAGCCTCTTTTACACGTACAAGGTATTCCGGGTCCGGTTGCTTTACAACCAGGCCTGATGCGAGGAATACTTCGTAACGGCATTTTGAACGCAGGTCTATGAGCTCTGCCACAACTGAATGAGTTGTATAGGCTGGTAACTCAACGGGAAAATCTGAAAAAAATACAGAGGAATCAAGGACAGGTATCATATGCAGAAAACAGCCCCCCATTTTGTTCCATTTTTACATGGTACCCGAACCGGTCAAGGACAAAACACACGGTACGGGCGTGTAATGAACATTCCGTGGCTTTATAAATTCCTCCATACTGGGCGAGATAGACGAGCAGTTGATCTGCAAGATGTGAGTCGATGATACCCGGTTTTTTGAGTTCCTCAAGCAGCAGTCCGGCTGCCTTCTCTCCTACTTTTTCCGCCGGAAACCCTCTCCTGCCAATTGCGGAAGATCCTTTCCAACCGCATATCACGGTGATTGAACTCCCTGTGCCAGGTCCGGGCCTGATATCGTTATGGATGCGAACTGAATCACCAATAACTCCTAGGTATCTCCTCGCGGATTCTGCCTGCCTTTCTGCAACATGCGGGGGCAGGTGTGAAGAACAGGAGAAAATATCAGGTTCCGGCGTTCCGGGTCTTATGTGATTAAATGGATTTAATTCGACGGGTTTTTTGACTTCCAGCCTTACCCGCCCCCCGCCTTTCGGATAATACCCACGATTATTGATAGTCATGACCAAATCAGCACCATGTTGTTCGAGGAAATTCATGTGGAGGTGCTGTACATAGTCGATTGTCGGGCTGTTTTCAACCTCAGTCCCCCCAGAAATAGTGACCGTTCCCCCAACCTGGAGTGCAACCGGTAGCCATGCCTGGATGACCAGGGGTATACTACCGGCAGTGCCAATATCTATGTGGATGTCCTCCCGGACAGGATCTCCGGGTATAAATACCACCCGGTTACTGCCGGTAACAAGACCCTCGCAACGGGCACGGCATGCTTTTGCTACTGCTTCTATTGCCGCAATATGTTGTGGCCTTAGGCCTGGCCTCTCTCTCCGGGCCCGAATGGCATTAATCGTGACAGGTGTCCCGGTGATCGCGGACAGCGCAACTGCAGTACGGACAATCTGGCCTCCGCCTTCAAGGACCGACCCGTCTATGGTTAACATTCTGAAAGTGCCTTCGATACAATTCCAGCAGCTGATACCTCACTACAGGCTCTCTCGATGGTATCACTGCAAATAACCGATTTAATGCCCGCTGCAGCGAGGTGGGTGTAGGCGCCACCGGTAAACACCCCGTGGACGCAGGCAGCGTGTACACTTTTAGCCCCCTGTTCGTACAGCATTCCGGCAGCCGCAGCAATAGTCCCACCCGTGGAGATGATATCATCCACGATTACCACATCCCTTCCCGCAGTCCGAAGGCTCTTAGGGTCCATCCGTACCGATTCCCCGGATATCCGTGTTTTTTCCAGCTGGTCAAATTCCCAGTTACCTGATTCTGCGATTTGTTCGGCGAAATAACGGGCCCCATCATCAGGTGCAAGGATGATGGGATTTGAAAATTCTGACTTGAGATACGTTCCAATATCTTTCCCCAGGGAGACATTGACCGTTGGGAGGCCGAAATGCCTGAGGACGTCTTCATCATGAATATTCACCGTATAGACACAACTGACACTCTTTGCTACTGCCCTGGCGATTGCACGGGCACTTAATGGTTCCCCGTGGTGGAATTGTTTGTCCTGCCTGGCATATCCCATGTAAGGAATTACGAGCCGGCTTTTCGATTCGCTGCATGCATCGATAAGAAGGAGCAGCTGGACGAGTGCATCGCTCCCTGTAACCGAGCCCACGATTACCAGTTCGTCATCAAGGGCTCCCGTCCTCAGATACAATTCCCCGTCGGGAAATTTCGAGAACTTTACGTCTACAAGGCCCACACCAAGCAGTTGTGAGATTCTTGCACCAAGAATCTGCGAATACTCCGTACTGATAACCTTCATCCCATGCTACCTCATGCTGAAAGTACTTAAACTAGCATGAAATAATTATACCAGTACTTACGCGTGAGAAAGAGGGAAATCTGACGATGGAAACCACAAATATCGAGGCAGAGACGCAAGATAGCATCCCTGTTGTAGAACCGCTGACAGAGTTATCCTCACAGGTGGAAGTGCCTGCCGGGCTGATTGACCAGGTTATCGGCCAGGAACACGCGGTAGAGGTCATAAAAAAGGCTGCGATACAGCGGCGTCACGTGATGATGATCGGGAGCCCGGGAACCGGGAAGTCGATGCTGGCCAAAGCAATGGCAGAGCTCCTCCCGAAAGAAGAACTTCAGGATATACTCGTCTATCCAAATTCTGACGATAATAACAACCCCGTCATTAGGACCGTTCCTGCAAGCAGGGGGAAGCAGATTGTCACCGCTCACAAGGCCGAAGCACGCAAGAAGATCCAGTTCCGCAATACCCTGATGCTCCTCCTGATGATAGGGATCGTCGGATATGCGTTTATCACCTTCCAGTGGCTGATGGGGATCATTGCAGCGGCGTTTGTATTCATGGCACTCCGCTATGCCACGCCGAGAGAAGAGGCCATGGTCCCGAAGCTCCTTGTTTCAAATGACGTGAATGCTGTTGCCCCCTTTGTAGATGCCACGGGTTCGCATGCAGGAGCGCTACTGGGAGATGTGCGACATGATCCGTTCCAGAGCGGGGGTCTTGAGACACCGTCCCATGACCGTGTTGAAGCAGGTGCAATTCACCGGGCCCATGAAGGTGTTCTTTTTATTGATGAGATCAATACGCTGGGTGCGCATTCACAGCAGAACCTTCTCACAGCACTTCAGGAAGGGGAATTTCCTATAACGGGGCAGAGCGAACGGTCAAGCGGGGCAATGGTCAGGACAGAACCAGTACCCTGTAAATTTGTCATGGTTGCGGCCGGTAACCTGGATGCGATACAGGGCATGCACCCGGCACTCAGGTCAAGGATACGGGGATACGGGTATGAAGTCTACATGAGCGAGAGTATGCCTGATACCCCGGAGAACCGTGAAAAGTACATCAAGTTCATCGCCCAGGAGATCAAGAACGACGGAAAGATTCCGCATTTTGATAGGTCTGCCATTGATGAGATCATCAGGGAGGCTAGAAGAAGATCAAGTCGTAAGGGTCATCTCACCCTAAAACTGCGTGACATGGGTGGCCTGATCCGTGTTGCAGGTGACCTTGCAAGGCAGGAAGGAGTGGACATTACAACCGCCGAACATGTGATTGCGGGGAAATCTGTGGCCAGATCGATTGAGGATCAGGTATCAGATGAATATATCAAGCGTAACCGTGAGTATGAACTCACCGTTATAGAGGGTACCCGGATTGGCCGTGTTAATGGACTTGCGGTAATGGGTAGTGATTCGGGGTCTGTCCTTCCCATCATGGCGGAAGTCACTCCTGCCCAGGGGGCAAGCGGGACCGTCATCGCAACTGGCATGCTCAAGGAGATTGCACAGGAATCCATAAAGAACGTGAGTGCTATCCTGAAGAAGTTCACCGGGAAGGATATTCGGAACATGGATGTCCATATCCAGTTTATCGGGACTTATGGCGGTGTCGAAGGGGACTCTGCTTCTGTAAGTGTAGCAACAGCAGTAATCAGCGCGATAGAAGGGATACCTGTCCGGCAGGATATCGGGATGACAGGGTCCCTGTCGGTCCGGGGAGATGTCCTGCCTGTTGGCGGGGTGACCTTCAAGATTGAGGCTGCAGCCAAGGCCGGCCTCAAGCTGGTGCTGATTCCACGGTCAAACGTGGATGATGTATTGATAGAAGAGCGGTTTAAATCTATAATTGACGTTATCCCGGTAGACCATATCGAGGACGTTTTAAAATACGCCCTGGTCCCTGAAAATAATGAAGGGTTCCTTGCCAAGCTGAAGAAAATGGCCGCAACCACCTCAAACAGGGTGCTTGAAACAACACCTGTTTCCCCTACACTGGTATGAATATGAACGGGGACATCAGGTATTACGATGTCCGGCATGTGAAAGGCCAGACAACTCATATTGATATCGATAACTCGGTTATCGAATCGGCTGGCACCTCTTTTTTCAGCACTGCCGTGATCAGGGTACTGGGATCTTCAGGTTGGGGAATATTGACAATTGACAATTACTCGTCCCCGACAGGAGGAGAGTTCGCGTCGCTCCTTTCGTCTGCAGCATCACTTGCACATATTACAACGGAACCTGTTATGCTTGCAGATGCCCCCCATGGTGTGCTTGCCGTACCAGTGATGAAGGAAGACCCCGGGGATGTGAGCCTCGAGGAGAAAACCGGTATCCTTGGGGAGATTGAGTCATCAGCCCGTCTTGCGGGTATCGTGAACACACGCGCAACGTATATTGAGCGTGCCGAGCAGGTCTATTTTGTCGATAGTAGCGCGAACGAATATTCCTACGAGATATGCCGTTCCGGGTTCAACATCATGGCGGTTGCCTCGAGAGACGGCAATGTCCAGATGGGGTATGAACGCCTGCATTCGATCCATGGATTGAATATCCGGCACCAGCAGGAAATGGGGAGGTTGGCAGGTGTTCGGGCACTGTCACTCATCGATGCCCAGGCGGTAACCGGAGGTAAGATGGACGCAATTCTGGACCCCGAACTTGCAGGTGTTTTTGCCCACGAGGCAGTAGGGCACGCAAGCGAGGGAGACCTTGTCCATGAAGGCAATTCAGTCCTCTCTGGGAAAATCGGAGAACGGATTGGAAGCAGTCTGGTAACTATAGTAGATGACCCTTCGCTCCACGAGTTCGGTTTTGATCCAGTCGATGCCGAGGGGGTAAGGGTCGGAAGGACGACAATTATTGACCACGGGATTGTAGGGGCCTACCTGCATAACCGGGAAACACTTGCATCGGTCGGAAACGGGGTCGCCGGCCATGCGAGGGCAAGCCCAGGTGAAGCCCCCCTGGTACGGATGTCCAACACATTCATCGAGGAGGGGGATTCATCCCTTGAAGAGATGTTTGAAGGGATCAAAACCGGGATAATTCTCTACGGTTCCCGGGGAGGGCAGGTAGACCCGGGAAGAGGTGTATTCCAGTTCAACGCCGAGTATGGGTTTTTAATTGAACAGGGGGAGAGAAAAGGGATGGTCAGGGATGTATCCCTTTCCGGGGAGATCCTCTCTACCCTGCACTCGATCGAAATGTGCGGGAAAGAGCGGAAAATGTCGCAGGGATATTGCGGAAAAGGAGGCCAGAGTGTCCCGGTTAGTGACGGGGCACCATATATAATGCTCCGGAATGCGGTGGTGGGTGGCAGTGGCACCGAATGAGATCCTGTCACCGGATGACATTGCAGGTCTCGTTGACACCATTATCAGGGCAGGCGAGGCCCTGGTTGAGGAAGTCGAGGTCTATATTACCGGTGGCGAGTCGGTATCGGCAGAATTAACGAAGAAAAAAATCGGCATCGCAACAGGTTCAAAGTCTTTAGGCCTTGGTATCCGTACGATTGACCATGGGCGAATCGGGTCATCAGGTACCAGTGATCCTTCGTCCTGGAGAAAATGTCTTGATGCAGCGGTTTCAAGCGGGACCCTTGCCACCCCGCAGGAATGGGGCGGGTTGCCCAGCCCCTCTCTCCAAGAGAGGCCACTTCTTTCATTCGACCCGGAAGTACGGGTCGAGGCTGAAATCGCCGAGAAAGCCATTTATAAAATGCTGAAAGGTGCAGAGGAATTCCCTGTAAATGTAACGTCTGGTTCCGCAGATATTTCTACGGGATATTTAACGCTGGCAAATTCACACGGAGTCCGCTATTCCACAAAAAAATCCATGGTTTCTGTCTCCCTTGAAGCAATCAGCGATCAATCGACAGGGTACGAGTTTGACCAGTCTGTAACGATGTCGGTTGACCCGGAAAATGTCGGAAAAAAGGCTGCATTTTTTGCCCATCATGGCAGATCAGGTGAGGACCTGCCGACAGGCGACTATTCCCTGGTCCTTTCACCCATGGCATTTGCCCAGTTGCTTGGAAACGTTTTTGTTCCGGCTGTAAACGGGCGGAGTGTCCATGCAGGACGGTCCAGGCTGGCCAAATCCCTCGGTGAAGAAGTGGCTGATACCAGCATTTCGATTTATGATGATCCATTCAGGAATTACGGCCCCGGTAGTACTTGGTGGGATGCGGAAGGTGTTCCCACACGGCGTATAGATATCGTAAAGGAAGGAGTATTGACTGAATTCCTGTATGACCTGAAGACCGGTTACCGGTTTGGAAAAAAAAGTTCCGGAAGTGCATTACGTTCGGGATACGGGGGATTACCGGGGATCGGCTATCATAACCTGGTATTTGACGGCCCGCGCTCCGAAATCCGGGATGAACCGGCAATTTATGTGCATGATGTTGTCGGGGCCCATACCGCTAATCCCATGAGCGGGGATTTTTCGGTTGAAATCTCCAACCCCTCATGGATTGAAAACGGTGATTTTGGAAAACCAGTACGGAAAGCAATGTATGCAGGAAATGTATTCGATCTGTTAAAAGACATTGAGGGAATAGCATGTGGGGAACGGGTTATCGGTTCTATGGTACTGCCTGAAGTCCGGTTGCCAGGGCAGCGGATAATCGGGATATGAAACTGCCCCATACGGTTTAAAAAGGAACTGTATGGCCTGTTTAAACCGGTGTTACTGGTTTTTCATAACCTGACTCAGGGCTTTTCGCTGCATTCGTGCAACGATATCCTTAATCTTAAACCTGGTTGCCGAAACACTCCACAAAAAGCCGGAATGAAACGATAAACCGAAAATACTTTATGATATCCGGTTTTTTTAATAAATAATGACCGATGTGCCTCTTTCCAGCTACACATTCCTCATAATGGTCCTCATTGTAGCGATAGTGGTAGGTTTTTTTATCATTAAAAACCTCATGAAACTGGTTATTAATTCGATTCTTGGGCTTTTGTTGCTTTTTTTTGTGAATTATTTTCATGTTCTCGGAGCGGTCGGAAAACCTGATATTCCCATTACCCCCCTGACCTTCCTGATCTGCCTGTTTGGAGGAATACCCGGGGCACTCCTCCTGATCCTGCTGCAACTGCTTAATTTTCCCCTTTAATTGATATATCATTGATTTTAACCTGTATTTTTTCACAGGTAACAACAAACCAATTTTTACCCTTAACATGTCCTTTTAGGGAATGAATTCAACAGGAGTACCCAGTTGGTACTATAAAACTGGAATTAACCTACCCCTCTGAATTCATACCCTCAAGGAGCATTTTTTTACTGGTGCTTTGGGCACCAATTGTAAAAATATCAGTGATGAGGAATAATAATAAATACTTCAGATGATGAAGGATTGAACAGGTGATACAGACTATGTGCAGTGTCGGCGGCCCAATGGATGTAGAATTTACAGAGCGTATCAAGGGAAAGGATTACCGTTGCAGGGATTGTGGCGAGCGTTTCAAAGGAATTGGGAAAAAACCAATCTGCCCGTCATGCCAGTCAGATAATGTCGAAGAAGCATAACCTTGGACTTGGGAACGAGTACCTTCTCATCCAGGGCGACAATTCTTTTCTTCTTATAGGGAAAGCCGGAACTCAACTTTGCATCTGTATTGAGACAACAGGCAATGAATACTGCCAGGGATTGTCAGCTGATGATCTCATCGTTGTGTCTGCTCCGGAAGCTGGTGCGGTTGAGCCGGCCATCATGCTCCTCGAACTTGTAAGGACTTACCATTCTCCGCTGATGGTGTTACCAAAAGGGCATCCCGGGTCAAAAAGGCTCAGATACGTGATTTCAGCGGGTGACAGCATACGGCTCAGTTGTTCAATCGAGCGCGGTACGCATCCGGAGCAGGATGTGCTCTGCGTCAACGGGGAATTTATGGGACTGGTGCTTACGGCGGTGAAAGGCGGGGTCTGTATCGAAGGATTAAACGAGGACCATCCTGTTTCGCTCATCACATATTCTTTTCCCCCGGTCCATTACACAAGGTAAAAAATTATTTGGTTCCCGTTGTTCCTGTATGGATGACTGTAAACATGGAAAATAGGTAATAAATAAGGCTTTTTTAAAAATAATCCCCTTAATATGTATATTTACTTTATGTTCCGGGCTTCTCTCTTCCTGTCACTGAAATAAATAACAACACATTTAAGAGAGTTTTTCCTAAAATGTAGTATTATCATGAGAGGAGGGTTGGATGAAGACTGAGGTCTTAAAAGACATCAAAACTGCAGAAGAAGAGTATAGTAAAACGGTACGTAATGCAGCGGCAGATAAGAAAAAAAGTCTCGCCAATGCGGAACTTGAAGCGGAAAACCTGATTGTCAAGGCAACCAGCACCGCAGAAGAGTACAGGAAGAAACGCATGGCGGATGCCAGGACACATGCTGCCGAGTCACATGCCCGGATTATCAAGGAAGGTGAGCAATCCATCACGATGCTCAGAGAACATGGGCGGAAAAACCTTGACCGTGCAGTCGAGCTGCTCGTAATACGGTTCAAGGAGCAGGTGCATGTTAAAGCCTAGGCAGATGAGCCGCCTGTTTATTGCGGCCTCCAAGGACCAGATGGAGCCGATTATTCAGGAGCTTTACCGCCACAATGTATTTCATATTGAAGATTTTGTTGATCAGGCCAAAGAGGAATACGCAGGGTTTCGTATTGGTATGCCTCTTTCAGGTGCCAGCGAAGTATCAAGCGAGCTCATTAAAATCAGGTCGCTTTCGGCAGCATACATGGTGAAACCTGATGATGAAGGACCGGAAACAATCCGTCGTACTTATGAGATTCGGTCCCTGATTGAACAGGATCTTCCTGTAATTGAGAAAGAAACCGAGGGCCTTACCGCGATGCGTTCGCGGCTTGAGAACGAGGAGAAAGACCTCGAACAGAAAATCGCGGGTCTGAAACATTTTGAGAATATTCCTGTTGATCTTGATCTATTACGCGGATATGAATCAATAGTAGTATTCGCGGGTTTCATCGCCCACGATGTGGTCCCGGAAGTTCCGCATGATCGTTTCTATTACCCTTCCAAAGCAGGGAATTTCATTGTTATCGCGGTACCGGTTGAACACCGGGTAACCGTGGAAAAAGCTCTCAATGAAGCGATGTTCCAGCAGGTTCAGATCCCCGAAGAGACTGGCCCTGCATCGAATGCGATCAGTTCATACCAGTTGCAGACTATTTCAATCAAAGAGCAGATTGAGGCAAACAAGAAAAAATTAGCGGAAAACCGGGAAAAATATGCCGGGTTCCTGCTCGCCTGTGATGAGCTCCTTACCACAGATGTTTCCAAGGCAGAGGCCCCTCTCCGTTTCGCGACGACAGACCAGGCATTTGTTGCGGAAGGCTGGGTCCCGGTTGATGAAGTTGAACCCCTGACCAGGGCCGTTAATGATGCTACCGGCGGGAAATGTTACATAACCGAAATCCCGATTGACTTTGAACACGATTCTGTCCCGGTTGAGTATGACAACCCGTCGTTTGTCAGGCCGACACAATTGATCGTCGATATCTATTCAAGACCGAAATACTCGGAGATTGATCCAACGCTTATCGTTGCATTCATATTCCCGCTGTTCTTCGGTTTGATCCTCGGGGATGTCGGGTATGGCCTGCTACTGTTAGTAGTCAGCCTGCTCCTGCGCCGGTATTTCAAACGTGGTGATGGTGCCCAGCTGGTAAACATCTTAATGATCTTTGCAATCTCTACCATAATATTCGGGTTATTGTATTCCGAGTTCCTCGGGTTCAAATTATTATGGCATCCCCTGATATTCTCCCGCCATATGAATATTGGTGGAGAGGGTGGAGAAGGAGCCGCAATTCCCGGTCTGCTGGTAATGGCTATCTGGATCGGGATAATCCAGATTACTCTTGGTAGAATTCTGGGAATGATCAACCATGCAAGAATGGATCATGGTTCACACAGGGTGAAAGCCGTGTTTGCAAATCTTGGCTGGTTACTTGTGATGTGGGGAATCCTGGTAGCGATCTGGTCTTATTTCGCGATTCCTTACATGCCGGATCTCATGAAAGTCCCGCAGATCGCTGCAGGTCTGAACATCGCTACTATTACAGGCATACTCATGGTTGTAATTGGTGTGATATTCATCGCGAGAGAGAATATTCTCGATGTCTTTGAATTACCCACAATCATCAGTCATGTGCTATCCTATGCCCGTCTGGTTGCGGTTGGTCTTTCATCGGTGGCAATTGCAATGGTAGTAAATTTTATAGCAATAGGAATGATAATCGAGCCTCAGCTTGAGCATCTTTCTATTGTGGGTATCGTGATAATCATCGTCGGTGTGCTCATCTTTATCGTGGGCCATATTGGTAACGCAGCACTCGGGCTGATTGGTGGTGCACTACAGTCCCTCAGGTTGCAGTATGTTGAATTCTTCACCAAGTTCTACAAAGGTGGAGGCCAGAAATACAATCCATTTGGAATTAAAAGAAGATTTACGGAGGAATAAAACATGGCAGATGCAACAATGACACTTGAAATGATACAGGCATCGCAGGTTGGATTAAAGGCGGTAGGCGCAGGTCTTGCAGTCGGTATGGCTGGGATAGGGACCGGCGTTGCCGAGATGGGAATTGGTTCTGCAGCGGTAGGTGCTGTTGCCGAAGATAAAGATATCTTTGGGCTGGCATTACTCTTCACGGTCATTCCTGAAACGATTGTAATCTTCGGGCTCGTGGTCGCACTCCTGCTCTTATTCTAAGTGGGGCAGACTATGGGTCTGGAAGCAGTCGTCGGAGATATCAGGGCAAAAGGGCAGAAAGAAGCTGATGCGATCCGTGAGGAAACAAAAGCCGAAGTAAACGGGATCCTTCAGACCAGCCAGATTAAAGCAGAAAAAATTAAACTGGCGGTCGAAGAGAGCGTTACCAAGCAGGTGCAGCATATTGAGAGCCAGGAGCTCTCTGCTGCAAACCTGGTTGTCAAACGGGAACGTTTGAACACACAAAAGGCCCTGCTTGATGAGGTATACCAGAATGCTCTGGATTCAGTGCTGAAGCTTCCTGACAGTTTCCACAGGGAAGCGATCAAATCGCTCCTGTCTGATGCAAAAAAGCAGATCCCTGAAGGTATCGTGCACTGTAATGCACGTGATATGAAGGCCCTGAAGGAACTAATTGCACAGGAGAATTTATTCAAAGGGTACTCAGTCGGGAATGAAGTCGATATCGAAGGAGGAGTAATGGTCGAGAGTAAAGACGGCACCCTCCAGCTGGATCAGAGCTATCGCACATTCCTGAACATGGTCTGGGAAACAGGTCTCAAGGATGCATCTGATATCCTTTTTGGTTAAGGAGGTACTAACATGGCTGAGATGACTGGCGGTCCTGCCCCTTACATATACGTTGGCACACGGATGCGGGTAAGGAAGTCCAAACTTCTGCCAAAGGAAGAGTACATGCGGATGCTCAACATGGGCCTGCCGGAGATAACCCGAACCATTGAAGAAATGGAATACAAGCGGGAAATTGATGAATTAAGTCCATCTTTTTCGGGTATAGACCTGATTGAGATCGCACTTTCATGGAACCTTGCGAAAGAATTCCAGACAATTATTGATATCACGCCGGGAACTCTCAAGGATTTCACCCGGGCGTACCTTCGCCGCTGGGATATCCAGAATGTACTCACCATTATCCGGGGCAAATTCCAGGGTTTAAAACCCGGTAAAATCAAGGAAATCCTTGTCCCGGCAGGGGAACTTGACCGGGTATTCCTTGATCGGTTACTCCTCGAGGAATCACCTGACAGGGTTGTTGAGGCGTTGAAAGGTAAGAAGTTCTATCCCGTCCTTTCAAGGGAATACCCTGCAGCATCCGCGAGCAGGTCCCTCTCCCGTCTCGAAAATGAGATGTACAAACAATTTTACGCGAAACTGATCGAGGGGGCACACGGGGTTAAGGGCGGGAACCTGTTTCTCAACTACATCCGGCTTGATATCGATATCACCAATATCAAGAACCTTTTCCGGCTTCGTATGGATACGTTTGAGGAAGATGCACGGGAAATGATGATCCCCGGGGGGACCTTCACGGTGGAGGATCTCCAGAAACTGCATTCAATCACAGATCAGAACGAATTTATTGATGCCCTTATGGCAAGGGTCCGAGTTAAAACGCTCCTTGCGGTTCTTGATACGCTCAGGGGAGATAAGCCGATCCGGGAGATCGAGATCGAATTGATCAAGGTGCAACTTGAACAGATGGAAAAAATGGCAAAGTTAAACCCGTTCTCTATCCACCCGATCCTCGTGTATCTCGAGAAGAAAAAGTACGAAGTCTTCAATCTGCGTGCTATTGCCCGTGGAAAGGAATCAAAACTTCCCACTGACCGGATAAAAGGGTACCTGGTGATGTAGATGGAGATCGCAGTCATAGGAAACAGTGAGTTCATCCTTGGGTTCCGGCTTGCCGGTATAAGGAAGACGTATGCAGCAGAAAATGAAGCAAAGCTCACAGAATGTATCAACGGAGTTCTTGGGGACAACGAAGTCGGGATCCTTGTCCTGAACAACAGTGATATGAACAGGATCCCGGTACGGCTCAGGACACAACTTGAAAACTCGGTTAAACCGACGGTAATTGCAATCGGCGGGGAAGAAGGCGGGCTGTCCATGAGAGATAGAATCAAGAGATCAGTGGGTGTTGATCTGTGGAAGTGAAAGAAAAAGATTCAAAAATCGACAAAAAGGGTGTTCTTAAAAGGATTTCAGGGCCGGTAGTAACGGCAGTGAATTTCGATGCCCACATGTACGACGTAGTCAAAGTCGGAAACGAGGCATTGATGGGCGAAGTCATCAAGATCCAGGGTGAGGAAACTATCATCCAGGTCTATGAAGATACTTCGGGCATCAAACCCGGAGAACCTGTAGTGAACACAGGGTTGTCTCTTGCGGTTGAACTTGGACCTGGTCTCCTGACGAATATCTACGACGGCATTCAGCGTCCTTTAAGCGTCCTCGTCGACAAGATGGGAAATTTCATCGAAAGAGGTGTTTCTGCACCAGGGCTTCCCCACGACAAGAAGTGGGAATTTAAGCCCCTGGTTAAGGAAGGTGACAAGGTCATCGGCGGGAGTATCATCGGTGAAGTGCAGGAAACGAATATTGTCCATAAAGTGATGGTGCCCCCGAATTTCAAGGGAGGTGCTGTAAAAAGTATTAAATCCGGCTCTTTTACAGTCGATGACGTGGTGTGTGTCCTTGATGATGGCACTTCGCTTACGATGATGCAGCGCTGGCCTGTGCGTGTTCCAAGACCTGTGAAAGAAAAGCTGAATCCTGAGATCCCGTTGATCACCGGCCAGCGGATACTTGACGGGCTCTTCCCCATCGCAAAGGGCGGGACCGCGGCAATCCCTGGTCCGTTCGGCAGCGGTAAAACCGTTACCCAGCAGCAGCTTGCAAAATGGAGTGACGCGGAGATCGTTGTCTACATCGGTTGCGGTGAACGCGGCAACGAAATGACAGAAGTCCTGACGGAATTCCCGGAACTCGAAGACCCGAAGACCGGAAAACCCCTGATGGAGAGGACCGTTCTTATCGCAAACACGAGCAACATGCCGGTGGCGGCAAGAGAAGCATCGGTGTACACTGGTATCACGATTGCAGAGTATTACCGTGATATGGGATACGATGTCTCGCTGATGGCAGATTCCACCTCGCGATGGGCAGAAGCAATGCGTGAGATCTCATCACGTCTTGAAGAGATGCCTGGTGAGGAAGGATACCCTGCATACCTTGCGGCACGCCTTTCAGAATTTTATGAACGTGCAGGGCTTGTAAAAACGTTAGCCGGTGGAGATGGTTCCGTTTCAGTTATTGGTGCAGTTTCCCCGCCTGGTGGAGATTTCTCCGAGCCGGTCACCCAGAATACACTCCGTATTGTCAAGGTGTTCTGGGCGCTCGATGCGAAACTTTCGCAGCGGCGTCATTTCCCTGCCATTAACTGGTTGAATTCCTATTCCCTTTATCTTGATACCCTCCACGACTGGTACGACCGCGAGGTCTCACCCGAGTGGAACACGTTGAGATCGTGGGCAATGGAAGTCCTCCAGAAAGAAGCCGAGCTTCAGGAGATCGTGCAGCTTGTAGGGTCTGACGCATTGCCTGAGACGGAACAGATCACGATCGAAGTGGCCCGCATGATACGTGAAATCTTCCTCCAGCAGAATGCATACGATGCAGTCGACACCTTCTGTGACATGAAGAAACAGTATGATATCATGAAGTCGATCAAGTTCTTCGCTGACCTTTCATCGGCAGCCCAGGCAGTCGGGGTTACCCCCACACAGATTATTGCTTCCAAAGCGAAGAATGACCTGCCCCAGATAAAGTTCATCAAGGACTACAAGCCGGAGCTTGAGAAAATTTTGAAAGCAATGGACACAGAATTCAACACACTGAGGGCGGCAGCATGAAGGAATACAGGACGATTTCAAAAATTGCCGGGCCTCTTGTGTTTGTCGAGAAGACCGAGCCAATCGGGTACGGTGAGCTCGTCAACATTGTGACCTTTGACGGTACGGTCAAACGTGGGCAGGTACTCGACACGAGTGATAATCTGGTCGTGGTACAGGTCTTTGAGACAACTGCCGGTATCGGAAGGGACAGCGGTGTCCGTTTCACGGGAGAAACCATCAAGATGCCTGTCGGAAAGGAGATGCTTGGGCGTATCCTCTCCGGTGGAGGAAAACCGATTGATGGTGGTCCTGAAATTGTACCGGAAAAACGCCTGGACATCACCGGTGCTGCAATTAATCCCTATGCACGTGCATCACCAAACGAGTTTATCCAGACTGGTATTTCAACAATCGACGGTACAAACACGCTTGTCAGGGGTCAGAAGCTTCCGATTTTCTCGGCAGCAGGTCTTCCCCACAATAATGTGGCACTCCAGATCGCCCGGCAGTCAAAAGTGATCGGTTCGACAGAACCTTTCGCCGTGGTTTTCGCTGCAATGGGTATCACAAAGGAAGAGGCAAACCACTTCATGAAGGACTTTGAGCGCACAGGCGCGCTCGAGCGTGCCGTGGTGTTCTTAAACCTCGCCGATGATCCGGCAGTCGAACGGATTATCACTCCGCGTCTTGCCCTTACAACGGCAGAGTACCTCGCATTCGAACTTGGTATGCATGTGCTGGTAATCCTCACAGATATGACCAATTATTGCGAAGCACTCCGTCAGATCGGCGCTGCCCGAGAAGAAGTGCCTGGTCGCCGTGGTTACCCCGGTTACATGTACACTGACCTTGCAAGCATTTACGAACGTGCAGGAATTATCAAGGGCCTGAAAGGTTCTGTGACGCAGATCCCCATCCTTACGATGCCTGGTGACGATATCACGCACCCGATCCCTGACCTTACCGGGTACATTACGGAAGGACAGATCGTTATCTCCCGTGAGCTCCACCGTAAGGGTATCTACCCGCCAATCAACGTGTTGCCTTCATTGTCCCGCCTGATGAACCTCGGTATCGGAAAAGGTCATACAAGGGAAGACCACAAAAAGGTCTCTGACCAGATGTACGCCGGGTACGCAGAAGGAAACGACCTCCGTGGCCTGGTGGCAATTGTGGGCAAGGATGCCCTTTCAGAACGTGACCGGATGCTTCTTGAATTTGCAGACCTCTTTGAACAGCGGTTTGTAAAACAGGGATATGACGAGGACAGGACGATCGTGGACACCCTTGATCTCGGCTGGGACCTGCTCTCTACGTTACCCGTGGAGCAGCTCACCCGTATCGATCGGGACCTTATCAGCAAGTATCATCCCAAATTTAAAGCCGGGGCTGCAAAGGAGTAACGTCACATGGCGCTCAGAGATATTAAGCCGACACGTTCAGAACTGATCAACCTTAAAAGGCGGATTGCGCTCTCCGAGCGTGGCTATAAAATTCTCAAGATGAAGCGTGACGGACTGATCCTTGAATTTTTCAAGGTTCTCGCGGATGCAAAAGACAGCCGTGGAGAGCTGCTGCAGAAATACCAGAGGGCGGTCGATAGCATGGCGCTTGCGAACACAGTAGAAGGGGCTATAGGGGTAAAATCAGCGGCATTTTCCGTTAAGGAGGTTCCCCAGATCACCCTCTCATCCAAAAATATCATGGGTGTAGTTGTTCCGAAAATCGAATCTTCGAAGGTGAGAAAGAGTCTTGTTGACCGTGGGTACGGGGTCCTCGGTACGACTTCGATCATCGACGAGACTGCAACATCCTTTGAGGAGCTCGTTGAAGCGATCATCGAAAGTGCGGAAATAGAAACCACGATGAAACGACTCCTCAATGAGATCGAGTCCACGAAGCGGCGCGTTAATGCGTTAGAGTTCAAGGTGATCCCGGAACTTTCCGAGGCACGGGACTTTATCAAAATGCGCCTTGACGAGATGGAACGGGAAGAACTCTTCCGCCTGAAGAAAATCAAGGCAAGAATGAAAACATAATTGTAACCATGAGGTGCAGATGCCGATCGGCACACTAAATGAAATGGGAACTGATGGGAAAACGGTCCTGCTCAGGCTTGATCTCAACTCCCCCATCGATCCCACCTCAAATCTTATTCTCGATGACAAACGGTTTCGTGAACATATACCGACGATACAGGCCCTGAAGGGAAGCAGGGTCGTAATCGTGACACATCAGAGCCGTCCAGGCAAAAAGGATTTCACGACTCTCGAAGCCCATGCCGAGAAATTATCCCAGATGCTCGGGCGCTCGGTTTTCTATATTGACGATATCTTTGGGACTTCCGCCCGCGACGCTGTCAGGAACATGCGTTCGGGGGAAGTGCTCATGCTCGAGAATGTCAGGTTCAATGCAGAAGAGAACCTGACATTAAAACCCGATGAAGCAAAAAAGACGCATCTTGTGCGTAAACTTGCAGGTATGGGAGATATATTCATTAACGACGCATTCGGGACGGCACATCGCTCGCAGCCAACCGTTGTCGGGCTCCCGCTGGTCATGAGATCGGCAGCAGGTCTCCTGATGGAGAAGGAGGTCTTGACATTGAGCCGGGTCTTCCTGGGGGCACCAAAACCAGTCTGCATGGTGCTGGGAGGAACAAAGGTTGATGATTCGATGGCAGTTGCCCGGCATGTCCTTGAACATGACATTGCCGACGAAGTAATGGTAATCGGTGTGGTTGCAAATGTATTTCTTATTGCGCTCGGTTTTGATATTGGTTCACCCTCAACACAGTTGATCCACCAGCTCAAGTATGATAAGGAGATTGGTCATGCCCGGGAACTCCTTGACCGTTTCCGGGAGCGTATCATAGTTCCTGACTGGGTTGCCGTCAGGGAAGGGAACCGGCGTGTGGAATTCCCTGTCAGTGCGATTCCCGGTGATGCACCCGTTCTTGACCTTGGAATGGATGCCATCAGCATACTGTCAAAACAATTAAAGGCAGCCGGTACCGTTGTTTTTAACGGTCCGGCCGGAGTATTCGAGGAGCCGGATTTCGCGACAGGGACTTATGAACTCCTGAAGGCTGCGTCGCAGGTCGATTTCTCAGTGGTAGGGGGTGGGCATACCGCTGCGGTAATCGAAAAACTCGGGCTTGCGAAGCACTTTACCCACATTTCAACTGGCGGTGGGGCATGTATCGAGTTTCTGACCGGGAAAAAACTTCCGGCAGTGGAAGCTCTGGAAATGTCAAAACAGATCTATGGTTAATCCCTTTTTTTATCTATATCCGGGTGAATTCTGATTACTGGTGATTTCCCGGTTTCCTTCTTAAACTGATAAAAAATGGGCTTGTGTTATTATAGACACAGAATTATTCACGTGATAAGGTTCATCGCTGCCAATAGTTGGTTGACACTCTCCATATTACTCTGGTAGCCGATATTTGCCTGGTTGTATGCATTATTTGCGTTATACCAGTCGCCTGCAAGTGCATAGTCGGATGACTGGATATAGGTGACAGAGTTCCTTTGAATTGCATTCAAGGATGAAATCAGTATATTAAGAGTTGCAACCTGCGAGGCAGGGGCGGTTTTCAATGCATTGGTATAATCTGCCTGCGCACCCACAAAGAGGTTTTCAGCCAATGTGAAATTCTGTTTGGCACTAAAAACTACATTGGCCTCTTTATTGTAGTTTGACCTGATGGAAAGCGGCGGAATCATTAAAGCTTTTCCATTTTCAATCGATTTCTTTGCACGGTTCACTTTATCAGTGCCGGACTGGATGTAGTCCAGGTACGCATAAACTGATGTAGGTACCGGTGTGATTAACGTAGGTTCAGGGGTTGGCTGAATAATTTCCGGTGTAGGTACAGGGGTTGGTGATACGGTTATCTGGGATAAGGGTAATGCACGGGAATATACTGAGTATGCGAAAACGAGCGCGACCAGGCAGACTGCGACGACAATAACAATAGTTATTATCAGATTTGGCGATAATTTCATAATAAATAAATATTTATACTACCTCATTAATCTTTTGTAAAAAAAACCTACTTGGGAAGGTGAATTGAATTACCCAGTCCTATTTTCTGTTTTTTTAATTTAACAATGAAATGAATGCGACCTTAAAATTTGAGGAATGTTTTTTAGATTATTTATCAGCTAACCTGGAGATCGACACCCAAAATAATAAAAATATTACCGGTTATGGTAAAAATCCTTCATAGTAAGCCACGTTTCTCCCAAGGCTTCCTTCAGCTTTGATGACCTTGTATCCGGATCATACCGTCATAATTTTTAATCCGGCTATCGTTATGGATAGTATGCGCACTCAGGTTATTTTCCTGATTTTTGCTCTCCTTTTCGTTTCAGTACTGGGAAGCGGCTGCATGAACCTGGTACCCGGGGATGTTTCGTATAAATCAGGATCCCTGACCTTCAAGATCAGAAGCGAAGAACCTATTCCTGACGGGGTGCTTGAGGTTGCAGTCTTCCGGTTGCAGGACTATAAACAGGTTGAACTGTCAAGGGATGCTGAAAATTTCCCTCTTAAGGCTGGGGATAATGATGTTACCATACCGCTTGCACTCGGAAAGGGAAATTACCGGTGTTTCATCTATGTCAGTTCAGGGTCAACCCGGTATCCGGTGGTGATCAGGGATTTTGAAATCTGACCTGCAATCTTTAATCAGGGCCGCAAGAGGGTTGTGCCCTGCGGACCTGGTCGTCAGGAATGCAGAACTCTTCGACCCGTTTACCTGCGGTTGGGACCTTGTAAATTTTGCAATAAAGGATGGGATTGTGCTTGGAGCAGGTAATTATTCCGGCATTCACGAAATCGACTGCAAAGGGGCACAGGTTGTCCCGGGGTTAATCGATTCCCATGTACATATCGAGAGCTCCCTGCTTTGTCCGGCAGAATACGCCCGCCTGGTAGCCCGTCATGGGACATCGACGGTAATCGCGGATCCCCACGAGATTGGCAATGTGCTTGGAAAAGAAGGGATCGAGTATATGGTTCAGGCATCGAAAAACACAGCGATTGATTTTTTTTACATGATACCATCCTGTGTCCCGTCTACCCCTGTTGACACCGGGGGCGCCACACTTGAGGCACCGGATCTTGCTGAGTTTTCAGACAGGGAATGTGTGCTTGGATTAGGTGAAATGATGAATGTGCCGGGTGTTCTGTCAGGTGATGCCGGCATCATTGAAAAACTCGGAATATTCTCCCTTGTTGACGGGCATGCACCCATGCTTGCCGGCAATGATTTAAATGCATACATTCTCGCAGGGCCCGGAAGTGATCATGAATGTACTGGGATTGATGAAGCCCGGGAGAAATTGTCCAAAGGGATGTACATTTATCTTCGGGAGGGCTCTACCGAGAAGAATATCGCAGCCCTGCTTCCGGTTGTAACACCCTGTTCGGTTTCACGGTGCTCTTTTTCCACAGATGACCGCCACGCGGATACTCTTATGAAACAGGGACATATCGATGGAGTTATCCGGACTGCTGTATCAGAAGGGCTGGAACTTGAACTCGCTCTGCGGATGGCTACCCTGTCCGCTGCCGGGATGTTTGGATTACATGACCGTGGTGCCATATCTCCCGGTAGGCTGGCCGATTTCTCCATTGTAGACACCAAAACAGAATTTGTTGTGAAAAAGGCATACCGGCGTGGGAAAGAGTGTCTGACAAAGTTCGTTCCCTTAACTCCCCCCGCACCTCCAGGTATGCAGGCAACTATTCCAGACGTTGCGGACTTCTCACTTTCAGGCACCGGGCTTGCAAGAGTGATCGGGATCGTCCCTGGACAGATTATTACCCGGGAACTGCATTGTGACGTACATTGTGGAGCACTGCCTGATCTTGAGCAGGATATCATTAAAACCACGGTTTGCAGCCGATATTGTCCCGGGGTGCATATGACTGGTCTTGTACATGGGTTTTCATTTGAGCAGGGGGCCATCGCCGGGAGCGTATCGCATGATGCACATAATATTATTGCTGCAGGAACCAGCGATGAAGAACTTCGAAAAGCCATAGCTGCAGTTATCCGTAATAAAGGCGGGCTTGCGGCCGTGAATGGTAATGATGTTACCGTGCTGCCACTTGAAAATGCGGGCCTTATGTCAGGTAAGCCATATGAAGAGGTGGTTGAACAACTTGGAATGCTCCATTCTGCAACCCGCAGGATGGGTGGAATAGATGACCCGTTTATGTACCTCTCGTTCCTTTGCCTGCCTGTAATCCCACAGCTCCGGCTGACGGTCAGGGGACTCTTTTCTGTAGAAAAATTTGAAAAAGTACCATTGTTTGTCAAATAGGTTTCGAATTCCAACTTAATATTAACTATCCGCTGAGGAGCCGTCAGATCGAGGTAGCCCACCGGGAATACCCGAAAAGATCTAAATGGCTTTCGAAATCTGGAGAAAGTCGCGAGAATGAGCTGAACGATATGGTCTTTTGACTGGTTGATGCCGTGAGTATCAGCCGGTGATTCATATCTTAAGAGTATCAGCTTTATGATATGATGATATTGTGGCACCACATTGTTTTTAAAAAAATCAATAAACATAGTTCGAATACTAAAGAAATGTATATATAATATAAATAATTAGCATATAAAGTAGTAAACATAAATATTGTGGCATATAGTTAAGCAAATCTCAATCTATACTAACTATTTTTGTCATTCTCTGCATTAATGGCATTTTTTTTAAATGTACAATATTGTACACCACCATAATGCTACTATTGAACATAATTTGTTTCAAAATTGTGGCGAGTAAACTGTCAGGAAGAAAGCCTAATTTTGATCTAATTCTTTCAAAATATCAGAACAAATTCTGGTTCTAACCTTGAAACCGAAATTCCTAATAAAGTGTATAAATGTGGGAAAACTTGATTACATCGTATTTTACAGAATTAGATGGCCGGGAGCTTGTAATCTGTTATCTTCAGGGCTAGGCGCGGTCAAAAGTAAAGTTTCGACGTATCAGCGAGTCATTATAGACTCCATAGTGCGAAGATTAGATATTTAATCCTTAAACCACTTTTCAGCTAGAGAATTTACTGGTTCCCGGAAAAGTCGGCAATTACATAGAAAATTATATATTATCTGGTAAGAAACAAATCTGTACTGAAATTGATATGGTCCGGTTGATTGGGATTCACATATCGTAAAGCTGATACTCTTAAGATATGAATCACCGGCTGATACTCACGGCATCAACCAACCAACGGATCATATCATTCAGCTCATCCTCTTATCATAGGTCACATTGCACCCCGCGAAATGGTTGGCAATTGGTTTTCGTCACATTTCTCAAGTAAGGACATACAGGCCTTATCGATAAACTCCGGCATTTTTGCGATACGGGGCTTGAATCTGCCATAAATTGTCGGAAAAAGAAAAGGATCAATGATTCGCGGGGCACTCTTTGGGGCTGCAAAATGGAGCACAGATTCGTCGTGCCTTTGAACGATGATTTAAACCTACTTGAAGATTTAGGGTTTTGTGTACGAATTAAATGAGTAACCGGGTTCTAGAGAGTCTGTATTTTGTTAGGGGGTGGCATGCTCTCCTCCCTACTAATTTCCTCTTATTTATTCTCCAATCAAATGGCATTATATAAATACCTTTATTACTGACCGTCTCTTATCAGGCCGGGGTTCCGTAGCATTGATACGGTTTCCGTAAGGCGAATGATTTTATAAACGGTTTCCCCTAAAGCTTGTTTTAATTGTTGGGTGAAAACTACCATGAAAAAACAGATTGTATCTATCTTAGTTATGCTGGCACTGGTCAGTGCTATTGTCGGCATTGGTACCGCATCGACGGGAAATCAGAATAATACCACGCAGTCAGGTCTGAACAACAGTATCACCGTTAATGGATCTACAGCATCTCATACTGGTATTTCTTCAGCTCCAACTGGGATATACGGAACCGATAATCCATTATCGGCAAGTACAACGAGTGACTATAAAACTGCAATTTCAGCATTAACCTCCGGTCAATATAGCTATGGTCTTAATGCAGAAACCCACGGTACCGGAAGCGATGGGGTCGATGTATACACTGGAGGCCAATACAGCGATGGAGTCGATGCACTCACCTACGGTGATTCCAGCCATGGCGTCTATTCACAAACCATCGGTACTGGCAGCGATGGAGTCTATGCAAAAACCACCGGTCAAGGCAGCGTTGGAGTCTATTCACAAACCTCCGGCTCCCTCAGTAATGGAGTCAATGCATATACTTTCGGCTCCAACAGCAATGGTGTCTACGCAAAAACCACCGGCATCGGCAGCGATGGAGTTTATATATCCACCGCCGGCACCGGCAGTAGTGGGGTCGAAGCAGGTACCACCGGCCCTAACAGCGATGGATTCGATGCATTCACCGCCGGCTCCACTAGCCATGGAGTCTATTCACAAACCACCGGCTCCAGCAGTGACGGAGTCTATGCAAAAACCGGCGGCTCCACCAGCCATGGCGTCATTGCAGTCACCAATGGCCCCTCCTCCTATGGACTTTATGGAGCTACCAGCGGCGATAACAGCGATGGCGTTATTGCAGTCACCAGCGGCGCCAACGCCTTTGGACTCGTTGGATATACCTACGGCACCGGAGCATGGGGAGTCTATGCAAACAGCGACAAATCATACGGATTATATGCCAGTACCGGAGTTCCAAATGGGTACGGTATCTACACTCCCAATTATATCTACGCCAAGGGTACAAAGATTCCGAACTCCGACGTCGCCGAGTATATGCCGGTAACTGAGAATGTCACACCCGGTACTGTTATGGTCATCGGTAAAGGCGGGGTGCTCCATCCATCCTCGGTCGCAAACGATACCCATGTAGCAGGGATTGTTTCTACGGAACCGGGAGTCTCGCTCGGTGCTAAAGAGGGCGGGAATCCGGGAGAAGCGATTATTGCGGTTGCCGGCAGGGTGCCATGCAAGGTGGATGCATCCAATGGGCCGATTGAAGAGGGTGATCTTTTGACCACTTCCAATAACCCCGGGTATGCGATGAAGGCAACAGATCCAAAGATTGGAACCATCCTTGGCAAGGCGATGGGAACGCTGGAAAGTGGTACCGGGACGATCGAAGTCATTGTCACACTGCAATAAAGATGGAAAAAGATCAACAGAACTATTTTTTTGAATCCAATCAGGGCAGGAATAAATGTTTTTATTCTCCGCTCAAATGGTATTATTTATATATACTTTTATGACTGACCCCTCTCTTATTCAGGCTGGGGTTCCGTAGCAGTGATGGTGTTTCCATAGTGCAAACGATTTGATATACGGTTTCCCCTGAGCTTGTAGGTGAACCTAACATGAAAAAACAGATTGTATCTATCTTAGTTATGCTGGCACTGGTCAGTGCCATCGTAGGTATCGGTACCGCATCGACAGGAAATCAGAATAATACCACGCAGTCGGTGTTGAACAACAGTATCTCCGTTAATGGATCTGCAGCATCGCATCCTGATATTTCATCAGCTCCAACAGGGATATACGGAACCGATACTCAATTATCGGCAAGTACAACGAGTGACTTCAGAACTGCAATTACGGCATCCACCACCGGTTATGACAGCTATGGAATCACTTCAGTAGCCACCGGCCAATACAGCCATGGAGTCTATATCTCCACCTCCGGCCAATACAGCCCCGGTGTCGATGCATACACCACCGGCTCCGCCAGCAATTGCGTCTATGCAGTAACCACCGGCTCCAACAGCGATGGAGTCTACACAAAAACCACCGGCGCCACCAGCCATGGGGTCATTGCAGTTACCAACGGCCCCAACTCTTACGGACTCTATGGAGCTACCAGCGGTGATAACAGCGATGGCGTCATTGCAGTCACCAGTGGCGCCAACGCTTTTGGACTTGTTGGATATACCTACGGCCCCGGAGCGTGGGGGGTCTACGCAAACAGTAACCAATCATATGGATTATATGCCAGTACCAATGTTCCAAATGGGTACGGTATCTACACTCCCAACTATATCTATGCAAAAGGTACAAAGATTCCGAACTCGGATGTCGCCGAATATATGCCGGTAACTGAGAATGTCACT
>Ga0194039_1000007_pt1 | contig 159162 bp, 117 predicted proteins | sample JunL228m_MetaG_FD_148679 | JGI IMG/M metagenome (GOLD analysis project Ga0194039, IMG submission 148679) | Anoxic zone freshwater microbial communities from boreal shield lake in IISD Experimental Lakes Area, Ontario, Canada - Jun2016-L227-8m | ecosystem: Environmental > Aquatic > Freshwater >...
CAATATTAATAGTCGATGATGAAGAATCGGTGAGGGATTCTTTAAGCAACTGGTTTATTGAAGACGGCTACCAGGTGGAATGCGCAGAGAATGCGAAGATGGCGCTGCAACTTATCGAATCTTCCTATTTTGATATCGTCCTGACAGATATTAAAATGCCCGGCATGGACGGGCTGGAAATGCTCAGGAGGATTAAATCCCTCAGGAATGATGCAATAGTGATTGTGATGACTGCTTTTGCCTCTGTAAATACGGCTGTAATGGCCCTGAAGGATGGGGCATTTGATTATATCACAAAACCTTTTGATCCAGATGACCTTTCCCACCTGATCAGGAATGCTTCAAAACAAATCCTCCTGGCCCAGGAAAACGAAGCGCTTAAAAACAAAGTCGTTTCACTCGACAGCGTCGAAGACCTGATCGGGAACAGTGAAGCTATGAAGAAAGTGCTGAAGCAGGTTGAGAGTGTCGCACAGTCAAATTCTTCAGTCATTATAACAGGTGAAAGCGGAACCGGAAAAGAGCTGATTGCAAGGGCCATCCATGCAAACTCATCTCGAAAATATTATCCCCTTGTGAGTGTGCATTGCGGGGCGCTTACCGAAAGCCTGCTCGAAAGCGAATTGTTCGGCCACGAAAAAGGTGCTTTTACAGGGGCCATGTATAACCGTAAAGGAAGGTTCGAGATGGCCGACAGCGGGACCATCTTCCTCGATGAAATTGCAACCATATCTTCAAAGATGCAGATCGAACTCCTGAGGGTCCTTGAAACAAAGACTTTTGTAAGGGTCGGAGGGAACAAAGAAACATCCTCTGACTTCAGGGTTATATGCGCCACGAACAGGGACCTGAAAAGCATGGTAGAACAGGGCATTTTCAGGGAAGACCTTTACTATCGCCTGAATGTGGTGAATATTAATGTGCCTCCTTTGCGTGAGAGGATTGAGGACATTCCCCTGCTGGTCGATTATTTCATAAAAAAATATTGCTCCTCGATGAATAAACAGCCGATTACAATTGATGAGGCAGCTATGCAGAGGCTGGAAGAGTATCCCTTTCCCGGGAATATCCGCGAGCTTGAAAATATGATCGAAAGGGCTATTGTTATAGGAAACGGTAAAAAGATCACCTTAAAAGACCTGCCATTCGGGAAAGATATGCTCGATAATTCAATCGAAAGCCTTGACGATTTCGAGAAAACTTTTATCAGGCAGATCCTGAATAAATACAGCTGGAATATCTCCAGGACGGCCAAGGCGTTGAAAGTTGACAGGGTAACGCTTTACAATAAGATCAAAAAATATGATCTGAAGCCCGAGGAATAATAAGCCTCTTGGCGCACTGCCTCCTGTAACGCCTGACTGTAGTATATCTAACCTATCTTCTCCTAATGAACCAACAAAATATCACATTGATCAATTTTGGTTATTTGGGGAAGAATTTTCTTGAAAAGATTGCAGAGGCTGTTGGGCAGGAATTCAGGTATCCTGTAATTTTGAAAGAATCTCATTTGGATCTGAGCGAATTTTTCGACCCCGGAAGGAGGCAATACAACGGGAATAAAATTTTGCAGGCCCTTAACACCAGCCCCACACCCAAGGCATTTAAAACAATCGGGTTATTCAGCGTGGATCTTTTTATCCCTATCCTGACATATATTTTCGGGCAGGCCATGTTGAACGGACAAACAGGGATAGCTTCACTTTTCAGGCTAAGCAATGAACGTTACGGCATAGAAGCTGACGAAAAGCTGCTCCTGGAGAGGTTTACCAAAGAAGTGATCCATGAACTCGGCCACACTTTCGGATTGATCCATTGCATGGACCCTACCTGCGTGATGCGGTCAAGCACCTATGTTGAAGACATTGACCAGAAAAACCAGAAACTTTGTCACCACTGCCGCGAAAAGTTAACCGCGGTAATACCTGATCAGTTGGTTCGTTGAGCTGTCATGTTCCAGGGTCTTTTGTTGGTCATGGAGCTCAGGGATGATATTCATTGCCAATACCTTGCCCAGTTCCACCCCCATCTGGTCGAATGGATTGATTCCCCATATCACTCCCTGGGTATAAACCGCATGTTCGTACATGGCTACAAGCTTTCCCAGTATTTCAGGCGTAAGCCGGTCCATGAAGAAGGTCGAAGACGGGCGGTTACCTTCAAAGACTTTATGAGGAACGAGCCAGTCGGGAACACCTTCCTTCTTTACTTCGCCGGCGGTTCTCCCGAAAGCGAGGGCTTCTCCCTGTGCAATCATATTAGCCATAAGGTAATCCTGGTGAAGAGGAAGAGGGTTCAGTGAAGCCCTGAATCCTATAAAATCACAGGGAATTAGCGAGGTCCCCTGGTGGATCAGCTGGTAAAACGAATGCTGCCCGTTGGTCCCGGGCTCACCCCAGTAAACCGCACCGGTCTGGCATCCTGCAGGCGTTCCATCCAGGGTCACATGCTTCCCGTTGCTCTCCATTGTAAGCTGTTGCAGGTACGCAGGAAAACGCTTCAGGTAATTATCATAAGGCAAAACCGCCTGGGTTGCGGCTCCGAAGAAATCAATATACCATAAACCCAGTAAGCCCATGATCACGGGGATGTTCCTTTCAAAGGGCGTTGTGCGAAAATGCTCGTCCATCTGGTGAAAGCCATCCAGCATGCTATAAAAATTATCAGGGCCAATGGCGATCATTGTTGATAAACCGATGGCAGAATCCATGCTGTACCTGCCACCAACCCAGTCCCAGAAACCAAACATGTTCCGTGTATCAATCCCGAATGCACCCACCTCTTTTTCGTTTGTTGAAAGTGCAACAAAATGGCTGGCCACCGCCGTATCGTTATGCAGTTTTTCCAGCAGCCACTTTCTTGCAGTATGTGCATTGGTCATGGTCTCAAGCGTGGTGAATGTCTTTGAAGCAACAATGAAAAGAGTTTCCTCGGCCTGCAGATCCTGCACTGCTTCGGCAAAATCACTTCCGTCAATATTCGAGACAAAACGGAAGGTCAGGTTCCGTTGTGCGTAGAATTTCAGGGCTTCATATGCCATTACCGGGCCAAGATCCGAACCCCCGATGCCGATATTCACTATGTTCCTGATCGTTTTGCCTGTAAAGCCTTTCCATTCCCCGCTGCGTATGCTGTTGGCGAAACCGGCCATTTTCTCCAGCACCTCATGAACATCAGGAACCACGTTATGCCCGTCAACCATGATGCATGATCCCTTTGGGGCCCTGAGTGCAGTATGCAGAACGGCCCTGTTCTCGGTGATGTTGATCTTTTCGCCCGAGAACATGGCATTGATTTTTTCGCCCAGGCCTCTTTCCGCGGCCAGGTTTACCAGGAGGTACAGGGTCTCAGCAGTAATGCGGTGCTTTGAATAATCAAAATAAATACCGAGCTCATTTACAACAAAACGGTTCCCTCTCTCTGCATCGCCTGCGAACAAAGACCGTAACGAGGTGTTCCTGATTTCCCTGAAATGAAGCTCCAGGCCTTTCCAGGCCGGTGATTCAACTAATACGTTTTCCATAGAGGATTTTATGTTTTTACTTGGCCAGGGTGCTTAAAGCAGTCTGCCATGCCGGGCGGGCTGTTGCCCAGTTGCCTTTGAAGTATTTTGGGCTGATGTTGGATTCGAGCGTCCCTGCTATGCCGGCAACGCTTTTCACGGTTTTGGCAGTCTTCGCATCCTTGACCCATTTATCTTTCACCTTTCCCCAACCTGCATCCATAGCCGCAGGAAGCAATCCGCCCTCCAACGTCTGTAAGGCTGAAGACGCACCGGCAGCATCCGATACATTACCCACTTTGTTCACAAAATCAGTCTTGTTTTTCTTAAATGAATCGGTGAAGGCATTATCGGAGATACCGTTGGTAAGCTGCCCGATCAGGCTGCCGATATTAGCCTGGCTCGCAGCTTTTGTGGCTTCGGCAGTCACACTTTGTCCGGCTTTATTTACATCGGTGGTTGTCGGAACTTTAAGGTTCTGTGCCTGCATTCCAAATGCAAAAAGGACCAGGCAGATTAACGACACTGTTGTTCTCATGGTTTTCAGATTTTTTGGATTAACAATTATAATATGGTAAAGATAAGAAAATCTTCAAAATTTAAATGCAAAGGCCCCGGGAGGCCGTAATCATTAATGCCGTATCACCGGTTCACGGGAGATCAGGCTGGAACCTTAAAATATTTTACCCTGAATTTCAATGCCACATTGACCAGGGCTATAAGCACGGGAACCTCCACCAGGGGCCCGATCACGGCAGCGAAAGCTTCTCCCGAATTGATCCCGAAAACGGCAATGGCAACTGCTATCGCAAGCTCGAAATTATTGCTGGCAGCCGTAAACGATAGCGTTGCCGATTGTTCATATGTTGCCCCTGCTTTTTTGCTCATCCAGAACGAAACCAGGAACATGATCACAAAATAGATGCATAACGGGATTGCAATGCGAACGACATCCAACGGTATCCTGATGATATACTCCCCTTTCAGCGAAAACATCACCAGTATGGTGAAAAGCAGGGCGACCAGGGTAAGCCTGCTGATCCTTGGGATAAATTTAGTGCTGTACCATTCTTTGCTTTTCACCCTGATAAGTATAAACCGTGTAAAAAAACCGGCCAGGAAGGGTATGCCAAGGTAAATGAAAACACTTTTTGCAATTTGTGCTATCGTGATATTCTCAACTATGCTGTTTGTCGGAAGCCCGAACCAGGAAGGTAAAACAGCAATAAAAAGCCAGGCATAAAAAGAGAAAAACAAAACCTGGAAAATGGAATTTAAGGCTACGAGCCCTGCACAATATTCACTATCGCCTTTTGCCAGCTCATTCCACACGATCACCATGGCAATGCAGCGGGCCAGGCCTATCAGGATCAGGCCATACATATAGTCAATATTGAACTGCAGGAAAATGATGGCCAGGAGGAACATTAATATGGGGCCGATGAGCCAGTTCTGCAACAGTGATAAACCAAGCACCTTTGTGTTCCGGAACACATCGCCCAATTCCTCATATTTGACTTTGGCCAGGGGCGGATACATCATCACAATAAGTCCGATGGCTATCGGGATGTTCGTTGCTCCCGACGACATGGAGTTCCAGAAGCCGGCAATACCGGGAAAAAGCCATCCCCATCCAACGCCTGCGGCCATAGCCAGAAATATCCATAAGGTAAGGTAACGGTCTAAAAAATTCAATCTTGTCTTCATAATTTATAACCTTGGTTCATGTATGATTCCCGGGGCAATCCGGTCCAGGTAAAAGCTGTTAAATCCCGATCTGATCTCATCCCTAACCCTGCGGAATACCGGCATCACCTCGTCAGCCGACCCAACAGCATCTGTAGGATCGTCAAACCCGATATGGAGCCGGTTCTTTACATTTCCCATGAAGGCGGGACAGGTTTCTTTCGCACCTCCGCATACCGTGATAACGAAATCAAAAGGCTCGTCAAGGAAGAGATCAACACTTTTCGGCCTGTTTTGCGAAATATCAATTCCGGCTTCCTTCATCACCGCCACAGCGAAAGGATTAACCGCAGGAGCCGGATTGGTGCCTGCAGAAAAAACTTCCAAACGAGGGTCAATGGATCCCAGGAACCCTTCGGCCATCTGGCTACGGCATGAATTCCCGGTACATAAAATCAAAATTCTCATCTATCGGCTGTTTAAGTTTGACCCAGAAAGGTTGAATGATTGATAATAATAATGGCGCAAATATAAATCATGTTTATCAAATAACGTATAAATACGTTATAAAATATTACCCCTTATTATTTTGAAACGAGAATTTTCCCGGTAAGATTTCCTCTTGAAGTCCTGGCCTCAAGTAAATATTCCCCGTCTGAAAGGCCTGAAAGAATAAACGTAGCTGTCAGAAGTTCATCATTTTTCGAGCCTTTCACTGACTCTGACCTCAGGATATTTCCGTTCAGGTCGTACAGCAGCAATTGGAATAGCCCGGGTGCTTCGGCCCACAGTTTGTCTTTAGCCGGATTAGGCCCGTATCTCATCCAGGGTGGTATTTCGGAGGCCACCGGCCTGATTCCTCCCGTACCCGGGTGATACAGGCCGGTTCTCTGGAACCATATATTCAACCGGTCGTTGCGGGTATCTCCCCAAACAGCGCTCATGGTGTCATCGGCCATCACCACATTCATAAAATCATTTCCTTTTCCTGTGAGAACCTGGTTAAAACCGATTACCGTGTCGGAGATCCTGAAATTTGCCGAAAAATGCAGTGAATCGTGCCATCGTACTGCGCCATATATCTCGTAGGAAGTGGCATAGCCTGTGTCGGGGGCATGCCTCCGGTCGCGCCATGCTGAAATAAGGTCACCGCCGGGACTGAATCCTGCCCAGGCCAGTTCCTGCATTCGTCCGTTACCCACCGGGTCATCGTTGACGCGTACGGTGTCATTCCAGGTAACTCCACCGTTATGCGATTCAATCATCACAACATCCGGATCGCCGAACATCGTGGAAATGCGGAAAAATGCCAGATGGGTTGGATTTACAGGGTCGGCGACCAGGCGGTAGCCTTTTTTCGAAAGCGTATCGGTCACACCTGCTGCACCAATAACCACCGGGTGATAATCAAAAGAGGCCCCGCCATTGGCTGAGCTTGCAAGGATGAACCTGGGGAAAAGGCTCTGTGTGGTCTCCCAGCTGGGATAAATGGAATAGAACATCCCGTTTGAACCGGTCTCAGGAGCTGCCATCGGCCCAGCAATATAAGGCCCGACCATCCAGTTCAGCGTATCGAGATAACGCCAGCTTTCCCAGCTTTGCCCGGCATCGATTGAACGAATGAAGTAAGGCCGGTTCGGAGGGGCAATCCAGGGAGCCGGTTTGCTTGTGACATACATCCTCCCGTTGTAGGCACCGCCTGAACGGTCAATAGTGAGCCAGGGCCGGTCGATAGGCTTCTCCGGGCCGTCGTCCAGGGCATCTATCACCTTTCTCCGCTGGCTCCAGTTTAGCCCGCCATCCGCAGACTTCACAACATAAACAGCGCCTGAATCCGGACTTTTTCTGTAATCCACGTAGGCAAGAAAAAGGTTCCCCGAAGCATCGAAAGCCAGTGAAGGGTCGGCCGAAGTGAAATTAGGGGAAGCATGAGGAACACTCTTCGCTGGGCTCCAGCTTCGCCCGCCGTCAAATGTTGCCGATGTCTTGATCGCAATTTGCTGGAAAGGGATATAACCCATCCAGGCGACAACCAGGTGCGAAGGATTCGCCGGATCAATGGCAAGATAGGGTTCCCCGTCGAAAAAAAGGCCCTGCGAGAGGTTGATGTTCTGTGAAGAGACCATCAATGCTGAAAAAATGAAAGCGATGAAAAAAAATATACGCATAAAAAACGCTTCTCCCATGATTGACCCCGCCTGCCTGAACTGCCTCAATACCCGGAAATATGATAATTACGAAGATTCGGCTTCAAGCGAATCTACCAGCTCAGCCATCAAGGCAAGCAGCCTCTTTGACTTAGCCTTACCCAGGCGTTTTTCGAATTCGGCAGCCAGTTCGTTGTTTGTTTCCCATATCTTCAACAGCGTGTCTGCACCTTTGTCGGTGAGTGAAATAATGTTGCAGCGGCTGTCCTGTTCGTTATGCTGAATGGTAATGAGCTCATTTTTTAACATCTCCTGTACAAGCTTGCTCATGGCCTGTTTTGAAACTTTTGCCCGTTTTGCCATCCCGCTGTTTGACACCCCGTCAAGCCCGATGGTGAACAAGAGGTGGATATGGCTCGGGCCCATATGCTCAAGCCCCATCCTGGGCAACAAATCATCGTCGATTTTTACAAGGTACCTGTAAAGTAAGTAGATCTGCCGGCCAAAACTTTCACTTTTTGCAGGCATCCGTTCAAGTAATTTTTTCTTTACTGATTTTGAAAGCATTGTAAATTTTATATAAATTTGGTCAACTACATTGTCGATATTTCGTCAACTTAGTTTACTTTTGCAAAAATATAAAAAAGTATTTACATGGCCACCGAATCCGTAAAAGAACCTAAATCAGGTAAAAAAATATTACCCCGGATCATAATAATAACCGTGGTTGTCATAGGCCTCACATACCTTGCAAAAGAGGTTTGGCATGCCATCAATCATGAAGAGACCGATAATGCCCAGGTGGAAATGCGGCTTGTCCCTATTTTGTCAAGGGTATCAGGTTATGTGAGCAAAATCTATGTTGATGACTATGCGAATGTCGCCAAAGGGCAGCTCCTTATGGTGGTTGATTCAACGGAATTGCAGCTGCAGCTTGACGAAATGCGGGCCGATTTCAGCCAGTCCCTGTCTGACATTGAAAATGCAAAGGCATCCCTCACCAATGCCGATGCATCGCTTTCCTCGGCAAAGTCCAACCTCGAAGTGATCAGGATCAGGCAGTCCAAGGCAGCCAATGACCTGAACCGCGATAAAAAATTGTTTGAGGGGAACGCTATCACCAAACGGCAGATCGACGACTCACAATCGAATTTCGATGTTACAACCAAACAGCTGGAGACAAGCCAGCTTGACGTAAAGGTGGCCGAAACGCGGCTGGAAGTGCTCAGGTCGCTGGTAGGCAAGGCCCAGGCCCAGGCCGATATCAAAAAAGCACGTATCGAACAGCAGAAGCTGAAACTCTCCTATTGCAGGATCTTTGCAATTGCCGACGGGAAACTGGGGAAGCGGAATATCGACGAGGGGCAGTTCATCCAGTCGGGCACCCCTCTTGTTACTATCGTGAACAGCGAAAGCCAGTGGGTGATAGCAAACTTTAAGGAGAACCAGGTAAAGAACATCCATGTGGGGCAGATCGTGGAAATCAAAATTGACGGTTATCCAAAGCTCCAGGTGCAGGGCAAGGTCATTTCCCTGTCAGAGGCGACAGGCGCCAGGTTTTCTCTGCTTCCGCCCGATAACGCAACAGGAAATTTTGTAAAAGTCACCCAGCGGATCCCGGTGCGAATCGAGATCATAGACGCCGCTAAATACAAGGATGTGCTGAGAGCAGGGATGAGCGTGGTTGTTTCTGTTCCTATCTGATCGCGCCAATGCAGTACCTCAGCAAAACGGCGAAGGTTATCATCGCACTCACCACCATTTCGGCGGCCATCATGGAGCTGATCGACACTTCCATCGTGAATGTCGCCCTGAACCAGATGGCCGGCAACCTTGGAGCTTCCATTGAGGATATAGCCTGGGTGATCACTTCCTACGCCATCGCCAATGTGATCATCATCCCCATGACAGGATTTCTTGCAGCCTTTTTCGGAAGGCGCCGTTATTATATGGCCTCCATTATCATCTTTACCATAGCTTCTGTTTTCTGCGGAATGTCCACCTCCCTTTGGCAAATCGTATTATGGCGTTTTGTCCAGGGGCTTGGCGGGGGCGGGTTGTTGTCAACATCCCAGTCCATCCTCTTCGAGACCTTCCCGGGCAAGCAGAGGGGCCTTGCGGCAGCCCTGTTCGGAATGGGTGTGGTCCTCGGGCCCACCCTGGGACCCACGGTAGGCGGGCTGATCATCGACAGCTATTCCTGGCCGCTTATTTTCTATATCAACGTCCCGTTTGGCATCCTGGCAAGTATCCTCACCTACCGCTTCATTCCAAGGGGGTTCGACATCCATATAAAACCCAGGATAGACTGGAGCGGCATTTTCCTGCTTACCATTGGGGTAAGCGCCCTGCAGTATGTTCTTGAAAGAGGGGAATATGAAGACTGGTACGATTCCAAACTGATCATCTGGCTCACCGTAATTGCAGTGGTAGGCCTGGTTACCTTCGTCTGGTGGGAACTGAAACAGAAAGAACCTGTCGTCAACCTCCGTATTCTCAAGGACCGGAACCTGGCGCTTACCACCCTTCTCACGTTCATCGTAGGGTTTATTTTGTTCACCTCGGTTTTTATCTTCCCCCTGATGCTGCAACGGGTACTTGGTTATACGGCTTATGAAACCGGGCTGACCCTTCTGCCCGCATCCATCCTTTCTCTCTTTTTCATGCCCTTCATCGGCAAGGCGCTGCAGGCCGGGACGCCTCCCAAACTTTTTGTCGGCATAGGGTTTATCTTTCTCATTGGCTTTGGCATACTGATGTCAAGGGCCGACCTGAATGTGTCCTCTGGTTTCTTTGCCCTGCCGCTGATGATCAGGGGTGCAGGGCTGGCCTGCCTTTTTGTTCCCTTGAATGCCATGGCTGTCGCCGGATTACAGCCCCGCGATATCCCGCAGGGGGTCGCTTTGAACAATATGATGCGGCAGATGGGCGGATCTTTCGGCATTGCAATAATCAACAACTATGTGGCTCACCGTGTCGCAGTTCACCGCATGGACCTGATAAGCAATATTTACAACGGCAGCCAGCAATTTGCAGAGCGTTACAACCAGGTGTACCAGGGTTTACAGGCCAAACTTCCGTTTGCAGCCAACCTGCAAAAGCAGACCTGCCAGGTGATAGAAGGGGCTGTAATGAAGCAGACTTTTATGCTGAGTTACCTTGACGCTTTTCTTTACGCAACGCTTTTCATCCTGATTGCCTTCCCGCTTATCTTCATCACAAAGAACAGGAGGATTGGCGGGGACCAGGTGGCGGCGGCAAGTGAAGCGCATTAGAACTTCGAATATTGAACATTGAAAATCGAATTATGAATGAAAAAGTTTAGACAATTGACCGGAATGAGAATCCTGTTATCGGTAGCCGTAATTTTCCTTTTGATCAATGCGTTGCCGGCCCAGGAGATCCCTGTGCCTTCAACTTTGAAACTGCTCGTGGGGCAGTCATTTCAGAAGTATCCCAAAGTGGGTGAAATGAGCGAACTCGTGAGGATGAGTGAAGTGAAGGTCAATCTTGGAAAAGCAGGATACTGGCCGGTTGCAGGTGCAAACCTGTCATACAACCGTCTTTACCCGACTCCGGCCATCGAGATCCCCATGGGTTCCACGGTACAGTCCTTCAAAGTGGCGCCTGCCGACAATTACAACGCCTCTGTAAGCCTGGCCCAGCCAATCCTTGATCTGCGCACACCGGCTGCCGTAAACAAGGCAAAAAGCGATCTCTTAACATCCAAAGACAATCTTGAGAGCTTCAAAATCCAGCTCGCATACCAGGTAGCCCAGATCTATTATTCCATTATCTTCCTGAATAAAAGCCTGGTGGTCCAGAAAGAACAGATCAGCCTTCTGCAATCCACCCTGCAACAGATCGACGTGAAAGTAAAGAACGGCGATGCACTTACCTATGACCTGGTTTCAACCCAGGTAAAATACACCAATGCCGAAAACTTTTACACCGACCTAGTAACCCAGCTCAACAAACAGTATAATATGCTTGGGATGCTGACAGGAAGTACCGGAACGGGCTACCTGATCGATACCGTCGTTAACCAGTCCACATTCAGGATAACAACCGGCTCCCTGTTCACCCTGGCCTTTCAGAACAACCCGGAACTCAGGATTGCCGGGGATAAGATCCGGTCGGCGGGATGGGACATTGTTTCTGCCAACCGTTTACGGATGCCCCTGCTCAATTTCCAGGCCGGGCTGGGTTATAAAAACGGCTTCATGCCCGAGATCGATGCAGTGACCTTCAACTATGCAGTCGGTGTTGGCCTCACGATCCCCATCATTCCGGCAAGCCGCCCCGGTCTGCAAAAACAGCTTGCCACGATCAGCCTCAATTCCTCGAAACTGGCGCTCGAATCACAGAAAGTAAACCTGAACAAGGACCTGCTGAACTCCCTCGACGACATTCAGAAAAACATGAAAAAACTGGCCAGCGCCGATACCCTGATCAGCCAGGCCCAGCTGGCCATGGACCTTGCTGCAGACCGCTATAAATACGGGGTTATCACCAACCTTGACCTGCTTACATCCATAACCAATTATAAGGATGCCCAGCTTAGCCGCCTGCAGTATGAATACAACCTGCTTCTCTCCAGGATGGAATTATGCAGGCTTTCAGGCGTCATATGGTGGTAAAATAAAGGGCGGCCTGATTATCAGGGCACTATTTATTGGCGGAATTTTAGTTTGATCAATCCACAGGCAGCTTTTGTATTATCTTTATCCATAATTAAAACCGAAAACCATGATCTATTACATAAAACTTTACCTGGCCACCCTGGCTGTATTTTTTGCCACCGATATGGTTTGGCTTGTTTTCGTTGCCCGTTCATTTTATAAAAAATACCTGGGATACCTGATGGCGCCAACGGTTAACTGGGCCGCCGCAATAATTTTCTACCTTCTGTTTATAGTCGGGATACTCGTGTTTGTTGTGCTTCCGGGGGTTAAAGAAAATTCCCTTCCAAACACGATTTTCAGGGCCGTGCTATTCGGGCTTATCACATATGCCACCTATGACCTTACCAACCTTGCGACAATCAACCAATGGCCGCTTGTAATCACCCTGGTTGACCTGGTTTGGGGGATGGTACTTTCTACCATAGTGAGTGTTGCATCATACTTTATTGCCAGGTGGCTTTAGCCTTTTTGTAAGCCTGCAACAGCATTATCAGCAAAACACGGCCTGCTTTATTTTGCCTCCTTCACTTCAACAACTTCATACATTTTCTTCCCATTCTCTACGATGGGTTGATAATAGGTCTCCCCTACCTGCACGTAAGTTACTTCGCCGATTTTCACTTCTTTCCCTCCTTCAGGAAGATTTTCAACTATCGAACCAGCAGTTGGTGGGACAACCGTATACACCTGGCCTGATTTCTCATAATATGTACCACCATAATAATAATTGTTGGTGGTTTCATTTATGACCACCGTTTGGGAACCCTGCGGCAGGGTTGTAATGGTTGCTCCGACCGGGGCGGGTACGACGGTATAACCACTGCCGGAGGGCACATAATACACACCCTGGTCATAATAATATTGCTGGCTTGCAACAGTAACAGCGATAGCGGTGGCTGTCATGGCAGCAATCATAAAGCCAACAGGATGCCAGACCGGGCCCCAACGGTAAGGAGTATAGGGATGATATGCGTATGGATGGTAGCAATAATAAGCATGCCCGCCATAAGCATAGGGGGGCCGCGGATAAGGCCTTGGATTGGCTACAACAACAGTGCTCCTGTTGACATTGACATTAACATTCTTGCTGTTGTCAATATTCACATTCTTCTTGCTGTTGTCAATATTTACATTGTTCCCGCTTACATTGGTTTTATTCCCGGTTGAAACATTGGTCTTATCACCGGTCGAGACTTTGATATTGTTCCCGCCTGAAACCTTGGTATTATCCCCGGCCGAAACTTTGTTGCCGCCGGGTTTCGCACCTGGCGTTCTTTGTTTTGTCCCGCCCTGACCCGGCCTGCCAGTATTGCCAGCAGGTTTTGCAACATTCTGTCTTCCCTGGCCCTCTCCTGCTCCCCGGCCTTCTCTTTGTGCATTAGCTGAAACAGGTGTAAGAACGGCCAGTAAACTCACGCAGAGGCCAATGCAGATTAATCTTAAACTGAATCTTGTTTTCATAATTTACTTTAAAGGTTTTGAGATGAAAGGTACATTCTGCAGGATCTTCATACGGATTGTTGTCAGGATATAATTTTCTATCTGGTAAAACTGCGTGGCCACAATACCGTCTGAAATTGTTTTGACCTTGCCGTAGTAAATAACGATAAGATCATCGGTCTTTTTCTGGAGAGCAATGACTTTCTTTGTCCACTCGTCGGCCTGAACGGGGGTAAAATCAAAATAATGGTCGGCATACTGCTTGAGGAGGTCAATACGCTCCCTGCCAAGCGCCTTGCGCTGGGTTTCATATAGGTCATAAAGTTTCCAGAACGCATCCTTTTGTGCAGGGGTTACCTTAACAAATTCAGCAACAACGGCTTTTTTATCCTTGCCGAACGCAGCCTGCACCAGGTCAATTTCTTCTTTGTTCGATTGGGCCCATGCAAATGAGCTTACAAATAGCACTGCAATAAGAAAGATGTACTTTTTCATAATGTTTCGCAATTTTATACGTGTTGTTATTTAGTAACAAATATAGTAATTTATAATTCACAAATTTTTCAGGATAAAGGGTGCCATTTGCGATCAGGGAACGCGCTGCATGTGCTTTCTGACAGCGGAAATTCTTGGAAAATAAGTTTACATTTGTACCGGTTATCTGTCACAAACCCATGAAAGGGATATTTACTTCGCTTTTCTTCCTGCTTCTCAGCTTATATGGCTCCAGCGGCAACCGGGTCCAGATCTCGTCGCCTTTCCCACTTACAGCTTCGGCCAGGCTCATATCATCAAACATCGACCATACGGTTATTCAACCGGCTCCTGGCAGCGATACCCTCCTTGCAATTGCTCAGCAGAAGGATACCACGGTCACTGCCGGGGCCGGTCATAAAACCGAAGATGTATACAAATGGCCGGCCGATTCGCTGGTCTCAGCGAAACTTCATAAGTGGCAGGACTGGAAATTCGGGGTGCTGATCCATTGGGGCATCTACAGCGAATGGGGAGTGGTTGAAAGCTGGAGCCTTTGCCCGGAAGACGAGGGCTGGTGCCAGAGACGCGGGCCCTATTCGGCCGACTGGTATACGTATAAGACCGCTTACGAGAACATCCGCAAAACATTCAACCCGGTGAAGTTCAATCCTTCAAACTGGGCAAAAGCCATGCATGATGCCGGCATGCAATATGTTGTGTTCACCACCAAGCACCATGACGGCTTCTGCATGTTTGATACCAAATACACCGATTACCGTATCACCGATCCCGCATCGGCCTTCTCAAAGAACCCGCTCAGCAACGTGGTCAAAGAGGTGTTTGCAGCCTTCCGGCAGCAGGGAATGGGGATTGGCGCTTACTTCAGCAAGCCCGACTGGCATTGCCCCGATTACTGGTGGCCTTACTTTCCCGTGTTCGACCGTAACGTGAACTATGACCCTGCAAAGTATCCTGAACGCTGGAAATCCTACCAGAAGTTCACTTTCAACCAGCTTGATGAGATCACCAGGGAATATGGCAAGATCGATATCCTTTGGCTGGATGGCGGATGGGTAAGGCCGGCCGGTTCCCTCGATGAGGAAACCCAGCCATGGCTCGGGAAACGGCAGTGGACACAGGATGTTGACATACCTTCCATTGCAAGAATGGCACGTAAGAACCAGCCGGGGATCCTCATCGTAGACCGCACGGTACACGGGGAATTCGAGAACTACCAGACCCCCGAACAGCAGATCCCTGAGACCATCCCGGCCTATCCATGGGAAAGCTGCATAACGCTGGGCGACTCCTGGTACAGCACAGGCCCGGGGGAACATTACAAATCAACGAACTGGGTCATCCATACACTGATACAGATTGTAGCCAAAGGCGGGAATTTCCTTCTGGGCATAGGTCCGGATAAAACAGGTGAACTCATGCCCACGGTATATGAGAGGTTGAAGGAAATAGGCGTGTGGACGAAATTGAACGGAGAAGCTGTTTACAACAGCCGTCCGCTTGCCCCATACCAGGTTGACAACATTTGCTACACCCAAAGCAAGGATGGCAAAACAAGGTATATGTTTTACCTGGTAAAGGAAAATGATCCCCTTCCCTCCTCAGTTGAGCTGCCCTCCGGGTTCGCCGGGAAAGCGCATGAAATAAGGGTACCCGGTCATCCGCAGTCATTAAAGATCCAAACGAAACAGGGAAGGAAGATGGTAATGCTTCCAAAATCACTCCTGGAGAAAATGTCAGCTACACCTGCGATCGTGTTCAGTATTAAAACTTCTGATTAAATACTATGAAAAAAATTGCTTTACTCGCAGCCTGCCTGTGCTTTGCCGTCTTGCAAACCCCGGCTCAGAAAAACAGCACGGTTTCAGGGAAAATTTTCTGGAAAGAAGATTTTTCATCAGGGAAAATACCCGAAGGATGGATCAGCAAAGCCGTCAACGACAGCAACGTGGTATGGGAATGCACCAACCAGCCATTCCCGGGATCCTATGGGCGTGATCAGCAGACTCCTCCGATTGCTTCAAAAAGCGGGGGCTTTCATATGCAGTTTTCACCTGCGGTAAGGGTCGACAGGCTATACCGGAAGTGGGAAAAGAAAGGGATCTGGCCTGATGCGTATTTTCAGACTACGGCTATCGACTGTTCAGGAAAAACATCAGTGGTACTTACGTTCATGCAAAACTTCATGTGGAACGACTGGGGAAAAGTGAGGGCCGACGGAGGATTATTTGTAGGTGTATCAAACAACGGCGCCGACTGGAAGGAATATGAAGTGCGGCAGGGGATAGCATCTGAAGCCGATTGCCCCAATCCCATGGCGGTGGAATTGAACATCACCCAGACCGCTGCCATGCAGAAGACGGTCTACCTGAGGTTTTACTGGAAAGGGATCTATGCATGGTACTGGATGGTGGATGACATTCAGCTTGCCGAAGCCCTGCCGGCCGACCTGCTGGCATCATCGCTCGCTTCCCATAAACAAACCGGCAATACGTTTTCAACCGCTGACGTGTTCAGGTTTAAGGTTGTAAACCTTGGTTCGGCCCCGGTTAAAAAACCCTTTGATTGCTGGCTTAAGACCGATAACCGGGAACCGGTAAAGGTCAATGTGCCGTTCAGTGAGAAACATGAACTGGGTATCATCGATACGGTTCTGGTTGAATTTCCCCCTGCCGACCTTACCGATTACGGCATTCACAGGATCAGGTTTTATACCTCCCTGCCCGAAGATGCACGAAAGGAAAATGACACCCTGTCAATGGAGTTGTATTCCCGGGCTTACCAGCTTGGCAATGTTACAGGGTTCACCTGGTCGGGGGAGATTTTCACTTTTGAATGCAATCATGCCCGTGTGCAGGTCCGATTCTGCAGGGATGATATCTTCCGGATACAGATGGCTTACGACGGCATATTTACAAACCCGGCAGGGAACGATATTGTGATCCATCCGCCTTCAGGAAATGTGAAAGTGCAATTTTTGGAAAAAGAAGGGTATTACCTGATGACCACATCGGCAGTGGCTCTTCGTGCCTATGCCAAACCCCTGAGGTTCGCCATGTATAAACCCGATAACAAGACCCTCATTTGGGAAGAGATCGGCGGGCTGACCTATGGAAAGGAAACAGTGCAGTACCTGAGCAGGGGTAAAAACGAATATTTTTACGGGGGCGGAATGCAGAACGGCAGGTTTTCTCACAGGGACAAAACGATTTTGCTTCGTATCGACTGGAACTGGGAGGAAGGCGGAGCGCCCAATCCTTCTCCTTTTTACATGAGCACGAAAGGTTACGGGGCCTTACGGAATACCTATGCGCCCGGGGAGTATGCGTTTACCGACACTTTGAAGTTGTCGCATTCCGAAGCCCGTTTTGATTGTTATTATTTTGCGGGCGGATCACTTAAGGAAATCCTTAATGCCTATACCGATATTTCAGGCAAGCCGTTTCTTCCGCCGCGGTGGGCGCTGGGCATGGGCGATGCGAACTGCTATAACCGGGGGGCAAAAAAAGGCCACAACATAAGCGGTCATAACGGTACCACCCCTGATGTTATTTCTTTGATTGCCGACCAGTATATTGCCAATGACATGCCCCGGGGCTGGATACTGCCCAACGACGGTTATGGCTGCGGTTATACCAAACTCGATTCGGTGATTGTGGAATTGCGTAAGAGAGGTTTTCACACCGGACTGTGGACCGAGAACGGGGTTGAAAAGATCGCCCGGGAAGTGGGCCAGTACGGGAGCCGCTTATGCAAACTGGATGTGGCCTGGGTTGGCGAGGGGTATAAGTTTGCCATTGACGGATGCCGTTCAGCTTATGAAGGGATAGAGAACAACAGCGATGCCCGCGGTTTTGTGTGGTCGGTATGCGGCTGGGCAGGCACCCAGCGTAATTCGGTGGTATGGACCGGCGACCAGAAAGGAAGCTGGGATTACATCCGCTGGCATATCCCAACCGTTACCGGCTCCGGGCTTTCGGCTCAAAACTGCGCCACCGGCGACGTTGACGGCATCTTTGCCGGGAGTGACAAGACCTTCACACGCGACCTGCAATGGAAATGCTTTACCCCGGTGTTCATGTCCATGTCGGGCTGGGCTCCTAAAGATAAGCAGCCTTATATCTATGGCGAACCCTATACCTCTGTCAACCGCAAATACCTCCGCCTGAAACTCCGGCTTACACCCTATATGTACAGCCTCTGCTATGAAGCCAGTGAAACAGGAGTTCCTGCCGTGCGTGCCCTGGTCCTCGAGTATCCTGAAGACCCCGTTGCCCTGGGTACAGCAACCCGCTACCAGTTCCTGCTGGGAAAAAATTTCCTGGTGGCCCCGGTGTACCGGGATGAAGAAAAGCGCGACAGCATATACCTGCCCAGGGGCAGATGGTTCGATTACTGGGACGGCAAGGTTTATGAAGGAAAAACCTGGTTAAACGCATATCCGGCCCCCCTCGGTAAATTGCCCCTTTTCGTGAGGGCGGGTTCCATCATTCCCATGTACCCTCAGATGAATTACGACAACGAACGTCCGGCCGACACTCTTACGCTCGATGTCTATCCAGGACAGGGTGCTGAATTCACCATGTTCGAAGACGAAGGTTCCAACCGGGAATACAGGGAAGGGAAGTTTGCGCTTACCCGTCTCTCGGCCTCATGCGATGCTTCAAACAGGGTCACTGAAATTAATGTCGGCCCTGCAAAAGGGGATTACAAAGGGAAGCTGCAGTCCAGGGCTTATGTTATTGCGGTTCACAGTTCTGATGTTCCCAAACAGGTGCTGATCCCTGGCATTAAAATCCGGGAATGCAAATCAGCCGAAGTTTATAATAAAACTTCAAAGGGCTGGTACTTCCGTGAATCCGGGGAAAACGGGGTAATCTGCATTAAAACACCTGTAATGACAACCGGCAGGGATCTGAAGATTAGCCTGAAGTACTGATTACGAAATCAATTACCTTTGCCTTCCTTTATCACCCTTAAGGCATGAATAAATTTTCTCTCTTCGGCATTATTATCGTTCAGATCGCCCTGGTCTGTTATTCCATTTCAATAATCACCGAACAGAGGAAAAGACTGGTCTCCGGCCTGGTGCTTTCATTCCTGACCACTGGTGTGGTATTTGACATCATTGCCACAACCTTTATGATACTGGGCTCAAGCCGGGGGTTATTTACACTTCATGGAATACTCGGTTATTCATCCCTTCTGGGCATGTTCACCGATGCAATTGTTATATGGCGTTTTTACAGGGCCAATCCCCCGGGCACGGCAGTATCGCGCCTTGTCCACTTGTTCTCAAGGTTTGCCTATATCTGGTGGATTGCCGCATATATTACAGGCGCATTGCTGGTAGCACTGCGGCATGCGTGATTGAAGGAAAAGCCGGCCTGTTGTTTTGCCTGGTCTTCCACCCCGAAAGTAAAATTCTAAGAGCGTATGGTAATGTTGATCAACTTAAAAATTTCAATATCTGAACTGTCATGAAAAAGAAAATATATAAAGTCACCGTTTTAAGAATTCTCCAAATCCTTGTCATTATGCTTTCCATAAACTCAACAGCTTATTCAAAAACAAAAGCTTCAGCCATTAAAGAAGAAACCGTCACCTATAAAACCGATGGTGTTACTTGTATAGGGTTTATTGCCTGGGATGAAAACATTAAAGGGAAACGGCCGGTTGTTCTCGTTGTTCACGAATGGTGGGGGCTGAACGATTACACGAAAATGCGGACAAGAAAACTGGCAGAGCTTGGCTACTTTGCTATGGCTGTCGACATGTTCGGCAACGGGAGAATTGCGGCTGATCCAAAGGAAGCACAGGAATGTACCAGGCTTTTCTACAATAATCCGCAATTGTCAAAAAGCAGGCTGGACGCCGCAATTAATAAAATTAAAGAATTTCCCCGGGCTGACCCCGATAATATAGCTGCAATCGGGTATTGTTTCGGAGGGTCAGTTGTGCTTAACTCGGCAAAACAGGGTGCCGGCCTCAAGGGTGTCGTAAGTTTTCATGGCGGTCTCGGAGGCGCACCGGTCATCAAATCCTTATTGAAAGCCAAAGTACTCGTATGCCATGGAGGAAGTGACAAGTCTGTTTCACGGCACGATGTTGATGCATTCAGGCATCAGATGGATTCCATTGGTGCTGATTATGCCTTTAAAGTATATCCAAATGCGACTCATGCCTTTAGCAATCCTGATGCTACCATGCTGGGGAAAAAATTCAATCTTCCTATTGAATACAATGCAACAGCCGATCATGATTCCTGGAATGACATGAAAGAGTTTTTACAAGGACTGTTCAGGAAATAAAGAGAATTACGGGAATACCCGTCGTAACGTTTACTTACGATGGCAGCGGCGGCAATATGAATGATGTTGTTATATCATACCTTAAGTCAGCTTTGCATCAAGCGTGATCTCCACAGCCTTCAGTGCCTGGGAAACCGGGCAGTTGATCTTTGCAGAATTCGCAAATTCAAGGAATTTATCTACGCTTATGCCAGGTACATCACCGGTCAGATTAAGCTGGATTTTATTTATTTCGAAATGATCGGTCACGAATTCAATGTTAACAGCAGCATCCACCTTCAGTTCAGTGGGGATATAACCTGCAGCGGTAAGGGCAAAGCTCAATGCCATTGCATAACAGCCTGCATGGGCGGCGGCAATCAGCTCCTCGGGGTTGGTCCCGGCTATACCGTCTTCGTTTTTAAACCTTGTGTTGAATGAATAGGGAGTATTATTAAGAACTCCGCTTGTCGATTGAAGGACTCCTTTGCCCTCCATGCCGTTTCCCTGCCAGATGGCGGTTGATCTGCGTTTCATATTCTTTGGTTTTAAGAAATATTTTGGGTTAATTTTGTTTTGTTGTTAACCGGGTTTATTAATGTAAAAGTACGATAATCATGGATACATACAGAAAAGTTGAAAGGATAATGCACGGGCAGGCGACCTCCGACGGAGCCGGTGTTAAACTGACGAGGATCTTCGGGTTTTATGAAGAAGGCTTGTTTGACCCTTTCCTATTGCTGGATTTTTTCGGATCGGACAACCCTGATGACTTCATGGCAGGGTTCCCCTGGCATCCTCACAGGGGAATAGAGACTGTGACCTATATGCTTGACGGAAGGGTCGAACATGGCGACAGTATGGGCAACAGAGGCGTGATAGGGAAAGGCGATATCCAGTGGATGACCGCAGGGCGGGGGATCATCCACCAGGAGATGCCGAAATATGACGGCGGCCGTATGCATGGGTTTCAGCTTTGGGTCAACCTGCCATCTTCACATAAAATGATTGCCCCGCGGTACCAGGATATCCCGGCCGGGAAAATACCCTTGGTGATACTGGAGAACCAGGTCAGCGTGAAGGTAATTGCAGGGACGTTCAATGGTGTAAAAGGACCTGTTGAGAATATCATTGCCGGGCCGGTGTATCTCGATGTGGAGATGCCTGCAAATACTGAGTTCATTATACTGGTCAATCAGGAACATACTGCTTTTTCCTATGTTTTTGAAGGCGAAGCCGGATTTAACCCGGAAGGAAATGAAACCATAAAATCAGGAGCGGGAGCCCTGTTTGGAAACGGGTCTGAGATCCTGGCAAAGACAGGCAAAGCGGGAGCCCGTTTTATCCTTATTTCGGGGATGCCGATCAGGGAACCTGTCGCCTGGCGCGGTCCCATCGTCATGAACTCCGATGAAGAGCTAGCCACTGCCTTCAGGGAATACAGGGAAGGTACATTCATCCAATAAAAACGGTCTGCAAAAACGGCTACTGCGACTGTTGGTTATATGACTCCTTTGCCATAACAAGGATATGCCAGTATGGCGGGATGTATCCGTTCTTTATAATGAACTGCTTTATTTTTTCTTCCGTCTTAATACGTATCTGTGCATGAAGATCTTCAAATGCCTTATTCTTGAGCCCCTGTGTGGCGCTCATGCCTTCGGGGACAGGGCCTTCCTTGTGCATAAGGTTTAAAAGAACCGAATATCCTTTGACCAGCCTTGCAAACGGCAGCATCCACTTATTGATACGTATTTCCTGCCCATTATCAGTATTTTCCAATATAACATCCATCACGGCATTATAAACGTGGTCTTTGAGCAAGGTTTGCGGATCCCTCCATTCGGCTACGACTGAAAGTTGAGGATCATACTCCAGATCGGAAGGCATCATGGTGACAAAATTTTCCACCCCGAATTCATTCAGTAAATTCACAATCTGCGGTGAAGAGATGGTTGAGATGGCCTGCCAGAGATGGATCCCATAATGTTCGTATGCGCGGGAACCAACTTCCGAACAAAACATTGCAGCAGTATCGTTCAGGTCCATTTTAAAATCGTAAGGAATATGTTTGCTGAGCGCTTTATGGTACATGTATTCAGCTGCCTTCTGGGGGATCCCCGGGTCGCTGATGAGAAGCGGCAGGTCGGCCCTGGGCCTCATCACCATGAACCGCAGTTTCTTATCGGTAATATATTGTTTGACTGAGGAAATGGCGACTCCTCTTTCTATATGGGCCTCGACCAGGTAAGGTACATGCGTTTTATCATCCACATAGATCAGGGCAACATGGGAGAAATTCCCCGGGTAATCGTTCCCCCTTGATATCAGTGCCGAAACAACCGCACCTCCCCTTGATACAAGGAGGTCGCCGCTGTGAACTCTAATTCCGAAAATTTCCGCCTCAGGTGTTGCAGAAGGTTCATCACTTATGAACATGGCAGGGTTGAAGGCCATGCCCGGCGATTGCAGCAGCACTTCCTCAAGAGCAGCCCTCATACCATAAAGCAGCTTGTAAATTGTATTCCTTGCCACAACCGAATTCATATCCCAGTGTTGCGATTGCAGTTTTATATTCTTCCGCACCCTGTTATAATAACTGATGAACCAATCGTTCTGATCTTTCCCGGCCGCGACAGCAGGGGCCATTGAAAAGAAATTATACAATAAGCCGTCATATACAGGATCATCAGGAGGCAGTAGGTTTGTTTCTGATCTTCCTGCCAGGGATTCAGCTTTATCTTTCAGTTTAATCAGGAGGGTATTTCTTAACTGCGGATCTGTAGATTTTTCCTGTAGGAACATCTTTTCAAGGCCATTCCAGAGATCATCCTTATTCCAGATAAAGGGTTTGTTCCCCGCCTTACTGACCGGTCCGGAAGGATGGCCAGCGGGAATCATCAAAAGCAGATATCCGGCGATAAGAACTGGGAAGACAGCCAGGATTACCTTTCTTGTTCTTTTCATTGAAGGCTCCTCTTTTTGATATGGGGGTATACTCCCTCTTACTGAACAACTTTAACCTTATAGTGTAAATCTGAAGGTTGTTCCTTTTCCCGGTTCGCTTTGGGCAGTGATTGTGCCACCGTGCTTCGTTATTATACGTTTGACTGTCGCAAGGCCAATGCCGGTGCCTTTGAAATGTTCATCGCTGTGCATGCGCTGGAAAGGAGTGAATAATTTCCCGGCCTGTGCCATGTCGAAACCAACACCGTTGTCACTGATAAAAACGAAATGCTTGTTATCCACTGTTTCACTGCCTATGATTATTTCGGGGTTCATGGCTTGACTGCTGTATTTCCATGCATTGTCGATCAGGTTCTGGAGGGCAATATGAAGGAGCCTGAAATCGGCCTGCACTATAATGTTCTCTTCTATCCTGCAGGTGTATGATTTATCAGGATAAGTCAACCTCAGGTCCTCACAAATCTGCGCGGCAATATCACTCAGGTGACAGGGTGCCTTGTTAACGGTCTGACGTGTGATCCTGGATAACGTAAGCAGGTCCTCTATCAGCCGGTTCATAAGCCCCGTGGAATCTGTAATATGCCTGAGAAGGTCCTGGCCTGTTATATCCAGCAAGGCCTCATAATCTTCCTTCAGGAACATGCATAAACTTTCGATCCTGCGTACAGGTGCCCTCAGATCATGCGAAACCGAATATGAAAAAGCTTCAAGCTCCTGGTTGGTTGCCTCAAGTTCTCCAAGGACCCTCGAAAGTTCCTCCTTTTTTTGACGGACCAACAGGTATGCCCTTCGTTGTCTTTTCCGGCTCTTTATAACTGCGAACACTGCAATCACAAGGATTAAAATACTGAATGAAGCTCCGAAGATGATCACCTTCTGCTGCCTGTTTCGCAGCTGCAGCAATTCTAATTGCTTTTGCTTTAATTCCTCTTCATTTCTCCAGCTTAGAACAGAAGCTTTGCTTACACTCTGAGCCCCGTAAACACTGTCATAATCTATAAAAGCGGCGCTGAGATAATCGAGGGCCTTATCATTCATGCCTTCAGCTTTATATATGTCAGAGAGCAGCCGGTTTGCACTGTAACTCTGGATCAGGTAACCCAGTTCACCGGAGACTTTCAGCCCTTTGAGGGCATATTTCTCAGCCTCCACCAAATATTGTTTACTTATGGAACCGGCATCCATGCTTTGCCTCAGTCTTATTTTCCCGAGAGTGGTTGAATTCTCGGCAACCATCCTGGTTGATCCGATTGCCTGGAAATACTCCAGCCCGGCCCTGATCAATGTATAAGCGGTATCGAGTTTTGACTGCGCCATATACATATAGCCAAACCTGTTCTTTACTATCATAATCTCCCCCTTGAGATTATTCTTCTCGCTCATCTGCAGGTGGATCATCATGTATTTCCCTGCCGAATCATATTGCCCGAGGTTGCGGTAATTATTACCGAGTGTGCCGTTATTCCTTGCCTTCCATAAAATATCGTTGTTATAAGGCAACAGGGCTGTTGCCTTTTTCATGTACTCTGCCGTGATCCCCTTATCAAGATCCTTGTATAAGTAGGCAAGCATAAGATAAGTTGCACAAAGGTAGTTGGTCTTTTTCAGGCTGTCGAAGATGGCCTCCGCTTTCAGGGCATGATCGATTGATTCGGGGAGCCGTGATAAAATATGGTAAATAAAAGTGAGTGAATAATGTGACAGCCCGACCCCGTACTGATAATGGATCTTTTCTGAAAGTTGCAGGGCAGCCCGTCCAGGGTCCAGGGCTTCCTTCGGATTTATGTTCCTCAGTTCATAGCAGATGATTGATAAAATCTTCACCCTGTCGGTATCTTCCTTGACCTCAGGCAATGCCGCACATAATGAATCGATCAGGGGCCGGCCAACTTTTTGTGCCGTAAGACCCTGAGGGATCATTAAAACCAGGAGGGCAAAAAAGAAAATCCTCATGAAAAAAACTTTATGCCTGCTATACAAATGTATGGATTTATTAACTAAAATCATCATCCCCGGGGGCATCATTTAAAAAAAAATACCAACACAACTATTTATACATCCTTTTCATGTTAATATGTCTTTATATAGATGTATCTTTGCTTATCAAGGTACCAGCTATCATGACTTCTTATAATACATCCGGCAGTCTCACAGCCATTATTGTTGATGATGAACTGCACGGCAGGGAAAATCTTAAAAGGATCATCGAAACATACTGCCCGGAGATCACAATTCTGGGATTGGCCGAATCGGTTGTTAAAGCTAAGGAACTCGTTGGTAAGGCAAAGCCTGATGTTGTTTTTCTCGATATCAATATGCCCGTTCTCGACGGCTTCGATTTCCTGAATGATTATGATGACCGAAATTTCTTAGTGGTTTTTGTAAGCGCCCACGAAGAATTTGGCATCAATGCGGTAAAAGCTGGCGCTGTAGATTATATCCTGAAGCCGGTCAATATTAAAGAGCTAAAGCAGACCGTTAAAAAACTCTTATCGATCAGAAATAAGGCTCAGGAGTTTGTACCATCGCAGGATATTGACAAGCTGGTAATTCCTGCCGCTCATGGTTTTAATGTACTTATTATTGACGACCTGATACGTCTCGAGGCTGACGGATGTTATACAACTGTGGTCATGAAAGGCGGGAAAACTGCAGTAGTATCGCGCACACTTAAAGATTTTGAAGACACTCTGCCGAAGGACAAGTTTTTCAGGATACACAAATCTCATCTGATCAACCTGCAATACATTAAAGATTATTCAAACATCAGCGGAAACCTTGTTACCATGGCCGACGGGAGCAAAGTTGAATTATCACGACGGAAAGCGTCTGATTTCATTCTGAAAATCAAATCAATGCTGAAGTCGGTTTAACATGTGGATACGCATAGTAATCCTTGCTTTTATCATCCTTTTCCCATTTGGTGAACTTCATCCGCAAACACCGTCATATTATCATTACACCACTGAAAATGGGCTGGCTTCCTCGACGGTGTATAAAATTATTCAGGATCGGGAGGGCTTTATCTGGTTTGCCACAATGAACGGAATGAGCAGGTTTGATGGAAACAAATTCACCACGTTCAGAACAAATAACGGTCTTAATTCAAATTCGATTATTTCTCTTGTTGAGGGGAAACATGGTGAATTGTACATCGGGAATTATGAAAAAGGAATAAATGTTTTAAGAAACGGGAAGATTGAAAACTATTGCGGGAAGATTGACGGGAGAAATTTTGCCACATCCTATCTATTATTGGTCCCATCAGGAAAAGACGCGCAAAAACTATACGCTTATCGTTCTCATGGTTTTATCAATTCTATCAGTGAAAATACAAATACCAGACTGATAACTCATAGTATCTCCACATATCCCGTTTATGTGAACAAACTGGAGTTACTCAGGAACAATGACATCATTGCATTGACGCCCTCAGGTTTATTCAGTTTCAATAAGACCAGGTTAATAAAAAAACGAATTGAAGGCGTGCCCGATACCAATGTTTTTTGTCTTACGACTCTGAACGACAGCAGCTATATTATTGGTATGAGGGGCGTGATATATAAAATAGCTAAAGATCGTGTAATCAAAAGATATACTGTAAATATTGTCGGCAATAATGATGTTTGCTCAATTTTAAGCGATACACATGGTAATCTCTGGTTTTCGGTTATGAACAAGGGGTTCTTTCTCATTCCTGCTGGTTCGGATAACATAATTGATGTCGGAACCAGGTTGGGGTTGCAGAATACGCTTGTTAATGATTACCTTGAAGATAAAGAGGGAAATATCTGGGTAAGTTCATACGGTAAAGGAGTTTTTTGTTTGAATCATCTTTATCTGGCAAGCTATAATGAAAATGACGGAATGAGCAGCAACAGCGTATATTCCATAATGAAGGAGCGATCAGGTAAATTATTGATCGGGACTTTTAACGGTCTGGATATTTTAGAAAACAATAAATTCGACCATCTTAAAAGTAATTCGAAAAAAACATTAACAGAAATCATCCATAGTATTTCCAACATTAATAACGAGTTTTATATTGGCGGTACATTTGGAATGACTGAGGTGAAAAATATTTCTTTCAGCGGACTGAAGTTCCATCTTTTCGATTGGCCGTCATTCTGTAAAATGGCTAACGGGCTTTACCTTTCGGGAGGAGCAGGGAATTATGTTACGGTTCAAAAATCCCTTGAATATAAATCTGCAGAAACATCATTGTTCTATATCTTTGGCGACAGTTCCATTGTTAATCGCATCAATGCGATTTATGAAGATACCGGGAAGAATATTTGGATAGGAACTGCTTTTGGAGTATGCAAAGCAACTATCCTTACCGGCAATACCGGAAAATTTGAATTGAAGAAATCCTTTTTCCCCTCAGATCCGGTTTTGAATTCAAGAATAAATTCAATTACAGAGGATACGAAAAAGACTGTCTGGTTTGCAGGCGAGAAAGGAATCGCAAGTTATAATCTTGCTGATAACTCCGTTAAATCTTTTACAAATAAAAATGGGTATGACTTGTCATCAGCCACTTCTATTGCAATGGATCAAAAGAAAAGACTGTGGATTGGAACCATGAATGGTCTGTATTTATATGATGGCAGTTCCGTTAAATTTCTAAGCAGACAAACCGGGCTGCCCTCTGATGAGGTACTTTCACTTTATTATGACAACAGTAAAAACGTCTTGTATGTTGGAACGAGTAATGGGATTGCTTTTCTCGATGTGACTTTATTCGACAACTATCATCCTGTTTCACCCAAGGTGAGAATGATGGAATTAAAAGCAGGTGATTCGGTATATTCAAGCTTTGACAATTTAACATTTAAGCCCGATCAGCATGATATTTATATTCATTTCAAAGCGCTTAACTTTTCGTCCCCCGGATCGGTACAGTATGAATATAAAATCAAAGATGAGTGGATTGGAACTGAGTCTGATTTCCTCAATTTCATCTCACTGAAGAATGGCATTTATACGCTGCAGATCAGGGCTAAAGCTCAGAACACAGCATGGAGTGAACCCTGCATAATTAGCTTTCGCATTTTGCCGCGTTTCGTTGAAACAATATGGTTTGATCTGATCCTGATTTTTATTGTTATTTCCATCTCTGTATTAATAGTGAAATGGAGGTTGAGAGTTAATAATAACAAGGTCAGGAAGGAGCTGGAGCTTACCGAAAGGATTAACGAACTTAAACACCAGGCCCTTTCAGCTATGATGAACCCTCATTTTATCGCCAATTCCCTGAATTCTGTTCAATACCTCGTAAACAGCCAGAGGTATGAAGAGGCTAATGATTACATTGCCATGATGGCTAAACTGATGAGAAAGAACCTTGATACGGCAGGGAGCGGGTTTATCCTTTTATCAGAAGAAATAACACGTTTGACACTATACCTGGATCTGGAGAAATTAAGATTCCAGGAAAATTTTTCTTATGAAATTCTTACAGGAGCAGATATTGCTCTCAATTCTGTAATGATACCGAATATGATCATCCAGCCTTTTGTTGAAAATTCACTTTGGCATGGAATTATTGATTCAGGTAAAAAGGGTATTCTCACTGTTTCATTTTTGTTTGAGGACATAGAGATTGATTCAGTAGTCTGCAGATCACTTATTATAAAAGTTACAGATAATGGTATTGGAATAATTGAATCAAAAAAGAATAAAAAAGAAGATCATATCTCTAAAGGGATACAGATCATTGAAGAACGTCTCAGATTACTAAGCGCAAAAATGCAGCTTCCCCAACCCATCATGTTTGAAGACCTGGCCAGCCAGGATAATGGCACCCGGGGAACAGAAGTGATTATTTCCCTCCCTCCACCCCTTTATAAAATTGAAATTCCCGGATCAGGCCCGGTTTCCTCCTCCGCCATTTAATCAGGATTTCCTACCGTTAAATAAATCATTAGCACCTCAGGCTTGTCAGGTCTTGCACTTGCAGTATATCGGTTGTATTTTAAAATTGACCTTAAAGTCAAATCTTGAAATGAAAACCATAATGACCATTTTGACCGTAATCTCAGCATTGCTTGCTGGTTGCCACATGAATTTAAATCATAAGGACTTTAAGATTAAGATAAAAGATTTTGAGTGGAATACGAATATTGAAGGAAACTGCGGCGAAATCTATGTAAAAGGATCAAACTTCATTTTCGGCAGAAACTATGACTCGACTTTTATTGAAATATCTTCAACCAACGGCGTTGTTTTGGACACTTTACATCCTTATACAGTTGAACAGGAAAGAGAGTGTACTATTCTTGACAAGGCAAGCGAATTTGAAAATGGGTACTCCCTGCACAATATTCCTGTCGACAAAAAGAAGTATTTAAAAGCTACATTGAAAATATTCAACCGACAATATCGGGGTGATGATGAAACATATTACCTGATCGTTAAAACCCTGACAAACAAGGAGTTTATAATTCTGTTCGATCGTAAACAATTTCCCTCCATACATGATATTACTTATTTTCAAGATGGCAAGTTTACAGTGACTCATAATGCTGAAGCGGGATACGACCAGCATAAATATTCAGTTTTTGTTGGCTTATTTGACCTGGATAAAATAATAAAAGAATGAGGTAAATAAGAGCTGAACCGATAGCGCTGATGATTATTAATCCTTTTCGTTTTCCTGCTCAATAATTTTCAGCTAACCGTTGATTTAATATTTCATACCGTTGAAAAAATAGTCCGTACCGTTTACAGGTACTCTATTGCACCAACATCGTATTGCCATTATGTTTGTGCGTTCTCCAAATGCAACAAATTGAAAAAATTAGAAAGGTTAAAGAGTTTTTTCTCAAAAAAGCAACCTGATCCATTACCTCTTCTAATTATAAAGAAGAATGCCGATGAATCAAATATAAAAGAATACAATTCTATTGACGAAGCTATTGAAGACCTGGAAAAGGATCCGAATGTCGCTTCAGATAAAATTGAAAAGTTAAGAATGGCACTGAAGAACCTGAAAAATAAAAGATCAATCAGGATCCGGAACGGAGAATTGGTTAAATGAAAACTAATTTATATTTAATAAAACCATGAAAAAATCAATTATTCTCATCATTATATTGTTTACTGCCTGTTTGACCAAGGCACAGGTAAATGGATTTACAATTGCGGAATCATCATTCCCTGCAGCACACAATCTCGGGACATCGTTTCCAGTCAATGTGTCGTTCAATTGGACTTCATCTACAACATCCGCAGTCGTAAAAATTAATTACAATTCAGCCCTGGTAAATTACGATCCGGGTTGTTCCTCGGCTTTGCCATCATGCATGGTTGTAACAAACAGCGGCTCTCAGCTTACCATTAACATGAGCAGCTTATCGGCATGCACTAACACCGGAGCAGTCAGTTTCAATGTTTGCTTCAGGTTCAATTGTCCGGATTCCTGCACGGGCGTAGTAAAACCTGCAGCCTTTACTGCAATGCTTACAGATAATCTAAGTACAACATTAAATTCCAATTGCACAGCCAATGGAATTCTGAACAACCTTGTTTCACTTACTCACAGCTTTTTCTCTTTTAATGTGATGACTGCGGAAGTAACATTCAGGGTATGGTTTAATAATCCGGATTGTTTTTTAATCAGAGATCCTCATTTCGACATTGCACTTTCACCCGCGTTGGGCATTATCACATCGGTATATGGAGGTAATTATTCGTATACCTTTTCAGGAAATGTGATTACGCCTAATGTAACATCTTTCACCTCTAATGCAAACGATGCTTTTTTTTATGTTGTAAAGCTTGACTCATGCAGTTTCAAACTCGCCCAAACGCTTACCGGCAATGTAAAATGGAAAGGCAGAAACTGCGGTGTGGCAAACAGTATCATTAAAGGACCTGTGCCTGCATCGTTTGCGATTCCTTTAGTGCCTGTGGCTACATCCAGCATCATAGTTTCAAATTTGTCGGCGTCGTCTTCGTCGTTTTCCTATACAGTCAGCAATTCAGGGAATACACCAGTAAATTTAACGATCACCAACTTTTTACCTTTGGTGCATTTGAAAAGTTCAACTGATCCCAGTCCCTCTACTTCAGTATTTCAAAATACTTCACAAGCGGGAATCAACGGGAGCGTTAAATATTCCGATTGTGCCTCTGCAGCGACTCTGACTTTTCCTTTAATTGGCAATAATGCACCTAATAATGCTGCACCTTCGACAAACACCACAAAGTTTGACCATAAAGTAAGCAATTTGTTGCCAGGCCAATCGGTGAGCCTGGCATCGTATTATAACCTGAGCGCTTCATGCAGTGGAGCAGCAGGAAACCCGCCATATAAAGACAGTTTAAAAATTGTTTATGAATGCGAATCCGGAGGCGGACCTGTTGGGGGTTGTGTGCTTTGTGGTCATGGTGATACAATAACCAGGGTGATCACTTACAATCCTCAACCTCATTTGGGATGTGTTCAGAACCAATTCATCCCGGGATGTAAGAACCTGGGCGACACCATCAGTCTGTGTTATGAATTTAAAAACGATGGTGACGCTGCCTTGACAGCTGCGATATTCAACATTCAATTCCCTGCGTGGCTGCAGGCAGTTTCTTCAAGTATCACATTCACCGGATTTTCAACGGATCCGACAGTCATCCCATCGACGAATCTTAATTTTAATTTACCCGATATACCTTCCGGGGCAGGTACATATAAGATCTGTTTGAAAGCTTTAGTTCAAAGTGGAGCTGTCGGCGGCAATAATGGCTTCTGGTCTACTGTTTCAGGAGGAAATGCGGGCAATCCGCAAAATGTTTGCTATACCTCTCTTACAATTTGCGCCTTTGCGGCAATCGGGATTGAGAAAAAAGTCAAAGGAAGCCTGAACAGCAGTTTCGGGAGCAGCGGTAGCGGGAAACCCAATACAACTGTATTTTATGAAATTACTATTCGCAACACAGGGACTATTGCTGTTGACAGTCTGATCGTCATCGACAGGATCCCTGCAACTGGGAATCTTACTATTCTGGGCAGCCCGGCTTCAACTCCGGTCAACTGTCAATTCAATATGCAAATGCTTGCAGCCCCTGTAAATATTTACACAGCATCCTATACTGCCACTCAAAATATCTGTACCGGATGGCCGGCAACAGGAACACCCTGCAATGCAGGCGTCTGGGGTGGCGCTGTTTTTGCAGGTGGAGTAAAATTTGATTTTAATATACCATACTCTTTAGTGCCGGGGGCATTTTACACATTTACATTTCAAACTCAAATTCCGGCTGGCACTGCTGATGGATTGATAGATTGCAATACCGCAGGATTTATTGCAAGATCGAAAACACCAGGATACACTATCAACCCGGTTGAAACTAATCCGGTGTGTATTCAGATATCCAATGATACATGCAATCATTTATGTAATTCCGACTTTGAAGATAAGCAGCTGGTCCCACCGGGCAGTCAGATTATTATTACACAGGACTCCGTTCCTTGCTGGAAAACCACAGCGACAGATCATAAAATTGAAATATGGGGTAATGGTTTCCAGAGCGTACCCTCCTATTCCGGCAATCAATTCATAGAATTGAATGCCAACATGGTTGGAACACTATATCAGAATTTTACAGCAACAGCAGGAAGCACTGTTACCATTTCATATGCACACAGGGGTCGTATAGGATATACAAACCAGATGAGTGTAGCTATTGAACCGGCTCCTCTTGGTAGCGGGACAGCAGTGGTTTTAGAAACAGACACGGCCAGTGTTACAGCCTGGACAATGCATACTGTAACCTATACATTTCCAACTACCGGTACGAACTATGTTCTGAGTTTTATTTCCCTGCCAGTCGGAGGCACTTCTGCAGGCGGGAATTTCCTGGATGCAATTTCAGTTGATTGCCACACCGACATCTGCAGTAAAACAGATTCAAGAATAACCAAACTGCCAGCAGGTGAATGTTGCTACCTGCTTGAAATATCCAACACTTACAAGGCAGATTATTTTACCGGGATATCCATTACTTCCGATAATCTGACCCTTGCTAATGTTTCTTCCACTAATACATGGAGCACTATCACGTACCAGTCGCCCAACCAGGTCGTATTTACTAAAACACCTTCTTATAACGGCGTCCCTCTGGACTCAGCCGGATTTCAGACCCTCGGTGAGATTTGTTTTGCAGGCAGCGGTGTGAACCATGTCAATGTGGATTTCATAGGTAATCCTCCGAAATACGATACGGTTTGCAGGAAGACTCTTACCAACCAGGGTTGCAGCATCCCCGTCGATACCAGCTGTGTCGCCATCTTTGATATGAAAGCAGAATGTGATACAGGAGCTGTTAAAATGAAGTTCAGGGTAAGCAACAATTCCGGTTTTACAGTGCGAGGCTTAACCTTGTATTCTCAAACTCCCGGTGTAAGCCCTTCTCCTAAATTTATTGGCATACCTGATCTTTTACCGGGCCAAACCTCTGCATTAATTGAAACCGCCCTGATTATTTCAAACAATGCAACTCATGCATGTTTCTTCTTTGCAGCATGCGATCAGTATACAAGACCTGGTCCCGGCGGTCCATTCCCAAGCTGGTGCTGCATGGACAGTATTCCGTATTGTGTTGACATACCTCATTGTGATCCCTGCGACGGGATATCATTTACAGCGACAAAAAATGATCCTGTAAAATGCTGCTACAACCTCACTCTTACAAGCAATTATCACAATGCCAACATAGAATATCTTGAGTTTACCGGCATCGGCGGAACCCAATTCGCGATCTTCACAGGATGGAATATCGTCCCTCCGGTTGGCAGCAGCCATATTAAGATCAAAGCGCCGGCAGGGGGCATCCCACCGGGTACATACATCGATTTCGCTTCCTTCTGCCTTACAGGTACATCGTCTGCCCCGCATTTGGTAGTAATTAATAGTTCAGATACAAAGGGTAATCATTTATGCACCGATACGCTGAAGTTCGATTCCTGCCAGATGGTTACACCCAGCTGCGCCAATATTGTCGATGATTCGCTCTATTGTTCAGGGAATAAAGTGAAATACACGTTTTCTGTAAAAAATAATTCCCCTTTTACAGTGTACCAGATCGATTACAGAACAACAAATGCCAGTGTGGTACTTGATTCAAACTACACCCAGCCTCATCCACCTATTCCCCCGGGAGCAACAGGAGGTCCATTTACCGTTACTATCGATTCAACAAGTGCTGGCCTTGACAGATTCTGTATGTATTTAACCGCGCATAACGGGATCTACGACACTATAACCGGCCAGGGTGCGACAGAATGCTGCACCGACTCACTTGGAGGTATCTGCCTTCCCATGATCAAATGCGGAAGATCAGGCCCTGAATGCTGCCGGTTTGAAAATATGACGATCCCCACTGGTATCACTCCAAACGAGGATGGTAAAAACGATGTGTTTGAAATTCTGAATTCATCATGCTGCAGTTTTATTTCCATCAAAGTGTTTAACCGCTGGGGAAATATTGTCTACCAGAACGGAGATTACAAGAACGACTGGAAAGGTGAAAACAACAGCTCACAGAAACTGGTACAGGGAACATATTTTGTTGTTCTCGAACTTCCGAACGGTGAGAAAAAAAGCATGTATGTCGATATCAGATATTAAATCTTTAACCTCTGAAAAATGAAAAAAATAATAATACTCGCAATGATTTGTTCCTCATTCATTGCGAAAGCCCAGCAGGAACCACAGTATACCCAGAACCAGTTCAACAGCAACCTGGAGATCAACCCGGCATATGCAGGGGCAAACGATGATGCAAGTCTCAGTCTCAGGTACCGCAAACAATGGGTGGGATATACCGGCTCTCCTTCAACACTCTTCTTTAATGCGGAAAGCAAAATAATCAAACAGCGGCTTGCATTAGGACTTACTGTTATAAGCGATTGGATCGGAATTACGCAAAGCACTTCGGCCGACCTTAGCATAGCATCCCACCTTCGTTTGGGTGAAAAAGGGACCCTTAGTGCAGGGATCAAGATTGGTGTACAGTTCCTGAAATCAGATTTCTCAAAACTTTCCAATGTAGACGTCACCGATCCGCTGTACAATACAAATTCTAGTGTTTTCATTCCCTATGCAGGATTTGGACTGCTTTATCACACCCCGAAATTTTATGTCGGATTTTCTGTCCCCCAGGTAGTATCATTTGAAAATGTATCCCCCCAGTCTAAAATCGTCAAGCCCCATTTCTTTCTTTACGGGGGATACAGGATAGTCCTTAACAGGGATTTTGACCTCAGGCCAGCCCTTTTGTGCAAATACGTATCCGCTGCACCTTTTGAGGCGGATATTGCATTGGATGCGTGGTTCAAAAATATGGTCGGCCTGGGGATGTCATACCGAACTTCTGATGCAATCAATTTTATGGTAAAAGGGAGGATAGGAAATTTCTATCTCGGATATTCATACGATATGACCGTCTCCGGATTGAGCCCGTACAATTCAGGTACACATGAGATCTATCTGGGATTTGAATTCGGTAAAAAAGGCAACCCCGACAGGAAGCAGAATCCACGCTATTTTTAAACAAAACAACAATGAAAAAATTAATACTGATCATCTTTTGTCTGTATGGTATCACTCTGTTTGCGCAGAAACCCCAGGCCGATAAAAAGTTTAAATTATACGAATACAGTGATGCAATTCCATTATACAAACAATACCTGGAAAAATCTCCTGAAGATTATGATGCATGCAGGAACCTTGCATTATCATACAGGTATACTAATAATATCAAGGGATCAATAGAAACCTACCGGTCCCTGGTAAAACTAAAGCAAGCTGTCCCTGATGACATGTACGACCTGGTGCAATTGTTAAGGATCAGCGGGAACATTACTGATGCAAAGGCATATGCCCTGCAGTACCAGCAAAAAAACAGCGGGGAAAAAGCCCGGAACCTGATCAGGTCAATTGATATGTATGATGAACTGATGTCGGGAAAGGACAATTACAATGTCATCAATAAAACAGGGCAATATGAACAGAGCGTTTTTTCTCCGGTTTACTGCCAGGGAGGCCTTATGGTTACTGCCGAAAACCTGTCAGGTGCAAAGAATGACTGGACGGGAAGAGGAAATTTTAAACTGTTTGTGACCGATTTCAATTGCAGCAAACTCACTCCTGTCGCTACAGAAATCATGTCTAAATATAATGATGGACCGGCCTCGCTGATTAACAATGGAACAGTCATGTACTATACAACCATCAATAGAAAATCCATACAGGAACAGGATGTGAATACAAGCAAGCTGCAAATTTCAGCGGCTCTTCTCAGGGAGGGAAAATGGCAAGCGGCTGAACTGTTTAAGTTCAACAACATCAGTTATAATGTTGCCCACCCTGCCTTAAGCAATGATGGTAAAATGCTGGTGTTTTCTTCCGATAAACCGGGAGGGAAAGGCGGTATGGATTTGTATTACTGTTCAAAGCTGCAAGATAGCACATGGTCTGAGCCTGTCAATATTTCTGAATTAAACACATCCGGAAATGAGATCTTCCCGTCATTTGACTCCGCCGGCAACTTGTATTTTTCATCCAACGTCCTTCCTGGCCTGGGCGGGCTGGATCTGTTCATCTCAAAATACAATGGCAATGCTTTTTCAGACCCTGTAAACCTGAAAGCGCCAATAAACTCCAGCTATGATGATTTTTCCCTACTCACAAACAATAACCTGGAAAGCGGTTTTATATCGACAAACAGGTTTGGAACACCTGAAACAGATGATATCGCGTTCTTTTCAAAAAAGGAGATCCAGAAACCTTCCCTGAAACCCATGGTTAAAATAACCGTGCTGGATAAATACACTTCCACCCCCCTGCCTTATGTTTCTGTATCAATAAAAGACGATAAGAATAACATTGTCTTCCAGGGAATGACCGATCCCAATGGTGTATTGATGGTGGAAGAACTGCCGGCCGACAACTACCGGGTCCAGGGAATCTTAAACGAAGTTACCACGACTATAGCAACCATAGTGAAAGAGGAATTCAGCAAAGAGTTAATAGAGAAAACCATATTGCATAATGATCCGCGGTTTACCTTATCAGGGATTGTTACCAATGCACTGACCGATAAGCCTGTTGCCGGTGTAAAAGTTACCTGTGAAAACACGGTCCTGAATAAAGCAAGCTCAAAAATCACGGCCGCTGATGGTAAGTTCTTCTTCCAGCTGGAACAGGCCAGTGATTTCAGGGTCAATGGTGAATTGCAGGGATGGCTGAGCAGCGAAGAAATTACAGCAACTACCAAAGGACTCGACAGGAGCAAGGACTTGTATGTAAAGATAAAACTTAACATGCAGCAACCTGAACCGGGGAGAGTGATCAGGCTGAAAAAAATCTTTTATGATTATGATAAATGCGACATCAAACCGATGGCGGCAAAGGAACTTGACAGGCTGGTCAAACTGATGAATGACTTTCCCGATATGAAAATAGAATTATCATCACATACCGACTGCAGGGGAAGTGATTCATATAATCAGAAGCTATCGCAATGCAGGGCCGATGCGGCTGTGAATTATATACTCGGAAAAGGAATATCCAAAAGCAGGATTACTGCAGTAGGGTATGGCGAAACCAGGCTTGTCAACGGCTGTTCAAATGGAGTGAATTGTACCGAAGCGCAACACCAGGAAAACAGGAGAACGGAATTTCAGATAATTTCCTGTTCCTCCTGTCCGCCCGAAGAAAAATAACCTCTAAATAAAAAAGCATGATTAATTATAAAGTTGCATTAATTCTTGGTCTATGGATGTTTTCCATAACAGCAAACAGCGCAAACCCATTTAGTATGAAAGATGCCAAAACAATTTATACCATAAGCATGACCGGGCGGAATGCAGGATGCCAGCTTCTCATCAACAATATCCCAGTTTTAAAAAATGAGTACGCGGGATCCATTTCGAAGTTCCTGATAAACCCCTGGCTCATCAATGGCCAAAATACATTTAAACTTCGGATGCTGCCTGCAGATTCGGCTACAAAAAATCATCCTGAATTCGTCCTTACCGAAATGTTTTGTAAAGTGACGATTTCCCTGCTGAAAGAAGCCGGGACAGGAGATTCAATCCTTGCCGGGGCGGAAGTGAATGCTACTGAGGCCGATCAGGCACCCTCAAAAACCGGGGAATTCCCTGTTACTTTGGGGTATTCTCAACCTCCATGGGCCCAATCGGAAAAGATCGGCAGGGATTCAATAACCCAAAGAAAAATTCTTGACAAATACAGGGAGTTTTACCGGCTCCTTGAAACAAAGGATCTGGCCGGGATCATGCAGTTTTCTGCTGCAAAATTCCAGGAGTATTCAAAATCCATGTATGACCCTGATTTCGTATCTGATAAAAAAGCCTCCATTACCGAAACATTCGCCAGCCCGCCGGGAACTCTGATCAGTATCGACGAGCAGAAAAAATTCGGTTTACAATACGAATATTATAACGGAGATCGCTTGGTCAGCATTAACAATGATGAAGATCGTTCAATCATCCAGTATTATGACAGTGATGAAGGTGTTACGACCCAGTACCGGCTTTACTTCTATTTTGACGGGAAAAACTTTGTTCTGATCCTTTAGCACATCCGCCATAGTATGACGCGAAAACAAATAATCATTCTTTTAATCCTTTTACTGTTTCCCGGCGGATTTATAACTTACGGACAAACGATAAAAAGTAACGGCTACCTGGTTTCATTCTCCGACACCATCAATGATGGTTTTGGTTATAAGAATCAAAAGGGGGAAGTGGTTATTTCTCCTGGAAAATACCCCATGGTATTCACCGATACATTCAGGATTTATGCAATTGTGGTCAATCCTGAAATCGGTTTAGTTGCAATAAACCGTCAGGAACAGGTTTTATATAAAGTATTTCCTTATGATAACGGTCCGGATGTTATATCTGACGGGCTTTTCAGGATAATGGAGAAAGGTAAGATCGGGTATGCCGACTCAGCAACAGGAGAAGTTATGATTAAGCCACAATTCGATTGTGCCATGCCTTTTGACAAGGGTGTAGCTATGGTAGGAATCCGTTGTAAAACAATATCAGAAGGAGAACATTTTGTATGGACAAGCGACAACTGGTTTACTATTGATAGGATGGGGTATAAAGTAGCAAAGCCTGATTGACAGATTTTTAGTACCTTTACAAGTTCGATTCCTATTAGTGTCAAGAATGATTGCCTGGAGCCCTAAATTCCTTTATTACTTTACACCTTTGATCAGGTTCTCAAAATACCTCACCTGGCGGTTTGGACGTAAATTCCAGTGCTCAGATCTCGACCTGGAAAGAATCAATAACTTTTTGAAGCCGGGTATGATCGTACTCTCCCGCAAGGAATTCCAGATCTCAAATTACTTCATTTATGGCTACTGGACCCATACCGCCATGATCATGCCCTGGGGTAAAGTCATCCAGGCAACTACCAATGGCGTTATCATTAATGAGCTTGAGGAGTACTTTCTGAAGACTGATGATTTTGTTGTTCTTAAACCAAGATTCTGCGGAATAAGTGAAATGGAAAAAGCCTGCATGCATGCCTCCGAAAGAGTGGGTGTTCCCTACAGCTTTGATTTCAATAACTCCGACGATTCCTTATATTGCTCTGAACTGGTACTAAAGGCATACGCAAGAACCTGCGGCTGGAACATTAACAGCCATCATGAACCTCATGAATTCATACATTTATGTGAAGGAAAAATCGTCAGGCCTTCCGATTTTTATTATAACAGGAATGCCTGGGAAATCGTTTTTGAAATGAATTTGAACAACTGAAATCTTCAGGCTCCTTTATCCCCGACAAACTGTTCGTCCTTATTCTTAAAAAGCACATTGAATGTTGTGAGGCTTCCGTATATCCTGGTGATATACTGCTGCATCTCCACTTTTTCCTCATCACTTAGTGCGCTGGTATTGATCTTCTGTTCCAGTACCCGCAGCCTGTCGCGAACCATGACAATTTTGTGAAAAAACATTTCGATCGGGACTTCCTTCTCTTTCAGGCTCTTGTCTCCCGGAAACATGACCAGTTTGCCTCCTGTCCATTTCCCGCCCAGATGCACAGTCTCCTGCACATCACTGAACTGCCGCAACACCCTGACCAGGCTTTTTTCAAGTTTTTCATAGGTGGTAAGGTCGGAGGCAGTTTCAACCGCTTCAATGATCTCAAGGCCTTCAAAATTCCTGTTGATTATGCGTATGCCGATTTCAATGAATGAAATCTCATACGCATCCGACCTGATCTGGATGATCACGCCTTTCCCGAATTGGGGATGTTTTACTCTTGAGCCTACGCCCGGTAATATTTCTGCCATAATCAATCTTTAATCCAGCTTGTAAAGCTAGGTTTCATTTATCTTACTATCCCGTACTTTTTCAATTTGCCTGTCAGCAACTCCCTGGTATACGGTTTTGCTATATAATCGTTGCAGCCGGCTTCCAGTGCCCGGTTCTCATCCCCGCTCTGTGCGTATGCAGTTATGGCTATCACAGGCAACATCGGGTCATGGGCTTTGATTAATTTCGTAGCGGAAAGTCCGTCGAGAACCGGCATTTTTATATCCATTAAAACCAATGAAATCTCAGGGTTTTGCAGGCAGGCATCAACAGCCTTTCGGCCGTCGGTTACAACCATTACCTGTATGCCTTCCTTATGGAGTATACTTTCCACCAGGAGGCTGGCTGATGTATCGTCATCGGCGACAAGGACCAGGGACCTCCTTGTTGAAGTAACCTGAATGGCATTATAAACCGGAGATTCAAAAGAGTTCTTTTCAAATGGTATAGTGAAAAAGAACGATGCACCCTCTCCTTTGATTGATTCAACCCATATGCGGCCTCCCAGTAATCTTACAATCCCTTTTACAATCGATAAGCCCAATCCGCTTCCTTCGTGTCCGCGGGTATCGGATAGATTTTCCTGTGTAAATGTGTCGAAAATCGCAGCATACAATTGAGGATTAATGCCTATTCCCGTATCTTTTACAAAGAATTCCAGGTCCTGGTTTTTAACTTCAAACCCATACCTGACTTTGCCTTTATCAGTGAATTTCACGGCATTATCCAATAAGTGGCATAACACTTTTTTCAGTAAGACATAGTCGGAGCTGATCTGCAACTTTACTCCTTCAGCTGAGAGCTGCATTTCTAATTCCAGTTTTTTAGCAAGGCAGGAATGAATGCATTGATCATAAATCTCGTTTAACAATTCTCCCGGTGAAAACACTTTCTTCACTACTTCCTGGTTCCCGGAAGCAATAAGTGACATATCCATATAATCGGTCACGGTATTCATTAACCTGTCACTGTTGGATCTGACAATTGCAAGGTAATGTTTCCTCTCTTCATTTGTAAGGTCAGGTTCGGCAAGCAATTCGTTAAATCCAAGAATCCCGTTAAGGGGTGTACGGATTTCATGGGAAATGTTTTTCATGAATGCCGATTTCAGGCGGTCAGTGGATTCAGCCTGCTCCTTGGCAACAAGTAATTCAAAGTTGGTTTTTTGCAGTTCCTCCTGGGTTTGCATCTGGGCAATCATCTTCTGGTGAAGCTCTTTTGTTCTTTCTTCCACAAGGAGACTTAACCTGTTAAGATGAAAACGCTCAATGAAATAATATGCAACAAAGAAAACCAGCAGTAAAATCAAAACCACTGCAATGAAATAAAAAGTGAACGAACGGAAAAAAAGAGGTTTTAATTGGAATTTCAATTCGCTGTATTTATGATCATCCCATTGGCCGTTTGCATTCGAAGCCATCACTTTAAACGTGTATGTCCCGCTTGGGATATTGGTATAGGAAGCGATCCTGTGGGTACCGCATTCTATCCAGTGCTTGTCAAAACCTGTAAGGATATACCTGTAACTTATCCTTCCCGGGTTAGTATAATTAAGCGCTGCAAAACGGAATTCAAGCCTGTTGGAATAAGATGGAATTGACACAGGGGATGAAATATCCACGACCTGGCCATCAACAAAAAATTCCTCAATGAAAATGGGTGAAAAATCTGAAGAAACAATATTCATCAATTTCGGATCGATGACAGATATCCCTTTCATTGTGGGGAACAGCAGCCTCCCGTCACGGACCCTGCAGCCTGCAGGAGAAATACCTCCATTGCATTCTGTTGTCTCCAGGCCGTCGGCTTTCCCATACGAAACGGGGATCAGGGATTTTCTCTTCAGCCTTGCAAAATCCAGCAAATCCTGTTTCTTGACTTTATAAATCCCTTTATTGCAGCTAATCCAGAAATATCCGAAATCATCTTCAAGGATTTTAAGAACTACCTCATTGACCAGCCCATCCCGGGTGTTGATTTTTGTGATTTTTCCGTTGACGATAAGGTTTAGCCCATCGGCAGTCCCTACCCATAAATTTTTATCCGGGTCCTCATATAATGATAAAACATAGTCATTGGACAATCCGCTCTGTTCATTGATAATTATTATTTTATTGTCCCTGATCTTATTTAACCCATTATTGGTCCCAACCCATAAATTTCCTTCCCGGTCTTCCAGGATGCTGTTTACATTGTCGTTCGATAAACCTTGCTTGGTGGTTATCGAACTGTATTTCCCGTCACTGAATCGGTTAATTCCCCCTCCGGTGGTTCCTGCCCAAAGTATCCCTGCCCTGTCGCAATATACTGCGACTACAACATTGTTGGATAATCCGTTTTCGGTGGTATAAGTAGTAAACTTCTTATTTTTAAAGCAACTCAGGCCGCCCCCTGCAGTTCCTATCCAGAGATTGTAATCCAAGTCTTCCCCTATCGTAAGCACCAGGTGATCGGGCAGCCCGTCAGACCGGGAAAAATTCTGTACTCTCCCATTTACCAGTCTGCATAGTCCCTTTCCGGCAACTCCGAACCATAAAACACCTTCATGATCTTCAAATACAGGCAGTATCACGTCCCCCGGCAGGCCATCATGGCTTGTCAGGGTTTGAATTGATTTCTTTTTTATACGGTCAATTCCGGCTCCCGAAGTCCCGGCCCATGTATTCCCTTCACGGTCATGATAGAGCGCAACGATGAGATTGCTTGAAAGCCCTTCTTTTGTGGTAAACGGGGAAAATTTACCATTGGACATCCTTGTAATCCCTCCTCCATTGGTTCCTATCCAGAGGACGTCATTTGTGTCGAAACAAAGCGCCGTGACCGCATTATTGGTGAGCCCTTCTTTTTCCGTATAAACAGAAAATTTATTTTGCCTGAACACATTCACACCCCCGCTCTTTGTTCCTATCCAAAGGTTCTGTGCATTATCAAAAGCAAGGGTTTCAATGAAATCATCTGAAAGACCGTCTTTCTTAAAGTAATTTCTTATTTTCCCGTTTTCAATAACCGAAAGCCCTTTTTGAGTCCCTATCCATATCCTGCCTTTTTGATCCAATGCGATGGCGCGTATATAATTATTTGCCAATCCATGCAAGGTATCATACGTGGTGATTATTCCTGCTTTCAGGAAATTCACCCCCCCTCCGGAAGTTCCCACCCATAAGCCCCCCTGGGGATCCTCACTCAGGGTATAAACACGATCATCCGATAACCCGTTGGCTTTGGTGAATTTTGTGTATGTATTGTTCTTATATCGGAGTAAACCATCCCCTTCGGTTCCTATCCAAAGGCTTGTGTCACGACCCCCCAATAAGGTACTGATGAAATTCACCCTGAGCCCGGGGATGTTTGATTTATTAATGAGTGAAAAAGCAGTTCCGTCAAATTTCACAAGCCCTTCTTCTGTTCCGAAAAACATCCAACCATCAGCCGTTTGTGCAATGGTCATTACTGAATTCACCGGAAGCCCCTGGTCCATTTGCCAGTTATCAACCTTCAGCCCGGGCAGAGACAATGCCTGGGATAATTGCAACTGGGCATGGGCGGGATAAGCCTGAATATAAAGTAAAACAAGGAAGAAAAGGGCCCTCAGATTCATCATTCCAGGGTTTGTTTCAATCAAATGTATGCAACATTCTCAAATTTCCCAAACCGAAAAATCAATCGTTTTCGTTCAATCAATCCTATTTAGCCTGGTAAATATAATTCGTATTCCGGTAACCTGATTTACCGGTATACCAATCCGGGTAGTTCACACCTCCCGATTGTGCCCAGTTGACGAAAAACAAATACCCCACATTGATTGGCGTGGTTTCAGTGACATAATCGAAAGCTACCGGAAGGTTAAGCCCCCAGGGAAGATTATTGGAAGTTTTATAATAACGCCCTGCAGTAATGCTGGAGTTGTCTGCGGAAGTGCCAAAAAGTGCTGTATTTGCAAGTGAGGTAGGTGGTTTATCGGCAAGATGTATCTCGATGCTTCTGTCCTTATTTTTAATTAAAAATGGGTTGAATGGCGCGGTGCCCACGATGGATTGAGCAAGGGGTGAGGCCATGTGGATATTGATTTTAACCGTATCGGCGGTTCCTTTTGGTTCGCCGGGGAGGGTATTGAAAAAAGTGCCGGATCCATTCCTGTGGATTACATTGTTGAAATCATCGAAAACAATGATAACGGCCTGTTGCTGGCCATTCTCCACTCCGCTGCCTGCCAATGATATATAAGAATTTTTCAGGGAATATCCTGTGACCGATGCGATCTGCCCCGGCAATACCCCGTCAAGCTGGAAGCCGAATCCGTTACTGTACCCTGCGCCTGCAGCACGAACATAATAATTGATTTTAATATCAACTACATTATTCAAAGCGTTTGTGACATTTTGCACACGATAGTCCAGCACCAGGTCATTCAAATCGTAATCTCCCATGGCCGGCCAGAGATCTTCGAAAACCAGTGTGCCATAAGCTGTCTGTGACGGATAATAATTGTCGAATGCGCGGGTTGGGTCCGATGGATATTGATCCAGGCTGTTAGCGATCCCGTCTCCGTCGGTATCGGTCGGGGGAGGATTTCCTCCAACCCCTTCGGGATTGCATGTTGAGACCTGTAGGACATTCTTTGCCGCCGCAATAGATGTCAGTGTTGCTCCGTTGATAAAATTTGCACTGCCCCCGCTTGTTAACGTGCCGGAAGGAGTTATGGTTTCGATGGACCCGCTCACTTTGTTGGTTCCAATGATCTGGCCTGATCCGGATATCTTAATTTCGCTCCTTCCTCCTGTCCCCTGGATATCGGTGCTTTGTTTATAAGTGGCGGTCGATATCATTGAATTGTTTTTCAACAGCAGGGTAGCTCCCTGATTAACCTGCAATTCGCCGAATTCCTTGAGGTATGCTCCGTTCATGGTAAGGTTGCCGCTGTTCAGGTTCAGGTTCTGATGGATCAGCAGCTTACAGTTATGATAAAATGTGGCGTTATTCAGATTCAAAGAACCAAAAACCTCTATAGGGCCGTTGTTCGTAACAACTGAATTGATGTTGAGGTTGCCCCCGACAGTGATGGATGAGGTTGTTACGAAAGTCCCGGAGTTTACATTGATATTCAGGTCGCTGTTTAAAACCAGTGTCCCGTAGTTCTCTATAAAGCCGTTCGGGGAGAATGCTGATCCGATTACCCAATCGTTACAGTAATTTCTTAGCCTCGCGGTTGTTCCGTTCATAGTAAGACCACCCAGTTGCACATGGGAGCTGCCGTAAGCAGTGATTCGGGTTCCGTCACCAACAGTAAGTGTCCCGTCATAAATAAACGATCCCCCCTGTGTTACTGTGATCATGCAGTTTGCATTCATATTATTGATGGCAGCAGGATGCAAAGTGCCGCAGACATTAATGGAGGCGCCACTGCCGCCAAAGTTTATGGTTCCTGTAAAACTATCAGTTACATAATACAGGGAGCCGTTTGTAAGGGATACGGCCTGATTTCCTGAAAGTGTCTTTGAGGGAGTTGCACCGCTGCAGTCAGGGTCGGAGGTTGTTGCATCTATACTTTTCAAAGATGATTGTGTGAAATTATAGGTAACCTGGCCGGAGACCTTTACACTGTCGGTTAAGCTGAATGCGCCGCCGTCCTCTCCTTTAAGGTATAAATAACTCAGGCTTGAAGCAACATTGAACCGGGTTTCAAAAGGCGATCCATAACCAGCCGAGCCTGTTGCCAGAAGCTTACCTCCTTTTAAGTGATCTCCGTCAAAAACCGAGATCCGGCAAAGATTTCCTATCTGGGACGGGAGCATTGTAATCCCTGCTGAAAGTGAAACCGCCCTGGCTGCTTCCCAGTTGAATGCGGAAGGAAACCTGAGCTGACCAATAGGTGTGGTTCCGTTCTGAGAAGTGTCGGAATTTTTATGACAGCCTGAGATTGCAAACATTAAACTAACAATGCCGACAGCTATATTGAATTGTTGAAATCTGTTTCTGAAAAATGACGGGGTGCCCATTTCTTTTTTATCAAAGGTAATCCCAATCTGCCCAATTTGCCATGGGAAATAAGTAATTGTCCTCAGAATCTTTGTAAACGACTTGTATTCGTCAGATTTGGTTTGTTTTATCGGCTTCAGTATAAAGACTTACTGCGGATGAACGGTTCCCACTGATGTAAATTCAGGTATCTTTGCGCCTCAAAAAATAAATGGATGATTTCAGTTGACGGGCTTACCGTAGAGTTTGGAGGGACTACGCTGTTTAAAGATATTTCTTTTGCAATTAATGACAAGGACCGCATCGCTCTGATGGGCAAGAACGGGGCAGGAAAATCAACCCTTCTTAAAATAATTGCCGGTAATAAAACTCCCACACGGGGTAAGGTGTCAGCGCCAAAGGATGCCGTGATAGCCTACCTGCCACAACACCTGCTCACGGTTGACAGCCGCAGTGTTTTCGAAGAAGCCGCCCAGGCTTTTGCCCATGTCCTCGAAATGGAAAAGGAAATTGAAGAACTGAATTTGCAACTGTCAACCCGCGACGATTATGAGTCGGTCGGCTATTTTGAGCTGATAGAAAAGGTTTCGGCTCTCAGTGAAAAATATTATTCCCTTGGTGATACCAACTACGATGCAGAAGTTGAAAAGATATTGCTGGGCCTGGGATTCCTGCGTGAAGATTTTCACCGGCCCACCGGGGAATTCAGCGGGGGATGGCGCATGCGCATCGAACTGGCAAAAATCCTGCTGAAAAAACCTGACCTCATACTGCTCGACGAACCTACAAACCATATGGACATAGAGTCGATACAGTGGTTCGAGGATTTCCTCATTAACAGCGCAAAAGCTGTGATCGTTATTTCACACGACCGTGCCTTTGTCGACAATATCACCACGCGCACCATCGAAGTGACCCTGGGACGTATCTATGACTACAAAGTGAATTACTCATCCTACCTTTTACTTCGGAAAGACAGGCGGCAGCAGCAACAGAAGCAGTATGACGAGCAACAGAAATTCATCAATGAGAACCAGGATTTCATAGAGAGGTTCAGGGGAACCTATTCAAAGACCAACCAGGTGCAGTCCCGGGTTAAGATGCTGGAAAAAATAACCCCTATTGAAATAGACGAAGAGGACACTTCGGCGCTTCGCTTGAGGTTCCCGCCTTCACCCCGTTCGGGGAGTTACCCGGTGATACTTGATGGGGTTTCAAAAAACTACGGTGACCATACTGTATTTTCTCATGCCTCGTTCAGTATTGAGCGTGGCGAACGCGTTGCATTTGTTGGTAAAAACGGTGAAGGGAAATCAAGCCTGGTGAAAATCCTGATGGGCGAAACTGCCCACAATGGCAATCTTACGATTGGCCACAATACCATGATCGGTTATTTCGCTCAAAATGAAGCTTCCCTGCTTAACGAAGAATTAACCGTATTCGAAACTATTGACGATGTTGCAAAAGGCGACATTCGCACAAAGATCAGGGACCTGCTGGGGGCATTCATGTTCGGTGGTGATGACTGGGACAAGAAAGTGAAAGTTCTTTCGGGCGGGGAACGGACCCGGCTCGCCATGATCAAGCTCCTGCTTGAACCGGTCAACCTGCTTATCCTCGATGAGCCTACCAATCACCTTGACCTGCGGACAAAAGATATCCTGAAGAACGCTTTAAAGGATTACGATGGCACACTTATACTTGTATCTCACGACCGCGATTTCCTTGACGGGCTTGTTTCCAAAGTGTATGAATTCGGCAATAAGAGGGTAAAAGAACATCTTGGCGATATCCATAGTTTTCTTGAAAAGAAAAAACTCGAAAACTTGCGTACATTGTCATAAAAGTCATCCGCCAATGATAAATCCGGAACGCTGAAGGAATCAATAATACCGGTTAAGGCACCTGGTATATGTTCGCCTCATTCCTGTAACCGCTGTTTTTCAGGTTCCAGTCAGGATACTGAACGCCTGCCGACTGGGCCCAGCCTGCAAATTTCAGATATGCACTCGTAATTTGCGCCGACTCAACAGTGTAATCAAGTCCCGAGGAGATATTGATCGCCCAGGGAAGATTGGTTTTTGTCTTATAATAAGTACCCGAAGCCGGGTCGGAATTATCCTCGCCTGTTTTGAAATAGGCCTGGTTGACGAGGGTGGTAGGCAGGTAGTTGGGCAAATGGATTTCTTTTCCCCTGTCAAGATTGACAAACAGGAAAGGATTGAAATTACCAATCCCAACATCCGTAATGGAATAGGTATTGGGTTTGAAGCTCAGCGTTATGATGGTGGTGTCGGGGTTCACATAGGCGGCTCCCGGCACGGTATTGACTCCAAAACCTCCCGGCGATGGCATGATCTTATTAACGTTGTCGAATACGATCACAGTGGTCTTTTCCTGGCCAGCTTCCGTCCCGTTCGGGTTAAGCTGTATAAAACTTTCCCTTAGTTTGGACCCTGCAACTTCAAGGTCTGCTGCGGCAATGCCGGTTCCCGGCAACTGGAAACCAAACCCGTTCTGATAGCCGGCCCCGATAGCCCTGATAACAAATGTTGATATTATTTCGGTTACCTTATTATTTGCATTGGTTACCGTTTTGAAGCGGTAGTCAAGAACCAGGTCGTTGAAATCATAATCGCCGGTATTCGGCCAAAGATCTTCGAAAGCGAGGGTTCCAAACCCTGTCACGGGGAAATAATTGTTGAATGCCCTGGCCGGATCTTTGGGATAAGCATCATCGGCATCGGCAACACCGTCCCCGTCCTGGTCAGGCACATTCCCGGTTTGCGAGAAGTTTGCCTGTATCTCAGTCTGATCCAGGGCCCTGTTGAAAAACTTACACTCATCTATGGATCCGTTGAAAAATTTTTGGGCGCCATCATCCGAACCAATCGATAAATCCCTGCTGTTCACATACAACAAACCAGTTACAGAAAGACTGTTCCTGAGCTGGCCATTTACATATAATTTCATTACCTGCCCGTCATAAGTCATTGCAAGATGATACCACTGGTTAAAAACGGGAAGCCCGCCTCCCCAGCTCAATACGTGTGAGATGTTACCCACAAGCCTGATCTGGCCTCCCCAGCCATCCCAGTTTCCCTGTCCAAGGCCATGGCCGTCATAATCTCCCTTTTGAAAAATTTTCGTAGTCAGGTTTTTATTGGTCTTTGCCCAGGCCATCATCGTAATTCCGTAAACAGGGTTGAGGTTTAATTTGCTGGGAACCTTTACAGCCCCTGTTGTTCCGTCGAACACGAGGCAACTTCCCGAGATACCCTGCCCCCAGGTGGCTCCCGTGATGGTTCCTGTATTAACGCCTTTACTGTCGTTGGCCACGGTTCCGGCATTTTCATCAAGTTTGTAATATGAAACCAGGTTGTCGCTCCCGGTACCGGGATCAGGTGTTGAACCAAAAATTTGAAGCACTTCCGCATCGGTCAGGGCCCGGTCATACATCAGCATCTCATCAATGATACCTTTAAATGGAGTAATGGTTCCCTGCCTCCCAATGTACACATCCGAAGCTGAAATTTGCAGATTCCCGGTATTGGCTACAGAAGTCCTGTACAAGCCATCTAAAAATATTTTCATGGTGGAACCGTCATATGTCATAACAGTATGATGCCAGTCGGTATCCAGAACCCGGTTGGTAAATCCCGCGTTGACCGATGCCCATACCGGTGTATATATTGCAAATCCCACACGCCCCTGGGGGTCCATGCTGACATTATATTTTACATTCTGATAAATGAAACTGCCATTATCACCTATTGCATTCAGCTTGAACCAGAATGAGAAACTGATACTGTTTCCTGTCGGGTTAAACCCGGCTTTGGGTATCTGAACCTGGTTGTTGGTACCGTCAAATTGAAGCGCACTTCCCCTGATTCCGTTTACCCATGTAGCGCCGCTGATGACGCCATTATGGCCACCTATGGCATCGCCGGCCGTTGTCCCGGTATTTTCATCAAAATGCCAGGCAGCAATCAAACCCTGGGCTGGAATATCTTTCAGGCGGCTATCCGGAGCATTCTTCAATGCATTCGCTAAATTAACCTGGACCACAGCCCCTGTGATTGCCACAGAGGTACCGTTCACCATCACCTGCCCGATATAAGCGGGGATAGTAAGCTTTACCGGGAAACTATTTCCAATCCCGTTATAGAAGCCACGGTAATACTGAATATCGCCTGTAGTGGAAGTGATGTTGATCACGGTCGTATGATCAGAGGAGATCTGAAAGGTGACATCACGGGATGTTTCCCAGCTGAAACCGGGAGGAATATTCAGATTCTTCATGTCCGCGACGGTTATCCCGGGGACGGACTCATTTTTTTTACATGAGGTAATGATGATGGCGGCGATCAACAAGATCCAGAGTACTCTGTAATTTCTTGACATTGAGGTATTATTTCTACAAAGATACCCCGGCGTTAAGGCGATTGCAAGCACAAATGCGTAAATGGGCAGTTTAATCGTGTAAATGTGCCTATTAATGAAGTTTTTCACGAAACGGAATTGGGATAAACCTGAAAAACCTCAAAACAATGCGGGCGGTCTACTTTTTTTCCATTCGCTGCCTGATCCCGCTGATGGCATTAACCGGTGAATCAATGATGAGCATATTGGAGATCCAGTCGGGTATGCTTCCGGCCGGGTCAATATACCCTTCAAGTACAACATGGGATCTTTCTTTTCCCGCAGGCTCAACAGTCCATGTTTGCCGGTACTCTTTGATCCGGATCATATCCTTATGTTCGGGGTAGGCCCCGTTGAGGGGAATGGCAGTTATCCGTCTCACCCCGCTAACCTGGTCAATGGTTACTCTGACATCCACACAAAGGTCGCGATCAATAACCGGCCAGGGTAAGTTATAAACCAGGTAATACTGCGCCCGTTTATTCTTTTCATAAAGCAGCACCCTGATCTGGTTGAAGTTTTTATCCCACCAGTCGGTATTGTTGACATCTTCGATAAGGGCAAAAACTTTTTCCGCCGGCGCCTTAATGTCGGCAACCCCTTTATACGACTTCAGTTGCTTCCCGGCTTCCTTGCGGGTGTAAATTTTTATGCCTTCCTTTTCTTTGATAAAATCCCATGATTGGGCCAGCATGGAACATGAAACCACTGAGGATAGAAATATGAATATTGCGAGGCAAAACCGATGATGTTTCATATCACCCGATTTTTTTACAAAGTAACGCTATTCCTCCGGAATAATATGATACCCCGGGAACGGCATTAAAACCTGTCTTTCGGCATCTTATTAAAAGATAAGGCAATATAATTCAACTTCCCTTACTATGTCCATGGCGCTTGATTTTTTTGTAACTTAGCTTCTTAACTGCGGATGTTGAGCTCCATATAAACAGGGCAAACAACATCAGATGTAAAGCTGAGTATGAAAAAGAAAAGATTTTTCATCCTGTTCCAGGGTGTAGTAACCCTTATCCTGTTTATTGCAGGAATCCTGGTATACCAGGTCATCAAACACGAAGATCCGTCAGGATCGAAACGGGTAAAACCTGAACCGGATCCCAGCGACTGGATGGCCATGCAAAGGGCGTTCCCTTACGGGAAGATCAATCAGGTTGCATACCTTGATGCCCTGGAGCAGACAAGGATGATGATGATGTCACAGGTAAAACGGTCCAACCCATGGACATTCGCCGGCCCCGACAATATCGGCGGCAGGTTAACTGATGTGGAATCCCCGGCCGGGCATCCCGAAATTATATATATTGGCGCCTCCACCGGCGGGATATTGAAGACTACCAATTCGGGAAATACCTGGACCAACCTGTTCGGTGAAGTCCCTGTGATCTCGGTTGGCGATATCGCCATCGATCCCCGGCATCCCGATACTATCTGGTGCGGAACTGGTGAAGCCAATTCTTCCAGCTTCAGCTTCCTGGGTAACGGGATATACAGATCGGTCGACGCAGGAACAACATGGCTGCATATGGGGCTTACCAATTCAGCTTATATCGGAAGGGTCCTGGTTGATAATTCAAATTCTAACCGGATCTTCGCGGCTGCCTGTGGCAACCTGTTTACAACCAGCGATGAACGCGGAGTTTACCGAAGCAACGATGGCGGACAAACCTGGGACAGGGTCCTTTTCCTTACCGATTCCACTTCAGCCATCGACCTGGCTCAGAATCCTGAAAATCCGCAGATCATCTATGCCGCTATGTGGGAACGTTGCCGCGGGCTTGTATACCGCCACTCGTTCGGCCAGTCATCAGGGATCTGGAGGAGTATCGACGGGGGCACGACATGGAGTGAACTTACCAATGGCCTGCCAAAAGGGAGTAATGTAGGAAGGATAGGCATAGACATATCAAAATCCAACCCCGATATCCTTTATGCCTGCTATGATATGGATAACCAGGAAGTGGGCGTATACAAGTCGTCTGACGGCGGATCATCCTGGACCAGGACAAGCGACGCAGCCCTGCAGGGAATGAGCAGTAACTTCGGATGGTACTTCGGCCAGATCCGGATCCAGCCCGACGACCCCGACCGCGTATATGTGATGGGAGTGGATCTGTACCGCACCGACAACGGGGGGGCCTCCTGGAACAATATCTCAAATTATAATATTCATGTGGATCATCATGCCATGTGTTTTTTACAAAATAACCGGATGCTTGAAGGTAATGACGGAGGATTATACCTGACATCGACATATGGAAATAGCTGGACTAAGATTAACAACCTTCCATTGACCCAATTCTACGCTATTGATATCGACTACCAGCTTCCTCAAAGGATATACGGAGGCACCCAGGACAACAACTCCATTCGCACTTCCACAGGCGGTACCAGCGACTGGCAGGCTATTCTTGGAGGCGATGGTATGTATTGCCTTGTAGATTATACAAATTCCGATATCATTTACGCGGAATACCAGAACGGGAACCTCTACAGGTCAATTAATGGGGGTGCCAGCATGCAATATATTTCCGGTCCAATGGAAAACGACCGTGTGAACTGGTCGGCTCCCCTGGCTATGCATCCGCAAGACCCTTCCATTCTCTACTTTGGAACATACCGGGTCTGGAAAACCACTGATATGGGCTCTTCCTGGCAAGCCGTCAGCGGAGACCTCACCCATGGCGGCAGTAATTATTTCTATACCCTTACAACCATTGATATTTCAACGGTCAATCCTTCAGTCGTGATAACCGGCAGCGGAGACGGGATGGTACATATCTCCACCAACAACGGGCAGACCTGGCAGGATATCTCGGCCGGCCTCCCGCAGAGGTGGGTTACCCATGTCAAAGCCGATCCCTTCGATGCCCAGGCTTTATATGTTACACTGTCGGGCTTCCGTTGGGATGAGCCCCTCCCCCATGTCTTTAAATCAGGCGACCTGGGCCAGCACTGGACGGATATTTCAGGCAACCTCCCTGAGTTTCCTGTGAATGATATCGTTGTTGATCCTGAAATCCCCGGAAGGATCATCGTTGCAACCGACGCCGGGTTATATGGTACAACCGACGGCGGACAAACCTGGTCATGGATATGGGACAGGATGCCTGCAGTTCCCGTATACACCCTGAAGATACATGCTCCAACACGGACCCTTGTTGCCGGAACCTATGGATTGTCGGCCTACAGGGCCAATCTCGACGATATCCTCACTGGCATCCCAACATTAAATACCGTCGGGATGATTGCATTGTCGGCCTCCCCGAACCCGGTCCAAAGCACAACAACTCTATCTTTTTACCTGCCTGCGGATGACAAAGTCTCAATCAGCCTGTATGCGTTAAATGGCAAGGTGGTAAAAAATGTTTTTGACGGGAACCTCCCGCGGGGCAGGCAGAATATCCCTTTCAGGATGGATAATGACACCAGGGATATCCCTTCCGGACTTTATATCGTTGCTGCAAGTGGAAAAAGATTTTCGGGCAGCCTGAAATTGCTGAAATTATAATTTGATTGCCTGACGAAGGGTCGGGGTTGGTTATAAACATAATTCCATTGTATGAAACAAATCATTCTTTTCCTGTTCATTTGCTTATATGGAATTGCGGTTCAATCTCCCTCCTGCGCCCAGGCGGTACCTGAAAAGCAATCCGAACAAAAGAAACAACAGCCTGAAACCATTAAAATCAGCGATATCCCTGTCAAGTCAGTGGAACTTATGCACAAGACGAGACAGGCATTTCGTAATCTGCCCCCTCCGGGTACGATCAGGATGCTCAGGGCAAAAAATGAAATTATCAGCTCAAGGATAGATACCAACATTTTAAAACCGCTCGACCAGAATGACCCCGAAGTCAAAATCATCCTGATTGTAAACAGGAAAGTTCTTCTGGAGCAGGAACAGCGTGAAAATACCGAAGAGGAAAAACAGCTTAGCAAGATCATAAAGACCCTCGATGAGATAACCACCTGGATGAACCAGGAAGCGGCCAAATGGAAAAATACCAGGGACCAGATGCAAAAGGATTTCCCAAATATGCCGGTTCCTGCAAACCTCACAACCACCATCGTTTTCATCGATTCTTCACTCAGCATGCTCAGCAGGAAGACCAATACCATTATTGGTATCATGGAAAAGAACATTACCCTGGGGATCAAGATTGACTTTGCTCTTCAGAGAACGATAGCCCTGATCAGCCGTAAAGAATTGAATTCATTTAAAGTCGACCATCCTCCCCTCTTCAGCCTTGATTTCAGGAGGAATTACATTTCGGCTGTTGCCGATGCATTTCAAAACTTTAAAAATCTGCGGATAAAGGAACTGCTCTCTTACCTGGGAACCCAAAAGGGATCAGTCATTATTCTTTTAATGCTCTTTTCAGTCCTGTTATGGTTTTTTTACCTTCTTAAAAAAAGGACCAGCATAAACCTCGAAGGCTATGGTAGGTTTTACAAAGAGAAGTTGATGGTCCTTCTTTCGCAACCCCTGATGGCTGCTACGATATTGAGCCTTATTTCAGTCGAATTCATTTTTTCGGCCCGTCCTATGGTTTTCCGTGAGCTTGTAGCCTACCTGTATGCTTATCCTATAATCAGCCTGCTTAAAAAGATCCTCGATAGGAAATACCATGTTTACCTGTATTCTTTCGTCGTCGTCCTTGTTCTTTTCATTTTTCTTATCCTGTCCTCTTCCGATGCACTGCTCTCCCGCATGATGTATTTCCTGATAGCAGTTGCCGAGTTCATACTGCTGTTGATGCTGTTTATAAATTTCAGGAAGATCAAAATCAAAACTTACCAGAAATACCTTGTCAATATATTCCTTGTTCTTCATATTGCGCTGGCATTAACCGGCCTGATCGCCAACCTGACCGGCAGGATGATCCTGACTTCGATAACCATCAATGCCGTGTTTGTCAATATCCTTAGCATCGTGCTCCTTATAGTTGCGGCCATCATGGTAAATGGCGTTGTTGCCTCAGTAGTTGATTCACGCCGGGGCCGCAAAGTTAATTCCATCAGGCTTTACGGTGAGATGTTGAAGCACAGATCATTCCTGATCCTGAACACTCTGACGATTTTATACTGGTTTGCAATTTTCCTGAATGGTTTTCATATACGGAGTATTGCTTATAACCTGATACTTTCGATATTCACCTACAAATTTACCATCGGGGATGCCAGTTTTTCTCTTGATGGCGTTTTGCTCTTTTTTGCAGTCATTTTTGTTTCGTTTTTTTTGGCCAGGTTCCTCCAGGTGCTTCTGGAAAAGGATGTACTCAACCGCTTATCCTTATCAAAAGGATTGCCCCACACCATTTCCATGGGCTTGAAATATGTGATGATTGTTTCCGGTTTTTTCCTGGCATTCTATGCAACAGGCATCCCGATGGATAAAGCGACTATCATCCTTGGGGCATTCAGCGTGGGAATCGGGTTCGGGCTGCAATCCATTTTCAGCAATGTAGTCTCGGGGCTGATCCTGCTTTTTGAGAGGCCGATACAGATTGGGGATACGGTACAGGTTGGCCCGCTTATAGGCAATGTAAAATCCATTGATCTTCGTGCAAGCAACATTCACACATTCGACGGGGCCGAGGTGATTGTTCCCAACGGGCAGCTGATCTCAAAAGAGGTAATAAACTGGACCCTGTCGGATAAGAAACGCAGGATGGAAGTACCCCTGGGCGTAGCATATGATTCGGATCCCCAATTCGTCCAGGGTCTTGTAATGGAAATCCTGCGAAAACACCCAATGATATTGCAGCAACCCGAACCGTTAGTCTATTTTCTGGGTGTGGGGCAATTTGCAATGGATTTTGAAATGCTTTTCTGGGTTTCCGACTACAGCCAGGGTCGCAGCATCAGGAGCGAAGTTCAGTTCGCAGTCTTTAAAATAATGAAAGAAAATAATATTAAAATTCCTGTTCCAAGGCGGGACATTATAATTAACCCATCTCAAAATATCGGTATATGATCACAGAAATTATCATCCTGTTTGCCCTGTTCCTTGTCAACGGACTTTTTGTAATGACAGAGATTGCGCTGGTCTCCTCAAGGAGGAGCAAGCTCGAGATAGATGCCAGGTCGGGAAATAAGGGCGCAAAAGCTGCGCTTGACCAGTTAAGCAAGCCGGCAGGTGTGCTATCCACAGTCCAGATCGCAGTAACCCTCATCGGTATCCTCACCGGGGTTTTCAGCGGGGCAAAGATTTCGGAAGGAATGGCTTCGCTCCTTATCTCCGCAGGGATGTCAGGGCCAACTGCAAGTACCCTGGCGCTGGCCATTGTTGTGATCATAGTTACACTGGTCGCAATGCTTATCGGTGAGCTTGTCCCCAAACGCATCGGCCTGATGAATCCTGAGAGCGTTTCCAAAGTGATGGTCCCTCCGGCCGTGATCCTTTCAAAGATCCTCATCCCGGTCACCTGGCTGCTGACCAGACTCAGCGACATCATCCTCAGACTTCTCAGGGTAAAGCCATCCGCCGACAATAAAGTAACTGAAGAAGAGATCCGTGCCCTGGTGCTGGAAGGAGCAATGGGAGGAGATGTTCAGAAGATGGAGCAGCATATCGTCGACAGGGTTTTCCATCTTGGGGACCAGAAGATCGCTTCACTGATGACCCATTATTCGGAAGTGACATGGCTTGATATCAATGAAAGCAGCGCCGACCTGTGGAAAAAGATCCAGCCGGGGCTCCATTCGGTATACCCCGTTTGCCGCAATAACCTGAATAACCTGGTCGGGGTGGTCTCTCTTAAAAAACTATTACTGGGGTTTAATCTCAATGACGAACTGGCCCTTGAGAATTACATTAAGCCTGCCCAGCTGATCCTGGAGTCGCTTACAACCTATGAAACTCTTGAATTGTTCAGGGAAAAAAATGTTCATTACGGATTGGTGGTCGATGAATACGGATCCATTGTCGGAATGGTCGTACTTAACGACATCCTCGAAGCCATTGTAGGGGATATCAACAGGGGTGGTTCAGATAAACCCCAGATCCACCGGAGGGAAGACGGGAGCTGGCTGGTCGACGGACAGATGCCGTACACCGAGTTTGCCTATAAATTCGGGCTTGAAGGCCTGGACAAAAAGGTGAAATTCAACACCGTGGCCGGCCTTGTCACAAACGCGATGAAACATATCCCTGCACCCGGGGAGAAGCTTGTTTATATGGGGTATGAGCTCGAAGTGGTTGATCTTGACGGGAACCGCATCGACAAGTTGATAATAAAAAAATTGCCGGGTTGAAAAATATGAGACTGTTATAACAGTTTGAACCTCGCCAGCTTCCAGTTTTCATTTTGCCCGACACCAAGCAGGAGAAAATAAGCTACCCCCTTGTAGATCCTGATCTTTTCGGGAAAGGCAAAAGGGAGTTCATACGAAGTGGTCAGATTTCCTGTTTCAACATCAATTTTCTTTAACCGGGTTATCCAGTTTTTTTGAAAGATAGTATATGCACATCTGAAATATTCATCTACTATGATGTTGCCCCTCCATTTCCAGTCCACCGGGATGAAGGCAGAAAACAGCGAAGAAAGCGGGTTATCGTCAATGTCTTTATGAAAACTGATCGGCACTGTTTTATATACTTTGCCGTTCTGGTCCATCATCTCGATTTTATCCTCCGAAAAATTAAAGATTGCCATATTGTTCTCACCGAGTTTCACAATAGGTGCATTTATCTTTCCGCCATAAAATTTTTTCGAGGCATGAAAATCATCTTCGCTGTAACGGGCAGGGTTCTCCATTTGGGGATCAGATGTTACCGCTTGATTTTTTCTTTCTGCACTCCCTTTGTCTGAAAGTTGTGCTGCTGAATTCTGAAGCTGATCATTCCACAGGTTGTAAAACTTTACATCATCAAAATATTTTCTTCGTGAAGTTTCTCCTGAAATATACCTGACATAATTTTTTTTGTGCTCCTTATCATAAAATCCAATATTTGTGCCAAATCCGTCAGGGGTGAATTCCTGAAAATAAAAGCGGTCGGTCGCCATAAATACAAATGGCTTGACAGCCCTGAGCAAGGAATCATACGTTGTTTTGCAAACGAACCCGAATTGTTTCAGGGTATCGTTATAGTAGCATTGATAGGCATTCCCCCTGGTCGATATATAGTGAATATTGCCGAGGAAATCCTTATACAGTTTACTGGGTTTTTGTTCGGGAACGGGAATTATTGAGATTGTGTCACCTGTCAGGGTAAGAAGAATGAGCTCCGTTTTTTTCAGGTTACCCCTGAAAACCAGCAGCAGTAGGTTGTCATCCATAATTTCATAGTCAAGAACAGAATAACTCATGTCCCTGAATACATATCGGAATCTTTCGGCCGAAATCTCAACTTCTTTGAGGCTATATACCCTCGGTCTCATGATCAGTTCAAGGGATTTGGAAGAGGTTTTGATTATATCATAATAAACCATCTCATAGCCGATACAGGAAAGAGTGACCGATGAGGGAACCTTGTCAAGGATCAATGTGAACCTGCCGTCTTTATCTGTCACGGCTCCCCTGTTTGTACCGTTGATCTTTATATCCACATCAGCGACAGGAGATTGGGTTACCTCATCTTTTACAATTCCATGGATTGTATGCTTTTGTGAGAAGACAGGAGTTGCTGATAAAAAGCACACAAGGAGTGGAATCACTAATTTCAGTGAAGAAGCTATTCTATGAAGATTATCCCGATCACAATTTTGGAAAGAAACCATCTTTATACCGGATCAGTTACACCATTAATTCATGTGAACCATCTTCTAATTCCAGTAAAAATATGAAAAAAACCGGCTCCTCCGTTGCAGGTTTTTTCCCGTATAGGAAAAGCAGGCCGGGGGAATTAATAACACACAGGGATCAGATCATTTCCTGATTCCCGCAATTAACATCCTGAAAGGTTTCTGGCCACCATGATCCCGGTCATATCATACTTTTGAAAGTTCATATTCTGAATGGTCTCCTGTGCCGAGTTTACATCCACGATTTTATAACCGATATTGCCTTTTGATTCGGCGATGTTATCACTTTTTACACTTCCTGAAATAACCAGCAGGTAGTATTTGCCGGGCCTTAAACTTAAGGTATAATTTCCTGTACCGTCTGTTACCGCCTTTACGATACCGGTTAATTTTTTGAATCCGCTGATGAATTTGAAGGTAAAATCCGACAATGTATCAAAATTGTCACGCATTTTGCTATTTCTGAAGGGATCTATTGAATTATAAATTGAAAGCAAATAATCGTATTTGTATCCCTGGAACCTTTCAATCACATTTTTGAGGTCGCCATATCCCGATGATCTGAAATCGGCTTCACTGATTGCATAAATTAAACATCCCGCATCTGCATAATTGGCCGAGGTGTATGCGTCCCTGTATAATGCAAGGCCGGAAAGCTTTCCGTTTCCGGCAGGCTGCCCTCCATTGTCAACGATACAGGATAAGGTAAGACCAAGCACGAACATAGCGATAAGTATATTTTTCATGGTTTTGATTTTAAGTTTACAAGGTAAAAGTAGTTTAAATCAACAGTAGTCCTGTTTCCGGGTTGTTCATTTCATGTGCATTTCTTTTTTCACACCATCAGGATATTTCATTTCCAGTCAAAAAAATCAATGCTGATTTTCATATCTTTGAATGTTGCACAACGATGTTAAATTTCTATCGTGCAAATCATTCATCAAACTCAAAAAGCAACTCCCGGAATGGAGATTTGAGGGTATTTAACCGGATGCGAAAAATATCAGAACCATGAAAAAACTCTATTTTACCATTATCGCTTCGGTGGTCGTGATCCTGATCATCGCAGGGCTTTTTTTTCTGGGTCATAAAAAAGAAAATTCCGGCAGGCAGGAGGTGCTCAGCAATGTTCCTGTCACTATCGACACGGTAATAAAAAAGTCGCTGACCAATCTGGTAAGCATGGTCGGGCTGATCGATCCCGAAAATGACGTGGAAATCATATCCGAAGCTAAAGGGATGATAACGCGGTTGAATTTCAAGATAGGCGACCAGGTCAAAAAAGGGACAGTACTTGTTGAGATTGATGATGCCATTATTAAATCGGATCTGGCCAGGCAGGAGATCAATTATTTCAAAGCAAAACGCGATTTCGACCGCAACAAGACCCTGTACGAGCAAAACTCCATCTCGGCATCCCAGCTCGACATTTCCAGGCTCGATATGCAGGCGGCCGAGAATGACCTGACCAGGGCAAAAAGAGCCCTTGACGATACCAAGGTTAAAGCCCCTATCAACGGCACCATCAACACTAAAAAAGTCAACGAGGGTTCCTATATCCAGCAGAATTCATCCATCGGCAACATCGTTGATATTTCCACCATGAAGGTGAAGGTGAGTATCTCTGAAAAAGACGCGTTTGTGCTTCATCCAGGCGACAGCGTGGAGATCACAACCGATGTATACCCCGGTCACCGGTTTTTGGGTCATGTCGACAATATCGCTTCCAAAGCCGACGAAGCCCATACGTATCCTGTTGAGATCCATCTCCCGAACAGCGCCGCTTTCCCACTTAAAGGCGGGATGTTCGGGCGGATCAATTTCACCTCCATCACTTCCCGCGACGCTATCGCAATTTCCCGCGACGCCCTGATCGGGAGTGTTAAGAATGCCCAGGTTTTCGTAATCAAAGGAAATATAGCTTCCCTGAGGAATATAACCATCGGGCGTGAATCGGGACAGTTGCTTGAAGTGCTGAACGGGCTTGAAGAAGGGGAGATGGTAGTGACCAGCGGCCAGAACAATCTTTCCGACAATCTGAAGGTTATCATTGTCAAATAATACAAAACAGCTGCCATGTCGATAACCGAATTAGCGATAAAACGCCCGTCATTTATCATTGTGATCTTTCTGGCCCTGGGAATGCTGGCGGTTTTCGGGTATTACCAGCTTGGTTACGAGCTGCTGCCCAAGATAGATCAGCCTTACGTCACCGTCAAAACCCAATACCCCGGAGCTTCACCCGGCGAAGTGGAAAACAATGTCACCCGTCCTATCGAAGATGCCCTTTCGGGAATCGAGAAAGTGAAGAATATCAGCTCTACTTCATACGAAGGGCTTTCACTCATCGCCATTGAATTTTACAGGAATGCAACCATTAATGTTGCTGTTCAGGATGTACAAAGGAAGGTGAATGAAATTCTCTCAACCCTGCCTAAAGAGATTAAAACCCCTTCTTTGCTGACGTATTCGGTGAGCCAGATCCCGGTGTTGCGGCTTTCGCTTACTTCCAGCCTGTCCCCTGCCCGATTTTATACCCTGGTCGACGACCAGATCAAACCCCGACTTTCGAGGGTGCAGGGTGTTGGGAATATCAGTATTAACGGCGGGCTGAAAAGGGAGATCAAGGTTAACATCGATGCCCAGAAGGTCAGGTCCTACTCCCTGTCGATAAGCCAGGTAGCCAACTTCATCAATGCAGCCAACCTGGATTTCCCGACAGGAAAATTAAAAGATCCTCTTCACCAGTTCGTCGTACGTGTTGCAGGCAAGTTCACTTCCCTTGAGGAAATGAAGAACCTGGTCGTAGGCTACTCCAAAGAGGGTGGAGAGATCCGTCTTCGTGATATTGCCGAGATCCATGATGCAACCGTTGACCCCACCCTCATCAGCAGGTTCAACGGCATCAATTCACTGGGACTTGAGATCCAGAAGCAAAACGATGCCAATATGGTCAGGGTGTGTGAGCTGCTGCGAAAGGAATTAAAAGTGCTTGAAGCCGATTATATGGGAGTGGGCCTTCATTTTGACATAGCCGACGACCAGAGCATATTCACCATGGCGGCTGCCCGTGCGGTGATGGAAGACCTTATGCTTGCTATTTTGCTCGTGGCTGCCGTGATGTTCCTTTTTCTTCATTCGGTGCGCACCTCACTCATCGTCATGGTTTCTATTCCCTGCTCTCTCACCACAGCCTTCGTAGTGATGTGGATCTTCGGGATGTCGCTTAACCTGTTCACCCTGCTGGCCCTGTCACTGGTAATTGGTATCCTGGTCGACGACAGTATCGTGGTTCTTGAGAACATCTACCATCACCTCGAAAAGGGTGAAGACAAACTCACGGCTTCCATCAGGGGCCGCAACGAGATCGGTTTTGCAGCCATCTCCATCACCTTTGTCGACATCGTGGTATTCGTCCCCCTGGCCCTGACCACGGGGCTCATAGGCGATATCATCCGCGGGTTCTCCGTCATCATACTCGTTTCGACCATCACCAGCCTGCTGGTCTCATTTACCGTCACCCCCATCCTCGCATCACGCTTTGCCAAACTGGAATCAATAGACTCCCAGAGCCTTCTGAACCGTTTCGGGAAGGTCTTTGAAGGGGCTTTCAAATGGCTCACAAACAAGTACGCCATGATCCTCGGCTGGAGCCTGGGAAATCCTTATAAGGTGCTGTTCGTCGTTGCCTCGGGCCTCATCATAAGCCTGATCATCCCCGCAGCCGGGCTTACCGGGTTTGAATTCATGAAACAGACCGACCGAAGCCAGTTCTCGGTGGCCCTTGAATACGCCCCGGGAACAACGCTTGAAAGCAACAACCGCCAGAGCCGGAAAATTGAAGAGATCATCTCGACCCTGCCCGAAGTAACAAACATCCTCACCAATGTGGGTAAAGGCAGCGACGGGGTAAGTGCCGATAACGAGACCGAGATCGTGGTTTCAATCTGTGCGAAAAACAAGCGTTCTTTATCCACAGCCGAACTGGGTTCAAAGGTCAAAATACTTACCGACAAGATCCCCGGTGTGAAAGTGTTTGTGAACCAGATCGGTTTTACCGGGGGGGCCAGCTCGGCCCCGGTCCAGGTAGAGATAACCGGCATAAGTTATGACTCTATCATGAAGTCGGCCGACATGGTCGCAAAAGCGCTTATTCTGACCCCGGGCGTTACCTACCTTCGGTTCTCGGCTACCCGGGGTAATCCCGAAACCCGGGTGGAGATTGACCGTCAGAAGATGGCGGCCCTCGGGCTGAGTGTAAGCGATGTGGGTTCGGCCCTGCAAGTAGCGCTCACGGGAAATAATGACTCGAAATACCGGGATGGGTCAAACCAGTTTGATATCCGTGTGGCGCTTGATAAATTTGACAGGACCAATCCCGATGATATCGCCCATCTTTCGTTTATCAACAGCAAGAACAAGATCATTGAACTGCAGCAGTTCGCCAACATTTACCAGGCCTCGGGGCCCACGAAGCTGGAACGCAAGAACCGCAACGCACTCACTACCGTGAGCGCATATACCGACGGCTCCCCCGCGGGTTCGGTGGTCCAGGCGTTTTCTGCAAGGTTGGGAACCTCCAAAGCCGGGGGCACAGTTATCGGCTTCGGCGGGGACCAGGAAGAGATGATGACTTCCTTCCTGAGTCTTTTCGTAGCCCTCGTCGCTGCCGTGATCTTCGTATATTTCATCATGGTGATCCTTTACGACTCTTTTGTTTATCCCTTTGTCGTGCTTTTCTCCATCCCCGTAGCACTCATAGGGGCTATCCTTGCGCTTGCATTCACCCATAATACCATCAACGTATTCTCCATCCTGGGCATCATCATGATGGTAGGGCTGGTTGCCAAGAATGCCATCCTCATCGTGGACCGTACCAATGAAAGAAGGTCGGAAGGCGAATCCATTTACGATGCCCTGATCGATGCAGGCAAGATGCGTATCCGCCCGATTTTCATGACTACCTTCGCAATGGTCTTCGGGATGCTGCCTATCGCCACCGCTGCAGGTGCAGGTGCCGAATGGAAGAACGGACTGGCATGGGCCCTTATCGGCGGACTTACCAGTTCCATGTTCCTTACCCTGGTGGTCGTTCCCATCATCTATGAAAAAGTGGCCCGTTTCATGGAAAAACGCGATGAACTTAAACGCAGCAGGATTGCTGCCCTGCCTGCCGTTGTAACGATACTCCTCGCGGTGTTCTTCTCCCTGGCCGGCAGCTCCCAGGCAAAGGGGCAGAAACCTCTCGAGTTCAACATGCATACGGTGCAGGTCGCGATTGTATTTGACGGTCCGGCACGCACAAATACACTTTACCTCTCCACCATGGAGAAGGAGATCAGAAGCCTTATGTCGGGACAGGTCGATATCGTGTTTACAGGGCCGGCGGAACTCACTACGGGACAGTGGACCATGGAAAGCGTAAGAGCCGTCAATGACAGGCTGCTGGACGATAATAAGGTGGATATCATTGTATCGGTCGGCATAATTGCGGCCCATGACCTCTGTCACCGGAAAAATCTTTCAAAGCCCGTGATCGCAGCCCCTGTCGTGAATTACCAGCTCCAGGGTATTCCATATAACCATGGCAGCAGTGGTATTAATAACCTGGCTTATATCCAGCTAAAACCTGCTATTGAAAATGAGTTTGCCGAGATGAAAAAGATCGCGAATTTCGATGACCTTTCCATCCTGGTAAGCAAGGATTATATGGACATCCTGAATCCCGAGCACCGGCCCTTCACCAATTTCGACACCATCAACGGGGTCAGGATCAATATGATCCTTTGCGATACTTCGGCCCAGGAAATCATCAGGGCATTGCCTAAAGAAACTAATGCGGTATATGTGGACGCGCTTTTTAAAATGCCTTCAAAGCAATTCCAGATGCTCGTCGATTCACTGACTGCCCGGAAGCTGCCGAGTTTCGGCTTTGACCAGGGCGACGTGGAGGAAGGAGTGCTTGCTTCATTGTATCCCCGGCTTATCGACCGGCTTTCGAAACGTATTGCCCTGGATATACAGCAGGTACTGTTAGGGGAGAATGCTTCTTCCCTTCCGGTAGAACTGCTGTCGGGAAGGGGGCTTTTCCTGAACCTGGGCACCTTTGCCAAACTCGGATTAAAAATACTTTCGTGGGATATCCTTACGGAGGCTACCATCGTTGACCTGATCAGGCAGGATACTTCGGTTCAGTTCGTTCAGCTCAGGGAGATAATGGCACTGGCTTTAGACAGCAACCAGGCATTGGTGGCGAAAAAGTTCGAAGTGAAAGCAGGCGCCAAAAATATCGATATCGCGCGTTCCAGCCTGCTACCCAGCCTCGACGCATATGCCGTAGGCGCCTTGAATGACAGCAAAAATTACCAGGCGCCCCAGATGGTCTCTGCAAGCGGGAGCATCTCCCAGTCGGTTTATTCAGAACCCGTATGGGCGAATCTCAAGGTCGCCACCTCGAACCAGCAGGCATTGGTAGAAGATCTGAACACCCGGAAACTGGATATCGGGAACCAGACCGCCAGGGCTTATCTGAGCATTCTCGAAAACAGGCATAATTTCATGCTGTTGCTAAATAACCTTATGATCAGCCGATCTAACCTCGAGATCTCGAAGATGAAAAAAGAATCGGGTTCCGTTGGGGAAAATGAAGTTTACCGCTGGCAGATCGAAGTCGCCAAAGCAAAAAAGGACGTGATCAACGCCTATTCCACCATGACCCAGTCGGTATTTACCCTGCTTGAGCTGATCCATGTGAGGTACCTCGTTTCGTATAACCTGGCTGATGTGGAGCTTGAAACCTCCGGCCTTCTCATCGCCGATCCGGAGTTCTACCGCATACTCGAAGATCCTATCAGGCTTGATAAACTAAGTAATTTCCTGGTCAGGGAAGGGAAAGACAAATCACCGGTGATACATCAGTATGACTTTCTGATAGCCGCCCAGCAACGCGCTGCCCGTTCGGCTAATATCTCGAGGTTTATACCGAATACCACCGCTTCGGGAAGTTATACGAACCGGCTATACCAGACTATGCCTTCTGATTGGCCCTTCCCTGCTCCTGACGATACATGGAACATCCAGGCAAAGGTTGAGCTCCCGCTGTTTACGGGTTTGAAGAATAACGCCACAATGCAAAAGGCGCGTCTCACGCTGGCCCAGCGCAGGAGCGAACGGCAGTCGCAGCTGGATAAGCTCGAAACGGTCATCCGCAGTAACCTCACCACATTAATGTCGGATTACCTCGGCCACCAGCAATGGCTGGTAGCCGAAACCGCCGGCCATAAAAATCTTGAACTGGTGACCAATCAATACTTGCTCGGGAAAAAAAGCATACTCGATGTGCTGGATGCCCAGCAACAGTTCATCGTCAGCAGCATGTCGCGGAACAATTCCTACTATTCCCTGCTGAAGGATTATTTCGATCTTCAGCAGTCGTTAGGTCAGTTTGACTACCAGCTTTCCGATGCAAACAGGATGGATTACCTCTCCCGTTTGAAATCTTTTATGAAGCAATGATCTGCAGATTATATTAAGGAATGTTTGCCGCCAGTATAATTAAGCCGGGTGCCTGATCTGTCTTTTTCTGACCAGGAAAGCCAGGATGACCAGGATCAAAACAGTTGCAAGCAGGTAATCCGCCATGCCCAGTTCCTTTGATCCCGTTACTCCGCCTGTAAAATCAAAGTAAGGGACGGAATACAGGATGCCATAAACCATAATCGTAAATACGACTTCAAACAATTTGCTTCCACCGCTTATGATCCCTGACGAGACTGCAAAGGCAGGAATGAATACTGCTCCCACAATGATGGCATAGACAGCATACATATTACCCGAAAAGAATTCCCTGGACATTACAGGGACAGCCAGTGTGAGCATGAGCAAAATGGCAGAGCAAAGGGTAGCGGGTAACTGGCGGCGAAGCGGGTAAGCAGCTGAAAAGATATATTCATTGCAGCGGTTTATCAGTTCCCTGCATCCCAGTTTCGAAAGGATAAGCACCTGCAGGAACCATAGCAACGGCAATCCAAATTTATATGAGAAATCAAGAGGAGCAAATACAGTTGCAATGAACAAGCCTGCAGTGAGGATCAACCAGAACTTTGACCTGCCCCTGAGCATAAGTTGCAACTCAGCCTTTACCAGGCTGAAAAAACTGAACCTTGCCACAGCCGCAGGCAGATTACGGTATCTGATACAGAGTGGCGCAGTGTTTTCTGCAGCAACAGCAGGCCCTGTCTTTTGGAACCAGGCTTTTTTCTGCTTTTTCTCTTTTACCCCGGAAGCATCGAACCTGTTAAAACGCAGGGAAGCAAGCAGGACCAGTCCAAACGCGGCGCACATCCAGAAAATGCGTTGAAGAATGATCCAAACAGTCCAGTGCATTCCTTCCCAGGTAAACACTTTGCACCTCCCGATTGAATCAATGATAAGAATACCGGTTCCATGCTGACCGTTCCAGTCGGGATGTGCAGCAATGACGGATCTCTGTATTTGAAGCATGCAGGTATCGAGGCCGAAAACATCTGTCGCCTGCGACCATATGCCTGATGAAACCAGGAATATCCAAACAAAGAAATAAGCGATGTTAGTGAATCCTCTGCCCGGACCGCTTAATGAATCGAAAAACAGGGCCAGGGCTGCAATAATGAACATGGCGGGAACTGTTATAATAAGAAGTGGTAACAGCAATTTACCCAATTCCAGTTGTGTGGTTTCTCCCCTGACCAGGAACATCACTATGGTCATCACCGCAATAACCAACAGCATCAGCAGAAGCACTGCGAAATTACTGAACAGTTTCCCGGTGAGGTATTGAACCTTGTTGATACGCGTTGTCGCGATGATCTGTCCCACACCCGTATCAAAATCCCGTTTTACAGCATTGTTTATAAGATAAAAGCCTATCAGGGCAAAAAAAGGAACGCACATTGAAACCATGCTCCCGATCCAGGCTGAATTATAGAATCCCCGGTAGTTGCCCAAAGATACTATGGTATAACCTGCGTCAAGAGCAGGGACAAATGAATAGATGATGAACACACATACGCCGATGGCAATAAGGAAATAATAGCTGCGGGTCCTCTGCAGAAAATCGGCCCTGGCGATATGATAGATACTGCCTGCAGAGTAATCAGAGAACATGTTTCCCTCCGCTTTTTGCAAATGCAATAACATTCAGGTAGGTCTCTTCCAAAGTGCCTTTCTCAGTTGAGAAGCTGTGTTCAAGTACCCTGCCCTGGAAAATTATGGTGACATCGTTTGCCATTGTCTCAATGTCTGAGACAATATGGGATGAAAGGATAACGATACGTTCCCCCGACAGTTCGGTAAGCAGGTTACGGAAACGCACCCTCTCTTCGGGATCAAGGCCTACCGTAGGCTCGTCGAGGATCAGCAGCTTGGGATCACCAAGCAGTACCTGGGCGATCCCTATTCTCTGTTTCATGCCACCCGAGTAAGTCCCGATCGGCCTGTTCCTGACCGTGGTGAGGTTGAGCTCTTCGAGCAGGGCTTCAATCCTTAGTTTTATGCTTTTCCCTGTGAACCCTTTAATTGCTGCAATGTATTTAAGGAATTCCATGGCCGTGAGATTAGGGTATACCCCGAAATCCTGGGGAAGGTAACCGAGTATTTTTCTCACGGTATCGGGGTATTTTACTATATCAATGCCGTCAAGAGTGATCTTCCCTTCGGTAGGCTTTGAGATCGTTGCAAGGATCCGCATCAGTGTTGATTTCCCGGCTCCGTTTGGGCCGATCAGGCCCATGATCCCGTTTTTAAGCTCCAGGTTAAAATCCTTCAGACCGAATTTATTGCCCCTGTATTTCTTTGAAACGCCTTGAATTGATATCTCCATAAAGCAGATCTATGAGGTTTGTAAACATTTGACGCAACAAAAGAGGATTGGTTGCTGAACCGGTTAAAACCTTAAGATCAACAAGCCCTAAGTCATTGTTCCCCTGCTGCTGCTCGCGGGAATGCGTTAACCGATGCCATTCACAAGGAAGTGGTAAAAATCTGATAATGCTGTTTGGCCGATATGACCTGCCGGGATGATTTTGTTATTGAATAATTATTTTTTCAGTCCTGGCCACTGTTTTAGTTTTGATATGCAATAAGTACATTCCCCCGGGTAATGGGAGATCCAGGTGGTCTTTCACATAATTACCCGCATCCGTATATGTTTTTCTGTAGAGCTCGCGTCCTGTAAGATCAGTAAGATCTATAGTTATAGTTTCAGTCCCCGGATTACTCATCCGCAATTCAATCGAACCCTTCGAAGGGTTGGGCTGGATACTGACTGCAAAATCCTGTGATATTGCATTAACACCGGTACATTGATCAAATGAAATATGAACAGTGTCATAAGCCAAACCTGAACAAGGAGAGATAGAATTGGCTGCGAATATCAGGTCAACTCCGTATAATTTATCCTGGGCCCAGGGAAAGTAATGGGTTGCCGGGCTCATAGGGTCGGTAAAATAGCCGTCACCAAGAGTCATCCATAGTGTCTCATTATAATCTGTGGCGTTGCCATGTACTGCAAGTTCAGGCACATATGAACAATAGATCGTGTCATTACCGGCAAAAGCCGTGGCTTTCTTATATACAGTCAAATGAACAGAATCCGTTACAGTCTTTATCCCGTCACTAACAGAAACGATGAACATTGTGGAAGCCTGGGGTGCTGCTGCCGGATTTTTCAGGGTTGATGTAAACCCGGCCGGGTTTGACGTCCATGAATAAGTGTATGTACCTGAGCCCCCTGCAACAAGACAGTTAAGATGGGCGCTGTCGCCCTGGCAGGCCGATAAAGGATTGGCTGTCGCAGCCACACTCAGGATATTGAAAAAATTAAACGATGCAATTCTTGTAAGCCAGCTTGAACCCATGCTGGTTAAATATTGCTGGGTGTACCAGAACGTGGTGCCATCAGTAGGATCGACCGTCATGGAGCTGTAATCTCCCCAGCGGCAGGTACTCCCCCCGTCCAATGAGGTATTGGACCCGGTGCCGTATACAATTCCCCTTTCGGGAAGCGTCATCGTATTCAGTGCGTCATTCTTCATCCTTCCTGCATATTTGATGGAAGGAAACATGGTACTGCTCGAAATTGAGAAACCGAGGGCTATGTTATTGGCGGTATCCATCGCAGTACTTGCCATCCAGCGGCATTGCCCGTCACCCGGGGCATACGTTGACTGCTGGTAAACAGTCCAGGCGTTCCCGCTGTGTTTCTGCAACTCATACCAGCGAACACCGGCAATGTCGGATCCCGCATTCACGGTATGATTGCATACCATTGACCAGTGGTCACTGAATTTGCGATACTGTAACCTGTACATCAGGCGGTCAGAGAGGACTTCGGCCGGTGTGGTTGTCCCTTTCTGGGGGATCCCGCCCAGGTTTGAATTGAACGGCGTTACAGGTAACTGGATCTCATTCCCGAAGGTGGAATTCAATGGGTTCGACCAGTCGGTATGAAACTCGTACACTCCCAGATACGGGGGGTATTCATTCACAAAGACAAAATAATTCGGGGTTCCCATGGGGGGAAGTTCACCGTCACAACTCGAGGGAAGAAATGAATATGCATCACTTGATGACGGCAATGTGAAATACACCATACGGGCTGATGCATCACCTGCAATCATGGCCGCACGGTCAAAGACCGCCTGCCCGGTGCCGTCATAATTGTTTGGGAACCTGTTAACCGACATATAATACCCGTCGGGCCAGATGCCGAATTTGGGATAATCGGGCAGGCCGTTAAAACTATATTCCCAGCGATACCAGCTGCCTGTAGGATCATTCGTCATCGAGACGGCAATCATAACATAATTATACCCTGAGGGATATGACAACTGTGAAAAAAACCAACGGTCAGCAGCTGCATCATACATCACAATACCATCGCCCCCGTTCATGTTGCCGGGCATCCCGTTCCAGATTACAGAATTCCCGACAGGTCCCAACAGCTTTGTCCCCGCTTTGTTGTAAATCGAAAAATGGCAGTTTACCAGGGCGAAATAATGATCAGGCCCGACTTGTCCGGTCACATCAGGTGGGTCATACCCCTGGTTGTTGCTGTTACCGTCAAAATTTGCCGCAATGGTATCCTGGGATGTGGCCCTGAATTTTATGTCATTCCGGACCAGCGGGTCTTTCCAGTCGGAAGAGAACTGCTGTTTGTGTTTTTTTTTGGCATTAAAATGGTTCAGTATGACTTTCCAGGAATTGTCGGCTTTCTCGGGAACGGTTTTCACCAGGTCCCGTAAGGGCGGAGATACGTCAAAATATACGGGTTTAAATATCTCAGGGCCTGTTTGCGCGAAAGTAAAACAGGCTGACAGTAAGAAAAACAGTATTAATAATAGTGAAGTTCTCATCGTGATGATCGCTTTTTGCATTGCTTTAAGTATTTGTTAAAATAGGAAAGTACAGAAATCGGCGTCGAAAGTAGTCAATCTTTCTGAGAGTACTTTATTTTGAAGAGGGAAGTCGACAATTTACCTGGGTTATCCGGTCTGCTAAAATAATCCAATATTACCATTCCGGAATATTGACTGTCAATAAATTGATCTTTGGATCGAAACCATTTTTCAGGCAACCATCCTTTATTTTAAAGATCAATTAATCAGAGACCAGGTAAAAGACAATCGTCAACCTGAAAAAAACAAGCACCAAAGACATTAATCTTAAGTGAAAAATGAAAACCATCGCATTCTCAATATTGGTCTTAATTGCCGTTTTTAAAAGTCAGGCTCAGAATTATCAAATCAATTTTAAAGGGACGGGTGCAAGCACAAGCATTGATTCCGTTAAAGTTGAGAACCTGTCACAATGCACCAGCCTGACCTTTGCCGGATCAGATACATTAAACCTTACACCAATAGTTGGGATCAATGGGGAACTTCATCCAGGTGAGTACCAAATGAAAATTTATCCGAATCCTTCACCGGGAAATTGTGCTGTTGAATTTGAGGCGGCATCGACAGGTAATGCCGGCATCTTGCTGTATGACATGACGGGGAAAATGGTCCTGAAAAAAACAGTGTCCTTTCAGGAAGGCCCCCAGGGGTTTGTTCTTAATGGAATCCAGGCAGGCATTTACTACCTGGAAATTGAATCGAATGAATTTCGGTATACGGCGAAACTGACAAGCACTGCATCCTTTCCTGCTCAACAGCTTGTAATAAACACCGGGCCGCCAGGAGCTGCGAAGAAGGGACATTATTCAAACGAACCAACAACCCTGAAAAACTTCCTGAAAAACAAATCATTAATAAACATGATCTTCAATGCCGGTGACACATTGAAACTAACAGGAACATCAGGAAATTACAGGACAGTCGGCATGCTTTTCCCAAATCAAAGCCAGGTCGTGACTTTCAATTTTGTACCGTGTACCGATGCCGACAGCAATCATTATACTGTTGTTCAGATTGGTTCGCAATTATGGATGCAGGAAAACCTGAAAACCACCAAATACCGGGATGGGTCTGATATTCCCAATGTGACCGACAGTGCTGCCTGGGGTAATCTCAGCACAGGGGCATGGTGTGATTATCATAATCTTCCTTCCGAAGGGGAATATTACGGTCACCTTTACAATTTCTATGCAATCTCTGATACCCGGAATATGTGCCCCCCAGGATGGCATGTCGCTTCTAACCATGAATGGAATATTTTAGAGAAGTTCCTTGACCCTGCGGTTGATACAACAGCACTTGGCGGCAGAGGCACTGAAATCGGAAGGATTTTAAAGGAAGGCTGCGTTACCCGATGGGCCTACATGGATTCGACATACGGAATAAATTCAGCCGGATTTACTGCCCTCTGCACAAATTACAGGACGGCCACCGGGGCATGGAGCCTGGCTCCGGATAACAATCACGATTGCAGCTTCTGGACTGCAACATCGTATAATGCCAATTCAGCATGGTACCGAAGCCTTCGCTGGTGTTACGGCGACATATACTCTCTGTTTCCCTTTAAAAGAGGCGGATGTTCAGTGAGATGCATCAGGGATAATTAATCAGGGAAAAACCCGGATCAGGATCGGTTGTTTCATTTTATCCGGATCGATTTTCAGAATACTTCCTAATTAACCCTTTGAGATCATTAAGATCAATCGGTTTTAAAATGTAATCATTACACCCTGCATCAAAATGTTCATGTTCCGATTGAGCCGTATCCGTCGAATTTCCCATGAAGTACCCTTCCGGGCGAAGCATATGAGATAAAATGCTCTTTTTAACCCTTTGAGCAGCCATCGCATACTTCTCATCAGGCAGCCCGAATTTTTTCTGAAGCTGCGAATATTGAAACAACCCCTGGGAGCACACGGCCACTATTAAACCGTTCGAAGTAGTCAGTTTGTAATAAGACTGGTTGCTTCCTTCGGCCTGTAAACCAACGCAGTTCAAGAAAAAGGCCATAATCAGGCCTGAACAACTTATGAATTGTTTTCTCATGCTGTAATATCGTTAAAAAAACCTCACTCCTTGCATGGAACCATGACCAGGTAACAGGTTCAAGGCTCCCTGCTTTCATCAGTCATCACTCAATAAGTTCAATTCGGTCCTGCAAACGAATATCCCTCGAAGAGGCGCCGACCATGACATCAAACTGGCCGGGCTCCAGTACAAGTTTCGCATTTTGACCAAAGAACGACAACTTTGAAGCCTCAAGATGAAACGTGATGATTTTAGCTTCTCCTTTCTTGAGGTAAACCCTTGCGAAATCCTTTAATTCGGAAACAGGGCGGCTGATCGATCCAACTAAATCCCTGATATACAATTGCACGATCTCTTCACCGTCGAAAGGGCCGGTATTGGATACCGTAACCCTGACATCAACCAGGTCATTTTTCCCGAATTGTTTCCTATTTATCTCCAACTTACTGTACTGGAAGCTTGTATATGACAATCCGTAACCAAATTCATATTTTGGGTAGATGGAAAGATCCGTGTAGGCAGAACGGTAAAAGCGATCCGAATCGTTTTTGGCAGGGCGTCCCGTATTGAAATGGCTGTAATAAATTGGAATTTGTCCAACGCTGCGAGGAAAAGTCATGGTCAGCTTAGCAGATGGATTATAGTCCCCAAAAAGCACATCGGCGACGGCATTCCCAGCTTCACTTCCAAGCCACCAGGTGTAAAGTATAGCCGGAGCATGATCGGCTGTATAATTAAATACCAGGGGACGGCCGGCACTGATCAATACCACCACGGGTTTTCCCGTTTTAAGCAGAAGTTCGAGGAGCTCTTCCTGAACGCCGGGAATCCCAATGTTGCTTCTGCTTTTAGCTTCGCCCGACATATCCCTTCGCTCCCCCATGGTGAACAGGACTACATCGGCTTTTTTCGCAATAGCGACGGCTTCCTGGAACCCCTTGCGGTTTTCCCCTTCAAAGTCGCATCCCAATGCATAATGCAAGCTGGTTTCTTTGCTTACCCGGGCTGAGATGCCTTCCCACCAGGTCACAATGAAATTCGAATCTGCATCGGGCACTTTGACATCCCAAAACCCCTTGTTTTGATTCACCGCTTTAACCATCGGGCCAATAAGTGCGATGCTCTTCAAGGTTGGAGAGAGCGGCAGGAGATGGTTCTCATTTTTCAACAGCACAATACTTTTGCGGGCCATTTCCCGCGCCATGGCGGGATGTTGCGGGTTGTTCAGCGCTTTTCGCTCACGTTCTTCGTTGCAAAAACGATAAGGATCCTCAAACAATCCCAATTCGAACTTCTTCACCAGTATCCTCCGAACGGCTTCATCAATGGCAGATAAACTAACCTTACCTTCTTTTACAAGTTTTTCGAGGTGGTTCCTGTAGCAGCGGCTCTCCATATCCATATCGCATCCGGCATTGATGGCACTGAGAGCTGCTTCGTAACCGCTGGCTGCATTTCCATGATTGACCATCTCACCCACAGAGCCCCAATCACTGACCACAAAACCTGTGAAACCCCACTCCTTTCGAAGGATTTGGGTCAGCAATTCATTATTTCCGGTTGAAGGAACGCCATTGATGTCGTTAAAGGAGGTCATAATCGTTGCTACCCCGGCATCTACAGCTGCCTTGAACGGTTGCAGGTAAACCTCTCTCAATAATCGTTCGCTCATATCGACTGAATTGTAATCCCGCCCGCCAATGGCAGCCCCATAGGCCGCAAAGTGTTTAGCGCAGGCCATCAACGAATTGGTTTCACCCAGTTTGGCTCCCTGGAACCCCCTGACCCGGGCGGCGGCGATGAGCGACCCGAGGTAAGGATCCTCCCCCGATCCTTCCATGACCCTTCCCCACCTTGGGTCACGTGCAATGTCGACCATGGGGGCAAAGGTCCAATGGATACCTGCAGAACTGGCCTCCGTAGCGGCTACACGCTCCGATCGACCGATTGCATCCAGATCCCAGCTGCACGATTCCCCTAAAGGGATGGGGAAAGTGGTTTTGTATCCATGTATCACATCCTGGCCGAAGAGGAGCGGAATTTTCAACCGCGACTGCATTGCAATCGATTGCCAGTTGCGGGTCCGCTGAACGCCAACACAATTTAAAAGCGAACCCACTTCACCGTTTTTAACCTGTTCCGCCTTATTTTGATCAACTGTGACAGGACCGGTGGCGTCCCAATCGTCATTGTATTGGTTGAGCTGTCCGATCTTCTCCTGTAAAGTCATCCATTTCAACAGCGAATCAGCCCTTTGATAAGCATTGTTTGTTTGCCCGAGTATTTGCGTGGAGGGTGCCGTGAATATAAGGGCCCATAATAAGGTCACTATAGTTCTGTTCATTATTATCGGAGTTTACACCGTTCTGTTTTACAAATTTATAATGATGCGGGGCTTATCATGAGGCCCGCCCTGTTTTTCGGGTCATTCAAAATTAAACACTTTTATTTTTGTATCATCCATCCTTTGACCCGGGGCTTTATCCCCAGGGGAGTATAGTTAAAACCAATTTAATAACCATTAATAATATCAATTTCAGAATCTTATTCCCTTTGTAAAAACAAGAGACTGCAACTGGTTATTATTACCACTCATAAAAATGTTATTGCCCCGATCTCTCACTTTCTTTTTTCGAGTCAATCCATTAATAAAAGAGGGTAACGGAAATTCCGTTCAACCCTGTCCTTAAATCCGCAGAAACCTGTTGTTTAGCTTAACAGGTAGTTATCAGAACCAATGAAAATGTTTTTTCCGGATCTCGAACATAATTATGGAAATGGTAAAAAAGATGACATCTGCAACTGTTTTACCGGCAAGGACCCCCCAGAAGCAATTTTTTAAAATGACTGGTCCGTATAGCAGGCAAAAGGGACGGACCACCAGGAAATCAAGCAGTTCGGCAAGTCCGAATTCAAATCCCATATTCCTGAGGCACCTGGCAACAAGCAGAATTTTTATCCGGATTGTTTCCGGTTCATGTGTTAAATAACTTTTGTAAATGTCCCTGGTAAAGATAAAACCATAAAACCCTGCTGTAGCACCGATGGTCCCGGCGTAGGCAATAGCTATGGCATTCTTCGTTATACCCGAAGAGGCCCATCCGGAGAGAAAGGTGAAGATGGTACTGATAACTTCCGCCCAGGCATATCTCCTGATCCATTCTTTTATCCTAAACTTCATTCTTGCAGAATACATTACAAAGGTATGACCATAATTCAGCTTATTTAAAGCCTTCCCAAAAAACAGGGACTTTTTGATTATGAAATTATCGTGCTAATCAGCTGAAATAAAATATAAAAATATGAAATAGTGTAAAGTTTAATTAATTTTACTTTGAATCTTCACCTCATGGGTATTATTCCCATACCAAGTCCCAATAAGCAGATCCCTCGTCATATCGTAGGAGATATTTCATTGTATTATTTTATTTACATCATAACAAAGGAGGTTTCATGTATCTGTACGAAAGGCTGAGCATTGCCATTGTGGATGACGAATTGTCGAAAGACACTCCCGGAGGCCATGCCATGCATGAGCTGATCAGGAAGATGAACGATATCGAAGTTAATGTAACGGAATGGAAATCTTTTGAATCAGCCTTGTCAGGCATTATCAGGTTACCCGAGCTCGATGCTGTGATCGTTGACTGGGACCCTTTGGTCGTCGAGAACCGGAATCTGGCACAGAAACTGATTCTGAACATCCGGAGCCGGAATCATGAGATCCCGATTTTTTTATCGATACGGCCTGATGTGCTGATAACGATCCCTTTGGAAATTGAAAGGATCATTTCGGAAAATTTCTGGATCCTTGAAGATACCCGTGATTTTATTGCCGGGCGTGTCGAAGCGGCCGCCCGCAGGTACCGGAACCGCCTGCTGCCACCATTTTTCGAAGCGCTGGTCAATTTTGCCGACGACTTTGAGTATTCCTGGCATACTCCCGGCCATACCGGCGGTACGGCGTTTCTGAAATCCCCTGCCGGTCGGATATTTTATAATTTCTTCGGGGAACAGTTGTTTCGTTCCGACCTCTCCATCTCCGTGGGGGAACTGGGCTCCCTTCTAGATCATTCAGGGGCCATTGGAGCTGGGGAACGGTTTGCCGCAAAAGTGTTTGGCGCCGACCGCACCTATTATGTCACCAATGGCACCTCCACTGCGAACAAGATCATCTTCATGGCCTGTGCCGTGGAAGGAGATGTGGTGCTTATTGACCGTAACTGCCATAAATCACTTGAGCATTCGACCATCCTCACAGGTGCAAGGCCGGTATGGATGATCCCGGTAAGGAATCACCTGGGTATCATAGGACCTATCCGTAAAGACCAGATGAATGCTGCGACCATCAGGAAAAAGATAAGTGAATGCCCGCTGGTCCCCGACAAGTCATCCGCCCCGGTATATGCAGTCGTAACAAATTCAACTTACGACGGGATTTGTTATAATGCCGTGGAAGTGGAACATCTGTTGGGGAAGGTAGTTCCCAGGCTTCATTTTGATGAAGCCTGGTACGCTTATGCCAGGTTCAACCCTATGTACCGGGATCGCCACGGAATGAGGGACGGTGCAAGGGATCCCGACGCTCCAACGGTGTTTGCTTCCCAGTCAACCCATAAGCTGCTGGCCGCAATTTCCCAGGCTTCGATGGTGCATGTAAAAGAAGGGCGTGAGCCTATAGAGCACAACAGGTTCAATGAATCATTCATGATGCATACATCCACTTCACCTTCCTATGCCATCATTGCATCCTGTGATGTTTCGGCAAAGATGATGGACGGCCCAATGGGTAAAGCCCTTACCGATGAAAGCATCATGGAAGCCGTTACCTTCCGTACAACCATGTCGAGGATACGCAGGAAGATCATGAGCGATAATACGAAAGACTGGTGGTTTGAGATGTGGCAACCCGATGAGGTCACCAATCCGGCTACCGGGAAGCGTATCAACTTTGCAGATGCCCCGGTTGAACTACTGACCAGGGAACCCTCCTGCTGGGTCCTTCATCCAGGGGAAAGCTGGCATGGCTTCGGAAACATCGATGACGGATATGCCATGCTGGATCCTATAAAAGTAACCGTACTTACGCCAGGTGTGGAGCGTGACGGTTCCCTCTCTCCATGGGGCATACCGGCTGCACTCCTGGTCAAATACCTTGATTGCGAAGGGATAATCAATGAAAAGTCGGGCGATTACAGCGTGCTGTTCCTCTTTTCATTAGGTATAACAAAGGGAAAATGGGGAACACTTACCACAAGATTCTTCAGTTTCAAGACCCTGTATGATGAAAATGCCATGCTGGAGGATGTTTTTCCTGACCTGGTTGAAAAATATCCCGGGGTTTACAAGGGGAAATCACTTCCCGGGCTTGCGCATGAGATGCATGAATTCAAACGTGATTCAAGGCAGTTACAGCTGCTGGATGAAGCATTTTCGTCCTTGCCTGAACCGGTGATGACTCCGGCCGAGGCATACAGCCACCTGGTTAAAAACAATGTGGAAAGGGTTTCCCTTGAACAGGCTCAGGGAAGGATAATGGCCGGAGGGATTGTTCCATATCCTCCGGGAATTCCGTTACTCATGGGTGGTGAACGGGCAGGCCTTATCAATGAGCCTGTTTTAGCCTATTTAAAAACCCTCCAGGATTTCGATAATCAGTTTCCCGGTTTCGAACACGATATCCACGGGATCGAAAATGAGAATGGTGTGTATAGAATGTATTGTATAAAAGATTAAAATTCTGTTACATGATCGATCTCCAAAAAACACCGAAAAAGAAGACCATGGGTGTGCTGATGTTGTCCATGATCAGTGTTGCGGCCGTTTTATCGGTCAGGAATTACCCGAGCATGGCCGATGAAGGCTGGCAATTGATCACATGGTATTTTGTAGGTTCTTTTCTCTTTCTTCTTCCTCTTGCCCTGGTATCGGCTGAGCTGGCCTCAGCCTGGCCCAGTGAAGGCGGTATTTATTCATGGATAGAGGAAGCGTTCAATACGAAAACCGGTTTCATGGCAATCTGGGCCGTTGTGGTTGAGAATATCCCCTGGTATCCTACTGTCCTTTCTTTTATCTCAGTTTCGGTTGCCTACATTTTCAGCCCCGACCCTCATGCCCATATCCTTGGATTGCCTAACCAGGCTTTCCTGGCCATCGTGATGCTGGTCGTATGGTGGGGTCTGACCCTGTTCAATTTCCTTGGTCCTGCAATCGCGGCAAAATTGAGCTCCACCGGGACGCTGCTGGGTGCAATTATCCCTTCTCTCGTGCTGATCATCCTGGGCCTTGCATGGATCATTACCGGGAAGCCCAGCCAGCTGCCGCCTTTTACCTGGTCGGGGCTTGTACCGAAACTGAACATAGGCGCACTGGTCTATTCATCCTCCATCATCCTTACATTTGCAGGGATCGAGATGTCGGGCTACTATGCCAGCCAGGTTTCCAATCCCCAGAAGTCATATCCCAGGGCAATGTTGTTTGCTACCATCCTGATCTTTGTTCTGAGTGTCCTGGGAACGCTGCCTATCGCTATTGTCATTCCGCTGAAGGATATCTCCCTTAACGGTGGCGTGATCCAGGTTACAGAGACAATGTTCGCGGCTTTCGGAATGTCATGGGCCGTCCCGGTTATGGCTATTCTCCTTGCCATTGGCGGAATATCACTGATGAGTACCTGGATGCTCGGGCCTTTGTTAAGCATGGTGCCGATCTCGAAAGCAGGGACCCTGCCGAAATTTTTCCGTAAAGAAAATAAGTACGGTTCTCCTACCGGTACCCTGATGGTGCAGGGGATCCTTATTACATTCCTAGCGATTGCCATGGCAGTAATTCCCGGGATCAATGAAGTTTACTGGGTGTTTTCATCCTATACCACTACCCTTTTATGTATTTATTACCTGCCCATTTTTGCCGCCGTCATCAAGCTGCGCTACAAGCAGCCTGATACCATCAGGCCTTTTAAGATCATGGGAGGGAAGCCCGGGGTGTGGATCATTGCAGGGCTGGGTTTCCTTTCAACAGTCTTCTCCGGAATCATGGCCCTGAGCCGTCCCAGCGGGGTAACCAATATTTCGTTCTGGGGATATTTTCTGATGATGATCATCGGGACATTTATCTGGATGCTTCCATTCTGGCTTTTCAGGTTCTTTAAAAAGCCAGGCTGGGAGGAACCCGCGGAAACAAAAACTCCGGCAGAAAAATTATAAACAAACACAATGATAATCAAGACAACCTAACTTCTACATGAGACATTTTTGGTTTATCTTTCTTTTTCTTTTTCCTCTTGCTTGTTTTTCAGAGGATACGATAAAAATTACTCTTTATCCGCGTGATACATTAAAAACGATCCCTTCCGATTTTGCCGGTTTGTCGTTTGAGAAAAACTGCCTGAATAAAGGTCTTTTTGGTCCTCACCGTGATACCTTGATCAGGCTGTTTCAAACATGCGGGATAAAGTCGATGCGTGTTGGAGGAAATTCAGTAGATAGAGACACACTGACCACCGATACTACAGGCACGGATACTACATTCACAAAAAGAGAATTAGACAGTTTATTTCTTTTTGCAAAGCAAGCCGGTTGCAAAATTTTACTGGGTTTAAATTTAAGAGATTCCAATGTTTCACTTGCCAATACCGAAGCAAGTTATGTGATCCAATATTACGACAGTGCGTTGTTTGGGTTTGAAGTGGGCAACGAGCCCGACCTGTATGCTAAACACCGTCACCGTAAAACATCATACTGGGATACCAATTATGTGCAGGAATTCATGCATTATTATGATACAATCAAGCATTATAATTCTACGGCCGTTTTCACGGGACCGGCTTCTTCCAGTAATTATAAAGAATTCACGCTGCCATTCTGCAGGATAATTGATACCATAAGCCCTCTGCCTCTGTCTATGCTTACGCAACATTATTATGGAGGGAAAAAAGATACAACAATAACAATTGCTATGCAGTTCGATACCTTGATGGATAAGGATAAGCTTAGAAATGTATCTACTGAGGTAAGGAGATTGGTCAAGTGTGCCGACAGTAGCGGGATCCCTTTTCGCATGAGTGAATCCAATTCACTTGATGATGGAGGACAACAGGGCGTGAGCAATGCTTTTGTTTCGGCCCTGTGGGCCCTGGACTATATGTATCAGTTGGCCCATGACAGTTGTGCAGGGGTTAATTTTCATGGGGCACTTGAAGGAGCGTATACTGTATTTTCCAGGTACGGTAATATTTACAGGGCACGTCCTATTGCCTATGGAATCCTTGCTTTCCAAATTGGAAGCAAAGGCAGATTCATTTCCGATACAGTAGCGCACAATAATAGGAACCTTGATAGTTATAGTGTTATTGACGGCTTGAACAATATATACACAACTATCATCAATAAAGAAATTGACACATCGAAAAAAGCATTGATAAATTTAGCAGTGACAGATACCGGAAATAGTAATTATCTTAGTGCGGAATACGTGCTCCTTAAGGCCGGTTCTTTGGGAGATACATTAAATGTGAGCCTTGGCGGACAGGTGGTAAATTCAATGGGAACAATTCCTGCCTATAATTGGACATCGTTGCCAGTTACCTCGCATACTACAAAATTCAGCGTTCATGCAGGGTCAGCGATTGTAGTAAAATTTAATTACCAAAATGTGACTGCTGTCATTGATAATTCTGATAAAAATGAACACTTTCTCAACCTGTATCCCAATCCAACTTCGGGGAAATTGACTGTAATTACAGGCACAGCCGGGCATTCTGTTATTTCAATTTACAATCTGCAGGGACAAATCCTTTTGCAACAACAGGCACAACAAGCTAAAACAGACATTGACCTAAGTGAAATTCCAAAAGGAGTTTATATATTTAGATTATATAGCAAGTCCGGGGCAGAAGCAGGCAAGATAATAAAAGAATAAAATTTTGGAAAACAGAAAAACATGTGTATATTTGCAAACTGAATATTAAGTATATTTAGTTATGGCATATTCACTTTCCTTTTCCAAGTCAATCCTGGTCCTGGTTTTTATTTCTGATAAAATCAGAAGAGGTGAAACAGAGTATATCTCTGCCAAAGTGATGTCAGAATTGCTGGATATTCCGAAACCTACTCTCACGGTGATCTTTAACAATTTCATCAGGGCAGGCATCCTGGAATCGAAGGAAGGGATCAACGGGGGAGTCAGGTTTGCAAAAAGTAACGAACAAATCAATCTGCTCGACATTTTACTGGCCATGGAAAATCAAAAAACACTGTTTCACACTAACTTTGAAATCAAAGTATCGGGGCGACGGCCCAATGCCGTAAAAAAAGTGGTAACTGACAGGCTAACCCGGGTTGAAGAGGTCATGAAAGCTGAATTGAAGAGAACAACATTAAAGGATATACTTGACTCGAAATAATTTTTTTACCTATACTATATATTCTTTATATCTTGTTTGTGTATTTTAACAACTTTAACCTTTCATTATGACAATAATTATAAAACCAAACACATGTCTCTTTTTATAAAAGCAACTAAAAGTTCGTGGTACCGGGAATTTTTACAACCGGTAGCAGAATCCGTTATTATTGATACTTCCGGGAAAAAGATACTGGATATAGGGACCGGCCCCGGCAAATTACCCGAATTGCTCCATTCGCAGGATGCCAGCCTGGTCATCACCGGGATCGATATTGATGAATCAATGATTGATGAGGCAAAGAGAAATCTGAAGACGGAAAACATTTCCTTTTTATATCAAAAACGGGATGCCCCGCTTGAATTCGCAAATAATGAATTCGACTTTGTTACACTTTGTTCCGTGTTATTCCTGCTTGATGATCACACAAAAACATGGTTATTGCGGGAAGCACTCAGGGTGCTTAAGCCGGGAGGAAAAGTAATCGTTCTGACGCCAACCGGGCGGAAGTCAATTTTTTCGGCATTCCCGGAAACAAAAACATTTCCTCCATCTGCCTATAAATGGACTTTCCCTGTATGGCGGATGGCTACATCCTACAGGGGGAGAAAATGGCAAAAGCAAACCTGGCTGATGGACTATTCAGTCAATGAAAGCCTCGGGTATTCTTCTTGCCTGGTCTTTAACAATAATGCAACAATTGAAACAATAACAAAACCATTCACAATTAAAAATAAAACATCATGAACATTTTACCAATTCTGACACCCCTGGCTGCATGCGGTATTGCAATAATCATGACCCTCGCCACGGGCTATCATTTCCGCAATAAAAGAATACCATGCTATTGTTTCTAACAATGTCTACTTTTACACTGCTATTCACTTAAGCTTTTCATGAAACGAGTAAATACTCTTTTAAAGCTGGCGATCTCCATGATATTACCCCTGGGAGTCGGGGCTATAGCCGGAATATTCACTGCAAAAGCAGTGCCTGGATGGTATGCATCCCTTAACCGTCCATTTTTTAATCCCCCAAACTGGGTGTTTGGCCCGGTTTGGACAACCCTGTATATTCTTCTGGGTATATCGCTGTTTCTTATCTGGAAACTCGATTCAGGGAAAGAACGCAACCTGGCAATCTTTGCTTTTTTGCTGCAATTGATATTAAACTTCGGATGGAGCTTCCTTTTCTTTTATTTCAAAATGATTGGTGTTGCATTATCTGAAATAATAATTTTATAGATCGCTATTGTCATAATGCTTTCCCTCTTTTATAAAATCAAACCAATAGCTGCTTATATCAATATCCCTTACCTTTTGTGGGTCACTTTTGCAAGCATACTTTATTCGGCTTATTATTTTCTAAACAGAGGCTAAACATCTACGGCAAAACGGTTATGATCTTTCCATTCAACAATTTCATTCCCCAATGATGAAAATACACGGGGTTTTATATCTGAGTGCTTGTTTTCTTATTTTTCTTTCATGTGCTTCTCCGGTCAAATCATTCCACAAAGCCCTTGCAACAGCGCCTTATGACGTTTTGATCGTACCAGGTATCCCTTACCAGGACCAGGATTGGACAAGCAATATCATGAGGGACCGTGTTGTCTGGTCTTATTATCTGTACAAGAAAGGGATCGCCCGTAACGTGATCTTTTCAGGCAGTGCCGTCTATTCGCCTTATGTGGAAGGGAAGATCATGGCAATGTATGCAATAGCATTGGGCATCCCTTCGAAACATGTCTTTTCTGAAACAAAGGCAGAACACAGCACTGAAAACCTCATCTATTCTTACCGGATTGCAAAAAAAATGGGTTTTGAAAAGATTGCAGTTGCTACTGATCCAAACCAGTCAACCGGTCTTAAAGCCTATGCCTGGGATTATGGTATCCCGGTCGTTTTTATTCCTATCGTTTATGATTCACTCCGTTGCTTTACAATTGATTCATCGATTAAAATTGATCCGTCAGGGGCTTACATAAGCGATTTTGTATCACTCCCTCAAAGAGAGAATATTATAAATCGTATCATGGGGACCCTTGGGTTTGAAATCAAAAAAGCTGAACCTGAGGAAAATAATTAGCTCCTTAAAAACTGTGATGAAAACGAAATCATTATGTTATTCCATCGTGAAAAATAAGCCTTGCCGTGTAGCAATCGGCTTGCTCGAAGCGGTCTATAATCTTCAGCCGGCAGAGCCTGCCCGGACGCATAGTGCAACCCTGCCCGGGAGTTTCCTTTTTGCTTACGAAAAAGCAGGTCTGTAAGTTTAGTAAATAACTTCATTCTACATCAAATTCTGCGAAGGATGGTCAAAGTTTCCTATTTTTCAGCTAATGCTATGGCATCGGATATGATTTGCAGCCCTTCGTCGATCTGCTCTTTTGTAATGCATAAAGGAGGTGCCGTGAAAATGTAGTTCCAGCGGACAAACGTAAACATTCCCTGTTCCCTGATCCTGGCCGCTACCCTGTTCATTATCTCCATTTCAGCCGGTTTTGCATTCCATGGGGCCATAGGCTCTTTGGTTTCCCTGTCTTTAACTAGTTCAATACAGCCCAGCAATCCTGTGTTACGGTAATCGCCAATAGACCTGTGCTTCTTTTTCAGTTCTCCAACCCGCTCTTCCATGTACTTTCCCATAAGGGCTGCATTTTCCACCAGGCCTTCCTTTTCATAAATGTCAATGACCGCATTTGCCGCGGCACATGCGACCGGATGGGCCGAATAGGTAAGCCCCAGCGGAAGGGGGTTGTTGTCGAAATGCTTAGCGATTTTTTCAGACACCACGATGCCCCCGAGTGGAATATACCCTGATGTGAGACCCTTTGCCATGCAGAGGATATCGGGTTCGACCCCATGGTGATCGATACCGAACATTTTCCCAGTCCGGCCGAAACCGCTCATGACTTCATCTGAAATGATAAGGATCCCGTATTTATCGGCTATGGCCTTGATTTTTTGCCAGTATCCCGGGGGATATTTGATGCATCCTGAAGTACCTGATTCCCCCTCAAACAAAATAGCCGCCACACTCTCAGGATTCTCATATTTTATCACCCGTTCAACATGGGCCGAACAGATATCAGAACATTCCCCTGGTGTTTGACTGTTCCAGGGACAGCGGTAACAATAGGGATTCTCAACATGAATGAAATTGGGTGCCGCCTGGCTGTCGACTGCATGCCGGCGAGGGTCGCCCCCGGCTGAGAAAGCACCATACGAGGCCCCGTGAAATGACTGGTAAAAGGTAATTATCTTAAACCTTCCGCTGTAGATCCTTGCAATCTTAACGGCATTTTCGACCGACTCGGCCCCTCCCAGGGTAAAAAATGTTTTTGTCAGGTTTCCGGGTGTGATCTCCGATAACTTTTTCCCCAGTTCACCCCTTGCTTTGGTAATCATTCCGGGATATACATAGCTGACCTCTTCCATCTGCCGTGAAACAGCCTCCCTTACTGCCGGATGCCCATGGCCTATGTTTACATTCATCAGCTGTGATGAAAAATCAAGATACCTCTTCCCGTCATAATCATAAAGATAGACGCCTTTTGCATGGCTTACATTGATCGGGTTCAGACCGGCCTGCTTTGACCATGAGAACAAAGTGAAATCAAGGTTGTTCTTACGGATAATTTCCTGTTCCTTCGGAGATAATATTTCAATGTTCATGGGTTGATTGATTTAAATTATTAGTTTTCAGCTCATCCAGTTTATTCCTGCTTCAGGGTTCCATTTGGTTGTGATTTTTTTCAGCTTCGTCCAGAAATGAATGGAGCTTTTCCCGGTAAGATCACCAAGCCCGAATTTTGAGTCGTTCCAGCCGCCAAATGAGAACGGTTCTCTTGGGACCGGTACGCCGATATTGACCCCTATCATCCCGGCGCTGGCATTGTCGGCCAGATATTTTGCCATGCCTCCGCTTTGGGTATAGATTGCTGCCGCATTCCCATAGGGGTTTGAATTTTCGATGGACAGTGCTTCATCAAGATTATTCACCCTGATGATAGCGAGTACCGGCCCGAAAATTTCTTCGGTGGCCACGCTCATGCCCGGAGAAACCTGGTCGATGACAGTAGGGCCCACATAAAACCCGTTTTCTTTTCCCTCCACAATCACGTTTCTTCCATCAACAAGGATCCTGGCACCCTGGTTTTCGGCTTCGGTGATGTAATTTTCAATCCTCGCTTTCGCTGCGCCGGAGATCACCGATCCCAGGTTCTTCCCCGGGATGATTTTTTTTACTTCCGCACAAACAAGCCCGATAATTGTTTCACAATCACCTACCGCTATCATAACTGAAGCGGCCATGCAACGCTGGCCGGCACATCCCGACATGGAAGCTGCCACATTTGCAGCGGTCATCGATGGGTTTGCATCGGGCAGCACAACCAGGTGGTTTTTTGCCCCGCCCAATGCCAGTGCCCTTTTAAAATTGGAGGCAGCCCTGGCATACACGATTTTAGCCACCTTCGTTGAGCCTACAAATGAAAGCGTATCAATTCCCGGATGATCGCAAATAGCCTCTACAAGGCTGCGGTCCCCGTTAACAATATTAAACACACCTGCAGGTAACCCGGCTTCCTGTAGCAATCCTGCAATTCTCATCGCGCTCAGGGGGACAACTTCAGAGGGTTTCAATATCATGGTATTCCCCAGGGCCAGGGCATTGGGAATGGTCCAGTGGGGAACCATGCTTGGAAAATTGAACGGTACTATACTGGCAACAACACCCACCGGGCACACTTCGGAGCGGCACTCCACGCCCCTGCTAACCTCCAGGATCTCGCCTCCAATCATCTGTGGCAGGGAGCAGGCGAACTCAGTAAGTTCGATACTTTTTTCTATCTCTGCCTTTGCCTCATCGAATGTCTTTCCGTTCTCTTCACTGATAAGCTCTGATAAAGCTGTCATGTTTTTTTCAAGCAGCGCCTTGTAACGGTAGAATACCTGGACACGCTCCTTTATCGGGATCTTTGACCACGTTAAAAATGCCTGCTGCGCCTTAGCTACGGCATCATCAAGATCCCCGGGTCCGGAGAGGGGCACCTTTGAAAGGATTGTCCCATCACCAGGGGAAATAACATCGAGGGTTCGGTTGGTAAGCGAGGAAACAAACTCCCCATTGATATAATTCCTGACTTCCGGGTACTTCATCTTTATAAGTTTTTGGTTATGAACATTAAATGGGAATACGGCCTGCAGTTTTGAATTCAGTATTTATCTCAATGGTGGATTCTTCAGAGTTTCCCACAGGCAATCATTCACTATTTTCAGGATCTGCTCCATCTTGTGAAGATCAACCCTGGCGAAATCATCCAGGGGTGTATGGTATTCAACCGGAAAACCGGCATGAAAGGTCAGGATTGGAACTTTACGGTCGGAAAATGGCCGGTAATCACTTCCTGTTGCGCCGGTCACATCCCAGAGTTCAAGTACAAAAGGATGCTCAAGTTTTGAATTGACTCTTTTTGCCAGGGATCTCAGGTCTTCATTCAGGGTCAGGGTCCCGATGCTAAGTCCTATCCTGCCGGTGTCTTCCGGGGCACTCCGTGAGATCATATCCATGTTGATGACCAGGGAAACCTGCCCTGGAACCAGCCGTGAATGCATCGCATAGTAGGTACTGCCCAATTTTCCTCTCTCCTCCCCGATCCAGGCGGCAAAAATGAGATTACACGGGGGTTTTCCGGGATGAGAAGACCATGCCTTTGCCAGGGCGAGCATTCCCGCAACACCTGAAGCGTTGTCGTCAGCCCCGTTATAGACCTCGCCTTTCCTTACACCCAGATGATCATAATGCCCCCCTATAATGATGTTCCTCGTTGTGTCGATACCCTGTATCATTCCAATGACATTCCTGATCGGCACTTCTTCGGAACTGACAGTGACCGAGAACCTGAGTTTTTTACCCTGGATCAGCCTGGAAGCAGGTAAAAGGTCGCCGGCTGCCTTTTTTTCAAATCCCGGCAGGTCAATCCCGGCACCATCCAGGAGCTGCAGAATTGCATCTGTTCCAAGTGTGAAGCAGGGTGTTTTCAGCTTACCTGTATCGCCGGGTAAATAATGACGGGGAGTTTCATCATCTCCGTCTCCGGATCTTAATTCATTTATTTTGCTGTTCAAAACATCCGGGTCTATAAAAACCACAGCTGCCGCTCCATGTCTTTCAGCAAGTTTTAGTTTCTTCCTTATAGTTGCAAATTCATCCTCAAATGATCTTCCCAGTTTTTTCCAGGCGAAGGAAGTGGTATCGGCATGACCGGGATACCCGTCGACAACCACGACCACCTTGTTTCTGACATCCGCACCAGCGTAATCATTATAACCTTTTCCAGGGGCTTCAATACCATAGCCGACAAACACAACAGCTGCCTCAGCTTCCCTGGCAAACGGAACGGGGTCAACGACAAAATCGGTGCCGCGGGCGAAAATGATCACGGGTTCTCCCTCCGAAGAATTCCTGATCAATTCAAGGGAAGATCTTTCAACACGGCAACGGATTATCTTAAAATTCTGAAAAAAGGTCTGAACGGGGCTCCCCGGGCTGTTCGATATTTTTGCGTCACCGTATGGCATCAGACCATTGAGCTGCATCATGGAGGCAACATAGTCTGCTGCCATTGAGGCGCCCCGCGTACCTGTTTCACGACCCTCCATCCAGTCGGAAGATAAAAATGACAGGATCCCTTCAAAATCATTCTTTAAAGGGGGAGGAACAGGAGCGGAAGTGGTCTGCGCCCGGAGGGTCAAGGCTGAGCACCACATGAACAGCAAAAAGAAATAGGATCTGCACATAACGTAAAATGTATTGTGAATCGTAAATTAAAAAATCGTAATTCGTAAAATACAAGAATCCATGTTGCACCGTGCCGTGATGAACTGCCTGTAGCCTTTCATTGTGCTGGTAACTAATTCATGGGTCGGAATGGATGACATGACCTGAATGCCCGGGTTTAATTTTTGGCTCTGACTAGCCTTAATGCAAATATAACTATATCCCGATAAAAATATAAAACTCTGAATATTGAAAGCAAAAATGAGAAAATAAGATACATTTGTACCAGTTTCCTTCACCCTTTTAGCAAACCGGAACATGGAAAAGAAAAAGATGCCGCACACCCTGATTATTATTTCAGTTATCCTGATCCTTTTTCTTATTCTGACCTGGATCATCCCATCCGGGCAGTTTGATCGTCAGGATTATCACGGCCGGCTGGTTGTGGTTCCGGGAACCTACCACAAGGTTGATCCGCATCCACAAGGGTTTATGGAGCTGTTCACAGCACCCATTAAAGGCATGATGTCGGCTTCCCAGATCATCGCCCTTGTATTGCTGATTGGCGGTGCCTTTGGGATTGTCAGCAAAACGGGAGCAATCAATTCCGGGCTGGCCCGTGTTCTTGAGGCTACGCGTAAAAATCCGAAGATCAAGAGATTCATTATTCCCATTATCATGTTCCTTTTTTCATTGGGTGGCGCTTCCTTCGGAATGGCTGAGGAGGTAATGGTCTTTGTCCTGATCACCATCCCCCTGGCTATTGCCATGGGGTATGATTCACTCACAGGGATCGCCATGCCCTTTCTCGGGGCGGCATCAGGTTTTGCAGGCGCATTCAGCAACCCGTTCACCATCGGTATCGCCCAGGGCATCTCGGAGATCCCTATATTCAGCGGGTGGGAATACCGGATCGTGGTCTGGCTCGTGCTTATGACCACCGCTATTATTTTTGTCATGCTATATGCAAGGAGGATAGAAAAGAACCCTGAACGAAGCCTGGTTTATGAGATTGACAAAAAAAGAGATCTTGCATCCTATCATTCTGCCGAAGACCTTGCCTTAACATTGAAAAGAAAGCTGGTACTGATCATCTTCGCTTCCTCTATTGTGCTGCTCATTGTCGGGGTCAATCTCTGGGACTGGTATATCAATGAAATTGCCGGATTGTTCGTGTTTATGGGAGTCCTTACGGCATTGGTTTACCGGCTTAACCCGGATACTGCGGTCGGGTCTTTCCTTGAAGGTGCCCGCGACATGATGACTGCAGCTTTCGTCATCGGGCTTACCCGCGGGATGCTGATCATTGCCACTGATGGAAAGATTATTGACACCATCCTTGCAGGCATTGCCGGGACCATGGGGCAGTTCCCCAAAGTTGTTTCGGTTCAGATGATGTTCGTATTCCAGGGCTTTATGAATTTCTTTGTTCCTTCGGGTTCGGGCCAGGCTGCCCTGACCATGCCCCTGATGTCACCCCTGGCCGATCTGATCGGTATCACCCGCCAGACGGCTGTGCTGGCTTTCCAGCTTGGAGACGGGCTCTTCACCAGCATTTTTCCCACAAGCGGTGTTACCATGGGGATCCTGGCCATTGGGAAAATTCCCTATGATAAATGGGTCAGGTTTATGCTGCCTTTGTCACTCATTTTCCTGATTCTGGGATGCCTGCTGCTGATTCCTCCTGTCCTTTTATTTGCATATCATTGAGAGATTTTAAGGGCCTGGCGAATATTAAGCGATAAAACAGTCACTTTATATCAGAAAAAAGTGGTCAGAGGCTCCGTATTTCCCAAACTGTACATTTACCAATTATCCAAATTGGAATCATTCCAGATTACCTCAAAGTGATTGATTTTATTGAAGGAATCAAACATCCTAATTGCTTTCATTCGTTCATCCTTACCAGGATCATATTACCTGACTCGGAATAATGAAACTTAAGTTTTTCAAAGTTTGGCATTCCTGAAAAAAGGCTGAGTTTCCAGTTATTGGTATATCCTAAAGGCTCGGCGGGTATACCCCATTTGTGGTCAATTATACCATTTTTATTCTTGTCATGCACAATGATCGCCGCATAATCACCGTAAGGGAAATCTTTCACCTGGATGACAGCTTCCTTGTTGACAATTTCAGCATTCATGCGCATAAAGGGCTTCTTGGGCACATCATCTTCAATGCGGTACAGCAGCAAAATTGCCTGTCCCGTATTGTCTTCAAATCCGGTAACCTTAAAGGTCAGGGTCCCTGTGTGTTTTTCCGTTTGGGAAAATCCGTCAATACTAAATATTAAAATAACTGAGGAAAGAATCAAAAGGATCTTTTTCATGAGTTTCATTTTTATTCGTAAGACAATGCTTTATGTGTAGAAACCTTTATTGCCGAATTAGCCGGGATACGGCTTGCCAGCCATCCGAACAATAGTGTTACGGCAATTGTAATTAAAAAACCGGACAGACTGAATGCATAATCAAGCTTTGCATCCTTTCCAAGCATCAGGTTCCCGAAAAACAAGGCTGCAACACGGCTTAATGGATAAGATAATATCAGCCCTGCGAGGATGCTGATCACGGAGGTGATCATTCCTTCATTCAGAAACATCGTGTAGATTTTCTTTGGAGTTGCGCCAATTGCACGCATTACACCAATTTCGCGGGTACGCTCCCAGATGGTTATCCCTGTTGCGGAGGCCATGCCAACTGCGCTGACCACGAGGACCAGGAATGATAACAGTATGATGGTCGACAGAATGATGTCGAGATGATCGTATATCACTTTCACCCTTTCGGCTTGCGACATCACGTAGGCAACATCCAGATCAGATGAAGAAATTTCTTTCTCAATATTTTTTTTTAGTGTTACAACGCCTTTAAAACTGTTGTTTTTTGCAACAAATGACAAGGTGTTGACGTAGTGATCGGGGTTCAGCAGGAAGTCATATTGCTCTAAGTCTATGTAAATCTTAGGCCTCTCGAATTGCTGAGTAACGCCAACTATTTTAGCCCTTATGCTTTTTTTGCCTACAGTAATATTAATTAAGGACCCCACAACCGGATTTTTATAAAGTGCAAGGGCTTGCTGATTAACCACAACTTCAGTTTCCTTAGAGGCATTCAGCCATCTGCCTTCCCTGATCTTCAGTTTAAGAAATTCTGAATTTCGCGGTAATGCCACAATCCCTGCACCTTTGTCGGTTGATATTACTTTTGACTGTATTTCGCCTCTCCCTCCCAGCCATGTTTCAGTTGCCATAACATTATCCAATGATTTAAACGGACGGATAAGTAAGTCTTTGGGAACCGGGTTATTCAGCACAACCTGGACGTCATATCTCATTTCATTTTTATATCCTGAAAGCAATTCCCACAAGGATTGTCTCACATTAAACCCTGTGCTGAAAATCGCAACGCCAAAAGCCATGGCAAATATGGTAACCATCAGCCGGTTTATATTTCTTTGCGAGTTTCGAATAGCCAGGATCATCTGATCAGGCAGGTGAAGTTTTTTCAGAAAGGAATATTCGCGAACACCGGCCTTTTGCGATATGCCATAATCACTCAAAGCGGCTTTTACCGATATCCTTGTCCCTTTTAATAATATCGAAAGTGATAAAAGTACAGGCAGTAATAAACTTGCCAGGATCAGTATTAGGTAAACGTACAAGGGGACGGTTTTGGTCAGGATATCGAAATTGAGTTTACCTGCAACGAAGTATGCAAATGCGCTGCCCGATTTAACTGCAAGCGGAATGGCGAATATGCCCGATAATGCGCCAATGACAAGAAGCATCAGAATATAAATTCTGAATAACTGAAACCGCGAGGCTCCTATTGCTTTTAAAATACCGATCTGCCTGACCTGGTTTGCCATAATGGACCTGACCAATTGCGAAACCAGGACAGCACCCATAATAAAAGCGAGGAACCCTATAGCTCCGATCAGGAACAATAAGGTATTCAATTGCCATTGATGCGGGTGTTCTTTGAATTTTGGAATATCAACCGAACTGACTTCAATTCCGTCTTTCCGGAAGTCCTTAATAAGGGAACGGCTTACTCTCATCACATCCTGTGCAGAGTTAACATTTCGTAACCTGACGATCAACCTGTGGTTTGAAAGCAGGCCTGTAAGCTGCCTGTAGGTTTGCTTATCGGTATAGGCATAGATAAACGCATCCTGGGTTGCGGGTGCCTGGCCGGGATCGAAGCAGATCCCGCTGACGGGAATCAAAAGATTCTTCCCTTCAACCCTTATTCGCGGACTTGATCCAAGTTTAATATGTGAAACTTTTTTCCCGTCACGTTCCATCAATAGGGTCCCCTGCTTTGGTACTATATTTCCTTCTTCCCAAAAAATACGCGCGAGCTTAAAATCCCCGAAATTCTCAACCCCATAGAGCCAGAGAGGAATCCACACATCGGGGCGGATTTCAATCCTGTGCAGTGAAAAATCCCTGAATTCGGCAGCTTCAATTTCCGGTTTTGCCCTGAAATCTTCCAGGTTTAGTTTTTCAAAGTTGTTCGACGTCAATACAAGCTGTTGGGGAATTGTCCGCTGATAATTGGCGTTCAGATCATTCATCAGAATTACGTACGAAACCTCCACTGTCCCCACTCCCCAGGTTCCAAGTATCATAGCGAAAACAACCAATAGTGTGCGTTTTGGATTTGAACTCAAATCCTTTACCGCTTTTAATAGTTTCAGGCTCATAATGATCTGTTTTTGGATTCCGTAGAAACTATCTTGCCGTCCGAAAGCGTAAAAATACGGTCATACTTGAGGGCACTGTACTTTTCGTGGGTAACCACGATAACAGTCTTGCCCGATCTGGCAAGAGTGCTGAAAATGGCATTGATTGAATCGGCAGTTTTACTGTCGAGGTTCCCGGTAGGTTCATCGGCAACAATTATAGCAGGATCATTAGCCAATGCCCTGGCGATAGCTGCACGTTGTTGTTCACCCCCTGAAAGTGAGGCAGGCATTTTATTTGCCTGGTCTGAAATTCCCACCATATTTAAGAGATCTTTTGCCCGATTCAGGCGTTCAGGCCTGGGAATGCAATTGACAAATTCCATGGCAAGAAGTATGTTTTCGAGAATGGTCAGAGTTGGGATCAGCTGAAAAAACTGAAATACAATGCCAATGTTCTGTCCCCTCCATGTTGCCAGCTGGCTTTCTCTCATGTTCCTGATTTCTGTATTGTTCAGGGTGATTTTTCCTTCAGTCGGATAGTCGATGCCTGTCATCATGTTTAAAAGAGTGGATTTCCCGCTCCCAGATTTGCCAATGATTGCGATATATTCACCTTTATTAATTGAGAGCTGAATGTCGTCAAGGGCGGTAAAAGACCTCTCCCTTGTCTGGAAAACCTTCGTAACTCCTTCTAATTTTATCATAGATCATTTTTTTCATTATTACTGTCGGCAAAAGTATAGCTGTTGGAAAATTAAATTTTCACATTTATTGCGAACCGATTATCATTTCTTGCGATTCTTATTCAGACCGGATCGGAAAATTGACCTAGTGAAATTGAAGCGGGTTCATGTGGATATGCTTTTTGAAAAAATTGTTGAAGTGGTGGGTTCTGAATAACCCGGGTTATATGCAATTTCTGAAACGGTAAGATCGGAATGTGAAAGAAACACCCGGGCTTCCTGTGAAATGCGCACAGATTTTATATGAAAGGTGAATCCTTAAGTAAGACAGGAAATGAAAAAATGATTAATATTGTTAAACAAATCCGCCTGCAACCAGGTGGCGCCGAATCACCGAAATAATCAAACATTGAATACCTTTTTCCTTAACCATTTATTTATGAAAAAACCATTCTTTGCAGGAACTATCTTGTTGATCTCTCTTTTCTCCCTGTGCGCAACCACTACATTGTTTGCCCAGGAAATGGCAGATGCCATACGCAGTAAAAAAAACGATGTGGTAAAAGCTTTGCTGGACAAGGGTTATGACGTAAATTCAGTATACCATAAACAATCAGCTTTGACCTTTCCGATAGAATGTGAAAATTTAGAGGCGTTCCGGATGTTCCTTAATGTCAAAGGCATTAAAGTCAATGTATGGAACATACGCTCCATGCCTGAAGTATCTTGGAAATATATGGCTTTACACCGTACAACAGAAGTTAAGGAGCCTCTGGAGTATATGAAAGCTTTGCTCGATAAAGGCGCACTCATTGATGCACAGGACGAGTATCTCCGGTTTGATGGATCGTTAGATGAAAGCGGAGGAAACACCACCCTGATGCTGAGTGTAATGAATACTGAATCTGCGAAGTTTTTAATCGGTCGGGGGGCGAAACTGAATATTCAAAGCAGGTCCGGTGTAACTGCATTGATGGGTGCAGTGCCAAATCTCGAAATACTGAAACTGCTTGTTGACAAAGGTGCGAAAATGGATCTTCAAAATAAGGGAGGTGAGACTGCACTGATGATAGCTGCGCGGGAGTATCCTGATGCCGTAAAGTATCTTATCGACAAAGGTGCAAACATCTCGTTGCGCCAGCTTGCCTACAGGGCATCACCGAACGCCCTGGATTGTGCCGCAATTACCGGAAATATCGAATCTGCAAAGTTGCTTTTGGCAAGAGCGGTAACCCTTGGTATAAAAGATGAGGTGATCAGTGCTTCCCTTCATTGGGCCGTGGTTTCCAATCAGCTAGCGATGGCGAAATACCTGCTCGATGAAGGAGCCAATGTTGAAGGCACGGATCAGGATGGTCATTACACTCCGCTGATGGAGACCATGATGCTCGAAATGGTTGAACTGCTTGTGCAACGCGGAGCCAATGTAAATGCCGTAAATAAATTCAATTATACACCTTTGCTTCAGGCTGTCCTCAACTTTCAAAAGCCCGACCTTAAAGAGAAAAGCAACGTGAAAATAATCACCTTGCTGCTGGATAAAGGGGCAAAACCTGATACACCTGATGGCAATGGTACAACCCCCTTAATGTGGGCTGTGCAGAAAATTACCCCAACCAAAATTCTTATCGAAAGGGGTGCTAATGTAAATATTCAGAACAAGAACGGGGAGACTGCATTGATGCTTGCTGTCAAGGGCGGATTGGTGAAAACCTCGATGTTTATGCCCGTAATTGGTCCTTACAAGGATGCTGTCAAGCTGCTTATTGCCAAAGGCGCTGACCTTAACCTGCAGGAAAACAATGGTAAGACTGCACTGATGCATGCTGCAGGAGCATTGAATAATACAGGAAACGATTATGGTTCTTATACCGATATGGCTAAAATCCTTCTCGATAATGGCGCAAAAGTCAATATGGAGGATAAGGATAAAAATACAGCCTTGTATTGGGCACAAAGGTACAACAGGACAAAAACGGCAGACCTGCTTATTGCCAAAGGTGCCAATCCTGCAAAAAAATATTTAAAAACAGCAGACAATTCGAATGTAAAAGCAGGGATCGTCGGCGCATGGCAAAGTACTTTCAAAGCCGGGGGAACTTCGGTCGTTTTCAAGGTTGTTTTCAATGCCGACTGGACCTACAGTAAAGCAATGATAACCCAGGGCCAGGTGGTTCCTGACGGGGGTAATTACACTACCTATGACTTCAGGGATGGCCGCATCTGGCTGTTCAACAAGCTGGGGACCAATGCAGTTATTGAATGGCGTTTTGAAGGGAAAACACTGGTGCTGAACGGTGAGAAATATGAAAAGGTGGTGAAAAAATAGGCAGCTGGCCAACCAAAACCGGCAGCCGGTGGCCACTGATACCGCCCTGTCAAATTAGTGCGAGATTGCCCTGGAATAAATGATTATCTTTTTGAAGTATAATTAATGATTTATATGGTAATTAATCAGAATCTTACTGTAAGCAGTGTCATGTTTTAATGTATCGACATAAAATTCACAAATCAGGCCAACATTCCTTTTGTATTTCTGATAGATGTAATATCCGTGATCATTAGATTGATATTTTGTGTACAGCCGCTGCAGAACGATAGTATCTCCTTGTACGCTAACGGTCTTTGACAAGACCTCATAGGTTTCAAAATCATAATTAACAAATGGCCAACTACTGATATTGTTTGTCCATGATCTTCCTACTTTCTCCGAGAAAATACAATGCCAGTCCCTGTTCTGATAACCACCATCAAACCACCTGTAATACCCTTTTATATAATATCCCGGCATATATCCCGGGCCGAGAGTGGTTAAATAAAGTCCCTGAAATTCAATGTAATTATCACTTGTTTTACTGAGTAAAGTGTCGTTACCGCTCACATATTTCCAATACGAACCAGGATAAACTGGGAGATATGGAAGGGGTTGCACAGGGATAATCAGTTTTTCATTGTTTTTCTTCTTGCACGAATAAAGAAAAATCACGCATAGCAGGCAAAAAATAAGGAAAAAAACTTTTTTCATCGTACACGGTATTTATCTGGTCATTCAAAACTACATCAGGTTTCATGAAAGCCACAATTGATTTCGACACCGTGAATAATTTTTCTTGTGGAAAATCCAATTTCAAAGGGCAGAAGAGATAAGATTTAGTATAAGTTGCGAAATCCATACAGGAAGTCAAGCCTTTTTGCAGGAATTATGAAAATAAAAATCCTAATGCAGTCATTTTTGACAAATAGTTCCATGATGCAATAACCGTATTACACCATGGAACCTGAAGTTGAGGAAATAAAAGAACAATTCTGTCCATCTTATGGTTGAAGGCCTGTCCAATTCGGGCAGGCTTTTTCTTTTCACTAATCCGGGCTATCTTTGATGTCGGTTATTACAACAATCTGAAGTCTGGTGACCGGAAAATCATTTCTAAAAATCAATTGTTAATAACCAGTAAACCCAATTATATTATGAAACTTTCTCTTCCCCCAAATACTGTATTACTTCCCTCTCCGGTGCTCATTATTGGGACATATGGCTCCGATGGTAAACCCAATATGATGAATGCCGCATGGGGTGGAATCGTATCAAGCAAGCCACCTTGTATCAGCGTGTCTATAAGAGAGGGTAAACTCAGTTTTCACAACATAAATCAAACCGGGGCATTCACAGTAAACATTCCCTCTGAAAAGTATTTTAAAGAGGCCGACTTTGTCGGTATTGTTTCTGGAAAAGAATACGACAAATTTAAAGCGACAGGACTTACTCCGGAAAGGAGTAAACTGGTTAATGCACCAATCGTAATAGAATTTCCCTATTCTCTTGAATGTAAACTGGTCAGGGAGATTAATCTTGGTTACATACCATGTTCATTGGAGAAATTGTCGGAATGGTCGCTGATAGCGAGGTTCTGAATCCAAAACAACTTCCAGACATAGAGAAAGTCCGACCCATGATTTGGGGTTCATTTGGAAGCCCGGCATATTATACCATCGGTGATAGACTTGGGGCTGCGTTTTCAGTTGGAAACGAAATAAAACAAAAATTGATTTGAAGAATTTAATGCAACAGGACTTGAAGTTGTCATTTAAAACTTCCATCAATATACTCCTGAAATTTTTCTTTGTATTGATCGCTTATAGGGATGAATACTTTATCGTCGAAAACGATCCTGTTTCTCTCTATGACTGAAATCTTTTTAAGATTAACGATAAACGACCGATGAACTCTCATAAACTGGTCGGATGGAAGTTGTTCTTCGATGGACTTCATGCTCAGCTGAGTCACCACGGGGGTACTGTTGATCAAATGGATTTTGATATACTCATGCTGGCTTTCAATAAATTTGATGTCATCGAGTTCAATACGGATGAGTTTATAATCTGATTTTACAAACAAATGGCTGGCTGTTGTCCTGATGCTTTCCTTTTGGCTATTCGCGTTTAAATCAATAAGATTTTTCACCTTGTTCGCCGCTTTTAAAAAACTGCTGTAGGTGATGGGTTTTAATAAATAGTCTGCTGCATCAACCTGGAAACCCTCAACAGCATATTCACTGTATGCTGTTGTAAAAACAATATAAGGTTTGTCAGCCAGTGATTTCACAAACTCAAGCCCGTTCAGGTCGGGCATGTTTATATCGATAAAGATAAGTTGAATTTTATGGTCCTCGATCACCCTCATCGCTTCGAAAGCAGACCGGCATTCAGCCACCAGTTCCAGAAATGGGGTTTTCTGAATATATGCTGATATTTTTTTTACTGCCAGGGGTTCATCGTCAATGGCGATGCAGGAAATCTTCATAATGGAATTTTCAGGTCAACTTCAAATTCACTTTCTTTATCCTTGATGTTCAACTGGAAATTATCCTCATATAACAACTTCAAACTATCCTTAATGTTTTCGAGACCTATTCCCGAATATTCGCCCTGGTAATTTGCTGCAACTTTATGTTTACTGTTTTTAATGATACACGTCAGAAAAGTGCTGCTAAACCGGAGTTCAAAATAAATATACGATTTCTGCGGATAACTCACCCCATGTTTAAAGGCATTTTCGAGTAAGGAAATAAAAAGCATCGGGGGTATTTTAGTATCAGGAACCTGCTCAGGAATCACAACAGTAACTTCCACCTCATCGGAATGCCGGAGCTGCATAAGCGAAATAAAGCTGTTGATAAATTCGATCTCCTTTTTCAGTTCAATTGTGCTTTGCGCCGAATCATAAAGAAGGTACCGCATGAGAGTGGATAACCGAACGACTGCATCCTGGGCCTTTTCCGAATCTATTTCAATAAGCGAATGTATGTTGTTCAGGGTGTTCATAAAAAAATGCGGACTTACCTGATGCCTCAATAAAGCCAGGTTGGTTTTAAGCTGTTCCTTCTCGGCATCCTTTCTCAGTTTCTCCTCGCTCAGCCATTTCGCCATCAGTTTGATCGTTGTGCCGGTTCCCACGAGCAGGATGCAAATGATAAGATTGTCTGCAAAAACCATGAAGGGTGGTTTTGAATTTGGGGAATTCAGGTCGGGTGGTCTCAACCCCTCAGGGGAAGTAGTTATTCCGGGATCAGCAAATGAAAAAAATGCTGAACGGGCGATCAGGTTGATCGCTATTCCTATGATTATTAATACAGAAATCGAAAAAAAGTAATGCAGGTACCTCTTTTTCAAGAGTAAACGCGGAACCAGGATGTAAACATTTGCCAGGAAAATAATGAGAAATCCGGAAAGGTTTACCCAATGTCCTGCCATGGTATTCCAATTGGGATGTCCGGAACCGCGTTCGCTGAAATAGGGCACCGAGAACACCAGTGCCCATATTAAAACGTAAAACAAAACTTCAATTTTCCTGCTGCTTAGCGAAAGTGCTTTCATTTCACAAAGTTATTTAACTTCTTTAAAATTGTATTTTGTAAATAAAATTGGGGAAAAACCCAAGTTGATAGGTCGTACTTATTGACTTGCTTCTGTCATCATAACTCTGTGAGAATACGTTTTTGTTATTCGTTACATTTTGCAGGTCGATGGAAAACGATTGTGACAATTTTTTTGTACGGCTGTTCAGGGAATATCCAACCTTGAAATCCAGCCTGAAATAATCGGGATAGGTACTTGTATAGGCATAGGCATCTCCTTCGAGGATCTCCCTGCCTGCAGCCTGTGATGCCTTCAGGTTAATCGGTGTATAATACCGGCCTCCGGCGTAAGTAATTTTTATATCGGTTGTGAAAGCATTCCTTTTTCCTTTGCCAAGCTTCCACTCTTTCCCGGCCAGGAAGTTGGCCACATATCTGCCGTTAAATGCCGTGTTTCTTTCTATTCCGTCACTGCCGGTGTATTTTGACTGGTAAAGCGAAGCTGTAAATAAGCCATAGTACCCCCTGCTAAAGAACTTCTCAACAGTAAGTTCAAGGCCGTAATTTTGCCCGGTGCCGGTGTTTGTAAGGCTGTCTTCCAAATCAGTCCTGAAACTTGCCCCTGTGTTGAGCATGGAGTAACTGCTTGGGTATGTATTGACAGGCACATTGAAGAGATACTGATAATAGGCTTCAACTTTCAAACGCCAGTCTTTGAAGGGTTGCACATCATATCCCAAAACAAAATGATGGCTTCTCGTAAAACCCAGGTCCAGGTTATCGTAATTATAAGAGCCATCTGCATTTGGCGTTTGTAAAAAATAGACATTCAAGGGTTGAGTTTGCGAATACAAGCCATAACCAAAACTAAAACTGTTTTTAGTATTCAATTCATACTTAAACCCTATACGAGGTTCAAGGGAGAAGGAATTATTCAGAAAGAACTGCTGTAAATGAATGCCTGCATTCAGCGTGAGTTTTTCGCTGATGTTGTATTTAAGATGAGCATAAACCTGGGCCAGCGTGGTGTAGCTGTTGTAATCCCAGATCTGGCTCCATTCTTCACCTTCACGCCTTCTGTTCCTGCTGTACAGGTCAAGATTCATATATTCAGCCTGCATTCCGGCCTTAAAAAAAAGCCTGGAATTGATTTTCAGATTGTAGTTGGTAATGAATTCATAACCTGTTCTGGCAACCTTATTTTCCTCTTTGCTGTATGAATTCCGCAACGAATCCATGCCATAGTTTAATTGGTTCGTCCCCGAATAATTGATGCCAATCGTAGAACTGATATATGATTTGCTGTTGATCTGCTTGAAGTGTTTCAATCCTCCGATGGCAATTTTACTCTTGAAATCTGATGACTGTCCGCCACCATATAATTCATTCGAGCTGCCTCCCTTTAATGATATGCTGCTGGCAGCCAGGATGCCAAACAGGCTAAATCTTCCAAGTTTTGTCTCCCCGCTGTTTATTTTAAATGAAAGATCCTGGTATGTGGGCGTCGCGGTAGTGCCTATGTTTATTCCCATGGCCTGGGCGATACCTGCCAGCGCATACCTGTAACCAATTAAATAGGATGAACCATTTGATTTACTGATTGGCCCCTCTGTCATCGCCTCAAGTCCGGTTGTTACCCCAAGCTGAACAGTGGTCTCTCTTTTTTGTGCATTCCCGTTTCTGAAACCTATGTCAAAAACGCCTGAAATAGCGTTACCATATTCTGCCGGCCAGGCCGAGGTGAAGAAATCGGAACTCTTCAGCATGTTGGTGTTTAAGGCACTAACAGCGCCTCCTGTAGTCCCGATGGACGCAAAATGGTTGGGATTAGTTGCATCCATGCCGTCGATACGCCACAAGACTCCTGCAGGAGAATTACCGCGGATGACAATATCATTCCTGCTGTCGTCGGTGGCGCTTACGCCGGCAAAATTCGCGGCCAGCCGTGCCGGATCGCTTCGCCCGCCGGCAAACCTGTTCACCTCTTCCATCGAAAAGGTGCGTGCGCTGATCGTAGATAAACTGCTGATGGTTTTGTCTTTGCTGTTGGCTGTTATCACGACCTCATTCAGGGATTTTATATCCTCTTCCATTGAAATGTCCAGGATTGTTTCTTTCCCTGAAGTAACCACTACACTGGAGACAAATACATTCTTGTAGCCAAGGTAGGCGATTTTCAGTTCATACCTGCCCGGAGGCACATTTGCAAGGACATATTTCCCCTTTTCATCTGTCGTTGTTCCTTTATTCTCTGTTTTACTTACAATTTGAACGCTTGCACCTGGAAGGGTTGTTTGAGAAAGCTTATCAGTAACGACACCCCGAATATTTTGCCTGTTGTTTTGGGCATACGATAATTGTGCTATTATCAGTAAAATAATCAAGAAGGATCCTTTCATTCTTTTAGTTGATATTTCTTACAAGGCGTACATAGTTTAATACCCTTTCTTCTCCTTGGCCTGTTCCTACTGTCTTCTTGTCGAAACGCACTGCACCGGCACCGTGGAGGTCTTCGCCATTTCCGTCTTCCGCCCTGCCAAAAGCGACATACCAGGCAGAAGGATAGGCTCCATTTGCTATAGAAATTGCCGAGGTACTTGTCCAATAATAGGGATAGTCAGCCTTTCCTCCATCGTTTAGAATACTGGTACAGCTGAATAGTGCATTTATTGCGGGTCCAACATTAGCAGAGTTAGTTGCATACGGCGAACGTGTGTAATCTACAAGACTATGAAGTTCCTTTGTATTGGGAAGGCGCCAATCGTTGTGGCCAAGATAATTTGCATTATTCTGCGTTTGAGCATAAGCCAGTGCGTGTCCCCAATCCATTCCAGAACCGTTGTCGGTCTGTTGCCACATGAGGCCGGTAGCCAAATCAGAAATGGTTCCGTCGTTATTGTTTTGGAATAAATTGACGCCATATGAAAGATTTCCTCTTACACAACGAACCTGATGCATTGGACCAGCACTGATACTATATGCTTTAATATGTCCTGTGCCAAAATTTACACCAAAAGCAAGTTCATCACCGGCTGCTTCGCCGTGTCCACCGCTTATGTTGCCCAAAACTCCGGTATATTTGTCGCTGCTCCAGAATATAGCGTGACTGAGGTCTTGCTCATCTCTATATTCAATGTCAAAATAGTTTGTATCAATATAAGGCCAGCCGGTACTTGCATTCCATAAAGAGTATAGCTCCTTTATGGTTGGCACGCGCCAGTCGTTGAAGCCGCCGTAATTTTGCTTGTTCAAATTGTCAACCACAGTTTGCGTTTCCGCCCAATAATAAATGCCAGCATCATAATATTTCTGCCATGTTAAGCCAGTAACATCATCTTTAACAGTAAGTCCATCACTGCTTTTGGTGTAAACAGGAGTTATATGTTCAAACTGGGAATCCTGTCCGTAAAAGGCTCCGCCTGAAGCAGGCGTGATAATGTTGCCGGCGCTGTCCCAGCATTTGGTTTGACTTGTGCCAACAACCGGATAACAGCCTGCATAGGCCGGTTCACGCGGAACTACTTGTAAATCACCGGTGGTTGTATTTGTTGTTTCTGTACTATTTTTTTTACACCCGCACGATGTTAAAAGAATGCCAGCGATCATAAGGATAGCTGTAAAACCGGGAAACGAAATTGATTTTTTCATGGCTATGTTTTCTTGTTGTGAATGCAAAAGTACCGTGCAGGAAATCTATCAAGAAATGGAATCACCAGATAGTATGGTTGTGTCACCCTTTCATGGTTTTTTATCACTGAATGGTTTTGAGAAATTGGTGCCTTTGGATGACACCATGAAAAGCAGAAGAAGTGAGTGTGGATTTTCTTATCAATCCAGGAGCCTGGTGCTCCCTGCTTCAATATTAAACGCTTTGCCTTTCATCTTGATGAAAACATTGATCGAACTCAGATTGGTAACCATGCTTTTATCAAGTGTGAATTTCAGGTTTTTAAACGCATTGATATAGTCGACCAGGCCTATTTGTGTGGTGTAATATATATCAGGATTCATGGAAACCATTTTAAAGAATTTCTCCATTTCAGTCCATCTGTTTCCTGCACCTTCGTTCTCCCAGCTATGTCCCCATACATCCAGCAGCGCTAAACTGTCCGTTTTAAGAAAATGATTTACGACCTGGTAGAAACCCGCTAATTCTTTTTTATCATTTTCAGGGTTATCGGGAGTGAAATAAGCCTTGCCAAATTGATGAATGGTAGGGTGCCATTTAAGAAATTCATTGGGTATTCCAAACATATAAGTGTCTTTAACGGTCCTTGCATACTCGATGCCTAGGCTGTTGATTATTTCGATAACCGAATCATTGTAATTACCAAAAGGATATGCCATACCCCGTACAAGATTACCCGATAACCGTTCCAGTTCTCTCCGGTCTTCACCCACCTCGTACAGAACCTCTGCCCGGGAGATATCAGGAAGATTGGGGTGATTAACAGTATGCGCAGATATTTCATGACCTTTATATACAACTTTAATTTCTTCCTTTGTGAGATAATCTTTGGTGCCAAGTTTATTTGAATTGAGATGGAAAGTTCCGATCAGGCCGTATTCGTTCATCAGTTTTACAAGCCTTTTGTCAGCGACCATCCCATCGTCGAAGCTCAAAATCAGTGCCTTTGTTTTGCCTCCGGGGAAAAGCATTTCTACTTTTTCCTGGCTGCTTACTAAACCATTCTTGCTGGCTGTGGCGGCATTAGTTTGTGCATTCCCGTAATGGATAACAGTAATCAATGCGAGGATTACAATAGTTAATCTTGTTTCGCTTATCATCTGACAACAATTTGATTTCAGTGATCGCAGGGAATATCCATTTTAACATGGTGGTTTTTCACCAACCGGTTCCAAATGATGGCTATTCTTTTATTAACTTTTTCACCTCAAAGGTATTACCATTTTGAAGTTTTAGCAAATAAACCCCGGGGACAAGGCTAGCCATTTGTATAACGGTTTTTCCAAAAAAACTGCCGTTTTGCACAGTTTGGCCGATGGAATTTAAGAGCTCAAAGCTTACCTTTTCTCTGTCTCCTCTCATTTCGATCGTAAGTTCATCGGAAACAGGATTAGGATAAGCATTAAACATATTATTGACTTTGTTTTCATTTATTCCGGTTGAAGATCCGTTTCTTACCAAACGCACATAATTGTAAATCCTGACGGCATCTCCCTGAGGAGCATTAGGATTGTAATATCCATTTCCATTATGCGTATATCCGGCAAAGCTGCTGGGCTTAGGATCGCTTCGCTGACATCCGGCGCCATGTATATCAGTCCAACCTAAACCGGAAAAATAGCCCATAGCTCTTCCGAAGCAAACATAGGTGGCGCTTGCTCCAATTGTCTGCGCTTGCGAAGAAAAAGTAGTGTTGCTCCAATACCATGGATAATCTGCGGCACCTCCTTCATTGGTAATCTGGGTGCAGTTGAACATCGGGTTTATTGCTGCAGAACTGCTTGTTGCCGGAGAACGGGTGTAGTCAACAATACTTTGCAATTCTTTAGTATCGGGTAATCGCCAATCCGAATATCCCGCATAGGTAAAATTTTCAGCATAACTTAATGCATCCTTCCATAAAACACCTGTCCCGTTATCGTTTTGCATCCACATCAGCCCGGTAGCGTTATCGGTAATTGTTCCGTTCCCATTATTAACGAATTGATTTGCTCCATACGCTGTATTGCCGCGAACATATAATACATAGAAATGCTTTGCTGTGCCACATTCTGGCACAATGTAAGTAGTTGGATATCCCTTAATTCGTCCGTCAATAAAATTGAACCCAAACACAGTTTCCAACATGCCAAATGTCGTACTTACATATAAGGTAGAGGATACAATTTGACCATCAATAATCCGTTCAGTTCCCAGGCTGCCGTGTGCCAGTGAGTTTACGTCACCGAAACCGACAGAGAAATAAGTCGTATCAATATATTTTATACAATTAGACGGTGGTGGGCCTGGTTCTGCTCCAAAAAACATGGCAATGGAATATAGCTCTTTAATAGTAGGTAAACGCCAATCATGATAACCGCCAGTGTTACATGTTGCCGCGCTATCCACTGCCTCATAATACTTCAGTTTATCATAGAAATTAATTATTCCGTCACCGTTTCTGTCCTCGGTCTGCTGCCACATCAGCCCGGTTAAATTGTCGGTTACAGTGCCATTACCATTGTTGGTATAAGATCGCAAGTTTCCGGGATGATTCGAATTCTGTCCATAGAATGTCTGCCCTGAAATGGGCATTGTTATTGCCACCGCTGTGTCATAAGATATTGTCTGACCTGTTCCAACAACTGGATAAGTATTGGTTTGGCTAAATCCAATAAAGTTTGTCATTGTTACCATACAAATGGTTGCAATAACATTGACCGTGAAGGATTTATTTGATGATTTTTTCATGGCTGAATTATTTACTTATTGTGAGAGCAAAAGTATCATACCTGAAATCCTTCAAGAAATGGAATCACCATAAACAATGGATTCGTCACCCAATTCAGGTTTTCTGTCACTGAATGGTTTTGAGAATTTGGGGCTGACACCTTGCTGTTCGGCATTCAAATTTGTAAGCGAATACGGTATCTAACAGTCAATTCGTCATCGATTTTGCGAAAGTGCTTGATTTTATTGAGGAAATGGATGGTCTGATAAGAAATAACATCTCTTTTCCTAATACCTTTCTTCGGATCATCACAGCATTATCAGCAACTTCGTCAATATTGACATAACCACCAGGGAAAGCCCAGCGATCCTTAAACGGTTCATGCGCTCTACGAATCAGCAAAACGCTTAAACATGCATCGTCTTTGGAAAATAAGACTGTATCTACAGTTAATGCGAAGTGCGGATAATCATATATATAGCTCATTTTTTATAAAGTTATTGAAGACAAAGCTATCAACATTTGACCTGTTAACATGAAAAAGCCTACCCCCATTTTTTGAGAGGTTTATTCGTTTTAAAGAATTCAGATGCTAGTAAGTCTGCTCAGCAGGAGCATTTGGCTCAACTGGAGCAGATTCATGAAAATTCAAAATGCACACGTCTGGTCGCTAAACGCAGCAAAAGTGCGACTTTCATTGTTTCTGCCTTTGTTACTGAGTGTAGATTAAAAATGCCAGATTAAGGTAGCCCCCACCCCGGTAGAACTTACCGGAATTATCTGCAGCTTCTTGTTGGCATTAAAATAGACCATGCTGCCAACTGCAAATCCCAATGCTGAGCCAAATAATACATCCGAAGCCCAATGATCGTTCATCGCCAGCCGGTAAAGTGCCGTACAACCAGCCAGTCCGAAGCAGATAATAGGGACCCATTTTGTATCCCAGTATTCAAGAGCTATTACCGTTGCGATTGAAAAAACCGTCGAAGAATGACCCGAAGGAAATGAATTATACCCGAACGTACCATAGTCCCCGCCCCAACTGAATGGCCCATCCCAATTATAGGGATTAGGCGGATCATCCTGATAAGGACGGTGCCTGTGTGAAATCTGTTTAATTGCCTGCGTTAAAACAACTGTAATAACATATGCTTCCAATCCTTTTAACCCTGTTTCTTTTGCTTTTTTATTCTTCCATATTACCCCGCAAGCATAAAAAATACCCAATGTGGGAATATCATAAAGGCCACTTCCCAGCGGACTAAAAAAGTAATAAGAGGTTTTGCTGATGAATACGGAACTATTTCGATAATAAAATTGTTGTATGGGTTTATCTCCCCATGCGATCAACCCTATTGTTCCTGCAACCACTGCTGCTGCCGCTATGATCTGACCAGTTTTCCAGTGGAATGGGTTGGTAAAAACAGATTTAGTATCTGTCCAGTAAGACTTTGCATAGGCGCGTCCGAATGAACTTGTAGGAGTAATGTTCTGAGGTTCCTTTGTGATAATCACGGTATCCATTTTTTTTATAAGGGTATCAACTTGCTGAGGAGTCAAGCTGTCAATTTTCTGAGGAGTAAGGCTATCCTTCTTTTCCTGTGCATTAACATTGAATGCTATACAAAAAGAAAGAAAAAGAAATACTATACGGAGAACCATAATTGGATTTCAAGTTTTTGGGTAAGTTAAACTATCAACGAAGGTAAATTGCTTTATGCCGGAAATAATTATATAATATTGGGAATAATTTACATAATTCACACCATGGTGGACAGGCCGCCATCAGTGACTACTTTCTGCCGATTTTTTTTGACCCCATTACCATATTAGCAATCAATAAAATGAGATGGTTAAGTCGTTCCGGCGAAGGCTGGTCAAAGCAAGTGTTTTTTCGATAAAATGCAATGTGCAAGGTGCAAAATATTACACTTTGCACCTTGCACATTGCATTTGTCGCGGTACACTGCTCTGACGAAATATCTAACCGCCAGTTTATTGCATATTTTTCGAAATTGGTTGATTTTATTGGGGGAGGAATATAATTGAGGTCAGGCCACTTTCAATTTCATCACTTCAGGTTCAGCACCTTTTAACAGACCTTCCGATCCTCTTTTCAGGACTTCTCCGGTGGTTTGTTCATCCAGATAATAATGCTCACACACATCACAAATATGTGCAGGAACCTCCTTGATCAGAATGATGGATCCATTCTTTTCAAGGGTAACAGTTACCTTTCTCTCGTAAATATTTCCTGCTTTACAAATGACGCATTCCATATTATCGGTTTTTTGTTTTAAAATCAGGTGACCATACATTTTTATCTGGTTCATAAACGGTGACCATGACACAATTTCCCGTTTCCGAATCTTTGGCGAAGAGAAGATGCAACGGACGGTGATCAATAAATCCAAGTATCAAAAAACTTGGATATGGTTATCATTTGAATATTCTCGAATAACTTCACCAATATTCAAAATAATTTTCATTCTTGTCCAGACCTGGCTTGGGAAAACCAGATCATTTGTTTTGTCAATCTAGCTTAAAAACAAGCTCCTATATTGTAATGGAGTATATTCAGTGATTGCTTTAAATGTCTTATTGAAATAGGAGATATTTCCAAAGCCACATTCAAAACAAATTTCATTCACAGATTTTTCAGAGTTTCTAAGTAATTGGCAGGCTTGATTGATTCTAAATTCTGTAACTATTTTCACCAGTGTTTTACGGGTTACATTCTTAAAATAACGACAAAACGCAGTTGGAGTCAGATTCGCAATTTTAGCAACTGTTCTAAGGCTGACTTCCTGCTGATAATTCCCGATCAGGTAACTAAAAACCTTTTGAAAACGTTCAGTTTCAGCTGGTGATGCAGTATGCCCGGAAAAATGATGATTGATGAGTTCAGTTTCTTCGGAATTGGCAATAAGATCAAGTATTTCCAGGAATTGCAAAAGCCTGTATAATCCTTCTTTAGCAGAACATTGCTTTATTTTGGAGATAATTTTTGCCTTCGTATTTCCCGTAATTAATACTCCGGCAATAGCTTTTTCAAACAGACTTTTAACTTTGATTAACTCAGGAAGTTCTAAAAAGGCCCTTCCCGCAAAATTTGGGTGAAACTGAATAACGATAGCCTGGGCATTGTCAGGTATCGCTTCGTTCATACTGTGCCAGCAATGTGGGACATTAGCTCCCACTAAAACCAAATCGTCGGGTTTATAATCTGAAACGTTGCCACCCACATAACGCTTCCCTGTACTTTTTCGAATCCACGTAAGTTCTAATTCCGGATGAAAATGATAGGGCCCATTAAAAGAGGTCATATTTAAATCGATGATTGATATAGAGTTTTCAATCCCTGTGGTAAGTTGTTCAAAAAATGCTTTCATTTTGTCTTTATTATCATAAAAATCAACCATCATTCAATGATGATGGTAATATTACACAAATTCTTGTCAATTCAGACAAATAAAAACTTCTGAAAATTGAGAAAATTTGTCATGTAATAATAGATTCACACAAATGAAGTCTTCCCTTTTGGCTTTTTTTATCGCTTTTACAACAATAGTAAGTGCGCAAAACAATATTCAATACGTAAATGTTTTTATCGGTACTGACGGAACCGGGCATACATTTCCTGGTCCATCAATGCCTTTTGGGATGGTCCAGCCTGGACCGGATAACCGTGATCAGGGATGGAACCATACTTGCGGATACCAGTATCAGGACAGTATTATTCTGGGTTTCTCGCAAACCCGTTTTAGTGGAACTGGTATTAACGAAATGGGTGATGTGTTGCTGCTTCCATTTGCAGGTAATCCGAATGCAGTTCTGAAAAACAGGTATTATAAAGACTCTGAGAAAGCCAGTGTTGGTTATTATTCCCTTGTGAAAAAAGACGGGGTAAAAGTTGAACTGACCTGTTCAGAACGGGTGGCGATTCATCGTTATACATTCCCTGCCGAGGAAGCTAAAGTATTTGCCAATTTTCAACATGGTCTCCGTTTTCTAACAGACAGCCTGGTATTAGAATCAGAAGTGAAAATTGAAGATCACCAAACCTTTTCAGGTTATTGTCATACAAAAAACTGGGTGGACCGGAAGTATTTCTTTGTGATTAAATTTGATAAACCATTCATAAAATCCGAACAACTGTTAAAGGGTCCGAAAGAAAATGCACCGAAATATATCCTGACCTTTAACCTGGGCAAAAATAAAACGCTGCAGGCAAAAATTGCTTTATCCACCGTGGATGTGGCCGGGGCAAAACTCAACATGCAAACCGAAATACCAGGCTGGGATTTCGAAAAGATAAAAGAAAACGCCGAAAATACCTGGAACCAATACCTGGGCAGGATTGAAATAGAGGCCGAAACCAAGGAAAAAGAAATCTTCTATACCTCTCTTTATCACCTGTTTTTACAGCCCTCGAATATAGCAGATGTCGATGGGAAATACCGTGGTGCTGATAATAAAATTTCGCAGGCACCAAATAAAGAATATTATTCCACGCTTTCCATTTGGGATGTGTACCGTGGTGCTTTCCCGCTGCTGCAAATTATTGCTCCTGAAAAAATTAATGGCATCGTCAATACCTTACTCCTTCATTATAAAGCTACCGGGTTTCTTCCTATCTGGACGGCCTGGGGACAGGATAACTATTGCATGATCGGCAACCATGCCATCCCAATGATTCTTTCGGCGTACAATAAAGGTTTCTCCGGATTTGATAAAAATGAAGCGTTGAAAGCCATGGTTGAAACTTCAACGAAAAACCATATCAATTCCGATTGGGAATTATACAACCATTACGGTTATTATCCATTTGACAAGTTAGATAACGAGGCTGTTTCGCGCACACTCGAAAGCGCTTACGACGATTGGTGTGTAGCCGAAATGGCATCAAAACTCGGCGATAAATCTACGGCTGAAACCTTTTACAAAAGGACTGCCTACTACAAAAACCTGTTCGATCCGGAAACTAAAATGTTTCGCGGTAAAGATACCAAAGGCAAATGGCGAACACCTTTTGATCCTCTGGCAGCTACTTCGCCAATGAATAATCCCGGCGATTATACCGAAGCTAATGCCTGGCAATATTTCTGGACTCCTGCCCAGTTCGACATCGATGGCATGAAAAAACTTTTAGGCGGGGATGACGCATTTACAAAGCAGTTGAACGATTTCTTCACCATCGAAGCGAGGAATGCCAACAAATTTCTTGGCCAGGAAGCCATGATCGGGCAATATGCACATGGAAATGAACCCAGCCATCATATAGTTTATTTATACGCTTATTCCAGCACGCCTAAGTCCGGTCAGAAATATATTCACCGTATTATCAATGAATTTCACAACAATACGCCCAACGGGATGATTGGTAACGACGACTGCGGACAAATGTCAGCCTGGTATATTCTGTCATGCCTGGGATTTTACCCGGTGAATCCGGCCGGAAATGAGTTTGTTTTTGGATCTCCACAATTTAAAAAAGCTACTCTTAACTTGTCAAAAGGAAAACAATTTGTAATTGAAGGCAAGAATTTCTCAGAAACATCATTTTATAACGACACCAGGATTTTAAACGGAATTCAAATCAAAAAACCATTCATTACTTATAAAGAGATAATGGATGGAGGAAGTCTGAAATTTATAATGACTAAAAACTAATTTACTATGAAAACAATAACACCAGCCATCATTAAATTTCTTGAGAAACAGTTCCTCTGGTGGTGGCATCAAATTATTGACATTTAAAAAACGGAAATTATAATGGAGAAAAAACCAGCTCAGAATAAAACCCTGGTTGCCGTAATTGCGACTATTGCCGCAACCGGCGGACTGCTTTTCGGTTTTGATACCGGAGTAATTTCGGGCGCTATTCCTTATTTTCAGAAAAACTTTGCCCTTGACAATGGCTGGATAGAACTTATAACTACAGCAGGGCTTGCAGGTGCAGTGTTTGGCGCAATTTCATCGGGCCGGATTACTGATATTGTTGGTCGGAAAAAAGTGATTTTGGCATCAGCTCTCATTTTTGCCATAGGAGCATTTTGGTCGGGTTCTGCTCCTGGTGCAGGGAATTTAATGGTTGCCCGTTTCTTTCTGGGTATAGCTATTGGGATATCTTCATTTGCCGTGCCTTTATATATAGCTGAAATTTCACCGGCTAAGAGCAGGGGTACCTTTGTGTCCCTTTTTCAGCTTCTTATTACGATTGGCATTTTTGTTTCATATTTCTCTGACCTTGCATTCGCCCTTCCGGAGGGCGCTCCAGGTTATACGGATTGCTGGCGTCCCATGCTTTATGCAGGTATTATTCCTGCAGCCATTATGCTGGCGGGTATGATATTTTTGCCGGAAACACCGCGCTGGCTGATTAGCAAGGGCTTCGAAGATAAAAGCCGCGAAGTATTAATGAAAGTGGAAGACCCTGAACTGGTTGAGGAGACAATTTCACGTATGAAGGAAGAAATTGAAATTGACAAGCATAACAAAACCGGCTGGAACGAACTAGTTAAGCCATGGCTCCGTACTCCATTGATAATCGCAATCGGAATTATGTTTGTACAACAATTCACCGGGATCAATACGATTATTTACTACAGTCCGAAAATATTCCTGATGGCAGGATTTGAGGGGGCACGGGCAGCTATTTTGGCCTCGGTAAGTGTTGGTGCTGTATGTGTGTTGTCTTCAATTATAGCATTATCTGTTGTTGACAAATTAGGCAGGCGTAAGTTATATATGATCGGGTTAAGTGGCATGGTGGTTTCACTTTTCGCTCTGGGCATGTGTTTTGCATTGCAATCATCACTGGGCGATTCGGTAAAGCAAATAACCGTTGCCTTAGTTTGGATTTATATTGCATTTTTCGCAGTAAGCCTCGGACCTTTAGGTTGGGTTATAGTTTCAGAAATTTTCCCTTTAAAAGTACGCGGTATCGGCGCAAGCATTGGTTCGCTCTCTAACTGGCTGTTCAATGGAGTGGTGGCTTTTACTTTTTTTAAAATTGTGAAAGGGCTTACTATGCAAGGAACCGACATTACGGTTAACAATGAAAACCTCGGCAATCCTGCAGGCGCATTCTGGTTGTATGCCCTCATTGGAATTGCAGGTTTGATATGGGGTTACTTTTATATTCCCGAAACTAAAGGGAAATCACTTGAAATGATTGAAGATCACTGGCGGCAAGGTAAAACTCCAAGAGAATTGTAAAATCGCATGCATTTACAGAAATTCAATATTCAAAGCCGATCAATCGGAATAAACCGGGCTGAAATTTATGCAGTGCTTGGCGTATCTGCCGAAGTACAGGCATTGGTTGATGAATATATTGAAGAAGTTTTTATGAATGGTCCTGAACTTCTCCAGGTTACCGGCGGATACCTGATTGCCGAAGATGTAAAAACGGATTCGAAGTTGAAACAGATCCTTGTTAACGGAATTCCATTCAATATTAAAAAGAATATTTTTCAACAGCTTAAGGCAAGTGAAAAGATTGCCGTCTTCGTTTGTACAATTGGGGATGCGGTGTTTGAAAAATCACGTACACTGATGAAAAATAATGAAATGTTGCATGGCTATATTTATGATATATATGGAAGCCTTGCCGTCGAGAATGCCATGGAACAGGTTCAGGCCAATTTAAAGCTTGAAATGGCTAAAACAGGTTCAGGGATTTCAAACCGTTACAGCCCCGGATATTGCGGATGGATGGTTGCTGAACAAAAAAAGCTGTTCAGCCTTCTCCCTCCCGGGTTCTGTGGAATTTCGCTTTCCGATTCATGCCTCATGCAACCCATAAAATCAATCAGCGGATTTATAGGTATCGGACCTGAGATTCGCCCCAAAGGATATAACTGCGAATTGTGCGATTCATCCCAATGCCTTTACCGCAACTTAAAACACAATATCTAATCATGTTCAAACTCTTATATTAATAATTGAAGCACATGAACAAAAAACAGCAATTCGATAAATTACTTTCTGGTGAACTTCATTCGAGTGTGCTATTCAAGCCGATATTGATGCACTTTGCAGCCCGTTTTAATAAAACAACCTATGGGAAGTTTGCTTCGGATTACAAAGTACTGGTTGAGTCGAACATACGTTGTATGGAATACTTCGACCTTGATACGGTAAGCCTGATCAGTGATCCTTACCGCGAAACTTCTGCTTTTGGGGCCCGAATTGAATTTATACCTGAAGGGGTTCCAAAATGCTTGAACAAAGTGATTCAAAATGAGTATGACGCCAGAAATTTAGCAATTCCTGACATTTATCAATGTGAACGAACACGCGACAGGATTTCAGGAGCGGCCTACTATCAGAAACTGCTGAAAGGGACGGTCCCGGTGGGAGGATGGATTGAAGGTCCGCTGGCTGAAGCATGCGATTTGGCGGGTTTAAGCGAGATGCTGATGAATCTTATGTGCGATCCTGATTATTCAAATATAATCATGGATAAATGTATGATAGTGGCCAGGGAGTTTGCCAAAGCACAAATAATTGAAGGTTGCGACTATATTGGAATTGGTGACGCAATTTGTTCGCAGATTGATGCAGCCACCTATGATCTTTATGTTAAAGAAAGGCACAAAGAACTTGTTGATCATATTCATTCGCTGGGGGCCAAAGCCAAACTGCATATCTGCGGGAATATCAACCATTTATTACCTTCCATTAGCTGTCTGAATTTGGATATTATTGATTTTGACTGGCAGGTTGATTTAAAGGAAGCACGAAAAATATTGGGTGATAATGTTGTAATCAAAGGAAATATTAACCCTGTTTTGATTCAGGAAGCAGACTCTCAGCACCTTGAAATCCTGGCCAATGAACTTGTTCAACAAATGCAGGGCCAGAAATTTATTCTCTCAGGCGGATGCGAAATCGGCGTCAATACTCCTATAGCAAATCTTATGAAATTGGCTGAAATTTCAACAAAAACTAAAACAAATTAATCCCTGAAACCTCCTTTTATGAAAATGAATATGACAGAATGGAAAAATTCCATTCTTGCACATCCCGAAAAAATAGCTGTGCCTGTTATGACATATCCCGGGCTTCAGCTTATCGGCAAGTCGGTTATGGACATGGTCACAATAGGAGAAGTTCAATATCACTGTGTGATAGCCTTATCTGCAAAATATCCTGCAATTGGGGCAACAACTTTAATCATGGATTTGTCAGTTGAAGCAGAAGCATTTGGCAGTTTTATTAACTTCAGTGAAAACGAGATCCCCACAGTTTCAAAAAGACTGATAGACTCATTTGAGCAAGTAGTTAACCTTAAAATTCCGGCGATAGGTGACGGAAGAACAAAAAGCCATTTAACCGCAGCCCGGTTAGCTGCAGATAATACCACAGCCCTCCCGGTATTTGGCGGTATCATCGGCCCCTATTCCTTAGCCGGCCGTCTTTACGATATTACCGAAATGATGACAGCAATACTCATTGAACCCGAAGGCGCTCATGATCTTTTGAACATTTGCACTTCATTTTTAAAAGAGTATGCGCTCGCTTTTAAAAAAGCAGGCTGTAACGGAATTGTGATAGCAGAACCGGCTGCCGGATTGCTTGCCGATTATCAATGTGAGGAATTTTCATCCAGGTATGTAAAACAGATTGTTGATTTTGTGCAGGATGACAACTTTATGGTGGTTTTGCATAATTGCGGAAATACAGTCAGCCTGGTTGAATCAATGCTGGGAACAGGGGCGGCAGGATTTCATTTTGGCAATGCTGTTGATATGTGTGAGATTCTGCCTCAGGTTCCTGCAAACAGACTTGTGTTCGGTAATTTGGATCCTGCGGGAGTTATAAAAAATGGCAGTCCTGAAATCATTAAAGCTAAAACGAAAGAGCTTTTAACACGAACATCACAATACAACAATTTTGTAATTTCCTCCGGTTGCGACATACCTCCAGGAACAAAAATTGAAAATATTGATGCCTTTTTCGAAGCCATTGCTGAGTATAATAAAGGCTGATTCATTAATATCAAATCCCATAAACGATTTACCGTCATGAATGAAATAATAGAGAAACTGACAACTTGTATCGAGTTTGGCAAAATCAATCAAAAATCACCTTTCCCTCCTTCAATGCGGGGGGAGATTGGTGCAGATGAATTAACAAGACAAGCGTTGGAGGCAGGCATAAAACCTGCCGAAATCCTTGAACAAGGATTAATACCAGGCATGAATGCTGTTGGACTGAAGTTCAGCCAGGGTAAAGTGTTTGTTCCGGAAATGCTGATGGCGGCCAAAGCTATGGGTACGGCACTGGTCCACTTGAAACCCTATTTCATGTCGGGTGAAGTAAAACGAAAAGGCACGTTCATAATAGGCACTGTTTTCGGCGATTTACATGACATTGGTAAAAACCTGGTCGCCATGACCGTAGAAGGAGCCGGATGGGAAGTAATTGATTTAGGAGTAGATGTTAAAACCGAATCATTTCTGGATACGCTTGAAAAGTACCCCAATTGTGCGGTTGGAATTTCCGCCTTGTTAACCACTACTATGGGTAACATGGAATCGGTAGTAAAATTGGTGAAAGAAAAATATCCATTAACAAAGGTTTTAGTCGGTGGTGCACCTCTCAATACTGAATTCAGCAATAAGATCGGTGCCGATTTTTACAGCCGCGACCCCCAGGGTGCAGTGGCATACCTGAACAATTTGCAAAATTGCTGAATGAACAGTGAAGGATTAATTAATTGAATTATTTAAAGAAAAGACAGTGATCTTTTATGCCAGTTATAAAAAAAATAAAAATGATCTTATCGATAAAAATGATAACTGTTTCGCTTTTTATCTCCCCTTTTATTATGAATGCACAGGATAAAATGGTGTCAGAAAAATACCAGAGTCGGCCTTTCGGAAGCATAAAACCTTTGGGATGGCTGAAGGTGCAAATGCATAAAGACATGGCCGGGTTTGTTGGCAACCTGGACCGGCTGGTTCCTGATTTGATGAACGACCCCATCTATAGTACAGGGCGTTTGCACAAACAAAGCAAAGCAAAAGATCTGGGGAATCTTAAATCGGGTGATGCCGGAGGCGACGATCAATATAAATGGTGGAACTCCGAAACCCAGTCGAACTGGTGGGATGGATATATCCGGAATGCTTTTCTGCTTGATGATCAACAGGCGATTGAAAAAGTAAAAATCTACATCACTCGGATTCTGGCTACGCAGGACGCAGATGGTTATATTGGAATTTATGACAAAGAATTACGCTATAAATTTACCAGCGAAAATGGCGAATTGTGGTCAAAAACAACCTTGTACCGCGGATTGCTGGCATATTACGAATGCACTCGCGACGAAAATGTTTGGAACGCACTGGTCAGGGCGGTTGACAATGTGATGCAAAATTACCCGGTTAACAAATCGCAGCCTTTTTTTGCAGGAAAAGATTTTTCAGGAGGCGTGGCTCATGGATTAACATTTACCGATGTATTGGACCGGATGCATCAACTCACCGGCGACCAGAAATATTCGGATTATGCAGCTTTTTTATACCTGAATTTCTCCGAAAACTATTCTTCAGAAAAAGATGCCCAACTCCATAATATTTTAGACCCAAACTTTAAGATGCAATCGCATGGAGCACATACCTATGAACATTTGCGACCGTTGATCGTGGCTGCGTATGCTAAGGGGACTAGAGAATTGAATAACGCTTTGCGAATTTATCTTGAGCGGATTAAAGTTTGCACCACCCCAACAGGCGGCGCTATTGGCGATGAGTGGATTGGCGGACGACAGGCAGATGCCACGCACACCGGATACGAATATTGTTCGCTGCATGAACTCATGGATAGTTACTCTGCATTATTTCAGAAAAATGGCGATATCAAGGCTGCTGAGGCAATAGAAACCATTTTTTACAATGCCGCGCAGGGAAGCAGAAATCCCGATCATTCGTGTATTGCCTATCTGAAAACGGATAATTCGTTTGAAATGACCGGTACCCGAAATGGTGAAGTGGAACCCGGTCGAAAACAAACGCGGTATAAATACTCACCTGTCCATCAGGACGTGGCTGTTTGTTGTGTTCCTAATGCCGGCCGAATTTCGCCATATTTCCTGCAGTGCTGTTGGTTTAAAGAAAGCGAGAACACTCTGTTAACTGGGGTTTTAGGCCCGAATATTCTGGAAACAACCATTCAAAATGTTCCGGTTAAAATTGAAGAAATAACAGAATATCCCTACCAGAATCACTTTATTTTCAGAATAAAAACCGGGAAAGCCGTTTCATTTCGACTAAAGATCAGAAAACCGGAATGGGCCACATCCATACAAACCAAAGAAAATTACCAACTTGAAGATGGATATCTTGTTTTTGACAGGAAATACCTAACGAATGATCAGATCGAACTGGAATTTAAGGCTGATGTTCAGGTCAAAGAGGATTTGAATCACGAAAAATACTTCAGCTACGGAGCTTTGATTTATGCTAAACCCAATAAAGCCATCGAGCATACAGGAAAAGTTTATGCTCCCGGATTCATAGACTTGACTTATTCTCCTACTGATTCGAGCAGGTATGAGTTTATCATAAATCATCAGGCTCGCTTTCAGGATGGGAAAATCAGTATTTATCTGAAAAACAAAACCACAAAAAAAACGGAAAAAATTGAATTGATTCCTTTGGGAAAAACTATTTTGAGACAAGTATCCTTTTGATAATGGACGAACTGTTTATTTAAGACTAAAATACCGATAAGAATGATTTCAATACCAACCCTCTCTCAATTTATTGTTTCCGGTCAGGTTCTTATTCTGGACGGAGCCACCGGTTCCCGGTTGATTGCTTCCGGATTGCAGCCCGGTTATTGTCCCGAACTATGGAATATTGAGCAGCCCGATAAGGTTAAAAATGTTGCCAGGACCTATTTTGAAGCCGGTTCCGATGCTGTGCTAACCAATACTTTTGGCGGTTCCCTGCTTAAACTCAGGGATTATGGCCTTGAAGGCCGGGTGAATGAACTTAATGCAGCAGCTGCAGAGCTGGCTTTATCAGTGAAGCCGTCAGGGAGGTTTGTACTTGCTTCCATGGGCCCATGCGGGAAATTCATGGAACCTTTCGGAGAAGTTACGAGGGATCAGATGATCCGGTCCTTTGCTGCACAGGTAAAGTCGCTGTCAGGTTCCGGCATCGATGGTTTCATGCTTGAAACCTTTATCGCGCTGGATGAATTGCTGTGCGCCATACAGGCCATAAGGGAGCATAGCAGCCTTCCATTTTTTGCATCCATGACTTTTGAATATTCATCCCTGGGCTTCAATACCATCATGGGAACTTCACTGGCGGAAGCAGCGGAAGAACTCTCCCGGGCAGGTGCTTTGGCCGTGGGTTCAAATTGCGGAAATGGTCTGGAGAAGATGATCAATGTCGGAAAAGAATTCCGCTCACTGAGCAAGGATCTGCATATCCTTATCAAATCCAATGCAGGGGAACCAGCCTATACAGATGGATGTACAATTTACCCGGAAGATTCAGGATTCCTGGAAGCCCATGCCGATGAACTGTTCTCTTTCCGGCCTTCAGTGCTGGGAGGATGCTGCGGTACTGACCCTGAATATATCAGGTGCCTGAGAAGGCTCATTGACTTGAAAAAACGTTCATTTTAATCAGCATTCGCCGGAAAAATATGAACACCCCAGTTTATAGATTGCCAATAGGTTAAGGTGGTCAGATTCTCCGCTTTGTCCAATTTGAATACCTATAAAATCTCTTTTTATGTACTCGTTTGGGACCCGAAAAAACAAAAGCCCTCATTCCACTGCGGTTTGAGAGCTTTTTGAGTACACTTAACTGACCAATTATCTAACTTTAGAATCATTCCAGATTACCTGAAAGTTGCTGATTTTATTGAGGAAATAGTGCCCTAATGAACCCTAAGATTCAGATAAATAAACCATTACTTAGTCACAACCATTTTGACCACCTTCATAGTATTACCGCTGGTCATTTTAATTAAATACATCCCTCCCGATAAATTTGAAGTATTCAATTCGAATTCATATCGTCCACAACTTTTATAGTCATGAACAAGAGTTTCGATGGTTTTCCCGACTCCATCAATTAATTCTATGGTTACAAGCCCGTTCTGAACAATTTCATAATCAATTTTTGCAGTAGGATTCATATTACCCAATGCATAAACCGACAAAGAACATTCCAGCTTAGGCGGACCATCGCCAATTCCTGTAGAAATGTTTTTCCATACAGTTTCAATACCAAACCATAGTGATGGGTTAGTCGTCTGATCAATTGAAATTGTATACAGATTCCCATTTGCCGGAAAGTAAACTTTTTTACTTCCCGAAGCCTGCCCTTTTACATCCAATGCATTTACCCTGATAGAATCAGCATGTATTGTCAGTTGAAAAGCCAGAGAAGCAGGTTCTATAATAGTGGGAGCTGTACCAATATTCAAAACCCTTGATTTATCAGCATTCCAAACTGTGTTTGTATTCTCCTGTTTTGTTCCTATGGTAAGCAGGGATTTGGTCGTTTCCTTCAGGTTATTATCCGTCAGACTGATCCAGGTAAAACCTCCGAAAACATTCCCGCTAATCATTTTTAAATTCCCGATCTCCTTGTTCGGATAATTCTGAAGGAAACCAACTGCAGCAATAAATTTCGGAGTGTTGATAGTGAATATTCCATTTTTATCCCAGATCAGTTCCTGGGTATCGGAAGTATAAGGATTGCCTGGTTCAGGGGGAATTGTATTCCCACTGAATGGTGTTGAACTGTTGTAATCTGAAACCACTATTTTATGAACCAACCCGAGAAGGTCTGGGTAAGCAGGAGGGTAGAGTTCCCATTCTGGAGTAGTAAAAGGTGTCGAAAGCAGATCATTATTTGTCATTTTCATCTCAACAGGCTGGTTTGATACGGAAATCAATTTATCACGGAAAGCTTTTGAAAATGAAGGTGCGAACGCCATTTGAATATTATTCCTTGCAAAATCCAATTCGCTGTTCACAATATCTTCCTCCATAGACTGAGGGGCACTTGCATAACAAAAAAACATCATTGCATCCGCATCATGCAAGGAACTGTATGCCGTTAAGTAAAAAGGTGTTTCGACATAATAGTCCGTGAAATAGGGATGATTATATTCACCGACTGCAAAGGGTTTATTTTTAAATGCAATACCGCGGAATAAGTTTTTAACTGTGCTTCCTTCCGGATCTTTCACCATTGGCTTGTTATCAAAAAGAAGCTGTCCAGTATAATCAGTAAGAGGTAGCTTCCAGTAGTTGTGATTATCAATATAATCAAGCCTGCTCTGGATTTTATTATCGGGCGCACCCATAAGGAAATTCTGACCCGAGATCGGAACCCGAATACTGCATTCATTTCTCATGAAAGAATAAAACTCGTCAAAATACTTCTCTTCCAGATCAACGTAAAAAGCCACTTCATCGGTTTTTCTTTTGCTGGCGAATTGCGCCAGTTCACTTTTCTGGAATCGTTTGATATTCTGAGCAGTTAACGATTCACCGGCCAATAAGTCAACTCCTCCATATTTGCGTAAAGTTATATTGTCAAAATAAACGGAGCCCGTATCAGCTCCCAGGCTAAATGACATATAAGCATCCAGTAAATTGCTTTCACCCGGGGTTGCAGTAAAACTATATTCCTGCCAGGCAGTTGTTAAAAAAACCTGCTTATTTCCATAGATGGTATATGGGGAGCCAAATTTTGAAAGCGAGGATAATATTGAAATATTTTTACTGGCCTTTGCCCAGAATTTTACCTGATAGATAGTATCTTTCTCAACGGCAAAACCCTCCTGGTAAAATTGTACATGCCAGTCTGTTCCTGTGCTGGTCGTGATTGTTATTTTGCCGCATTTATTTCCGCTCACACCTGCCCCGTTGTTGAATTGTAAGCCTGCGGCTGCACCGTTAAGAACCATCAGTTTCCAATACTGGCCGGGAGTACTGTTTTCAAATGAACTGTCCTGCAGGATATTGACAGAAGAAACACTGCCGATATGCCAGGCATTCCGCAATCCCTCATCAGTCCCGTATAGATTTGCAAGATATTGATTCCACAAGGTGTCCAGTTCCTGGCTATAATAAGATGGCAGGGTCCCGCCATTTTTTATGGGCTTTAAACTGTTATTTAAAAAATCCAGGAACAACCAATCTTCATTAACCACTTCAACTAAAGCAACGGCAGGATCATCTTTCAATGCCAGCCCCGTATAAGGATTTACCCTGCTAATAAAATCCTGAAAAATATGTTTACGGGCATTGATCAGTTGCCTGTTGTAATAATCACAAATTGCATGTGTTCCTTTCACTGAATCCTGAACAGGGATGCCTTCTTCAGCCGTGTGTTTGAGCTCATAATTCCAGGCAAGAACAACCCTTATCCCCTGCTTTTTCAACTCATTTACAAAATAAAAGTATTTATCAAGGCGGTCTTCATAATACAGAATGTTGGGGCCACCAAGTTTTTTTAAACCCCATATGTCATTTAAAAATGAATTATTTCGTACTACATTAAATCCGAATTTTCGCAATCTTCCGGCAATCAAGGCGGCTTTGTCTTTATCCGGATAAAGCCCGGGATCAGACCAGATATTATTCCCATAAATCCTCAATTGCTTACCGTTGACTTCAAAATTCCCATCGGCAGTTACCGTTACAAAATCATTCGCGCCTATAGGTTCTATGGGAAATGACGGTAAAAATTCCTGTGTAGTAGTATCGTAAGGCGGCAGATAAAAATTAAATCCGTTCTGGATTGATTGCCCGAAAGCATTAATACTTAACAGGCAGAGGAAGTAAAGAATCTTTTTCATCTTAGAAGTTTTTGTAGTATGAAATATAAGATATTCATAGATATATGCCTCTAAGTTAAAATAAAACAAAAGAATATGGACAGATTGTTAGACTTTTTTTAGGTCGGTGGACAAAACGCTCAAAGTAAACGGTTCCCGCCGGAATAACTTGACCATCTCATTTTATTGATTGTTAAGAAGATATCATGATCAACCAAAATCGGCGGAGGGTGGTCAGGAGCTCCGGTTTTTCCACCAGCCCCCATACCGGCCCCTAATAAAAAACATAACCCCGTAAACCATTGATTTACGGGGTTTTTGGTTTAAAAATGGGTACCCGGAGCCGGAATCGAACCGGCACGAGTGTTACCTCATTGGTTTTTGAGACCAACGCGTCTACCTATTCCGCCATCCGGGCTTGATTGGTGTCGAAAAGGGCTGCAAAGATAGGGAAAACTTTCAATGTTGATAACCTTTCCTTGCTTCGCTTCCTTGAAAACTTTATTTTAGCAGTTCACTAACAAAACATGCGTTATGGCAACCAAGGTCAAGATCTTTTCAGGCCAGGTCTCGAGATACCTGTCTGATAAAATTGCCCAGAGTTATGGTATGGAACTGGGTAAAGTCACATTCCTTAGTTTTGCCGACGGAGAGTTCCAGCCATCCTTTGAAGAAAATATTCGTGGCACTGATGTGTTCCTTGTCCAGTCAACCCACCCGCCTTCAGATAACATCCTTGAACTGCTCATGATGATCGATGCGGCCCGCCGTGCCTCTGCCCGTTCCATCGTGGCTGTTATCCCTTACTTCGGATATGCCCGACAGGACCGCAAAGACAAACCCCGCGTTTCCATCGCTTCCAAACTGGTTGCTAACCTGCTTTCTGCAGCCGGCGTGAACCGGGTCATAACACTTGATTTGCATGCCGACCAGATCCAGGGCTTTTTTGATGTGCCGGTGGATCACCTCTACGCTTCCTCTGTCTTCATCCCATACCTTAAAACCCTGCATCTGAACAACCTTACTTTTGCATCCCCCGATACAGGTGGTACCCGCCGCGCCGGGTCGTATGCAAAGTACTTCCATACCGATTTCGTCATCTGTTACAAGCACAGGTCAAAACCTAATGAAATTGCAAAAATGGCCCTGGTGGGTGATGTTAAAGGAAGGAATGTGATCCTTCTCGACGATATCGTGGATACCGGCGGCACTCTCTGCAAAGCAGCCCAGATCATCATGGATAACGGGGCAACTTCGGTAAGGGCCATGGTCACCCATCCTATCCTTTCGGGTAAAGCTTATGAACAACTGGAGGCTTCCGCCCTCACCGAGCTCATCGTTACCGACACCATCCCGCTTAAAAAAGAAAGTCCGAAGATAAAAGTTATCACCACCTCGGACCTTTTCGCGGAAGTCATCCGCAGACTGAAGAAGAAAGAATCTATCTCTTCTCTGTTTAAGTTTTAGTGTATTTTCTTCCCCTCGTGATCACCGTTCTGATGCAGGATCAGCTTGATTACCTTGCCGTCGGCATCTGAGATGAATTCAACTTTTGCATCAACGATCTTTAAAAAGAATATTGAAGGTGTTTCGGCAAACATCTCAAATATGGACTGGCCTGTCGCCTGTCCCATCAGGTGGCCGTCGTCAAATGTGACTTTGATCGTAAATCCCGGCGCAAGCTCGTATTCTCCCACGAATTTCTGCATCTGCTCTGCCGGTAAACTGATCTCAGCATGAGCCGGGATCGGTTTATCGGTGCGGGCCCAGGTGGAGGAGGCCTGGCCCAGGTTCTGGAAATTAACGGCAGTGACGTTGCCTTCTTTATTCATGATGAATTCATAATAGGCCATCCCGTCATTAAACGAAAACCTGTTTGGGGCATAAGCTGAAAGCTTGAATTGCTGCCCCCCGGTTCTCTGGGAATAAAGCTGTTTGTCATTAAATGTAATCACCCTCTGCTCGTTCTGCCCGTTCTCATATACCCCGGTATATTTCTTCAGGGTTACCGTATCCAGGGTGATCTCTTTAAACCCGGGCATTTTCCCGCTTGCAATGGCTGCAATTTTAAAAGCTGCATTGTCGGGGGAAATCGCGTCGCAGTTTGAAAATACGGCCACGAAAACATCCTCAAGGGGCAGGTAGATCCCAATGCTGAGGAAACCGTTTATTCCGCCGTTATGCCATATGACTTTACTTCCGAAGATCTCGCCCGGTACAAGTCCGTACCCGTAACCGGTGGCAGATCCGTCTTTAAGAACATACGATGCCTCTGCTTGTGCAAAGGTTTCAGGTTTGAGGATCCTGCCCGAACGAACACCTTTGGTCCAGGTGTAAAGGTCATCCACCGTCGACAATAAAGAACCTGCCGCATAAGGCTGGGTCATGCTCAGGTAAGGCGAATTCATGTAGCCGGAATCGGCTTTGCTGTACCCTTTCACCCTGTTTATAACAAGATCGGCCGTGTTGTCATAGCTGGTATGTTTGAGTCCCAGGGGTTTAAAGATGTGCTTTTCAAGATATTGAGGATATGGTTCCCCGCTTGCTTTCTCGATGATATAACCCAGCAGGATATAACCTGAATTGTCGTACTGGAATTTTGTTCCGGGTTCAAAATCCATAGGCTGGTCCTTGAAAAAATCCACAATCTCCTTTGGCGTCATGTCTTTACGCTGCATTTCCCCTGTCCATTCCTTCATACGGGTATAATCTTTGACCCCCGAGGTATGCGTTAAAAGCTGCTCCACGGTGATCTTATACCCGTGGGTGGGATAGTCGGGTATGAACTTCGTGATCTCGTCCTGGAGCGAAAGCTTCCCCTGTTCTTCGAGCTGCAGTATGGCAACTGCTGTAAACTGCTTGGTAATTGAACCTATTCTGAAGATCATATCGGGCCTCAGTGGCACATTCAGCTCAAGGTCGGCTTTTCCGAAACCCTTGCGGTAAACAACCTTTCCCTTTTCCATGACCAGGGCGGCGCAGCCCGGGCCATCGGCTTTGAACTGGTCCGACAGTATCTTATCAAATGCGGCAGTGTTACTATTTTGCGCAAAAACCCCGGTACCAGGGACCAGGAACATGCTCATCAGCAAACAGATATAAATGTATTTTTTCATGATTTCATTTTTTTATGAGACCTTGAGACGTAAAAGGGCCAGTGAAAGTTACAAGAAAATTGGATGCAAGAAGCAGGAAACGGGAAGAAGGATATCCAACATCCTGCTTCCCGTTTCCTGTATCCCCTTGGATATTCAGAAATAATTCTTAATTTTGCAGCCCATTTAAAAAAAAACATAATTATGAAAACGGTATCATTGAGCGGCTCCCTCAGGGGAAGCGTAGGGAAAAAAGATGCCAAATTACAGCGCCGGGCGGGTAAAATCCCCTGTGTACTGTATGGTGGAACCGAACAGATCCACTTCGTGGCAGACGAAAAAAGTTTTTCCAAAATCCTGTTCACACCTGAAGTCAATATTATAAAAATAACGATTGACGGTAAAGAATACGACACCATTTACCAGGAGATCCAGTTCCACCCGGTAACCGATAAGCTGTTGCATGTCGATTTCCTGCAATTGTCGCCCGACAAACCGGTGACCATTGCAATCCCGGTTAAATCAGAAGGAGTGTCACCTGGTGTTCTCAAAGGCGGACGCCTTGAGAAAAAATTGCGCAAGGTGAAGATCAAGGCTCTTGCAAAAGACCTGCCTGAATTCATCATGATCAACATCAGTTCGATGGAAATCGGTGATTCAGTGAAGGTCGGTGACCTTAAGATCGATAACGTAACATTCCTTGATGCATCGAATAACGTGGTCATTGCAGTTCGCACTGCCCGCCAGGTTATCGAGGAAGTTGTTCCTGGTGCTGAAGCTGCTGCTGAAGGCGCTGAAGGTGCTGAGAAGAAAGAAGAAGGGAAGAAGGAAGAAGGCAAGAAGGAAGGAAAGTAATCCCTTATTCAAACATAATACTGTAAAGACGCCGGGCGAAAGTCCGGCGTTTTTGTTTTATCAACCTGGCAGATCTAATTCCTCGGCTTCCATGCCCTGTATTCAGGGGCTTCGCCGAATTGTTTGGGAACCTCACCTTTATGAACTGATTTCCCCAGCAGGTTCTCTATGGCCTGGAATTTCCTCTGTTCTTTCGGACTGATGAATGTGACAGCTATGCCTGAAGCCGCGGCACGTGCGGTTCGCCCGATACGGTGGATGTAATCCTCGGCGTCGTGGGGCACATCGTAATTGACTACCATGTCGATGTTTTCGACGTCGATCCCGCGGGATACGATATCGGTCGCCACAAGTACATTCAGGGTTCTGTTGCGGAAACGGTTAAGCACCTCTTCCCTCTCCTTTTGTTCCAGGTCGCTGTGTATCTCCGATACGTTAAGCCCCATCTGCTGAAGGGCCCGGCTAAGTATCTTCGTCGAACTTTTGGTTGAACAGAACACGAGAACAGTGCGCCCTTTTGCCCCCTGCAACAGGTACTGGGTCAGGGGCAGCTTCTGGTTGTCGTAAACCGAATAGGCCAGCTGAAGAATCTTCTCGGCCGGTTTTGACATCGCGATGTTGATCTCGACAGGGTTTTTCAGGATCTTCTGGGCCATCTGCCTGATCCCTTTGGGCATGGTTGCCGAGAACATCAGGGTTTGCCTTTCTTTCGGCAGCAGGTTCACGAGCTTCATGATATCATCATAGAAGCCCATATCGAGCATGCGGTCGGCCTCATCAAGGACCAGGCATTCCACATTGGAGAAATCCACATAACCCATATTCACATGGGCGATCATCCTTCCCGGGGTGCATATCACCAGGTCGGAACCCTCGGTTAGCGCCTGTTTCTCGCGGCTGAAGACCATGCCTTCGGTGCCTCCGTAAATAGCGATGGAACTCACAGGGGTGAAGTAGGACAGCCCTTCCATATGCTGGTCGATCTGGACTGCAAGTTCACGTGTAGGCACAATCACCAGGGCTCTCACATTTCCCTTGCTTTCGCCTGTCATTATTTTCTGGATGAGCGGAAGAAGGAAGGCGGCCGTCTTGCCGGTCCCGGTTTGCGCAGTACCGATCAGGTCCATTCCCTGAAGGATCACAGGTATAGCCTGTTCCTGAATAGGGGTGGCGTTTTCAAATCCCAAAGCGCGGATTCCTTCACGCAGGTCAGGCTCAAAGCCAAATTCATCAAAATTCATACGTAACTGTTATATGAGCATATCTGCTCTTTGTTCTTCCGGATCTTCTGCCGTATTTCGGTTTTTGCAGGATAACCAACTGTTATGATCAGCTCTGCCCTTTTCTTTTTAGGAATACCCAAGAGCTGTTTTACTTTCGATTCATCAAACCAGCCCATGATACAAGTCCCCAGTCCTTCATCGGCAGCCTGGAGGCAGAAGTGCTCCGCAGCTATCCCTACATCCATCAAAGTGTATGGCTTATCCTTTAAAACGGTGCCGAGTTTTGAAGTGAGGTTGGGTTCTTCCCTTACAATAACAACCATCACAGGTGCCTGCCTGGTGAAATGGTTAAAACCGAGCAATTTGGCCGAAGCCGCATCGGCAACTTTATTTTTAAGTTCAGGATCGGTCACAACAACAAGCTTCCATGGCTGTGCATTGCATGCCGAAGGGGCAAGCCTCACCGCTTCGATACAACGTTCGAGCTTGTCGGGCTCAAGCGGGCGGTTCGAATCATAGGCCCTTGTACTCTGGCGTTTGGAAACAAGTTCAAGAAAAGTCATATGCAAAGATACGCTTTTCAGCCTGAAGATCAATCAAACAAGCCCGGGATGGTGAATCGTGAACAGTGAACGGTGAACAGAATGATCTTACAGTCACCAGTCACTGTTCACTGTTCACGACCTGAAAACAACTTCCCTCACAAGGTAGGTCTCTATCGTTTTATAATCCAGGAAAGCATTGGTATCCTTATAAACCTCTATCATCCGGGGAATGATGATAACAGGGTTTCCGAAAAACCTGAACGGGTTAAGCAGGTGCATCCGCAATTTGAAATGCTCTTCAACAATTCCTTCCCAGTGCTCGTTGCTTTCAGAATGTGAATCCAGCACCACATTACGGTTGTAATGCCATAAGGGATGTACCTTCAGCGACAAAGGCGTGTGGCTGTTATGCCAGAGGTCAAGAAAGGTTTCACGGCTTATTCCTGGCTTCCTGCTGAACAAAGTCAGAAGGCAAACTCCGGGTGTTATTTCAAGATCAGGCCAGGTCTTCCGGTATTCGACCGGCAGGACTTCCTCCACAGAATAAACCCCTGAAAGCCGGCCCGACGGGCTGACTTCATCCGACCTGCAATAGGCGATAAAATTTTGAAGTTCTTCACCGGAAAATCCGCCTTCAAAATAAATTGAAAGCATACCGACTTTACTTTTCCTGAAAGGGATGATCGATGCCACAGGCGGGGCTGCATCGGTAAAGGTGATGTGGAGCCGGGGCGGATGGCAAATTTCATCAGCCTTCCCTGCGATCCGGAGCATGAAATCGGTAAATCCCGAGTAGGACATCCGGTACTGGCCCCTGAATATGATCATCAGCTTCTGCATAATTTTAGCTTCAATGCAAAGATAAAAACAATGCAGAAATCTGAAGGGTCTTAAACCTTCCTTCCTTACTTCTTTGAGAACCTGGCTGTGCATAAGGATCCCCCTCCGGGAGAATTCAACGCCACATTAATTTATCAGGCCTGCCCCTAAAGTCAATATTTCTGTTAATTTTGAAAGCAATTCTGATCTTTAACTCAGATCGTCTGCGGATGACATTAATCTTTTTATACACATGAAATACCTTATCGTCGGGCTCGGGAATACAGGGGATGAATATGAAGACACCCGCCACAATATTGGTTTTATTGTTGCCGACGCCCTCGCACAGGAAGGCAAGGCGGTATTTAAAGCCGAACGCCACGCCGCAATGACAAAACTGTCGGTTAAAGGTCGCATCATGGTTGTGATCAAACCCACGACTTTTATGAATCTCAGCGGAAAAGCCGTAAGATACTGGATGCAAAAGGAAGATATCCCGCTTGAAAATATCCTGGTCATTGTGGATGACCTGGCCCTTCCCCTGGGCGCCCTGAGGATGCGCAAAAAGGGCAGCGACGGGGGGCATAACGGACTTATAAGTATAATCGAACATATCGAATCCACTGATTTTACCCGTATAAGGTTCGGCATCGGGAATGATTTTGCCAAAGGATACCAGGTTGACTATGTGCTCGGCCGATGGACCGGTGAAGAAACAAAGACACTTATCCCAAGGGTGAAAGAAGCGGTTGAGATGATCAGGAGTTTTGTGCTGATCGGCCCCGAAGGTACGATGAATGTGTTTAATAAACGGGGGGAAGGGAAAGACCCCAAGGAGTGATTTACGATTGACGAAGGATTAAGTTTTAACAATTAGAATGGTTCTCGGGTTTGTACAGTTTGGCCCGGTTTTCGGGGAAAAAGAGCAGAACTTCAGGGTGGTTGAGAAACTGCTGACCGGCTGCAAAGCAGAACTTATTGTGCTTCCCGAACTCTTTGCCACCGGATATGCTTTCCAGAGTAAGAAAGAAGCGGCGTCCCTTTCGGAGGTTCATTGTGAAGAAACAAGCCTTTTTCTAAAGCATATTGCAGGGATTTGCAATGCAACGGTCGTGGGAGGCTTTATCGAACGGGAAAACACTGAGCTTTATAATTCCGCCATGATGGTTGATGCTACAGGGATCATCGGCATATACCGTAAACTTCATTTGTTCAATAAGGAGAAATTATGGTTTTCTCCCGGGAACAGGGCTCCCCGGATCTTTACCGTAAAGGGTGTGAACATCGGCATGATGATCTGTTTCGACTGGATCTTCCCTGAAACCTGCCGCACCATTGCCCTGGGAGGTGCCCAGGTCATAGCCCATCCGTCAAACCTGGTGCTTCCATGGGCCCAGCAGGCTATGATCACCCGCTGCCTTGAAAACAGGGTATTCGCAGTTACAGCCAACCGCACAGGAAGGGAACAAAGGGGAGAAGATGATTTCACCTTCACAGGCCAGAGCCAGGTAACCGGCGTCAGGGGCGAAGTCCTTGCTCTTGCCGATGATAATACGCCCTGCGTATTGATGGCCGGGATAGATCCTAAACAGGCAACCGATAAATCGGTCAATCGGTATAACGACCTGATCGCCGACCGTAGAAGCAATTTTTATCAGCTGTGAAAAATCCGGACTGCCCTCGGGGTTTGTCAGCAGTCTTCAACCACCAGTCACCATTCACCATTCACCATCTTGCTCATATCCACCCCTGAACCCAGTAATATCCCAGCGCAAACATTTCCCTTAAAAGAAGTTCCTCGTAGTGCAGCTGTGTCCAGAACTGGTACCTCAGGGTGATATTGCTGCCTATGTCGGGAACCCAGCGTCTCCCTCCCAGCCTGCGGCCCTGGAAGGAGAGGTCTGATTCAATGGCTTCTTCAAATGCAGGAATAGCATCAATCCTCATAAATCCTGCTTTTTTAAATGTAAGCACCGCGCGGTAAATATGCTCGGGAGAAGATACAAGGAGAATAGAAGGATTGAATGTCGAACATTGAACATTGAGTGTTGAATGTTGAAATAATTTGCTTTTCGATATTCGTTGTTCAATGTTCGATATTATTTTCAAGATGTTCAATGCCTCGGCCCTGGTGTTTGTCCCGCTGTCTTCAAGCAGTATACGCTCAGCAGCGATGCCGCGGATAGTAAGCTCTTTTTTCATGCCGTTGATGGAACTCAGGCTGTCACCGGTTTTTCCCGGAAGTGCAACAATTACTTTTGCACGTGTAAAATAATTCGCAGTTTTCGCTGCATACCAGCAACGCATCAGTCCGCTCTCGCTGGGCATCCCTCCCCCTCCCAGCACCACTATATAATCGGGAGGCCTGTTCACCCCCGCCCTTGACATGCTGAGCCCGTACCACATCCAGAAAGGGGCTGAAGTAAACGCAAGAAGGATGAACAGGGTGAACACGCTGCCCATGCTGAAAATAATAATCCTTAAAATTTTAACAAAAACCTTCATCCTAATAGGTATAATTCCCTGTTATTTGCATCTGTTTCCCTGGTCACCAGTTCCAGTCACCAGTCACTGTTCAATATTCACCTGTCACTGTTCACCATTCACGTTCTTCCCCCGTCTTCAAAGATAAAAACTTCCTCGATAGACTTCCCGAAGACCTTTGAAATATCGAAAGCAAGCTTAAGGGAAGGATTATACTTGTTCTTTTCAAGGAACACTATGGTTTCCCTCCTTACCCCAACCCTCCTGGCGAGTTCGTCCTGGGTGATGTCAAGCCTGAGGCGAAGTTCCCTTATCCGGTTATTCATCTCTCAGCCCCCTGATCCTGATCACTACCGCTGAAATGATATATACGAATACCATGATCAGCACCCCTGTGCCAAGGATGCCCGAATGGAACCTGACCTGGTGGTTTTCAGCAATCATCAGCCCAATCCAGACCCAGATCGATATATAAAATGAAATGGACGATGCCTTTACCCTGATCTTTCGTGTAAGTTCATCTTTCAGGGGATCGCCCTTCCATGCCGACCATGCAGCCGATACTCCCTGGTAGAGGCCGAAAAGGCCGACGATGCTCATGAGAATGCCCTGGACCAGGTCAACCCATGTGTTTTTCACCATTGGACTTAACAGCATATATAATCCGTCAGCCAATATAAAAAGGGAAAGCCAGGGAAGAATAATATATCTTTTCATGCCTGATAGTGTTAAATATTTCTAACGCAAAGTTAGATATTTCTAACATGTAAAGTCAAGCATTTTGAAAAATATTTTTTTAGATCCTGAAAATCAATGTAATTGTATGCCCGGCCAGAATCCGAAGGAGCATATTCAGGAAAAACTTCCTGCAGATCCAGCTACCCAGTTATCCTGCTATCCAGCTATCCTGCCCGAAACAACCGCAGAAACCTGTTCCATGGCTATCCTCTCCTGCTGCATGCTATCCCGGTCGCGGATTGTCACGGTATTATCCTGAAGCGTCTGGTGGTCAATGGTGATGCAGTATGGAGTCCCAAGGGCATCCATACGGCGGTAACGGCGCCCGATCGTATCTTTTTCTTCGTAGAAGCAGCGGTGGTCGTACATCAGCTTGTCCATGATCTCCCGGGCTTTTTCGGGGAGGCTGTCTTTCTTGACAAGCGGGAGGACTGCCACTTTGATGGGAGCCAGTTTTGCAGGGATCCCCAAAACAACGCGGTCGGAACCATCCTCCAGTTTTTCTTCACGGTAAGCGTGGCTCAGGACCGCCAGGAATGTACGGTCGAGGCCTATTGAAGTCTCCACCACGTAAGGCACATAACCTTCATTCTGTTCGGTATCGAAATACTGTATCTTTCGTCCCGAAAATTTCTGGTGGGCCGAAAGGTCAAAATCGGTGCGGCTGTGGATCCCTTCTATTTCCTTGAAACCAATAGGGAACTCAAATTCAATATCGGCGGCGGCATTGGCGTAATGGGCCAGCTTGTCATGGTCATGGAAGCGGTATTTGCTTGCGGGGATCCCCAGTGAAAGGTGCCATTTCATCCGCTCTTCCTTCCAGTATTCATACCACTTCATTTCTTCTCCCGGCCTTACGAAGAACTGCATTTCCATCTGTTCGAATTCGCGCATGCGGAAGAGGAACTGCCTTGCTACGATCTCATTCCGGAAGGCCTTCCCCGTTTGTGCAATACCGAAGGGGATCTTCATGCGGGCGGTCTTCTGGACATTCAGGAAATTCACAAAAATACCCTGGGCGGTCTCAGGCCTGAGGTAGATCTCGTTGGCATCCTCATTCACAGAACCCATCTGGGTTGAGAACATAAGGTTGAACTGCCTTACTTCGGTCCAGTTTTTGGTTCCTGAAACCGGACAAACGATCCCCAATTCTTCGATCAGCAGTTTCACATCGGCCAGGTCGTTACGCTCAAGCGCAGGGTAGAAGCGGTTTTTGACGGCATTGATCTTGTCCTGGTATTCCTTTACCCTGGGATTGGTCTCCCTGTACATTTTCTCATCGAAGGTTTCCCCGAAACGGCCCCTGGCCTTTTCAACTTCCTTTGAGATCTTGTCTTCGGTCTTCTGGATATGATCCTCGATAAGCACATCGGCACGGTAACGTTTTTTCGAATCCCTGTTATCGATCATGGGGTCGCTGAAGGCATCCACATGCCCCGACGCCTTCCAAACCGTGGGATGCATGAAAATCGCAGCATCCAGGCCAACGATATTCTCATGGTACTGCACCATCGATTTCCACCAGTATTCACGGATATTGTTCTTTAGTTCGACACCGAATGGGCCGTAATCATAAACCGCGCTTAATCCGTCATACAATTCGCTCGAAGGGAATACAAAACCATACTCCTTGGCGTGTGAAATGATCTTTTTGAATAATTCTTCGTTATTGGCCATTGCTCAGATAAATAGGGCGCAAAATTAGGCTTTTTTCTCTAAATTTATCCGCTCATTTTGATCCGGCTCATGAAAACCAACCGACGTAATTTCTTCCGGACTGCAGCTGCGGGTATTGCTGCTGCCTCCCTTGCCGATTTCAGCGCCTTTGCTTCCACTGAAAATCACATCCGCCGACCTGAACCTGAAAGGAAAGGAAAAAGCGTGATGGGGCTGGCCTGTGAACCTCTGAAGACCGTCAGGATCGGGCTGGTCGGACTGGGCATGAGGGGGCTGGATACCCTGGAACGGCTGATGTTCGTTGAAGGTGTTGAAGTCACGGCCATCTGTGATGTGATCCCGGAACGTGTTGCGAAAGGAAAAAAGGCTGTCACCAAAGCAAAAAGGAAAGAACCTGTTGGTTATTCCAAGGGGGAGGAGGACTGGAAGAATCTCTGCGAAAGGGATGATGTGGACCTGGTTTACAGCTGCACTCCCTGGCTCTGGCATACCCCGGTTTCGGTGTATGCCATGAAACATGGCAAACATGCCGCCACCGAAGTCCCGGCTGCAATGACCGTTGAAGATTGCTGGGAGCTTGTGAATACGGCCGAGGAAACCCAGAAACATTGCATGATGCTCGAGAATTGCTGTTATGATTTCTTCGAGCTGAATACCCTGAACATGGCCCGCAAAGGTGTGTTCGGCGAGATCATGTACGGTGAAGGCGCTTATATCCACGACCTGAGATGGTTGAAATTCGACAGGGTGAACGGCTATGCCGGCATGTGGAGGCTGAAATACAATATGACCCATAACGGGAACCCTTACCCCACCCACGGGCTTGGCCCGGTTGCCCAGATCATGTGCATCAACCGCGGCGACCGCATGGATTACCTTAATTCCATATCGACCAACCAGGTGGGAATGACCCTGTATGCTGAAGAGAAATTCGGCAGCCTGAGTCCGGATGCAATCCAGCCATATGCACTTGGCGATATGAATACCACGGTCATCCGTACTGTGAACGGCAAGACCATCATGGTGCAGCATGATACCACCAGCCCGAGGCCATACAGTCGTATCCACATGATCAGCGGGACCAAAGGCATGGCCAGGAAATGGCCTGTGGAGCAGGTCGCACTTGAACCTAAAGCGCATACCTGGCTTAAGAAAAAGGATTACGGCAGGCTGATGAAGGAATACGAGCACCCCCTCGCCGCTAAGATCGGCAAGACTGCAAAGAAAGTCGGGGGTCACGGGGGGATGGACTATATCATGGATTCCCGCCTCAGTTATTGCCTCCGCAAAGGCCTGCCCCTCGATCAGGATGTGTATGATGCGGCAGCATGGTCATCGGTGATCGAGCTGAGCAGTCTTTCAGTCAATAACCGCGGAAATTCGGTTGACATGCCCGATTTTACCAGAGGTGAATGGAAGGATGCGAAACCCCTGGGGATTGTGACGATGGATTGATGCATTTCGCCGATTATTGTTGGATTTTTTCTTCTTTCTTGATATTTTTACAATCTATAACCCCATTATTATGAAAAATTTGATCGCCCTTTTAATCCTGGTTCTGCCTTTCCAGGCATTATGCCAGCTCCGTTTTCATCCCCCTGTCACCGAAAAAAAACCTGTAGTTGATTCCCTCCACGGGTATTACCTTACCGATGATTATCGTTGGCTGGAAGACAAGACCGACCCCCGGGTCATCGAATGGACCCAGGCCCAGCATGACTATACACAGCTTTATATGAAAGCCACCCAAAAGGAACACCAGGGACTGAGGGAAGAGATCACCGCCTATGTTGACCGTGACTACGAAAGCCCCCTCGACAAGGAAGGCAAACGGAAGTTCCAGACAATTAAAAAGAAAGGCGATAAACAGTCCACCCTCTATACAATACTCGACACAACCAAAGTCCTTATATGGGACCCTGTCAAACTTGACAGTACAGGTAAAACATCCACATCGGGCGTGGCCTATACCTACGACGGGGAAAGGGCTGCGGTAAATGTGCAGCAGTCAGGTTCGGAGATCACTACCACATATATCATTGATACCAAAACCGGCAAGCCGCTCTATCCGCCAATTCCAAATACCTTCGGCATTCAGTGGACCAAAGACCAGCAGCATCTGTATATCACCCTTCGCAGTCCGGAAGACGTGAAACTCCAACGTCCTCTTAAAACCTGGCTTTGGAGAGTGGGTGCTCCTGCCGACAGCATGAAATTCCTTGGCACTACAACTGATGCCAAGAACTCCTGGTTCATTTACGACAACCGTTACAGCGATATCAGTTTTTACGGGACAGGCAATTTCAATTCTGATTCCATCTGGATGAAAAAGACCGGGACCGACGAGAAGGGTGTCCTCGTTTATGCAAGTACGAAATACCAGGCTTACCCTATGGCTATCAGTAACAAACTCTATATCCTTAGCAATGACAATGCACCGAACAAGCGTTTCATGGTAGCCGATATGGAAAAACCGGAGTACAAGGACTGGAAAGTCCTGATCCCCGAAAGCGAGACCGTAATCGAGAACGTGGAAGTACTGAAGGATGGGCGACTGGTAGTCCAGGATAAAAAAGACATTCAGAGCCGGGTGACTTTGTTCGACTCTTTGGGTAAAAAGATTGGCCCTGTCGAGCTGCCCGAGATCGGGGATATCACGGGCTTCGGCTATGACCGGGAAGAAGATTCGGTGTACGTCAACATGAGCTCTTTTACATCGCCTGCCAAAGTTTATATCGCATCACCCAGGGACTTCAAATGGAGGCTGTTTTATGAGCAAAAAATTCCCATTGATATGTCAAATATCGTAGGGGAGATCAAATTTTACTATTCAAAGGACAGCACCCACATTCCCGTGATCCTGGTCCATCGTAAAGACATGAAGCTTGATGGGACAAACCCCTTGCTGATTACAGCATACGGCGGATTTAACTACGGCATCAAGCCTGACTATTACGGCGGATATGCTGCACTGATAAACCGTGGTGCAGTGGTTGCTGAACCCGGGATAAGGGGAGGTGATGAGTATGGTGAAAAATGGCATGAAAACGGAATGCTTTTACATAAGCAGAATTGTTTTGACGATTTTAATGCCTGCACCGAATGGTTGGTCAGGGAAAAATATACCACCCCGAAAAAGATTGTCGCCTGGGGCGGAAGTAATGGCGGATTGCTTATGGGCGCCATAGCAACACAGCGTCCCGACCTCTACAAAGCTATTATCTGCGCCATGCCACTGCTCGATATGATCCGTTACCACAAATTCCTGATCGCGAGGTACTGGATCCCCGAATACGGAAGTTCCGATAATGAAGCCGATTTCAGGAACCTCCTGCAGTATTCACCTTACCAGCACATCCGTGCAGGTGTGAACCATCCTGCTATGCTGATCAGAACGGGAGCGAACGACAGCCGGGTCGATCCCCTGCATGCCAAGAAATTCACGGCAGCCTTGCAAAATAATCCCGGCCAGATCAACCCGGTCATGCTCTATATCGATTATAATGTGGGTCATGGCTCAGGCCAGGCGACCAAACAGAGGATTGAAAACACTCTTGTAGATTACGAATTCCTGCTTAACCAGCTGGGATTATAGTTTGTTCTGTGATCCTGCAAGAGTTGCGGGGAGGTTCAGCTCAAACGTTTTTGCAGATGGGAATTCGAAGGAAAATCCCTGTCCTTTGACCCTTGCAATACCGTCATGACAATTCAGATGGGTACCTTGATATTTTAATTTTATAACGTTCAGGAATGTGATCGCCTTCTCGAAACCATCCCCCCTCATGTAATTCACAACCTCGTCGGGCAAGGCAAGCCTGTTGCCTTCATAGATGGATTCATCCGGCCAGGAGCGCAGCTCCGCGAAAACCTCATCCGCAGTCTTATCTTGAAAATATGCAATTGAAACGGGGTTGCGTTCGAAAACAGCTTTCAGAAAAGGCTTCCAGTCGCAGGAATCCATGAACCTCCCGGCATAAAAAGCAAGATCGGCTGATTGATTTATCGAACGCATGGAGCCGACTTTCGTAATGATTTCTTCACGCGTATCGGATGGCAAAATTGTAATATGATGGGCCGATGAGAAAGTCCTGTTCTCTGAAGGGATACGCGGCACAAGGTGTACAAACTTTTTCATGTCGGTGATGAACTCATGGTTGTCTTTGAGGGCAGGGTATTTATCAAGGAATAAATTGATGAACTCCTGGTACGGCCTTGTGATAAATATATCATCGTCGAATGTAAAAATAAGCCGGTTGGGATAGGCGGTGAGGTTCATTTCCTCTTCATCCATCTCGCAAAGCAGCTTCCTGCCGGTCTTGTCGCCCAGCCTGTTCTTGCTTCCATGCTCATAACCGTAAGCCCTCTCGAGCTTGATGAACTTATTGGTCCCCTGGCAGAAAAATGCGATCTGGAACAGCTTCTGGTAACGGCTGTAATCCCTGAGGAAATTAACGAAGATCTCTAAATTCACCTGGGTTTCCAGGTACTTCGAAAGTTTATCCCTGAACCTTTTATACGAAGCCTTGTCGATGCTTGCTTCGGGATATACCGAGTGAATGTATCCGCTGGGATGGGCCACAATCGTAACCTGTTCATGCTCCATGGCGCGGCGGGCAAGGGCCGAAAGCTCTGTGCCGTTGTACCACATGCTCTTGGTCACGATCCTTCGGTTGTTTGTGATCACCCCTTCGTCGATCAGTACAAAATTCTGCGAATGAAGCGGTGTCCCCATCATGTAAATATCTTCAAGGGGAACCCTTGCAACGATGAACAGGGCTGCAACATACAAACAGGCAAGGGAAACGCATTCCCCTGCCCCGTTCTGGTGGGCCGGCTTGAACCTGAAGGCATTCATGGCTTCTATCGTTTCGGTCTTCCAGTATGGGATTATCTCGGTGTCGAATTTATCAAGCCCGAAATGTTTGCGGATGTCAAGATCGAAGTAGTACTTATCGCCTTCATAGCCAAACAGGGCATTGGACCTGGCCAGTGTGTCCATGTCGATGAAATCCCTGAAGCGGTTGATCTCGGTCTGCTTGTCGGTAAGCCCCCAGGTTTCAAGGTCGAGGTTGAAATCATAATGCTCCATTACATACTGCTTTACACGGTGAAGCTTTTTGAGGGGACCCATCTTTTCGATGCCTGCAAACCATGGGTCATCCCTCCACTTCCAGATCTCGGGCGACATGATGTTTGCATATACCAAAGCGTAAAGAAGTTCAGGGAATATGAAGATCTCCATGTCGGATAATGTAAAGGCCGAACTGTATTTTTCAAGATCCCTTGAGCTGAATTCCCTGGTTTTGAGTTTTTCCATTTTCTTTCCGATAAAAATATTCCTGCCTTTTCCTGCCGCGCCAACCCCCGACCTTAAAATGCCCGCAAATTTACCAAATAAAAAAACCCGGAGGGCCCGGGTTTTTTTATTAATCAATCAAATACTGTTTTATTCAAGGATCAGTTTGAGTACCTGCGCATTTCCATTTTCATTAATACGCATGAAATATAGCCCAGGTGTTAAATCCGAAAGATCCAGTTTGTATTCCCCGTCAAGGTTAACCCCATCCCTTGTGAGGACCGTAAGCCCGATTGAATTGGTAACTGTAAGGCTTGCTTTCATGGAATGGAAAGGAATGACCTTCACATTCCCTTTCGCCGGGTTCGGATAAATACTTACAAGCCTGGCCTGGTCTTTTTCATGGATACCGACAGCTCTTTCTACTATGATATCGAATTCATTCGAGAATGTACCTCCACCGCAGGTATTCACACCCTGAACAGATACTTTGGCCGTTCCAACCCAGTTAGGGTCCCATGTGACAAGGCTTGTTGTATTGCTCCCGCTTATAGTCCCGGCTGCTGCAGGATTCAGCCGCCACGAATATGTGGTTGCGTAATTCCCTCCTGTTGTCATATAATCAGTGGTTGGGGTAATAGTGGTATAAACATGGCCCGGGCCGCTTGGGTCACCGGGAGTGGTAGGAGGTGAAGGATCGATGTTAATATAAACATTCCCGTTCATCAATTTACTGCAGGTAGTACTGGCAACTGTCCCCATTACCGTGTAAACTCCCGATGCTGTCTGGTTCCCGAAAGAGATGGCACTGCCTGTACCAGGCACCGGATTTGAAGCCGGCATTCCTGACAGATAAAGGACATAGTCGGTTCCGCTCCTTGAACTTTGCAGCCCGACAGGCACCCCGCTGCCACCCTGTCCGCAGTATGTCCCTCCCCCGCTCACACTGAATAAGACCGGGGCGGGATTAATTGTAATAGTAGTGACATTCGACCAGGGACCCTGGCAGCTATTGGTGATAGCAGCAGCCTTGAGAGTAACGGCGCCTGACCAGCCGGTTGCCCAGTTGATGGCAGCAGAAGTCCCTAAATTGGTCAGGATCCCGGCATTGCCCGGGGAAAGTTCCCACAGATAACTTGTTGCCGTTGGGATCGCCGGGATGGTATAATCCGAACTGATTGTATTTTCGCATACAGCTGCTGGGCCCGACGGGTTTGAAGGCATTGCAGGGGGATTTGAAATTGTAATGCCCAGGTCGGGAGACCAGCTGCCTGCTCCGCAGCTGTTGCTCGCCTGTACTTTCAGTGTCGCCGCTCCTGTGAATGATGGGGAATAATTAACTGAACAGCTTGTCCCTGAGGGAGTCAGGGTCCCTGCAGAAGGAGGAGTAAGGGCCCAGGTATAAGAGTCAGCATATTGGGCCGGAGAAATTGTGTAAGCCTGTACCCCGGGATTGATGCACATCGCACTGCTCCCCTGCGGGGCTGACAGAATCACCGGCGCCATGGCAACTACTACATAACCTGCTTTTGTATGCGTTTCCTTGCAAACCCCGTTGCTGATCTCCAGGCTTACATTGTTTGTTCCGGCAAACGTATAGGAAACCACTGGGTTTGTAGCCGTTGAAGTGGATGGAGACCCTGAAGGAAAAGTCCAGGCGAATGAGCTGGCTCCTGTGGAAGTCTGTGAAAAAGAGGTGCTGAAAGGCGCACAGCCGCTGGTGGGCGTGCCGGTAAAATCTGTAAACGTCATCTGGGTTGAAGGCAGGCTGTTCAAATTGCATTTAAGCCCGTTATATACTGTCTTGGATGTATTATCCTGCACAAAAACAACAACCTCACAATGGGAAACATTCCATGCAGGATCCTTTGTAAAGTTCAAAGTGAAATTCTGTACATCCCCGCCTGCGAAACTGAAGGAAGTTCCGTTTGCGCTCGGCACCATCAACCTGGTAACGAAATTTACTTCGGTCATACAACCCTGCCAGGCTTGGGTTATATGGGATTCCGTGAGAAAGAGGTGTAACCTGAGATCATTGCCCGACACAGCAGCAAGTTTCGTTACGGTGACATTCATGGTGTAATTATTCCCGGTATTGGTCCCGGAAAAACAAATATTGACAGGAGAAAGAGTTGCAATGGCAGAATTGTAAAGCGGAAGGTAGCTTGAATAAACATTCCCGCTGGGGCATGCCCCCCCTCCTTCAAATGGTGTTGTTCCATTGAAAATGCCCGTCGGATAACCCGAGACAGAATAATAGCTGTTCCTTGTATTGGAATAGGTGTTGGCATAAATGTCACCGTTGTGATTTTCAATCACTGCAATTGCTTTTCCTTCAGAAACAAGCTGATCTGCGGCATTTGATGCGCCCGGACAATACTGGCACCAGGTTCCGGTGGCGACTTCCAGGATCACTACGTTTCTTGGTATTGATTGCGCAAGCAGGAAGTAAGACGATAAAATAGCAAATAGTGTAAAACAAATCTTTCTCATATACCGTAATTTTATGTTAGGGAGATTAAAACAGAACAAGTCTTCGCAAAATTACTAAAATATCTATCATCTTAATACCGTTTGTGAAATTTTTGTTAGGTTATTTGTTAATTGTGCATAAATTAACAGCAAGTCCGGGCATGATATTTTTTTTCATACTTTTGCATGACAAAAACATACATTATGTATTACTCGGGAAAAGAAATCGTTGAAATCGCAGTCCGCATTGAAGAAAACGGTTATGCTTTTTACATTGCTGCCGCTGAAATGATACGGGAGCCAAACGACATTAAAAACCTCTTCCTCGACCTCGCTGAACAGGAAACTATGCATACCGCATCTTTTCAGAAGATGTTTGAGAAATTCGAGCCCGAAGATTATGAACAGGACGATGAAAATTTCTCTTCCTATATCCAGAATCTTGCCGATAAACATATCTTCGGCAAACCCGAAGTCGGAGCCGCAATGGCCAAAACCCTGAAAACCCCCAGGGAAACCCTTGAGATGGCCTTCAAATTCGAGAATGACAGTGTGGCTTTTTATAAGGAACTTTACAGCAAAGCCAAAAGCGATTCAAAAACCCTCATCAAGCATATCATCGCCGAGGAAGAAGCACATGCTGCAAGGATAAAAAAGTTCCTGTAGGGAACCTGCGGATTCCAAAATCTCCATTCTTCATACGTTTATCATGACGCTGCAGCCGGGATGAGTATATTCAGGCCCGGTTTCACTTACCTTTGCAGAACGAAATTATTTGCTATGAAAAAAATCCTTAAACGTATCCTTTACGGATTCCTCATTTTTATAGGTATTATTGTCCTTCTTGCGGGCTATCTGGGGTTCAGGTTCTGGTACGGTACCAGGGATATGTGCCCGGCCGAAACACAAAAGCTTAATGATTCTGTCTTTGTCGTCAAAGACAAATTTGTGAATGCTTACTTATTTAAAACCAGCCAGGGGTATGTGATGGTGGATGCAGGGGTGAACGAAGAAAACTTCAAAGCCCAGATGGACAAACTGGGAATTCAACCCGAACAGGTGACTACTATCCTTCTTACACATACCGACTCGGACCATATAGCTGCCATGGCCTTGTTCAAAAATGCAAAAGTCTATATGCATAAGGAGGAGGAACAAATGGTCAACGGTAAGAACGGCAAGTTCTTCTTCCTCCGGGTTCACTGGAAATATGGTCCGTACATTTTGCTTAACGACCGCGACACCCTGAATATAGCCGGGCTCAGGATACAGATCATCCATACACCCGGGCATTCACCCGGTTCCTGCTGCTACCTTTTCAACCATGAATACCTCGCCACCGGCGACAATGTGGCCTATAAGAACGGGAAGTTCATACATTTCGGCGATTTCGCCAATATGGATACGCCTACCCAGGAGGCGGCTTTAAAGAAACTTCCCGAGCTATACACCACGCCGGTTATCCTTATGGCCCACCATGGGATCGTGCGGCAGAAGCCATCCGCAGTGGAAATTAATAAGATGCAAAACACCTACTTCCTTGTGACGATAGACCTTACAAGGCTTTCACATAAGGAAATGGGCCGTATGTACGGTGAAAAGATCAGGCAGGCCATGCCTTCCTATGATACCGTGATGGACGCCATGATGAAGGACCAGTTTGACCTTTTGAAACAGGCAGGGCTCAGCTTTGAAGTGGTCAAACAGCGCGCTGTTGCCCTGCTTCAGCAGATACGGCCCGAATACAGGGATGAGATCGAAGGCATGGCTTCGGTGTTTTCGGGCTCAAAAGACGAACCCGGCGACGGCCGGTTTTCACGAAATGAATTCCTCGTCTGGCAATTTTATGCCGATGTCGTGAGGCCAACCCAGTGTTCTGCATCGGCAGCATTTGCTGATGCTTCAGCCTCAGGTAATACTATCGTGGGCCGCAACCTCGACTGGTATGCCCTGAGAGATAACAGCCTCGCAAAGATCCACACCATCACCCTGATCCATAATGGCAACAAATCCATTTCCTGCATTAATTTCCTCGGACAGCTTACTCCGGTAAGCGGTTTCAACGATCACCATGTGTTTGGCGCCATACTCGACTGCGAGACGGGAGCCGCATATCCGCCGGTACAGGGAAAACAATCCTACCATTTTGACCTGCGTTACGCACTGGAGAATGATTCAACAATTGAAGGCCTGGCCAACTTTATGAAAGATAAAGACTATACCTTTAACCATCTTATTTTTCTTGCGGATGAGCATTCTGCCGGGGTTCTTGAGGATAACCTCGGGAGCAAGGCACGCGGGCTTCGCATACCCTCATCCGGGGTGCGGCCCGGTTCCGAATGGGGGATCCCGAATACATTTGCCACAGTCAACGACAACCGCCTCCCGGGTAATTTCGTTGAAAACCCCGAAGGTCAGAGCAACCTCAAACGCTGGGCCAGCCTGAAAAGCCAGTATTCATTACAGTTGAAATCAGGCAAAATAGATATCGAAAAAATGAAACTGATAGCCGGATTTTCTTCCGGCGACGGGAATGCAAAATCTTCCGGAGCCCTGTTCCGTTCAAACGACCATGCCCCGACATTACAATCAATCGTCCTGAAAATGGATACTTACGAACTCTGGGTCGCTTTTGCGCCCCAGGGAAAACTTCCCATGAAACCCGCTTACCTGCAGGTCTTCAGAGGAGATCCTTTCTTACAAAACTAATTTTCAATTCATGATTACAGTCTCAAACCTGGGCATCCAGTTCGGCAAACGCATCCTGTTCCAGGATGTGAACATGGTGTTCACACCCGGTAACTGCTACGGGATCATAGGGGCCAACGGAGCCGGCAAATCCACATTCCTGAAATTGCTGTACGGCGAAATGGACTATACCAGTGGCAGCGTAACATTCGGTCCGGGCGAACGGCTCTCGGTACTTAAACAGAACCATGCCGAATTTGACGGCTATACTGTGCTTAACACGGTCCTGATGGGGCATTCAAAGCTCTGGGAGATCATGAATGAAAAGGATACCCTCTATGCCAAGCCTGATTTTTCGGAAGACGACGGCCACCGGGCTTCGGAACTGGAAGAGGCATTTGCCAATTTCGACGGCTGGAATGCCGAAAGCAATGCAGCCAGCCTGCTCAGCGGACTGGGGATCAAAGAAGACCTGCATCATAAGATGATGAGGGAATTGAAGGGAAGAGACAAGGTGAAGGTGTTACTGGCCCAGGCGCTGTTCGGGAAACCTGACAACCTGCTTCTCGATGAGCCCACTAACGACCTCGACCTTGACACCGTGAACTGGCTGGAAGGTTATCTTGCTAATTTCGACAATACGGTACTTGTGGTTTCCCACGACCGCCATTTCCTCGATTCCATCTGCACCCATATCGTCGATATCGATTTCGGGAGGGTTCAGCAGTTCCCCGGGAATTACAGCTTCTGGTACGAATCGAGCCAGCTGGCCCTGCGGCAGCAATTGGCCCAGAATAAAAAAGCGGAGGAACGAAAAGCGGAACTCCAGGAGTTCATCCGCCGTTTCAGCGCAAACGCTTCAAAGTCGAAACAAACAACAAGTCGCAAGAAGATGATCGAGAAGCTCAATATAGAAGAGATCAGGCCTTCGACCCGCAAATACCCCGGCATCATCTTCACCCCCGACCGCGAACCGGGCAATACCATACTCGAGGTTCACGACCTGAGTAAAACCATGGACGGCACCCTCCTCTTTAAGAAGGTCAGTTTTACCATGCAGAAGGATGATAAAGTGATCTTCCTCTCACGTGATCCCCGGGCCATGACCGCCCTCTTTGAGATACTCAAGGGCCATGAAAAGCCTGATGCAGGGACCTTTGTGTGGGGGCAAACCATCACCAAAGTATACCTGCCCCTGGAATACGAAAAACTCTTCCAGACCGATAAGAACCTGATGGAATGGCTTGGGCAGTATTCAAAGGATACCACCGACAACTACCTCAGGGGCTATCTGGGCAAGATGCTGTTCTCTGGCGAAGAGATCTATAAAAAAGCCAGCGTCCTCTCAGGCGGGGAAAAAGTCCGTTGTATGATCGCCCGCATGATGATACGAAATGCCAACGTGATGATACTCGATACCCCCACCAACCATCTTGACCTCGAATCCATCCAGGCTTTCAACAATACCCTGATGAAATTCAAAGGCAACCTGTTGATGTCGTCTCATGACCACGCTTTCATCCAGACCGTTTGTAACCGTATCATCGAGATCTCCCCTAAAGGAATGATCGACAAACGCATGGAATACGATGACTATGTGACCGACGGCAGGATAAAGGAGCTGAGGGAGAAGCTGTACTAAGGAGTACGTTAAACCGTTCATATCAACCCGCTGATCAGGAAAGGCAAAACCCCCAGCAGCAGGATTAGAATAGTCAGTACCAGGATGTGGGCCTTGTAAGTGCGGCTTGATTTAAGGATTGTTCCCTGGTCTTCCCTGAAGTACATGGCAATGATGGGTTTGAAGTAATAACCCACGCTGATGGCCGAACCTGCAATGGCTATAATGACAAGCCACAACCATCCCTGTTCGATAGCGGCTGCGAAAAGAAAATATTTTCCCATAAAGCCGGCAAGCGGCGGGATCCCGGTGAGGGACAGCATGGCAACAGCAAGGGTAAAGGCTTCGATGCGGTTGTTCCGGCTCAGTCCGTTAAATGAGCCAAAATAATCGTTGCCCCTGGATTCTCTTACAAGTATGAGGATCGCAAAAGCTGCAATGGTTGCAATGGAATAGGCAACTGAATAAAACAGCAGGGCATTGGCTGTGCGCCCCGAGAATGCCACCATTGCCAGCATCATGTATCCCGAATGGGAAATGCTGGAATAAGCCAGCATCCGTTTAAGGTTTGGCTGGTACAGTCCGGTTACATTCCCAATGACAATGGTAATGCCGGCAAGAATGGCTATCGTCATCTCCCATACCCCGTGAATCCCGAAGAACGTTATGCTGAAAAAGCGGTACATCGCGAAAACACTCGCTGTTTTTACCACAGTGGCCATGAAAGCGGTAAGCAGGGTGGGTGTGCCTTCATACACATCGGGGGCCCAGAAATGGAAAGGTGCAATCGCGATCTTGAATGAAAGCCCGATGATCAGCAGGAACAGTCCCGCTTTGAACATGGGGGGCAGGCCCTCATGCATATGCTGCGCAACATATGTATGGATTGCATACAGGTCAAAGGAACCGCTGGAGCCATATAGCAAGGCTATCCCGAATAACAGGAACCCTGAAAGGAAGGAACCGAGAAGGAAATATTTAAGCGTTGCTTCGTTGGATGTAATGGCTTCTTTATGACTTCCGGCTAATACATACAAGGCAATGGAGAGTGTTTCAATGCCAATGAACAACATGATGAGATTGCCGAAATAACTCATGAGTACCGCACCCACCAAGGCAAAGATCATGACGGCATAAATATCGTCGAGGGGCCTGGTTACCTTGCGGTAATATTGTGCAGCGAACATGAATATCAGGAAAGTCGAAAAGATCATCACCGCGCTGAAGGCTACCCCCGGGTTGTCGATGATGAGCATGTTGTGGAACAGGCTGCGGTTCATGTTCCAATGGAGAATGGTCATCACCAGTGAAACAACCAGGCCCAGCAGGATCAAGGGCAGCAGCCAGGTCTTCTTCTTCAGGATACCGAGAAAAAGCACCAAAACACCAAGGACCGATAAAGAAATTATACTATTCATAATTTAAGCCATGAGTGATGAGCCATGAGTAATCGGTTGATAAGTCCAGTTGCTTCATTCAATATTTATCTTAGGATTCCAATGATTTGCCCCGCACCGTTTTCGGCTAACTTCATAAACATTCCCGGGGCAACGCCTATCCACAGGACCATGATCACGATGCCGATCAAAGGTATCATTTCCTTCCAGCTGAGATCGGTGAAATTTTCAGTGACCGTATTTGTATTTCCAAGCATAACCCTCTGGTACATCCACAACATGTATACTGCGCTGAGAATTATCGTCAGCCCCGCAACAGCTGCATAAAGCCAGTAATATTTAAACAGGCCCAGCAGAATCAGGAATTCTCCCACAAAGCCATTGGTCAACGGCAAGGCCAGGCTTCCAAGCAATATGATCATAAAAATTACGGCAAGGCGGGGCGCTTTGAGGGCAATGCCTCCAAGCTCAGAGATACTGGTGGTTTTTGTCCTTATTTCGATAACCTGAATAATGATAAAAAGTCCGACAATATTGATCCCGTGCGATACCATCTGGATCATGGCCCCCTGCATGGCCTGGGAATTCAATGCCATGGCGCCTGCCGCAACCAGTCCAAGATGGGCGATGGAAGTGTAAGCGACAAACCTCTTCAGGTCATCCTGCCGGATGGCAATCAGGGAAGCATATACAATCCCGACAAGTGGGAAGATAATAAAAAGCCCGTCGGTCCTGTTCAACACCGAATAAGTTATCGGTATCATCCAGCGGATCATTCCGAACAATCCCATTTTCGACATCAGTCCGCCCAGCAGCATGCTTCCTGAATATGGCGCCGTTACATAGGTATCGGGCTGCCAGGTATGGAACGGGAAAACGGGAACCTTGATGGCAAAAGCGATAAAAAAAGCGAGGAAGACCCAAACCTGTTCCGCCGGGTTAAGGTTGTTGGCATAAAGCCAGATATGATCGAAAGAATGGGGAAGCGGGGTGCGGAAATACAGGAAAATAATGGCTACCAGCATCAGCAGGCTGCCGCTGAAGGTGTAAGCGAAAAATTTTAATGTTATGCGGATGCGGTTCTCCCCTCCCCAGTAGGCTGCTATGAAATAGGCGGGTATCAGGGTAAGCTCCCAGAAAATGTAAAATACCATGCCGTCGAAAGCAGTGAAAACACCTACCAGCCCGGCCTGCATCAGGATGATCAGGCTGTAAAAAGTTGAAGACCTGGCAACTTTCTGGGTGAAAGAAGTATAAATAATAATGGGTACCAGGAAGGTTGTCAGTAAGGTCATCAGCATGCTTAGTCCGTCCATCCCGAATTTCAGGCTGATGCCATAACCTGACAGCCATTCAGAACGGAAGAGCAACTGGCAATGGCAGTAAAGGAAATACTGTACAAGAGCTGCAATGGAGATGCCGAACTCGACCAATGCTGCCGACAGCGCAAGGTTCCGGGCCCATCTTTCATTCCTGACGAAGAAGAGGGAGATCGAGGCCAGCAACGGCAGTACTATCAGTATCAGGGTCAGCATCAGAGAATAATATTAAAAAACAATATAAGTATGATTCCGATGATCATGAAAAACAGGTATACCCCAACATTGCCGGCCTGGAGGTAACGGATGATGTTGCTGAATTTAATTACCGTGTTTCCCGTACCGTCAACAATGCGGTCAATGAACCTGATCTCCACAAACCTGTGAAGCGAATCGGAAAGCCATAATACCGGACGAACAAATGCGGCATCATATATTTCATCAACATAGAATTTGTTTTCGGCCAATCTGATTAAAACGCTCTTTGATCCTGCTGCCTGCATCCCGGATCCTGCATCCCGAAACCCGAATTTCCTGTAAGACATGAACGCTATCAGCAGAACAAGAAAGATTACCAAAACGATATTGAACCATTCCCTTCTTTCCGGGACAAGCAGGTGCTGGACCTGGTTGAGCTTGACAGCATCAGCGAATACCGGGGCCAGGAATTCCTTGAGGGCTCCTCCCCCTCCCATAAGTTCCGGAATGTTCAGGAAACCGCCTGAAAATGCAAGGGCTGCAAGTATGACCAGGGGAAAGGTCATTGCTGCAGGGGATTCATGCAGATGTGTTTTCTGATGTTCATTACCACGGAAACCTCCGTAAAAAGTGAGATAAAAAAGGCGGAACATGTAGAAGGCTGTCATCATGGTTACAGCCAGGGCGATAATCCACATCGATTGCCCTGCACTGAACACACCGGCCAGTATCTCATCTTTGGAGAAAAATCCCGAAAGCGGCGGCAATCCGGCGATTGCGAGCGTGCCGACAAGGAAAGTCCAGTAGGTATTGGGCAATGCATTTTTCAGTCCGCCCATTTTGCGGATGTCCTGTTCCCCGCCCATGGCATGGATCACGCTGCCTGCGCCAAGGAAAAGCAGGGCTTTGAAGAAAGCATGGGTCATGAGATGGAACATGGCTCCGGTAAAAGCCCCGACGCTTAGGGCAAGGAACATATATCCCAGCTGGCTGATCGTTGAATAAGCCAGCACCTTTTTAATATCGTTCTGGAAAATGGCTATGGCCGCGGCAAGGAACATGGTTGCAAGAGATGCAATTCCGATGACTTCCATAGTCACTGGCGCAAGAACGTAAAGAACCGATGAGCGGGCCACCATGTATACCCCGGCAGTGACCATGGTTGCGGCATGGATGAGGGCCGATACCGGGGTCGGACCGGCCATTGCATCAGGGAGCCAGGTGTACAAGGGGATCTGGGCACTCTTGCCCACGGCTCCAACAAAAAGCAAAAGGGTGATTGCGATCATGGTTGTTGAGCCGGGAGCCATGGTCTTCGCAAGGTCGAAGACGCTGACATAATTGAAACTCTTGAAATTTGTAAAGATCAGGAACATCCCAAGGAGGAATCCCAGGTCGCCAATGCGGTTCATGATAAACGCCTTCTTCGCCGCATTGTTGAACTGCTGGTTTTTAAACCAGAACCCGATCAGCAGGTATGAACAAAGCCCTACCCCTTCCCACCCTATGAACATCACTACATAATTCGCACCCATCACCAGAATCAGCATGAAAAAGATGAACAGGTTCATATAGGCAAAGAAACGGTTGTAGCCTTCGTCATGCGACATATACCCTGTTGAATATACATGTATGAGAAAACCCACCCCTGTAATGATCAGCATCATCAATATTGAGAGCTGATCGATAAGGAAATCAAACCCCACCGTGAAGCCACTGAAAGAGAGCCAGGGGAATAAATGAATATTGAATATTGAATATCGAATGTTGAACAGGAGGATGATCGACAGAATAAACGAAAGAAATGTTGTGCCAGGGCCGAGGATGGAAGCAACACGCTTTGGAATGCTGCGATAGCCCAGGCCCAGGATGATAAATCCAAGAAGAGGAAGTAAAGGAATTAGTGTAATCAATAACGTCATTTCAATTCATTGTATTAAGCGAGCATTTTGAATAAGCCGCATCAGGTGCAGCGAGCGGGCAATTTGCACAAGTTGCGTCAGGTCGAGCGAGCGAGCATTTTGCACAAGCGGCCTTGGGTGTAGCGAAGCAAACCCCAGCCGCGATGCAAAGATGCGAGCGAAGCGGAACCGTAGCAGCGATGCAAAAATGCGAGCGACTCACCATTTCAGTTTATTTAAAACATCAATATCTATCGAATGTGTCGTTTTATATATCAGCACAATGATAGCCAGCCCGATCGCCACTTCCGCAGCTGCGACCACCATGATAAAAAATACGAAGATCTGCCCTGCCGGATCGTTCGAATATGCCGAAAAAGCTGCGAGAAGCAGGTTGATGGAATTTATCATCAGCTCTATCGACATCAGGATCATAAGCGCATTCCTCTTGATCAGCACGCCTATCACGCCGATGCAAAACAGCATGGAGCAGAACATCAGGTAGTAGCTTATCGGTATGGAGTTCAGGGCGTTCATCATTCGTTGTTCAATATTCGATATTCATATCTGCTCTTTTTTTCCCAACAACACCGCCCCCACCATCGCTGTCAGAAACAATATGGAAGAAACTTCAAAAGGCAGCATATAATCCCTGAATAAAATTTTCCCGAGTTCTTTCACAAGGCCAATCTGGGTTTCCATGGGATTCTGGACAAGGTGCAGGTCGTAACCCCTGAAAACCCCGATCAGCACTAGTCCCAGCATGGACCCTGCTATGATTGCCAATGCTTTCACCCACACTGGCTTAGGGGACCGCTCTTCCTTATTCAGGTTCAGCAGCATTACGGTGAACAGGAACAGTACCATGATAGCGCCGGCATATACGATTATGTGCACAATGGCCAAAAACTGGGCGTTCAGCAGGATGTAATGACCTCCAATGGCAAAAAACGTCAGGGTCAGGTAGAGAACACTGTGTATAGGCTTCTTCGACAGAAGCACCATTACCCCGCTGTATAAAGCGAGGGCCGACAGGAAATAGAATATATAATTAGTGAACATTATGCTTCTGGTTCTTATCTTTCTTAAACTCCAGCACTTCAGGTGTCTGACGCTTTGTTACATCTATCCTCTTCGTGGGATCGGCCGGCTCTACCAGCAGGTCTTTCCCGTAAATGAATTCATCCCTTTCATAACCGGCTTTCACAATTTCTTTTGTAAGGAATATCGCTTCCTTCGGACAAGCCTCCTCGCATAATCCGCAGAAAATGCACCTCAGCATATTGATCTCGTAGGTAGAAGCATACTTCTCCTCCCTGTACAGATTTTCCTCACCTGGTTTGCGTTCAGCCGCAACCATGGTGATGGCTTCGGCCGGACAGGCCACAGCACATAATCCGCAGGCGGTGCAGCGTTCCCTTCCCTCATCATCCCTCTTGAGAACATGCCGGCCACGGTAGATCTCCGAAAATTCGCGTTTTTCTTCTGGATAACGAATGGTGGTCTTCTTTCTGAAAAGGTGGCCGAATGTGATCCACATGCCGCCCAGGATGGCAGGCAGATAGATCTTCTCCCAAAAAGACATCTTTTTGTTCGAAACAACCACGCTCCTTTTCGTCAACCCGCTCACGGCTATTATTGGTTTAATAATATTACAACTCCTGTTATCAGTACATTCAAAATCGCCAGTGGGATCAGTGCTTTCCAGCCCAGCCTCATCAGCTGGTCATAACGGAAACGGGGCAGGGTCCATCGTATCCACATGAATATGAACCCGAAAAACGTGATCTTGGCAAACAAAACCAGGAAGCTCACAAAGGCAAACACATTGGGGGAAAGACCCAGCCTGTCGATGAAGGGAAAATGATATCCGCCCAGGAATAAAGTCGCCATTACCGCCCCTGAAATGAACATGTTGATATATTCGGAAAAAAGGTAGAACCCAAGTTTCATGCTGCTGTATTCGGTATGATAGCCGCCAACGAGCTCTGTTTCGCATTCAGGCAGGTCGAAAGGAGAGCGGTTGGTTTCGGCAAAGGCGCAGATGAGGAAGATGAGGAAGCCGAGGGGCTGGTACCAGATGTTCCAGTTGAAGCCCTGCTGCTGGTTTACAATATCCCTCATGCTCAGAGAGCCGGTCATCATAACGATTGTGATAATTGACAAACTCATGGCCAGTTCATAGCTGATCATTTGCGAAGATGCACGAACCGCGCCGAGCAATGCGTATTTGTTGTTCGAGGCCCATCCGCCTATCATAATACCGTAGACACCAATGGAAACGATCGCAAAAATATAAAGAATGCCTATGTTAACATCGGCCATCTGGAGGCTGAAAACCTGTCCGTTGATGACGATATCGGGCCCCCATGGAATGACGGCGCTGGTAAGGCATGCGATAAGCATGGTCAGCGAAGGCCCGAGTATATAAAGGAATTTATCGGCTGTGTTGGGCATGAACTCTTCCTTGAAGAACAGTTTGATGCCGTCGGCCAGCGGCTGAAACAATCCCCATGGGCCGGCCCTGTCGGGGCCAAGCCGGTCCTGGAAGAAGCCGGCGACCTTACGCTCGATCAATGTTGAATACATGGCAACCACGAGGCTCAGCAGTAAAACGGCCGAGGCGAGCAGGATCTTAAATATCAGCATTGTGCCCATTATTCCTGTGGTTCTGTTGTTCCTTCAATGGGATGGATGATGGATCCCTTTTTCAGGTGTTCGTAATGATTACCGCTGATGACCGATTGCCGTTTGATCTTGCGCTCACCTTCGATAACCCAGTCATTAATGTCTTTTTTTTCAAACCTGCATTCGTTGCAGATAAATTCTTCCACTTCCCCGAACTGGTCTTTACGCCCGGTGACCCGGTATATCTCGTTGCCGAACATCCATGCCGTGACCCTGCCTCCGCATTTGCTGCATTCGCGGCGGGCATTCATGGGATTTAAAAACCATACCCTGCTTTTAAAGCGGAATGTCCGGTCGGTAAGAGCTCCCACGGGGCAAACATCGATCATATTTCCCGAAAAGTCATTTTCGATCGCAGTCTGGATAAATGTACTGATTTCAAGCGTATCTCCCCTGTATAGCATGCCGTGGGCGCGCTTTTTGGTGAGCTGTTCGGCGGCTAGGACGCAGCGGTAACAATGGATGCAGCGGTTCATATGAAGTTTTATCAGCGGTCCGATATCCACCACGGGATACTCCCTCCTGGGTTCAACAGTGCTGGTCTCCTCCATTCCGAAACCAAAGCTGAGGTCCTGGAGGTCGCATTCCCCGGCCTGGTCGCATACAGGGCAATCGAGGGGATGGTTTATCAGAAGGAACTCAACAACGCCTTTGCGGGCTTCCTGCACTTCGGCCGACAGGGTGTTTTCAACCACCATCCCATCCTGGACCGGGGTGCTGCATGAAGCCACCAGTTTGGGCATGGGGCGCGGGTCTTTGGCGGAACCTTTGACCACCTTCACCAGGCAACTCCTGCACTTCCCCCCGCTTCCTTTCAGCTTGCTGTAGTAACACATGGCCGGTGGCACGACTTTGCCGCCCATAATGCGTGCCGCCTGGAGGATGGTGGTGCCCTCTTCAACCCGGATCTCGATGTTATCTATGGTTACTTTTAACATTGGGTCATTTTATATGCGCCTCAAACTCCCTGCGAAAATGCCTGATCGCACTGGCAACAGGCCAGGCTGCGGCATCCCCGAGCGGACAAATAGTATTCCCTTCAATATTTTTTGCAACCCTGACCAGCAGGTCAATATCGCTCATACGGCCATTTCCGTGCTCAATGCGGTAAAGGATCTTTTCCATCCATCCTGTACCTTCCCGGCAGGGCGAACACTGTCCGCAGGACTCATGCCTGTAAAACCTTGTCAGGTTCCATGTATTCCTCACGATACAGGCATCTTCGTCATATACGATAAAACCGCCTGATCCGAGCATGCTTCCGCTCTCAAACCCGCCTTCGGCTAGGGACTCGTAAGTAAGCAGCCTTGCTTCCCCCCTTGAAGTGTTAAGGATCAGGTCGGCAGGCAAAATGGGAACAGATGATCCGCCGGGTATCACAGCCTTGAGCATCCTTCCGTTTTTAATTCCGCCGCAGTACTCATCCGAATAAATGAAATCTTCAACCGGCAACCCCATCTCAACCTCGTAAACCCCGGGTTTGTTGATATTCCCGCAGGCCGACATCAGCTTGGTGCCGGTGCTTTTTCCAAACCCCAGTTTTGAATACGCCTCGCCTCCCATGCCTATGACAGGGGCAACGGCAGCGAGGGTTTCAACATTGTTGACCACGGTCGGACAATCGTAAAGGCCTTTGTATGCCGGGAATGGCGGCTTGATCCTGGGGTTCCCGCGCTTGCCTTCGAGGGATTCGAGAAGGGCCGTTTCTTCCCCGCAAATATAAGCCCCGGCACCGGGATGGACATAGATCTCAAGCGAGAAGTCTGTTCCCAGTATCTTCTCACCCAGGTAATTATTTTTCTTTGCTTCGCGGATGGCTGTTTCCAGTATGCCCACCAGGTATTTGAACTCTCCCCTGATGTAAATGTAACTGGTCCTGACACCAAGCGCATAGCTGGATAAAATAAGGCCTTCGATAAGCAGGTGGGGCAGCTTCTCCATGAGGTAACGGTCCTTGAAGGTGCCGGGCTCGCTCTCATCGGCATTGCATACGAGGTAACGGGGCCTGGTTGATTTCCTGTCGAGAAAACTCCATTTGAGCCCTGTGGGGAAGCCTGCGCCCCCCCGGCCGCGAAGCCCCGATTTGATCACCTCCTGCTGTACCTGCGCAGGGGTCATCTCCAGCAAGCCCTTGCCGGCCGCATTGTAGCCGCCATGGGCCCGGTAGACCCCGAAGGCCCGGATACCCGGTATATTGGCCTTATCTAGGAGAATTGCTCTGCCCATCCTTTTGACGATCCTTCTTCTTCAGTTTTTTGCCTCAGGTCTTCTATCACCTTCTCAACCTGTTTGGCTGTCATATGTTCATAAAATTCAGTGTTGACCTGCATTGACGGGCCGCTTCCGCATGCGCCGAGACATTCGACTTCTTTCAGGGTGAACATCCCGTCGGGGGTGGTTTCGCCTGTGTCGATGTGAAGATAATCCTTAATATGCTGCAACACTTCTTCGCCTCCACAGATCGCACACGGACCAGTATGGCAAACCTCAAGTACGTATTTTCCCACTTGCTCAAGATAAAACATTGAATAAAATGTAGCCACCTCGTAAACCTCCATCGGATTGAGGTTCAGAAGCAAAGCCACATAATCCATAACGTCAACACTCAGATAACCCCCAAGCTCTTCCTGGGCAATATGCAGTACCGGCAACAAAGCCGATTTCTGCCTGCCTTCAGGATACCGGCTTATAAGGGATTTGACTTTCTCCAGCGTTTTGCCGGAAAATGCAACGGATTTGTTCTCCCTTACGAACAGATGATGTTTTATCTTATTATCCTGCATCCAATTATCCTATTCCAGTTATCCAGTAATCCAGCTATCCAGTAATCCAGTAATCCAGTTATCCAGTTATCCAGTAATCCAGTTATCCAGCTATCCAGTTATCCAATTATCCAGTAATCCAGCTATCCAGTAATCCAGTTATCCAGTTATCTCCTTCACGCATCCAATTCCCCCGCTATCACATTCATACTGCTCATCGTCAGGATGGCATCCGACAGCACCCCTCCCCTGATCATCTCGGGATAGGCCTGGTAATAAATGAAACCCGGCCTCCTGAAATGCAGGCGGTAGGCCGCTCTTCCTCCATCACTCACAAGGTAAAATCCCAATTCGCCGTTACCGCCTTCAACTGAATGGTACACCTCGCCAACAGGGGCATCTATCTCACCCATCACGATCTTGAAATGATAGATCAGGGCTTCCATCTTACTGTAGACATCCTGCTTTTCGGGAAGGTAAACATGAGGCGCTTCCACATGATAATCCCCCTCAGGGAGGTTCTCAAGTGCATTCC